>JAABUK010003175.1_pt1 | contig 28148 bp, 17 predicted proteins | sample 5559141 | NCBI WGS metagenome assembly JAABUK01 (sample SAMN10711869, study PRJNA513367) | rock metagenome | isolation source: Antarctica rocks | place: Antarctica: Victoria Land, Pudding Butte nord | collected 2016-01-03
CGTGGGTCCGGTCGGCGCGGTCGCGGATTCCCGCCAGGAGCCGACCGCGCGATTCCTCGTCGGCGGCCTCGAAGCCCTTGATCAGCTCGAACAGCGCGGCGAGCACCTGCTCGGCGAGCTGGGTGGAGACCTCGTTCTGGAACTTGCGGCTCTCGGCCAGGATCTGCGCGAGCCGCTGCCGGCCGGGCAGGACGTGGATTCGCTGGTGGTTGAGCAGGGCCTTGAGCGCGGTGCAGGCCAGGCGACCGGCCGGCTTGAGGATGGCCTCCAGCGGGAACGTGATGTACCCCGATTGCTGCGACTCGGGCCGATAGACGAGCCGGACGCCCGATTCCTGGAAGATCAGGCCGATCGGGATCCCGGTCTCGTAGAGCAGCCGCTCGAACTTCTTCTGCGGCGACTCGACCCAGGTGCCGTCCTCGGAGTCGGGCGGCTTGCGGTCGAGGTCGACCCCGCCGTGGACCGCCAGCCCGAGCAGGGCGTACCGCGAGCCCTCCTCGGGGGCCTTGGGCCAGCGGTAGGCGAAGCTCGGTTCGAGCGTGTCGTCGTACTGGGTGAGCTGGTGGCGGATCGCTTCGGGGGCTTCGGGGAGGTCGTCCGGCCTGGGGGCCTTTTCCTGGCCGGCGAACATCCGGGCGTCCGGACCCGGGCGGTACAGGTCCAGGAGGTCCGACTTCCAGCCCAGGAAGTCGGTCAGGAAGGCGCGGAGGTCGGGGAGGATGCGGGTCGAGACCGAGGTGTCGGGGTCTTCGTCCTCGGGGACGGCCTTCGCGACGGTCAGGTCGAGCAGGGCGTTCTGGGCCTCCGGCGACTGGAGCGGCAAATCCACCTGGGCGACGCGCAGGGCGCCGGGCGAGACCACCAGGCCGAGCGAGACCGGCTTGAGATAGTTCAGCCAGAGATTATGGGTGTAGATCGTCCGATCACCGGCGTCGAGGGGACGTCGGGTGGTCGTCGATGCTGCCGGGGATTTGATCGCTTTCGGTCGGCCCATGGTGCGATCTTACCCCATCTCCGGCCAGAGGTAGACGATGCCCACCGGCTCCAGCCGGACGGTCTGGACTTCAAAGCGGCGGCGGATGCGGTCGGGTTCCTCGGCGATCTCACGGGGGATGTCGGCCTTGCGCTTCTCCATCGCCCGTCTCTCCATGGCCCGCTCGCGGCGAGCCCGCTCGTCCTGGAGGGGGACATCCCGGTCGGTGTCGAAGAGCGTCGGGCCGAGTTTCGCGCGGCGAGCCTCGGCCTTCGCCCGCTCGGCGGCTTCCTGGCCCTCCCACTTCGCCAGGGTCTTGTCGATCTGCCGGGCCTGGTCTTCGAGCAGGGCGCGGGTGCCCTCGGCCTCCTTCTCGCCGGCCGCCGCCAGCTCCTTGCGGATCTTCGCCTCCAGGCCCTCGGCCTTCTTCTCCAGGTGGCCTTTCAGCTCGTCGATGTCCCGGCGTGAGGAGGCCAGCAATTCGCCCCGGATGCTCTCGGCGATCTGGCCCGTCCGGCCGAGCAGCAGGGCCTCGTCGAGGCGACGGAGGTATTCCACCTCGTTCATCCGCCTGGGGTCGACGGGCGGGAGGCCCCCCTTGCGGGTCTCGGGACGAGTCCACTCGGCGCAGACGGCGATGACGTCCTCGTGGAGCCTCGCCGCGTGGTCACCGTAGAGGCAGAGGCGGGCGATCAGGTAGACGAGCGGGATCGAGCCCGCCGTCTGGGCGAGGCAGGCCCGCGAGAGGTCGTTGTAGACGAACCCTTGCGACTGGAGCCGCCCGAGGAGCCGCTGGCTGATCCGGTGCTCCAGGTGCATGTGGACCGGCTCGACCCGCGATCCTTCTTCCGATTCCCCGATGGGCGTGACGCCGGGGTCCTCGAAGACGATCGGGCGGATCGGGCACCGGGCGTACCAGGCCCCAAAATCCTCGCCCTTCCGGCGAGGGGCGCGGAGGCTGTTGAGCGTCTCGCGCCAGGACGGATTACGCTCCAGGGACGCGGTCGGGAACTCGTACCGCCTGGCCGTCGGCCGTTCGAGCGGCTCGGGGGTCAAGCCGCCTTCGATCTCCATCAACCGCAGCGAGCAATCGAGCGCGGCGCGGAACTGGGCATCGCGGAAGTCGAGCCAGCGCTTGCTCTCCTCGAAGATCGTCCTGAGCCTCTCGACGCCCTTGCGGAGCTTCTCGCGCCGGGCCTTGTCGATCCGATCGCGGTGGTCCTCCTGGGATGATGGGCCGGGCCGCTCCTCCTCGTCGTCATCCTCGTCGCCCGAGACCTCGGCGATGGCCAGGCCGGTGCGGGCTTTGTCCTCGGAGTCGGAGAAGTCGAACATCCGGGTCGTCTCGGCGACCTTGGTGCGATCGATCCCCCGACGGCGGAGCGACTGGATCAGCCCCTTGTCGAGCACGGTCGAGAAGCCGCCGAGTTCGCGATAGATCGTCTCGGTCTTCTCGACGATCCGCCGGAGGATCGTGTCCTCCTCGCGGTTCTCGTAGAGGAAGTAGCGACAATAGACCGTCGGCGACGGCTGGAGCTTGCGGTCGATCCGGCCGTTGCGCTGCTCCAGCCGGGCGGGGTTCCAGGGGATGTCGTAGTGGAAGAGGTTGAAGCAGAATTTCTGGAGGTTCAGGCCCTCGCGAGCCGCGTCGGTGGCCAGCAGGATCCGCACGGGGTTGACGGCCGGGTCGGCGTTGAACGCCTCCTTGATCTCCTGGCGTTCTTCGAGCGAAGTCCGCCCGTGGTAGATGGCCAGCCGCCCTTCGGCGCGGTCGGTCGCCCGGACGTGGGCCTCCAGGTGGCGGCGGACGTAGGCCAGCGTGTCGTCATATTCGGTGAATATGATGATCCGGTGTTCGTTCCAGCGGGCGTTCGGTCGGGCCTCGACCATGTCCCGGTCGATGGACTCGAAGAGCTTCTTGAGCTTCTCGTCCGGCTGGTGCCGCGCCCGATCGGCGATGGAGAGCATGTCGGCGAGGAGGGCCATCTCCCGGGCGAAGTTGGGATGATCGGTGTCGCCGAGGGTGGCCAGGGTGGCCTTCTCGGTCTGGCGATCGGCCTCGACGGTCGCGGGGTCTTCCTGGTCCGGGGCCACCGAGTCCGGGTCGGCTTCGAGTTCCTCGTCGGGGTCCAATCCGCCGCCGATGGCCGACAGCGATTGCTCGTCCAGCTCGGATTCGTCGACCGGGCGGCGTGATTGCTGCGCCTTTCGGGCTTCCTGGATGGTCCTCTCGTGCTTGCCCAGGGTCCGCCAGAAGGCCTCGGTCGAGGAGAGGAGCCGCTGCTGGAGGCCGGACCGGAGGAAGGCCGACGCGTTGCGGACCTTCACCGGCTCGGCGGCCAGCCGTTCCTCGCGGAGGGCACAGTAGACCTGCAACTTCGCCGCCAGCTCCAGCTCCGGCGTCCCCTTCACCGGGGCCGAGATCGGGACGGGCAGGACCTCGCGGATGGGGAAACCCGGGATGCCGATCTCGCGCAGGTCGTCCTTGAGCCGGTAGATCAGCACCTGATCCCGCGACTTCCGGCTGACGGGGACCCCGCGGCAGAATCGTTGCGGGTCGAGGATGGCCATCAGGGCCCGGAAGCTGTTGGAGTGGCCGTTGTGGGGGGTCGCCGAGAGGAAGAGCTTGTGCTCGAACTTGGCCGCGAACTCCTCGACGGTCCGGGTGAACTGCGAGGTGATCGCGTAGGCCCCCGCCGCGGCCGGGGCGGCGTGGTGGGCCTCGTCGAGGATCAGGAGCGAGCGGGGCCGCACGAGGTCGCGCCCGAGCCAGGTCCGCAGGTCGGACGCGTATTCCTCGTCCTTGATCAGGTTGTGCGAGATGATGAACCGGTTGTGGGTCGCCCAGGGGTTGACGTTGTACCCCCGCTCCTTGCGGATCTTGTGGACATAGGCCCGGTCGATCACCTGGAAGAGCAGCCCGAACCGGCTCTCCATCTCCTCGCGCCACTGGAGCACCATCGAGGGCGGGCAGCAGACGACGATGTCGGACACCTTGCGGCGGAGGAGCAGCTCGCGGGCGATCAGGCCGGCCTCGATCGTCTTGCCGAGCCCGACGCCGTCGGCGATGAAGAGGTTGACCCGGGGCATGCCGAGCGCCATCCGCAACGGTTCGAGCTGGTAATGCGCGATGCCGATCCCGGCCCGGAACGGGGCCTGGAGCAGGTCGGTCCGCGAGGCCGTCACCCGGTTCCAGCGGAGCGTGTGGTAGTAGGCCGAGAACCGGTCGGGAGGGTCGAAGCCCCGTCCGCCGAGCAGGCCCCAGGTCTCCGCCGTCGGGACCTCGGCGTCCAGCTCCTGTTCCCAGATCACTTCGAGCGGACGCCCGAGATGATCCGGGTCGATGCATGAGAGCCGGGCGATCGTCGAGGAGGGGGTCTTGCCCGGCGAGACGTCATCCACCAGATACTGGCGCTGCCGGACGCGGACGATCCGGCCGATATCCTGCACCGAGAGCGTTTCGGTTCCCATCAGAATCCGCCGTGTTGGTCAATGAGGAGTTTCGTTGATGGCATCGGGGACGACGCTCCGGATCGCGGAATCGGTCTGGAGCCGTTCGAGCTGGATCATGCGACGAGGTCTACGACGGTGGTCGATGGGCTATTCCGGCGTCCGGGGGAGACCGACGATCGGGCTCGACTGGTCTGTTGCCGCCAACTCACCGGCTTCACGATTCTGACCTTGGATGCATTCTCTCTTATTAAAGCCGGGCCAATCATAACCCCTCCGCGTCGGCCTCGATACAGGCAGGGGTGGACGGGAACGAACGTAGCAAGCCTTCCCCTCCAGGCCATTTCGCGCCGTTCTGGTTCGATGCGGACTTCCCTGGGCCCGGCCTGACCCTGTTCGATCTCGAAGCCGCGCCGAACGTCCCGGACGTCCTGCCTCCGGGGGCCGCGCTGGCCCGGCTGGACTCGGGGTCGTACAAGCTCCGCCTCCCCGGCGGGGACGCCTGGGTGCGAGTCACGACCGACGCGGAGGTGTTCGACGAGCACGCCGAGAGCCACGAGTTCCTGTCGCCGGGCGGGGCGTTCTTCGAGGGCCTGGCGGCCCCTGCGGTGTCGGATGACATGTCGATGCCCCACGAGAGCCTGGGTCATTGCTGGCTCGTCGAGCGGGGCGGAGATGCCGGCGCCTGCGAGATGTTCGTCGTGACCCCGAACGGGCCGACCCCGGTCCACTCGCTGGGGGACCTCCTGGACCGCCTGAACAGGCTCTCGATCGCCGAGCCTTTCGACATCGCCGGTCAGCCGCCCTCGACGTCCGTCCGCAGCCAGTGTTGAGCCGTACGGGCTTCGGCCACTTGGGGCGAGTAGATCCCGAACTCCCAGGCGGCCCGTGGCGCGATCGGCAGGGCAGAAACGTCCAAAGAGTTGACGACCGGCCCGAGGGCTCGCCAGGATCGAAGCCAGGTGGGTCGGCGGAGGAGGGAGGCTAGGTCTCGGTGACGGCCTTGTGGGTGTCGACCGGTTCGTCGGTGAGGCGGTAATCCGGTGGGGCAGGCGGGTGCGCTACTCCTCGGAGAGTGGCGTCGTCGTCGTCGAAGCCACAGGGCCTGCCCAGTTCGGCCAAGTCGAGGTGTCGCTCGTGGTGGCGGTAGAGCAGCTCGTTGGCGACATTACCGGCGAACGTCTAACTGATAGGGGTCATCGAAGTCATCGCCGTTCAACTGACACAGAGAGCGTGTCGGCATGTATGATTGGAATAGCTGCTGAAAATTCTTGTGTCTCGGGCAGAAGCTGAGCTTGAACATGCCGGATGGCCTGCTCACTGTAAGCGATGTGGAGCACATTCAGCTCGCCCTTGATAATGGGCGGCTCGTCGACGCATTCATTCGTGGGCTCCAAAGGGCGACCTTGCCGGCCGTCCTTGAATACGGGTGCCTCCGTTGGAGCTTCCCCGAAGCGGCTCTCCCTAATCTGCCCCCTGCGGTCTACTCCTCCGACCTCGGGCAAGCATTGGGAGAGGTCAACTCGACTCTCGGTATCAGGACGAGCGGCTCAGACAACCGGACGTGGGATCGGCTCGATCCTCGCGCTTACGGATTCTTCGTCCTGAGCGGCGAGGAGCAATTGGACGAGGCGAACTGGAAGCGATTCGAGGCGACTTACGATGCATCATCAAGGCGAGGCGGATTCCCGCCCAAGGTGGCGAGCCAACTTTCGGTCGCCCTCCACGAGATGGCGGCCAACGCCTTGACCCATGCCGCCGCCCCGGTCCCCATCTTGGTCGGCTTCCAGACGGGGTCAGGTCGGTCGCTCTTCTGCGTCGTCGATGTCGGGGTCGGCGTCTTGCGAGGCCTCAAACGGCACCCGAACTATCGCGAGATCGACGAACATCACGACGCCATCCGCCTCGCGCTGCATGATGGAGAGAGCAGCGTCAACCCCGGCGAACGCGGGTTCGGATTCCGCGAGGTCTTCAAGGCGCTCCTGGCCTGCGACGGGGTGCTCCGCTTCCGCAGCGGGGCGGGAGGCATTCAGATGAGCGGGGTCGACCTCGACGCCGACCGAGGAACGGCCTGGTTCCCTCCCGCCCTGCCGGGATTTCAGGTGACCGTCTGCTGCCGTATTCGGCCGCCGAGAACGGGATAAGCCTGCAAAAATCATCGACCGTCCCTTGCCTCGACCGATTCCGCAGCCTATCCTTAGTAGGTGATGCTAAGAAACATGAGGGTCGGCATGCGGATCGAACTCGTAAAGCTGTTGGATGAGACGCGGTTCCAGGGACAACCTCGGGGTACCCGGCATTTCGGTCGGGTCTGCCAGGCCCTGAGCGGCGTTGCGCCCGGCGAGACGGTGTTCCTCGACTTCGCAGGCGCGGACGTGCTCACCGGGTCCTGGATCAGCGCGATGCTGCTCCAGCTAATGCGGTGGGGCGGGAGTCCCGAGATCGAGTTGTTCTTCGTGCTCGTGGGCCTCGCGCCCGAACACGTGGAGGAGCTTCGTTACGTCTCGGGTCATGCTCATGCCGTGTTCTTGGTTGCGACCGACGAGGAATCGACGAGTCGCGCGACGTCAGTAGGGCCGCTTGACCCCGGGCAGCGGGAGACTTTGGCCGCGGTCGCAAAGCTCGGTGAGGCGACCGGGGCGGCCCTGGAACGCGAATATCCCGAGACGAAGGCCACCGCCTGGAATAATCGCCTAAGAGATCTTTATGAGAGGAAACGCATCTTGAAACGGCAGAAACAAGGTCGCGAGCAGCTTTATCGTCCCGTCGTGCCGGAGATCTCGATCGATGGGTGAAAACTTCCTCGAAGAGCAGGTGAAGAACTTCGAGCGCCGCCGCAACATCGCCCGCGAGGAGGTCAAACGCCGGACGTTGTTCGAGCGCCCCGAGATCACGGACACCGAGTACACGATCAGGTTCGAGAATGGTGCAGAGCTGAAGGACGGCGATCCCTATTTCGCCGTCGTCTCGCGCGACGGCCAGCGGATCGATGTGACTCAAGGTCATCGCGTCGTCGGCCGTATCGAGGGTGAAAGCGCAAGGCACCTCTCCAAGGGCCTGAGCGAGCCGGACGATCCCGGTGTCGTCTCCATTCGTATCAGGGACTTTTCGTCGCTTTCAAGCTGCGGTAAGGGCGTCATCGTGAAGGACTAACACCTGCCTATGCGTGATCCGGCCAAGCTGAGGGATGAATTGCGCCCGCACGGCGTCGTTTCGGCGGCATGTCGCACCTGCTTCCTCCTCGGGGCATGCGGCGGGATCCAGCCCAGACGAGCGTTGATGAACTGCTTCGACCTGAACTGCTGCGGCCGGGGTGCCGACTGCAAGCGGATCTGCCCTTACAACCCTGATTTCATGCGCCGCTTGGAGGAAGTCGGTGGACTGAAGTTCGACGACTTGAAGCCGCTCCCCCAGCGTTCGGCCGAACTGCCTCTGTACGTCCCGGTCATCGACCACAAGCAAGGGCGTTACGGCACGCTCGACTATCCCACGGTCGCGCTGAGCACATACCGCGTCATCCGGCGGAAGGGCAAACGATATCGGACGCTGGCGGAAGGCCCTAAGGACCTCCGCGCGGCCTTCGGCGTCGCGAAAGACGCCCGGATTATCTTGCGGGGGACGGATAAGGACCCTCCTCTTGAGCGCTACTGGCAGTACGGCGACAGAGACGATGCGGCCGGTCAGTTGGCCGCCCTCGGCGTCTCGCTGATCGTCGCTCCCAACTTCTCGCACATGTTAAATGTGCCCAGGTCGGAGCACCTCTACAATCGGCGGCGGCAACTCCTCTGCATCGAGCGCATGGTCGAATCCGGATTGAACGTCGCACCCCACCTGAGCGCGGTGACGCCGGGAGACTGGGACTTCTGGCGGGGATACTTGTCCGAGAACGCGACGGCGCTATACGTCGCCAAGGAATTTCAGACCGGGAACAAGAGCCGGAGCGAAGGCCGCCGCTCGATCGAATCGCTCGCCGATCTGCAACAAGACATCGGGCGTAAGCTGCACCCGATCGTCATCGGTGGCGCCCAGTTCGTCGAGTACGTAGCTGCCCGCTTCGAGACCTTCACCCTGGTCGACTCCCTGCCGTTCGCGAAGACGACCCGACGGCGGTTGTTCGATCTTACGGCGGGCAAGAGCCCGTGGCGTGAGACCTGGACTCTCATAAACCAGGGGATCGACCAGATTCTCGATCACAACGTGTGTCGGTATGCCCCCTGGATCGAGCAGCGAGCCTCGTACGAACGAAGCCGTCCCACTCTCTTCAAAGATGTCCATTCATCCTCGAACCGGATCACCATCCCCGCGGCCCAGGCCGTTTAATCCCGCTCGCCCTCTTCCCGAGAATGTTTCGTCTCGGATGAAAGGAGTACGCATGCGCTCTCAGCGTCAGAAGGTCCGGCATTCACCTCAGATCTCACTCAACCTGCTGGGCGAGTTCATGGTGGCGAGTTTCGTCCGCCGCCGCTCAATTCTAAAGCATGCGAAGTACCCGGCCGACTTCATCGGCGCTCGTTACGACCCGGCGCAGAAGGCTGCGGCGCGATACCTGTCCGACCTGGCCAGGGATCCCGAACGCCTCAAGGGAGACATTGAAGCGGACCTCGCGGCCAAGGCGAGCAAGAGCAAGTGGTTCGCCGATCGTCAGAAGCTCTGCGAGCAGGCCGTCTCCTGCATCCTGGCGTTGGAGGGTGCCCTTAAGCTTGATGGGCTCGATATCGTCCTCGGCAACAATCCGACCCATCGGCTTGAGATCGGCGGCGTCGATGTGACCGTGATGCCGGATCTCATCGTCCAGGGAAAGGGGCCGAAGTTCGGTGCCTTGAAGTTCCGCTATGTGAAGACTAAGCCGATCACGGACAAGTGGGCGGCCTACTGCGCGACGCTTTTGCACCAATTCGTCGAAGAACGTTTGAGCGGCCCTGACGGGGCGGTTGATCGCAGGCGGTGCAACTTCGTTGACGTCTTCGCCGGTCGAGTTCACGAGGCGCCGACCAATTTCAAGGAGCTGCGTAAGGACGTCGAGGCGGCTTGCTGGCACATCAAGGAACTCTGGCCCAGCGTGCAAATGACGGATTAGTAAGGTAAGGAGACAAGGATAAACCGGGGGCTGAACTCCGGGGTCGGCTTCGGGTATGCTGACCCGGACGATGTCCGATCAGACCAGCCCCGAGACCTATCGGCTCTATGTCTAGATCCGCCAAATCAGCCCGATGATCTGGCGGCCCTCTATGACGCCATCCATATCGCATTCGGCTGGACCGATTCCCACCTCCTCCGCTTTCGCATTCACGGCCGCGACATTGCCCAGCCCTTCCGTCCCTTGCTGAAGTCACTAAACAGGCATAATCATCGCGTTATTCGCTACAATACAACCTGTTTTGACATAAACAACATTATCGGACAGTGCGTCGTTTTAATATCATGCAATTACCCACCCAGTGGGAGGAGTCACTCGGTCAATGTGCCCGGGGCGACCGGCACCACCAGGCCGAAAGGCCAAAGTGGGGTAAGCAGCCGGCCCAAGTCCAAAGTCACGGGAAGCTGAAGTCAACAAGGCGACCGCGTGGCGAGCCCCGACTGGCAAGGCTAAAGCTACACTGCTTGAAATCCAATCCTCAGCGGTAAATAAATGGACCCGTCGCTACGTTGGCTAGGAGGCGGCGTGTATCGGGTGCCCGCCACAAGCGTCTGATGGCTGGCAAGACCGCCCGATACAGCAATCGGGGAGATGAACCCGGTTCAAGGGATGAGTGGATAGCCTAAACCAGTCTCGATACGTTGCATGATATGTAAAGCGAGATCGCCTAACGGGTAAGAGCCCCGTCGAGGGGCGGCCCCATGGCGACGGAGACCTCGTAGTAGTCGGAGTCCGGGAAAGCCGGACACATGGCGAAGGGGGTCAGGTGGACCGGAACCTGGGAGCTAGGTGGGCGACATGCCCGTGGCCGAACTCTTTGAGACTTCCGGGCGCTGGAGAGCCGGATGCGCTGAAAGGTGCAAGTCCGGTTCGGAGGGGGGCGGCAGAAACGGGGCCTCACGGTTACCGCGCTGACCGCCCACCCTACTCAGCGGGTCCGACGGGCCGCCGCGTCCCGGGCGCGATCATCGGCGGCGAGTGCCCCGCCCCATCGGGCCGACCGCCGCCCTCACCCCGGCGAGACGCGCCCGCCTCGATCGCGGGAACCTCGAGCGATTGGGTCTCCGGGACCCGCAATAGCCTTCGCAGGATGGCCTTCGAAGGTGACTCGGGTCACTCGGGCGCAGGCCCCTGGCGTGCCCGTCGCGTCGCCTGCTCGTAAGCGGCGGGTAGCTTCGACGGCCGGCCCTCCGGCTCCGTCCACCACCGGGGGGTGTCGGTGTAGACCCAGACGTACTCGTCCGACAGCTCCAGCGCCTTGCGAACCGTCGCCTCCCACTCCGCGGGCGTCCAGTGGTTCTTGGTCACGTCGTCCGCGTTCCAGGTGGCGTAGTTCTTGTCCAGCCACAGGCCGAAGCCCAGCGAGGTGACCCGGCGGTACTTCCCGGGGTCGGCCACGATGCCGAGGAGGTCCCAGTCCATGGCCTTGTAGCCGAAGTGCAGCGTCTCCTTGTTGAGGTAGTAGCCGAGCTCGTACCCGTCCACGATCCTGGTACGCCCCTTGGCCGCCTCGGTCATCCCGTCCATGAAGGGGGCGAGCAGGCCGTAGTCGCACTCCCGTAGCGGCTTGCCGCGTTGGGCCTCGTGCCAGGCGCCGCTGTATCCGAGGGTGCAGAAGACGGTCAGGTCGGGATACCCCTCCTGGAACGCCTCCATCAGCTCGCGGCCGCGCCGGCGCGCCTGCGCGGCGTAGGCGTCCCACGACTTCGCGGCCCGGTCGCGCTGATGGGCGAAGGTGAAGATCTTGTCGATGTATTGCTCCGGGTCGAACAGGATGCCCTTGATCACGCCCGTGGCCCGATCCGCCTCGCGGGCGAGGCGCGCGGCGAGGCGGGCGTTCCCCGCGATCGCCGAGAAGTCGTCGAACCAATCGTGGCCGACCGAGGCGGCGTTGAAGCGGAGGAAGTTGTGGGTGAAGCGTCGGAAGCGCGTCGCCTCGAGGTCCTCCAGGGCGGGATGGAGCTCGGCCTCGGTGAAGGCGCGTTTGCCCCAGCACTCCCACTGGAAGTCGCCCCGGCCGCCGTCCGGCCTGGCGTACGTGAGGGTGAAGACGGTGCCGTCGAACGGCGTGCGCTCCATCCGGGCGATGTGCTTGCGCAGGAAGGCGGCGTCCGGCTCATCCTTGCCGAACTCGATCAACCGCTTCCGGCCGGCCTCCTGCCGCGAAGGGCGCACGGCCGCCTCATCGGCGGCGGGGGCGGTGATCGCGAGCCCGAGGGGCAGGCACATCCACGTCGCGACCCGGGCCATCCTCGATCTCATGTCGGGTCTCCCTGATCTCGTGGGTCCTCGGCGTGCGGCCGGGCATGCGCAGCGACCGCGGCCGGCGCTTCTCGGCGGGGCCCAACGGCCGCGTCGAGGAGGCCTGGCTCGAGCGCGGCTCAACGGGGAGCTCGCTGGCATCGCAGCTCGACGATCCGGATGCCGCCGGCGGGGATGGTCAGCTCGACCCCGGCCCGGTCCCCGCCGCGAGTCACGTCCAGGGTCCCCCCGGAGAACCATTCGGTGGCCCCGCTCACCTCCAGAGCGGTGCGGAGGGCCACTCGGCGCTCCTGGGCGTAGTCGGTGGGGCCGACGCCGTGCTGGAGCCGGCGGTTGCCCGCCGGGTTGAACAGGGCGACGAGCCAGCCGGCGTCCGTCCGGTTGAGGAGCCACTCGACCTCGCCCCGGACCTCCACCGGTGCCAGCCCCTGCCGTGCGTGGGCCAGGACGAGGGCGACCAGTGGCGTCGCGGCCGAGTCCAGGCCGAGCCCGCGCGGGATCGACAGGAACACCAGGCGGCCCTTGCCCCGCTCGAAGACCGAGGCGATGGCCCCGCCGTCGGCGACGGTCGCCAGCGCCCGGCCGCCGCGGGCGGGCCGGTAACGGAACCGCTGCGAGGCGACCTCCCTCTCGGTCGGCCGCCAACGGACCGAATCGGCCTCGGCCGGCGGGCCGAGCTCGGGGAGGTTCAAGGCCGACACGCCGGGCCCCGACAACTGGTCGTCGCTGACGAGGAGCGTCCCGCCTCCCTCGACGTAGCCGGCCAGCGTCCTGCCCCACTCGGCCGACAGCTCCACCTCGCCGCCGAGCACCACCACCGGGTAATTCGCGACGACGTCCCGCCGCGACGGGGCGGTCACCAGCACGTCGAACACATCGCCGAAGACGCCCGGGAGGAAGACCTGGTTGACCCCCGTGTTCGGCTCCGCTTCCTTGGGGCCGTAGGGGTGATAGGCGACCTTGAACCACTCCTTGAGCATCCGCGCGTGGCGGTCGAACCGGAGGATCTCCGGGTTCGCGGCCGGGTCGAGCCCGAAGTAGGAGGGCTGATAGGCGTTGGGGTCCCAGCCATGCGCCCGGTCCAGCAGGAAGGCGACCGGCGTGAACGGGGTGCCGCGGTCGGGATGCTCGCGGGTCATCCGCAGGAACTGATCGACCAGCCGGCCCTTCGGCGAGAGCCCGATCGGCTTCCGCGGCGTCGAGCCGCCGCCCGGCTGCCAGAACTCGTCGAAGCCCTGCTCGTGGTAGAACATGGCCGAGCCGGAGAGGTACTGGTGCCAGAGGTCGAACTTGTACCACGTCATCCCGGCGCCGGCCCAGGCGTCGTACCAGTTGTCATAGACGAATTTCGGGTGGGCGTAGGTCGATTGCTCGGAGTAGATCGTGGCCGAGTCGCCGAAGTTCGACGAGCGGTAGGTGGCCCAGAGGCCGCCGTACTGCCGGGCGCCCCCGCGGAGGAAGGCCAGGCGCATCGCCAGGCCCGGGAACACGGCGCTGTTCTCATAGCCGATCGTCCGGCCCCCCCATTCTCGGGCTGCGTGGGCGAACGAGGTCATGTCCGTCGATTGGCACGGGATGGTGAGCCGGTAGGAGTCGGACACGGGCTCGCCGAAGACCCTCGCCTGCTTGGCGGCGTGGGCGGCCTGGAAGGTCTCCGAGAACGCGGCGAGCGCCCCCGCGCGGGTCTTGACCGTCTTGAGCCGGGCGGCGAGGGCGTTGGCGTCGTAGAGGACGTAATGCCCGAGGCTCTCGCCGGAGATGTTCCCCACGTAGCGGTCGCGGTATTTCGACCAGTTGGCCTTCGCGACGGGTGAGAGGGGCTGGGGCTCGATGTAGTTCATCATGTTCGCCCAGGACCGGTCCGGGTTGGCCTCCAGCCACCTCACCACGTGCGGGTTGTCCAGGACTTTCGGGCCGGCGCCGTGGAAGGCCGGCACGATCCGCGGGTCGCTGAAGATCGGGACGTCGTCGCGGCCCCCGAAGGCTTGCCGGAACGGCGCGACGAGGGCCGGCTCGGTCCCGTAGGGGAAGAGGACCCGCTTCGGGTCCTTCGAGGCGAGGTCCTCCAGCCAGGGCTCGCGGACGTTCCAGAGGTAGAGGAATCCCTTGTCGCGGAAGGTGGCCGGCTTCCAGCCCGCCGGGGCCGCGGAGTCGCCGGCGCGGGCGGCGAGCGGCTCGGGCGCGACCCGGGGGTCGGCTCGCAGGGCGTCGAGCAGGTCCCACGTCGGGTGGCGCGGCTTCTCGCGGTGGCGGGGCCGGTACCGCCGATCCGTCGTCAGGCAGAAGCAGTCCACCTGGCGATGACCCGGCTGCTTGGCGAGGGCGAGCAGGGTGAGCCGGGCCCGGCCCTTCGCGAGCGGGACCTCGCGGGAATCCCAGCCGAAGGCCCACTCCCAGAGCACCTTCAGCTCCTCGTCCTCGTCGACCACCGGCCGCTCCCCGAAGACCAGCTCGCGCGCGGGCCGGCCGTCCTGCTCGATCCGCACGGCGAACCGCTCGGTCCGGCCCCGCCAGTCGCGGTAGCGCACCCAGAGCGCCCAGTCGCCCGCCTCGGGGACCTCGAAGTCGGTGGAGGCGCTCGCCTGGTCATCATCGGGCGCGCAGGCGATGCTGAGCCATTCGCTCTCGCCGCCCTGCGTCCATTCGGGCGCGATGCCCGGCCCGGACAGGGCCCAGTGGCCGTCGGTCTTCCCGCCCATGTCGGGGAAGCAACTGCCGCGGACCCCGCGGAGGTGCTCCGCCTCGACCCAGACCGTCTCCGTGCCCCCGGCGGCCGGGGCGGCGAGCAGCAGGGCCGGGGCCACGAACGCGATGAGATGTCGGACCGCTCGCATGGGCATTCCCCTCCGTTCGCTCGCCGGGTCGGCGAGAGGATCGGTCGTGTCGGCTCACTCCCCGCCCTCGGCCCGCACCCCACGGGCCGCCGTCGCCGCGGACAGGGCCCGATAGCCCGCCGGGCAGGCGTGGTCGAACGGGGCGTCGGTGAAGCATTCGTTGACGAGATAGCCGTCGAACCCCGCCTCGGCCAGCATCCCCACGTAGCGGCCGTGGTCGAGCACGCCCTCCCCCGGGATGGCGTGCCGGAAGTGCGGGTACCGGCCGTTGTAGTCCTTGACGTGCGCGTGCACGACGTGCGGCGCCAGCAGCGGCGTCGCCCGGTCCAGGGGGTGGCCCGTCAGCTCCAGGTAACAGGGGTCGAAGTTGTGCCCGAACGCCGGCGAGCCGACGTCCCCGATGAGCTCGAGCACCAGCCCGGGCGTGTTGACCAGGAAGTTGGCCCAGACGCCGTCCAGGGCGAGCACGAGCCCGTGTTCGCCGGCGTAGTCGCTCGCCCGTTTCAGGTGGTCCACCACCGCCCGCCACGTCGCCGAGGTCCCCGCCGGCGGGCCGTCGTCGATCCCGACGTGGAGGGTGACCATCCGGGCGCCGACCGACCGGGCCACGTCCACGGCGCCCTCCAGGTTTAGCGGCAGGCCCTGGCGCAGCGCCGGGATGAGCCCCAAGTGGGTGACGACCGCCTCGATCTCCAGGCCGAGCCGGGTGGCCGCCTCGGCGTAGCGGCCCCGGACCTCGTCCGGCATCCGCGCGGGGTCCAGGTCATCGCGCCAGGTCGCGGAGACGTCGATGCCGTCATAGCCCGCCGCCGCGACGGCCTCGAGCACGGGCTCGATCTCCATCCCCAGGCGGTCGATGTAGCTGTAGGTGTAGAATCCGAGCTTCATCATTTTAGGCGCTCGAAGAGGACGTACGAAGGGTCCGGGCTGTAGAGCGTCACGCCCTCGATCACCATGCCGGCCGAGATCAGGGCGTTGCCCGCCCACCTCACCGCGGCGATGCGCGGCCGGTCGGACGGCGCGAACGCGATTTCCCGCGCGACGTCCTTCCCAGACCCCTTGACCTCCGACGCGATCACTTCCCCGCCCCGGAACGCGATCGCGATCGTGCCGTCCGTCAGGTGGACCTTGAGCGACCGGCGGCCGGCCGGCACGGCGAAGTACGCCTCCACCGGGCCTCCCTCCCCCTGATCCGACCGGCGCATGGGGTTGAATCCCCAGGTGTCCCGGAACGATCGGACCGCCCCGAAGGTATTCCCCCCGCGGACGGTCAGCTCCTCGGCCCCGAATTCGGGGAACGTCGCCGTGTAAGTCCCGGGCTTCAGGTCGGCCAGCTCGAATCGGGCCGGCTCGTCGGCCCGGAACTCGAAGACCTCGAGGATCTCCCCGTCGGGGTCGGTCACGACGCAGGTCCGGTCCGTCCCGCCCCCGCCCAGGGGCGAGCCGGCGCGGATGTGGAAGGCGAGCCGTGGCATCGGCGCCACGACGCGGAGGAGATACTGCCGGGGCCCGGTCGCGATCGGGGGGCCGTGCAGCCTGGGGAACCGCAGCTCCGCCGGCGGCCGGGCGTCGGCGGGGGCGACGTGCAGGGCCGGGTCGAACGTCCCGGCGGAGGAGCCATCGGCGGGCGGCGCCGCCGCGGCGAACATCCCGTCGATCTGGTCGTCGGTCAGGGGCGGGAAGGCCCGCCACGGCTCCTCCTCCGTCCAGTTGCGGCCGATCGTCGCGAACTCCGCGCCGAGCGCCTCGAGCCGGAAGCCCCTCTGGGCGGCGTCGGGCAGCAGGGCGATCAGCAGTTGATTGGCATGGAACGCCCCCCCCCCCTGGTTCGCGCCCACGTAGCGCAAGAGGCGGGCGAACCGCTCCTCCTTGGCGGGTAGCTTCGGGTCGGCGAGGTCGAGCTCGACCTCCCGCCAGAGGTTGAGATAGAGGTAGTACCGCTTCAGGTCGTTGAGACGAGCCCGGTACACCGGCCGGTCGGCGACGGCGCGCCCCGCGGCGGCGATCCGCCGGTGCCAGCGGGCGGCATGCGCCCGCGGGATCAGCGGCGGACCCAGGACCATACCCGGGGCGACGTGGCCCCGCATCAGCCCCGGGAACCGGGCCCAGTCCTCATGCAGCGCGCGGACGTCGGCCGCGGCCGGGCCGTAGGCACCCCGGTAGTACGCGTCCAGCTCTCGCCCCGGGTCGGCCGCGACGTCCCAGAGCAGCCGGGCGGCCAGGTAATGGCCCGCGCCGGCGCCGGCCCAGCTGTCGAGCGTCTCGCCGACGTAGGTCGTCGCCCCGTGCTCATGCCATCGCTTCAGGCTCGCGGCGAGCCGCGGCGGGTCCGCGGCCGGGTACATCCCCGGCCTCTCGAGCGACCAGGTGACCAGGTTGAGGTAATCATACACGCCCGACCGTCGGCACTTCCGCCGGGCGAGCCCGTCCAGCCGCTGCTCGACCGTCAGGCCGCCCGAGCTGAAGTCCAGGCCGGTCGTCACCTGGACGGACACCCGAGGGTGGAGGTCGAACGACGGGATGCCCGCGTGGTCGCTGTAGCTGCACATCCCGACCCACTTGTCCCTCAGCCCCGCCCGCTCGATCCCGGCGGCCACCTGGTTGGCGAACCCGTAGTTCAGGTCGGTCGCCGTGTGGTTGCCGACCTCCTTCAGCGACTCCTCGCAGGCGGGGGAGCCGTCGTTGGTCTCGACCGAGAACGACTCGTGATAGGACCCCTTGCCCTCGTTCTCCCTCAGGTACTTCACCGCGCCGTCGATCGCCATCGCGATCGTATCCGGGTTGGCCCGAGACAGCGCGTAGGGGTTGCGCCGGCCCTGGACGAGCGCGAATAGCTCGGGGCGCTCCTCGAACAGCGCCGGGGGGACCATGGCCGGGTCGTTGTGGAAGTTGGCGACATACGCCGAGCCGCCCATCCGGTTGCGGATCTGCCAGAGGGTATAATCCGTCTCCCGCTCGCCGCGTCGGAAGACGCTGAGATTGGTCCCCGCGGTGGGGGCGAAGTACCGCGACCGATAGCTCGGGCCGGCCGAGGCGACGTCCAGCTTCCCGTCGAAGGCGAGCCCGGGCCGTTCGGGGACCTCCTCCCAGGCCGCGCCCGGGGCGTACCACTTGCACCCGAGCCGGTCCAGCAGCGTATAGACGGCGGCCATCAGGCCCGCCGGCGCCTTGCCGAGCACGAACAGGCGGTCGCCCTGCGCCTCGACGACGAACGCTTCCGGGTCCGCCGACGCCGCGGCCTCCGGCCCGCCGACCTGCCGCGGGCGGAAGGTCGGGAACTGGTCGAACGTGCCCACGAAGACGCCGCTGCGGGACGCCGGCCCCGGCGCCGTCAGGGGATGCCGGGCCCCGGTAATCTTCCGGAGACAATCCCGCAGGTCGCGCAGGGCCCAGCCGACGAACCGCTCCGGCCCGGGATTCCACAGCGCCCCGCCGCCCGACAGGGGTTTGGTGGGCGTCTCCGCCTCCGCCAACAAGCGGGGCGGCAGGTAGATGGGCACGGCCTCTGCCACCCCGACCGAGCGCGTCGGGGACGCACCGGGGGCCACCCCGATGAGCGCCGTCGCCAGGATCAGCACCCCCGGGTTACGGATTCCCAACGTCACCATGGAGCCCTCCTACCCTTCCGCCGCCCCGCGTGCGGAGCGACCGGTACCCGATCGGAGCCCCGTCCCGGATCGGGCTCCCGCCCGATCCGCCCCCATCGCATGGTGCCGGCGCCCGGTGGGATTCCGCCTACCCATCAACCGGGGCCGTGCGCCGACTATCACGCGCGTCCACGAGGCGAGCAAGCGGCATCTGGCCTCATTCTTTCTTGACGCGCGATAGGCCCGACCTATAGCTTGCAGGCCATGACGGCCCGGGCCACGCGTTATTCGTACAAGGAGGGCCGGCTCCAGCAGCTTCGGAGCTTCTGCGAGACCGCGCGCCTCGGCAGCCTGGCGGCGGCCGCCCAGGCGCTCGGGCTGGCCGAGCCGACGGTGTGGGAGCAGGTCCACGCCCTGGAGCGCCAGTTCGCCGCGAAACCGGTGTAGCCGCACGGCCGCGGGTGTCGGCAGAAAGAGGAGGGCCGCCTGCTCGCTGAGGCGGCCGCGCCGCTGGTGGCCGGCATCGAGTCGTTGAGGTGCCGCTTCGACGAGGCCCGCTCCTGGGTGGAAGTCACGCTGACCATCGCCGGCACGCAGCGGGCCCTCGCCGAGGACCTGCCGGGGCCCCTCCTCGAGTTCCAGCGCCAGCACCGGCACGTCCAGGTCCGCCTGCGCGAGTTGGGCGGCCAGCAAATCGAGGCCGTGGTGGAGTGCGGCGAGGCCGACCTGGGCCTGACGCTCGAGCGCGGGCCGCACCCGCCCAACCCCCGGCTGGCGTTCGAGCCGGCCTACGAGCTCGACCCCATCCTGGTCACCCCGGAGGACCACCCCCTCGCCCGACGCCGCCGCGTCTCGCCCGGGGACCTGGGCCGCTACCCACTGATCAACGGCCGCGCCGAGGGGTTCGGCGACCCGGCGATCTCGGCGACGCTGGTGAAGCTCGACGCCTACCGGGCGCGGCCGCGACGCGTGGAGGCCTCCTACGCGGCCGTCGTCCGCCGCTACGTCGAGCTGGGCTTCGGCATAGGCCTGGTCCTGGGGCTGCCCTCCTGCACGCCGTCGCCGGGGCTCCACGAGCGGTCGCTGAGCCGCGACCTCGGCCGGGTGACCGTCTACCAGGTCTCCCGACGAGGGGCCGGGCCTCCGGATTCCGCCCAGGCCCAGGCCCGGACGATCAAGCACCTGCTCGGTCGGGCCTGAGCAGGAGGCTGCACCGGCCGTCGGATTCGGCATGGAAATGGGCCGGTTTCGGGGGCCGGCCCATCACCCCTTAATGATCTAACCCGCATTTCTCACCATCCTGTCTCGGGGCCGTTTCGCCGAGTCTTTCGGCCCCTTCGTCACCCTGGCGAGCGCCCGGCCAGGTTCTGATGCCCCTCTCATGCTTCCTCTCTGCCCACTGGACCTGGTCGGATACCCGGCCCGCCTCCGATCGAGGCTCAAGTGGCGGGCCCGGAACGCACCCCGATCGCCGGGCCTCGTCACCGAAGCCTCCTTCCCGTCTCAATTGTGAACCTTCCTTCAGTTCAGCATCTCAGCGGCGGCCGCAGCCGTGCCAGGTTCGCATGCACCCGATGGAACGCCGCGGCGTAGGGGCTACTGCTCGACAGCTTCACCCACACCTTCCTCACGGTCACCCGAACCAGTGCCCCGATCTTCAGGAGCTTCAACCGGATCGTCTGGCACTGCGCCTGCGCCAGCTCCGTGCCCGCCAACCCCAGCCGGCGCAGCGCCTCCAGCAGCACGTAGGCGATCGACGAGAAGAACAGCCGGACCTGGTTGCCCCGCATCGTCCGGGCGCTGGTCCGGTCGGCGAACAGGTGCAATTGCTGCTCCTTGATCCGGTTCTCCATCTCGCCGCGACCGCAGTAGTCCTCCTCATAGAGGGGCTTCGCCTCGCGATCTTCGGATGTCAGTGACGTGACCACGAACCGCGGGTTGGCGCCCTTGGCCAGGTGCTCGGCCTTGGCCACCACCCGGCGCTCACGGCTCCAACTGTCCAGCGTCCGGTATTGGAGGTCGGTGAACACCCGGGCCGGCTCCTTCGTCCGCTCGAACTCCACACGGGCCGGCTCCTGTTCCGCGGTGATCATCTTCTTCAGCCGCGTGTCCTGCGCCAGCCCGAGGACGTAGTCCACGCCGTTGCCCTCGCACCACCGGAGGATCTCCTCGCGGCAGAATCCGCTGTCGGCACGGACGACGACCTTGACGTCGGGCCACACCTCCCGGAGCTGCGCCACGATCCGCTTGAGGTGCTTGACCGACCCGGCCGCGGCGTCGATATCCGCGGGCCGCAGGCGGGCGCAGAGCAGGTGATCGCCGCAGAAGATGTACAGGGGAAGATAGCAGAAGTTCTTGTAGTAGCCGTGGAAGAACCGCCCGAGCTGGTGGCCGTGGATCGGGTCGTCGGTGGCGTCGAGGTCGAGCACGATCCGCTCCGGCGGCCGGGGGTGGGCCTGGAGGAAGAGGGTGACGAAGAGCCGTTCGACGTCGTGAGTGCGGCAGGGGATCTTCTTGTACCGGGTGTCGGCGTCGGACCCGGTGGGGGACAGTTCGAGGCGGTTGAGGGTGCTCTTGCCGGCCAACGCCTTGCCCCGGTCGCGCGGCCGTCGTCGGGCCTTGCCCGTGGGGTCGGCCTTGCCGACGACGGTGGCGATCAAGGGGTCGCGGCGGAGGTCGTCGTGGTCGTTGAGGTCCTCGTAGCCCAACGCCAGGGCGTAGACGCGCTGGGCGATCAGCTCTTCCGCGGTGTGTTCGACGAGGTCGGGGTTGCGGTGATCGGTGAAGCAGGCGGCGAACTGCCGGACGATCCCGGTGAGTCGCTCGGTCTCGCGGAGCAGCAGGGCGCCACCGTCGGAGGAGATGTCGCCGCCGTCGAAGTCGGCGAGGACTTGACGGGGGCCGACCATGGGAAAGTCGAGGTAGGATGCGTTACACTCTGTCGTCATCGGGCTGCCTTCTCTGTGTGTCGTAGGTGGTTGTGGTAGATCAACCTATGACACAGAAGGCAGCCCGATTCCATTCCCCTGGTGAGAAATGCGGGCTAGCGGGACCCCTTTCGCCGCAAGAAGGCCGCCATGGCGGTCAGCCCCTCGTCGCGCCTCGACTCGGGCCAGCAGGGGTTGAAGGCGGGGGCCCCTTCGAGCATCGCGAGTTGCCAGGCGTAGAAGTCGGCCATCCGGATCGGGACCTTGGTGCCCACGGCCGGGGCGTCGCGGTCCTCCCTGGGCACGCCCCGGCCCATCGAGAAGCCTCCGTCGAGCTCGACGCTCACCGACCCGGCGGCGGTGACCTCGGCCTTGCCGGCGGGCGAGCGGTCGTCGAGGGCCGCCAGGAGCAGCTTGCGGAACGCCGGGACCTCGACCATCGGCGAGGCGATGAGCTGCGCGACGTGAAAGCTCGTCCTCGTCCCCTTCCGGCCGATCAGCGGGACCCAGGGGGATTGCGGGTCGCCGAAGAGCCAGGCGGCGGCGGCGGCGAGGTCCGGGTCGTCGGGCTTGCGGAGGAACGGCTCCAGGACCGCCAGGGCGTTCTGCTCCAGCCAGTCGGGCGAGGTCGTCCGGGCCCAGTCGGCGTATTCGCGGACCGCCCCGGCGTCGCCGGCCCCGTCGCGGGCCAGGGTAAACCGGGCGATCGAGACGGCGAGATTCTGGTTGGTCCAGTCGCGGCCGTTGGTGGGCCGGGCGTACCGCTCGCGGCAGATCCGGGTCAGGTCGCGGAGCGTCGGCAGGCCGGCGACGGGGTCCCAGGCCGCGAGCATCCCGGCCATCCGGCAGGGGTCGAGCAGCTCGAAGCTCTGGCCCTGGGGTGTCCTCATGATCGACTCGACCCGCCGGGCCATCAGCGCCCCGACGGTCGGCTCGTGCCCCTTGCGGAGCGGCTCGCCCCGGGGCGGGGGCCGCTGGCCCGGGCCGACGGGGGAAGTCTCGGTCACGACGAACGGCCCGCCGCCGGGGACGATCCGGACGTTCTCCGGCTGGGTGATGTTGCCCGCCGCCTCCAGCCAGGCCGCGGCACCGGCCTGGTCGTCGGCCAGGGTCCGATACCACCGCTCGACCAGGGGGATCGCGCGGTTCTTCTCCCAGTACGCCCGGATCTGTCCGGCGACGGTCTCCCGACTCCTGGGGCCCTCGGCCCCGTCCGGGTCGGGCGGGGCGAAGGTCGTGGCCTTGAGGATGCCCGTCAGCGCGGTGTAGGCGGCCCGATCGGCGCGGAGGATCGTCCGGCTCCGGGAGAAATCGCGGTGGAACCCGACCGAGCGGGTCAGGCGGTCGTCGGACCGGAGGGTCCGGATCAGCGGCTCGACGGCGGCGTCCCCCTCGGCGATCAGGTCCTTGATGATCGGCGATTCGCCCAGGACCACCCCCCCGGGCTGGCCCCATTGGCGGGCGGTGACCTGGTCGAGGTCGCGGATCAGCGCCTCGACCCGGCCCTCCCGGCCTTCGACCCGGGGCGGGGCGGGCGGGTTGGCCCTCTCCCGGGCCCGGCGCTCCTGGTCGGCCAGCAGCCCCGGCAACTGGTCCAGGAATTCGATGTAGGGCGCCGCCCGGCCGGGCCGGGCCTGCCGATCGGGCCGGGCGAAGCCCATCGCCTCGGCCCGGGCGTCGACGGCCCGCACCAGCCGGTCGAGCGCCCGCGCGTCGGCCAGGGCGAGGGGGTCGTCGCCCCTCATGTGCGCGCAGATGGCCCGGTCGAAGTGATACCAGGCCAGATCCCCGGCGAGGCTCAGATACGAGACGCCGTAGGAATTCAGGTCGAGCTTCGGCGCCGCGTCGCCCGGCTTCGGGCCCTTGGGGAGCCCGGTGCCCACCTCCCAGGCGGCCTCGGCGAGGTCGGCCCGGCCGAGCCGGAGGAGCAGGCAGAACTTGATGGGGTGGAACGACGCGACCGCGATCGAGGCCCCCTCGTTGTTGGCCCCGATTCCCTGGAAGGCCCTCCGGCCTGCCTGCCTGGCCTGGGGGGCGACATTGACCCGGCCGTCGCCGGCGGCGTCGCCGAGGGCCAGGAGGTCGGCGTCGAGGTCGGCAGGCCCGCCGACTTCGGTCAGCGGGTAGACCAGGCCGCTCCAGGTGATCGCGTGCCGGGGCTTGCCGCCGTCGGCGACCGGGAGGACCCAGCCGCTGGTCGCCACCTGGCCCGCCTTCCCGCCCCACACGCTCCCGACCTCGACCTGGATCGTCCGGTACTCGCAGCCCCTGGGGTCGGCCAGCCCCTGCTCGAAGAGCGCGGCGGTCGCCGAGACGAGGAACCGCGGCAGGCTCGTCGCGGGCGGCGTCCAGGGCTCGGCCTGGCGCGGGGGGATCGGGAGCGTCGGCTCCTCGGCCCGGGCCGGGGGGAGGCCGGCCGCCGACCCGATCAGCAGGGCCAGGGCCAGCCGGGCGGCTCGACGGCCCGGGGCCATCCGTGAGGCGGGTCGCATGCGAAGCTCCTGGGCTGGGCCCGTCGGGGCGGTCGGTCAGTCATCGAGCCCTTCGAGCCAGTCGTTGCCTAAGTTCGGCAGGAACGGCCGGCGGAGGCGGAGCCCGGGGGGTAGGGCGAGCATCCCGGCCAGGGCGACCCGGGCCTCGGCCTTGCTGTGGTGGCGGGACGTGGATCCGCCGGTCGGCCGGCCGACCGGCGGCGGTAGCGGGTCCTCGGGCAGGGCGTCGAGCAGGGCCCCGGCGACCCGCCCGTCGAACGCCCCCGCGGCCCGGAAGAGCGCGGGGCCCTCGGGGCCCAGCCCCCAGTGCTGGTCGTCCATGCCGACGAGCCGGGCGGCCACCGGCGCGAAGACCACCTCGGCCGCCGCCCGGTCGTAGCGGGCGACCAGGACCGCCAGCTCGGCCCGGTCGAGGTACTGCTGGCGGACCTGGGACAGCACCGGCATCGGCTCGGGGAGGCTCGACAGCGGCGGGCGTCGCGACAGGGCCAGCCAGAGGTAGCCGGGCGCCCGGTCCGGGTCGATCCGTGCCGCCATCGGGAGCAGCCGGGCCAGCGCCACCGCCGGCGAGGGCCGGGTCGCCGGGCCGTCGTCGAGCCTGGCGAGTCGCTCGACCGCTTCGAGCAGCAAGGCCCGGGCCTCGACAAGGCTGGACTCCGCCCGGGCCCTCGCGGCGACCGCGGGCAGGAGGGCTTCGAGCATCGGGTCGTGGGCCTCGGCCGCCAGGGCCCGGCTCGCCGGCAGGTCCTTGGCCGCCATCCGCAGGCAGGCGGCTCGCCGGGCCCACGGCCGGGCCTGGTCCGAGATGAGGCCGAGGACCCGCCGGACCCCGGCCGGGTCGGTCGTCGCGATCCGCTCGGCGATCCCGGCCCGGGCCCGGTCGAGCTGGTATTGCTGATCCGAACGGCCTTCCAGGAGCCTCAAGGCGGCCGGGAGGTCCACTCGCGCCAGGGCCAGCGCCAGGTCGTCGCGGGGGTCGGGGAAAGGTTGCTGGCGGGGCCGATCGGCCCTGGCCCGGGCCTCGCGGAGAAGCCGATCGGCCCGGTCGCCCTCCCCCAGGTCGAGCCATCGGTCGGCGACCCTGGCGAGCTGGCTGGCGGCCTGGCCGGGCTCGTCAATTTCCCGGGCACGCCGGTCGGCGAGGTCGAGCAACTCGCGGCGCGACCCGGCCGGGAGGGTCGCCCCCACCCGGTCGAATAGCCCCTGCGCGGCGAGCGTCGCCTGGTTGGGCTCGCCGATGGCGTCGACGACTTCAAGGCCCTTGCGGAAGTCGCCCTCGGAGCGCCCCAGAGCCAGGGACGTGAGCAGGCCGGGGTCGGCCTGGAGGACCTGATTCTCGATCATCTCGACGACCCGGTCGGGGTCGACCAGGGCGGTAATCTCGGGGATGAGCCGACGGTCGGGGACTTCGAAGTTGCTGCCGATAGCGTCCTTCGCCCGGGCGATCAAGCCTCGGACGATCGCCCGCTCCTCGTCGCGAGGGACCGCAGGGGAGGCCCGTCGGAGCGGGGCGGCCGGGGCCTCGTCGAGGCGTCGGAGCGCCAGCTCGACCGGCCCCTCGCCCGGGTCGACGCGGCGCCCCAGGAGGCGGTAGCCCGCTTTCGAGGCGAACAGGAACGCCGGGGCGTCGGGGACGCCCGGGACCCGGAACCGGCCTTCGCCGTCGGTGAGGCCCCGGGCCCGCCTCGGGCCGTCGCCCGACTGGTAGACCTCGACCCCGTCGACCGGCTTCCCGGCCGAATCGACCACCCGCCCGAGCACCTCACGCATGCCGACCGCCCGGCGGAGCGAGACATCGGGGATCTCCCGGGTCGGCGGGGCCACCCACTTCGAATCCGCCGGCTCGTGGCCGGGCGCCTGGACCTCGACGCGGTAGTCGTTACCGATGGGGATCTGGCCGGGCGTCCGGAAGCGGCCGTCGGGCCCGGTGCGGATCTCCCCGGGCCCTTCGAAGGCGAAGTCGCTGCCACGCCCGATGGGCTGATTGGGCTGGCGGACCTTGACGACGACCAGGGCACCGGCCATCGGCCGGCCGTCGGGGCCGAGGACGCGGCCGGAGAGGGCCAGGGTCGGCCTCCGACGGAGCCGGAGCGTGACCGGCTCTCCCTCGCCCGCCGAGGGGATCACGACGGCCTCCGACTCGGCGGCCGAGCCCGACGACGCCGAGACGCGGACCTCGGCCTTCGGGGCGATGCTCCCCAGTAGGAATTCGCCCCGGGCGTCGGTCTCCGCGCGATTCGAGTTCGGATTCCTGCCGTATTCGGCCGAGGTCCACGACCCGATGACGGCGACCCCGGCGGCCGGCTTGCCCGCTCCGTCGACCACCTGGCCCCGGACCTGCACCGCCTTGCGGAGCCTGGGCGGGTCGAAGACGTGCTTGGCTTCTCCCTCCTTGACCTCGAGGTCGACCCAGTGCGGGGTGCCCGGCGGCAGGAAGTAGCCCTTGGGCATGTCGTGCAGGGAGAAGTCGAACCGGACCGTGCCGGGCAGGACGACGCCCGAGAAGCGCCCCTGGGCATCGGTGACAAGCCAGCGGACGGTCCGGGAGCCCTGGCGGAGGGTGGCGACGTCAACCTTGACGCCAGGGATCGGGACCCCGCCGGGCTCCTCCAGGATGGTCCCCTCGACCCGAACGCCCTTGCGGAGGGGGATCTCGACCTGCGTCGTCTCGCCCGCCCGGATCCTCGCCCCCGGGACGTCCTGCGCGAGGTAGGCCGACCCCTCGGGGGGCTTGATCCCCCAGAGGATGACGCCCTCGGCCAGGGGGGGGAAGGAAGCCCGTCCGTCCCGGCCGGTCGTCTCGTGGGACCAGTGGGGAGCGTAGGGGCCCCGATAGCCCGGCTCGGTCGGGTGGGGCGTGATGGTGATCGACCAGCCCGGCAAGGCCCTGGGATCGTCGGCCGTGACCCGGACCCGGAGGTTGCCGACCGGGCGGAATGTGACGTCTCCGGTGTCGGGGTCGATCGCCAGGCACTGGACGATCAGCCCCTCGGCCGTCACGTCGAGCGCGAGGAGGTCGGCCGGGGCGAGGCCGTCGATCGTCGCCCGGCCGTCGCCGTCGGTCGTCACGGCGAGGCGGTCGAGCAGCTTGTCGGGCGGCCGGGGGGCCTTGAGGTTGAGCTGGACCGGCCGGACCCTGGCGTCGTGGACGGCCCAACCGTCCGGGTAGAGCACGCGGAGCGAGGTCGAGGCCGGCGGGCCGAGCACGAGCTTGACCGGCTCGTCGGCCGCCGGGAGACTCCGCTTGAACTCGACGAAGGCGAGGCGAGAACCGGGCTTGTAGGCCCAGAGCGTCGGCGACCAGATCCCGCCCCGGCCCGCCAGGTCATCGGCCCGTTCGAGCCGGAACCGGCCCTGGTCGTCGGTCTCGGCGGTGGAGAGGACCTCGGGCCCCTTGCGGGTCGCGATCGTGTCGCCGAGCCAGACGGTCGCCCCGGCGACCGGCCGGCCGGCGGCGTCCTCGACCGTCCCCGAGAGCGGGACCGTCATTACCAGGGCGAGCCACCCCATAGGGGCGAGCAGGGCCATCGTCGAACTCCGGGGGGCCTGTGCGAGCGGGAAAGTGCGGGGGGACCATCGATCGGCCGATTCCCGATCCTAGTCCGCGCGCCGGGCCGGGGGAAGGGGTCGCCCCGCGGGCCCCGGTGCCGGCCCGGGGGACGACCGCCGCTCTCGTGCCCGCCTCGCCACCGGCGCGTCGCCGGGCAGGAGGATTGCAAAGGGAGACCAGGACAAACCGGGGGCTACGCGGCTTCCTCTTCAGCCGGCTCGGGGGCGGCCTTCAGGCCGGGGTATCAGCGGTCGAACGTCGCCCGCAGATCGTCGTTGAGGACCTGGGTGCGGACCTGGAGCAACCGATGCGCCCCCGACTCGGTCCACCGCATCTGCTGCTTCTTGACCATCCGCTTGCTGATCACCTGATTGACGGTCGATTCCACGAACGAGGTCGAGATCGCCTCGCCATGGCGATACCGGTCCCCGTAGTTGGGGATCGAGGACCGGTTCACCTCGATGTAGTGGCGGAATTCCCTCACCGCCTTGAGCAACTTCTTCGCCCGCTCTGACCCCTCGTCCCGCGCCTCGAGATCGCCCTCGAGGTCCGCGATGATCTGCAGGGACCGGTAGACGTTGCCGTGCCAGAGGTGCCACTTCAGGCGCTCCAGCGGACTCTCCGGTTCGGCCCCATCCGGCGGCTTCTCAGGGTATCGCCCAGATTCCTGCGGGAATATCCTTAAAGCCCTCCGTGGCTCGTCAAGATCCACGCTCAAAGTGCTTGTTTTATAGGGTTTGAGGTCCAAAACCCCCGTCTACGAAAACGACCGTCATTTCAGCCCATAGTGACTACGAGTAGCCGTTCATGGCCTGGATTGCTTGCTCAAGGCCGGTTGATTATAACGGCCGCATGGACCGGCTGACCTCGATCCCCCAACACATCTGGGACAGCTTCTCGGACGAGGCCCGCGTCCTCGTGGGGACCGTCATCGAC
>JAABUK010003176.1_pt1 | contig 28143 bp, 20 predicted proteins | sample 5559141 | NCBI WGS metagenome assembly JAABUK01 (sample SAMN10711869, study PRJNA513367) | rock metagenome | isolation source: Antarctica rocks | place: Antarctica: Victoria Land, Pudding Butte nord | collected 2016-01-03
CTGAAAACCGGCAAGATGCTGATAGAATTGGCTTTTGTTGTTATCAAACCGAGATGATAGAACTCATTTCGGACATGTGTGACCACCGTAGCCCGGAGGGAGAGGGAGCAGGCGGCATGAAGGTGCTGCAAGTCACCAACGTGGACTTCTCCCTGCGGCACTTCCTGCTGCCGCTGATGCTCGCCGCGCAGGCACGCGGCCATGACGTGCTGGGCGCATCCGCCGACGGCCCGTTGCTGGACGACGCGCGGGCGGCCGGGCTGCGCGTCGTCGCGGTGCCGATGGCGCGCAGCCTGTCGCCCCTGGCGCAATGGCGGGCGCTGCAGGCGATGCTGCGGCTGCTGCGGGCGGAGCGCCCGGACCTGGTCCATGCCCACATGCCCATCAGCGGCTTCGTCGCCCGCCTGGCCGCGCGCATCGTGGGCGTGCCGCGCGTCGCCTACACCTGCCACGGCTTCCTGTTCAACCAGCCCGGCCCCTGGCCCCGCCGTGCCCTGGGTTTCGCGGTGGAGTGGCTCGGCGGGCGCATAACCGATACCTACCTCACGGTCTCCACCGAGGAGGCCGCGGATGCCCGGCGCCTGGGCATCGCCCGCCGGGCCACCCCGGTCGGCAACGGCCGCGACCCCGCCCGCTTCCGCCCGGACCCGGCGGCCCGCGCCCGCGTCCGCGCCGCGCTGGGCGTGCCGGACGGCCAGGTGGTGGTGGTGATCGTGTCCCGCCTGGTCCGCCACAAGGGCCACCTGGAGCTGCTGGCCGCCATGCAGGACGTGCCCGGCGCCGAGCTGTGGGTGGTCGGCGACCGCCTGCCCAGCGACCACGGCTCGGACCCCTCCGCCCTGTTCGCCGCGGCGCCGCCCGGCAACTTGCGCCTGCTGGGCTACCGCACCGACATCCCCGCCGTGCTGGCGGCGGCCGACATCTTCGCCCTGCCCAGCCACTTCGAGGGCCTGCCCATGTCCGTCATCGAGGCCATGCTGACCGGCCTGCCCGTGGTCGCCACCCGCATACGCGGCCCGCGCGAGCAGGTATCGGACGAGGAAACCGGCCTGCTGGTCCCGCCCATGCAGGTGCCGCCCCTGGCCGCCGCGCTGCGCCGCCTGGCCGGCGACCCGGCATTGCGTGCCAGCATGGGCGCTGCCGGACGCGCCCGCGCCATGGCGCTGTACGACGAAGCCACAGTGCTGAACCGTACGCTGGACTTGCTGGGATTATAGGCCGGGCGGGATGGCCCAACCTCGCGTCCTGCCATATATCGGCCCGGCAACTGCTCCGGACCCTGCCATGCCCCGCCTGCGCAACGCCGCCGCCCTCGCCCTGGCAACGCCCGCACTGGCCCAGGCCCCGACCGCCCCGCCGCCGCCCGCCACCACGGCGACCGAGACCGTGAACGTCATGAACAAGCTGTGGGGACGCCATGCCGGCCTGCGCGCCAACCACACCCGCGGCGTGGTGGTGACGGGCAGCTTCACCCCCGCGCCCGAGGCCGCCGGGCTGAGCAGCGCCGCCATCTTCGCCGGCAAGCCGGTGCCGGTCACGGTCCGCTTCTCCGACGCGACCGGCCTGCCGGACCTGGCGGACGGCGCCGACGCCGCCAACCCGCACGGCATGGCCATACGCTTCCGGCCCGAGGGCGCCACCTACGTGGACGTGGTGCTGAACTCTCTGACCTACTTCCCCGTCGCGACCGGGGAGGAGTTCGTGCAACTGCTGCAAGCCGCTTCCGAAAGCGGCCCGGACGCGCCGAAGCCCACCAAGATCGAGCAGTTCATCGCCGCCCACCCCGCCGCCGCCAAGGCCGGCGCCAACGTCCGCACGCCCACCAGCTTCGCGCGCGAAACCTACAACGGCGTGGACGCCTTCATCCTCGTGAACGCCAAGGGTGAGCGACAGCCCTTCCGCTTCCAGTTCCAGCCCGTAGCCGGGGCCGAGCACCTGGAAAAGGACGCCGCCGCGAAGATGCCGCCCGACTTCCTGCTGACCGAGATGCCGGAGCGCTTGAAGAAGGGGCCGGCGGAGTTCCGTGTCATGGCGCAGCTCGCCAATCCCGGCGACCAAACGAAGGACCCGACGCAGCCCTGGCCTGCGGACCGCCGGATGGTCAACATGGGCACCATCACCCTGACCCGCGCCGTGGCGGACCAGGACAAGGCACAGAAGGAGTTGCGCTTCCTGCCCAACCACCTGCAGCCCGGCATCGAGGTGTCGGACGACCCGCTGATTGACGCGCGGGTGCGGTCCTACGTGATCTCGTTCGGCCGCCGGGGCTGAGGGCCGCGTCCCCGGGCGGAGGCCGCCCGGGGATCGTGAGGGCCAGGTCGAGGGGCCGCGCAACGTGCGGATGCGTCACTGGACATCCAGCGCATGGCGAAGCCCGTAGGGGACGAGGTAGGGCAGCGGGTTGAGGTAGCCCTGGAACCCGCCCATGCCGACGTCCAGCGGATAGCGCCAGTGCAGCAGCGCATAGGCCGCGTAGTCGTGGTAGTTCTGCAGATCCCAGCTTGCGTCCTGTCCCGCCCGCCACGTCCAGCCTGCGTAGAGGAGGGCGCCCGCCAGCGCCGCCAGGCCGGCGGAGGCGGCAGGCGGGGGCCTCCCGCGCGGCACGGCGTCCTACCGCCGGGTCAGCAGCCGCTTGAAGGCCCGCAGCGGGGCCGTGGTGCGCCAGGATGTGGAGCGATGGACCGCGTCCAGCTCGCGCGCGAGCGCGGCCTCCCGGTCCGTCGGTCCGGGCAGGGCCACCGCGGGCGCGGCCTCCTGCACCGGCACGCCGGGCACAAGGCTGGGACCCGGCTCGCTATCCGGACGCCGCCCATCTTGAAGATGGCCGTCTTGAAGATGGCCTTCTTGAAGATGGCCTTCCGGGGGCTGCGCGCCATCGAGGTCCGCCCTGCGCGCCTCCCAGACGCTGGCCCAGTACGGGTCAGCGCAGGCGTGCTTCCGCAGGTCCCACCCCGTCCGCGCCAGCGCGGCCCGGAAGTAGCCCTCGTCGAAGCCGAGTTCCAGCCAGCCGAAATTGCGGATCGCCCACAGCGCCTCCCCGTCCATGCGCAGGCCCCAGGGCACGGGATAGCCGGGCAGGATCGGCTCCGAGGCCATATAGACCTTCCCGTCCGGCTTCACCGCCGTGCGGAGCGCCCGCAGCAGCCGGAGGTGGTCGTCGCAGTGGTGGAAGCACTCGAAGAAGATCGCGGCGTCATAGGGCTGCGCGACGCTCTCGGCCCAGAAGAAGTCGGACTGGACGACCTCGATCCCGACTTGGTTCTGCGCGGCCCGGTCGCGGATGATGCCGCAGAAGTTCGGCTCGATGTCCACGGCTGTCACCTGCATCCCGAGCAGCGCCAGGGCGAGCGTGGTGTTGCCCCAGCCCGGCCCGAACTCGACGACCCTCGCGCCGGGCGGAAGGTCGAGGGTCCGCAGCAGGAAGCCGATGGCCTGCATGTGGCTGCCGGCGGTCTGGCAACTTTGCACGTAGTAGGGGAACGGCCTGCGGATGTGGTCCGCGGTGATATATTCCGTCCGCTCGTTCTGGAGCGCATACGGACGGCCGGCGAACCTGCGATACAGCTCTAGCTGGAAGTCGCGGTAGGCCGGGCCGAACGGGTCGGGCGGCAGCTCGTCCGAGAAGTCCATGCGGAACTCGTTGAACAGGCGGCGCATCGCGTCGTCGGACTGGTGCGTGAGCGCGTCGTTGCACTCCGCGATCTTGGTTTCCAGCTCCTCCAGGCTCCTGATGATCTGCAAGGCCGCTCCATCCCGTCGTGAGCCGCCCCGGCGCACGGGGCGGGCGCGGCAGCATACAACGCGCCGGCTTGGCCGGCGCAAGGCCGCAGGCGGTCCGGCCCTGCGGAGCCAAGGACGCGGCGCTCGCAAGCCCATCCGCCGGAACGGCAGCCTGGACGCGCAGGGGGCCGAAGCCGCCGAAACCAGGCCGCCCACGCTGGCCTTCGTGGCCGGCTACTTCGTCCCGTACAGCCGGTCCCCGGCGTCCCCCAGGCCCGGCCGGATGTAGCCGTGCTCGTCCAGTTGCCGGTCAATTGCGGCGGTGAAGACGGGCACGTCCGGATGCTCGCGGCCCAGCACGTCCAAGCCCTCCGGGGCTGCGAGCAGGCACACGAACCGCAGTTGCGTGGCGCCGGCCTGGCGCAGCCGGGCCAGGGCCGCGGCGGCGGAGTGCCCGGTGGCGAGCATCGGGTCCACCAGCACCACCATGCGCTCCGGCAGGTCGTCGGGCAGCTTGAGGTAGTACTCGACCGGCACGAGCGTCGCCGGGTCTCGGTATAGGCCGATGTGCCCGACGCGGGCGGACGGGACCAGGTCCAGCATCCCGTCCAGGATGCCGGTCCCGGCGCGCAGGATCGGCACGAAGCAGATCTTCTTGCCCGACAGCCGGGGCGCGTCCATCGCCTCAAGCGGCGTCTCGATGGGCACGCTCTCCAGCGGCAGGTCGCGCGTGACCTCGTAGGCCATCAGCAGGCTGATCTCGCGCGCGATCTGCCGGAAGTCGGCGGTCGGCGTGCCCTTGCGCCGCAGCAGCGTCAGCTTGTGCTGCACGAGGGGATGGGTGATCAGCGTGACGTTCGGATGGACGGCGGGCATGGGGGCTGCGCTTTCAATGAGCGGGGCTGCGGCTCCCTCTCCCTCCGGGAGAGGGTTGGGGTGAGGGAAGCGGCAAGGGCGGTCCTTGCCGAACCGGGAGCCGCGCCAGCATCAGGCGGAGGCCGGCGCTCGCGGCTTCCCTCACCCCGGCCCTCTCCCGGAGGGAGAGGGGGAAGAAGCCCGGTCAGAACACGGTGCCGTCGCTGGCCACTTGCAGCGGCGGCCCGCCGCCGGGCCGGCGTTCGGCGGCGATGGCCCGGCCTGCCGCCCAGGTGCCGCCCTCCAGGATGCGCGACAGCGGCAGCGCCGCCTCGTCCCGCCCCAGGCGCTCGCGGATCAGCGGCGCAAGGCGGTCCAGCAGCGCGACCGTCAGCGCACGCCATTCTACGACGGCCGGGTGGCCCGGCGGCAACGGGGCCTCCGCCAGCGCCGGGTCGCGCAGCCGCAGCACGCCGAGGTCCAGCAGCAGGCCGCCGTTGCGGTATTCCGGCAGCCCGGTCAGGTCCGCTATGCCGGTGACCGGCACGCCTGCGTCCTCGAACACCTCTATCAGTGAGTAGGCCAGCCATTGCGAAAGCTTGTGGAACGGCACCAGGCCGTCGCCGGGCGCAGACGGATGGTGCCAAACGTCGCCCAGCGGCCGGCCGCCCAGCACGATGCGAGACGGCCAGGCCGGCCCAAGGCCCTCCAGCAGCATCCCCAGGATGGCCGCCGCGCCAACCGTGCCGGAAGCCGCCAGCGCGTCGAACAGGCCGCCGATGCGGCCCTGCGCGAACAGGTCCGGCCGGAGCAGCAGGGCACGCCCCAGGCTTCGCATCAGCGCCGCCCGGCCCTCCAACCCGGCCAGCGCGTTGCCGTCCGACACCTGGAACGCCCGGCCGAGCGCCGCCGCGTCCACCCCAGCCAGGCCGGCGGCGTCCGCCCGGGGCGACCCGTCCGCCGAGAACAGCCCGGCCCGGAACGCATCCAGACTCGCTACGGCAAGCCCCTCGGACCGGGCCAGGACCAGCCCGGTGCCGGGTTCCCGATACTGCCAGCCCGGCCCGGCGCCGGCATCCAGCAGGACGCTCACGACGCATAGGTCCATGCGGACGCGGGCCAGCGCCGCCGCGTCCAGGCCGCCGAGCGTGGCCCTGAACATGCCCCAGCGGTCCACCCCGCCCGCTGCGAAATGGCGCCAGCGGGCGTGGTGCGGGATGTCGAGCGTGGGGTAGCTGCGCCGGATCACCGCGGCGGTGTAGTCCGCGCACGCCGGCAGCCGCCCAGCGTCCACGGTAAGATTAGGCAGCCCCCTGTCCAAGGCCACGGCCAGCATGTCGTCGCAGCGCTCCCGAACGGCGGCGGCGCTGCACAGCCACGCCGCCCTTCCGGCGTCAGGCATCCAGCACCCGGCCCTTTGCCACATGCAGCTCGGCCGCGTCCGGTACGCTGGCCGTGAAGTATCCCGCCGCCTTCTTCGCATCCATCTCGACGCTGGCGTCGGCAGGGATCAGCCAGTCCGGGATCGGCACGCGCTCCACGACCTCGATTCCGCTGGCGGTGATGGGCGCGTACTTCAGGTTGCTCATGGACACGAGCTGGTCAATCCGGGTGATGCCCAGCCAGTGCAGCACGTCCGGCATCAGCTCCTGGCACCGCATGTCCTGGACCCCTGCGACGCATTCCGTGCGCTCGAAGTAGGCGTCGGCGCGGTCGCCGCCCTCCTGCCGCTTGCGGGCGTTATAGACCAGGAACTTCGTCACCTCGCCCAGGGCGCGGCCCTCCTTGCGGTTATAGACCACCACGCCGACGCCGCCCGACTGCGCCATGGCGATGCCGGCCTCGATCCCCTGCGCGAGGTAGGGGCGGCAGGTGCAGATGTCGGAGCCGAACACGTCGGACCCGTTGCACTCGTCATGGATGCGGCAGGCGATGCGCGTGGCCGGCCGGCCCAGCCGCGCCGGGTCGCCCAGCAGATAGACCGTCGTGCCGCCGATGGGCGGCAGGAACACGTCGAGGTCGGGCCGCGTCACCAGCTCGGGGAACATGCCGCCGGTGTGCTCGAACAGCGCGCGGCGCAGGTCCGCAAGCGGGATGCCGAAGCGCAGGGCGACGCCGGGCAGGTGCCAGACCGGCTCGATGGCGATCTTGGTCACGCGCACGTCGCCGGCCGGGGTCAGCACCTCACCATCGGGAACCAGGCGCCCGGCGCGCACGGCCCCGGCGATCTCGGGCATGTTGATGTGCGCGCGGGTGACGGCGATGCTGGGCCGCACGTCCTGCCCGGCTGCGATCTCGTCGGCGAACGCCTCGGCGGGCATGTGGCCCCAGGGGTCGAGCGACACGATGGCGTCCCCGGCCCATTGCGGGAACGGGCCGATGGGCACGGCGGGCGCGGTGTTGGTGAGGTCCGGCCGGTGCGCCGGGTCAAGCTGCCCGGCCGCCACCGCCAGCGCGCGATACAGCGAGTAGGCGCCGGCATGGGTGCCGATGGCGTTGCGGCCCGGCGCCGCGTGCAGCGTCGCCACGACCGGGCCGCGCGCCTTGGCGCCCCCTGCGCCCCAGGCCAGCGGCCGGCTGCCGACGACGTTGCGCGGATGCGACGTGAGCACGATGGCGCGCGGCACGGGCCTCTGCTCGTTCGGCTTCAGCGGCGGGGCGGGCGTATTCATCATGCGTCCTGTGTTGCGCCGCGGCACGCTACGGATTCATGCACGGGCCGGTCAATGCCGCGCCGCAGGACGTTACCGCTTGGCTATCCAGGCATTTGGTCCCGGAACGGGTTCATGCGGCTTGATCCCGGGGATGGCGGGCTTGCTGGTCCGGGCCTGGCTCCGCTGGCAAGTCTTTCCCCCGTGACGCGACCGTGGCGCGACCCTACTCCAATCTTTTGATGTCGGAGAAATTCAGTTGCTCTGAAGTGCTGTAGCGTCGGAAGCCGTCCGCCACGGCGGGACCGGTCTTGCGCAGCAGGCGGAGGAACATGAACAACTCCCCCATCTCGCGTGGATCAACCAGAAGGGCGAGCAGGGCAAAGCGCAAACCCCTGAGCTTCGACCCGTTCAAGGCGTTGTTCATTGCGACTTCTTTATAGCTGCCATAGACCAGCCATCGCAATTGGCGGCTCGCAAAGCGGAGCGCCGGGTCACGCCGCGCTGCCAAAACGCCTTGCATGGCCTCGGCCGACAAGCGGCGCGGCGAGCGCATGAGGCTGGCGCCCTGCCGTCTCAGCACGTACGTCGAGTCCTCGATGTAGTCCATCGGCGTGAGCAGGGATATGCGGAGGGAAAGCAGCCAATCCTCCCCGTATGTCAGGCGCGGGTTGAAGCCGCCGGCTGCCGCGATGAGGTGCCGGCGGAACAAGCTGGTGCCGAGCGGGTGCCAGCCTCCGACCAAGGCCCTGGTGGATGCGGGCGTTTGGAGGCGCTGCGCGGTGCGGCCGGGTGCGGCCGGTGGGCAGTTCGCCGTGAGCCACCCGCTCGGCCGCAGGGTTCCATCGGGAAGCAGGGTGGAGAAGCCGCCGCCGATCCAGCATGAGTCCGGCCACTCCTCCAGGACCGGGGCCCCCTGGTCGAGCTTGCCCTCGGGCCAGAGGTCGTCGGAGTCGATGAAGCTGATCCAATCATGCCCGGCGTGGGCGACGCCGACGGAACGCGCCTCTGCCGGACCCGTGTTCCTCTCCTGGTTGAGCACGCGCACGCGGCTGTCGCCTTCCGCCGCGTCGCGCAGCGCCGCAACCGTCGCCGGGTCGGTCGAGCAATCGTTGACGAGGATAAGCTCGATCACATGCGGGCCGGCTTGGCTGAGAACCGACCTGACAGCCGCGGCCAGCACGCCGGCGGGCGTGTCGAACACCGGGCAGACTACGGAGACGTTCAAGCTCTTCTCCTGATCTGATGTGATGCCGCCAGGCAGACTGGCCCAGGCAGACTGGCGATGTCCGCAATCAAGCCGCTTCCCGGGGCGGCCCTTGCAGAACCAGTGAAGACTGCCCCCCGCCCGGCGTCGTGGATTGACTTGCCAGGCGGCTGCACGCCCGTGAGGGGCGGCAGCCAATCAGCCGCGCCGGGACAGTCCCAGATAAGCACGCCAGTGGGGGACCGAAGTGATGCGCGGCGCTTCCTGCGCCCATGCCGCGCGCAGCTTCGGCGCCGCCGAATACAGCGCGCGCACGACGCGCAGCCCGGCCCACAGCAACTTGCGGAACTGCGCCCGGTCCCGCCGGAACAGCGGCAGCTCCCGCTCCCAATGGGTCTCGATGGCCAGGGCGTCGGACTGCGCCATCCGGTACCAGACAAGGTCGCGCAAGGGCAGCCGGCGCGGCCGGGCCGTCGCGGACGACGGCTTCCGCCAATTCCGCAACAGGACCGCGCCGAATGCCGCGGCGGTGCGCAGCCTCGAATGGGGCGTGGCAGCCAAGGGCGCGTCCCACAGCACCACGTCGCGGCCTATGGCGCCTTCGGGATGCAGCGCGCGCAGCTTGGCCAGGGAGGCGTGCAGCGCCTGCGGATCGGCGTCCAGGATGGCGGGGCCGCGCAGGAAGTCCTCGGCCGCCCGCACGATCAGCGCGGCGCTGTAGTAGCGGTAGGTCAGCAGGTAGGTCATCAGCGACGTGAGCAGTTGGCTCGCGGCGTGCCGGGGCGAGAAGTCCATGTGCAGGGCCGCGCAGATAAGGGCGTTGCGCGTCTCGTAGTAGAGCTGCCAGCCGCCGCTTTTCAGGTAGAACGGCTCGTGCCAGATGCCGACGCCCGGCAGCGACACGGTGGGCACGCCGCGCCCGTACAGGCGCATCCCCCACTCCACGTCGTCCCCGCGTATGAAGCAGGGCAGCGGCATCCCATGCTCCTCGGCCAGCCGCTTGGGGAAGCCGAAGAACCACCAGCCGCTGTAGTGCATCGCCTGCACGTCCAGCAGCCCGACCAGCACCTCGCGCGAGCGCAGGTCGAGCTGGTGGCTGAGCGCGTATGGCGCCCAGTTGTCGCGTACCACGGCGCCGCCCTCGTAGAGGTTGGTCGGGCGCACGGCGTCCAGCATGTGCCCGCCCAGGCAGAGCGTGCCGCGTGCCAGGGCGAAGAAGGCGGCCATGCGCAGCAGGCTCTCCGGCTCCAACCGCACGTCGTCGTCGAGGAAGGCGACATGCGTGACCGCGTCGTCGTCCAGCGCCTCCAGCAACGCGCGGCCGAAGCCGCCGGCGCCGCCGAAGTTCCCCTGCTCGATCACGCGCAGCCTATCGCCGAGGCGGGCGGCCTGCGGCGCTATGTCCGGGTGCGCGAGCAGGCCGGGCCGGCCCTGGCTGACCACGAACACGCGCGTGACGCCGCCCGCCCCGGCGCCGAGCGCCGGGTCGCCGGCGATGGCGGCCAGCACGCCGGCCAAGTCGGCCTCGCGGTTGAATGTGCAGATCGCAACGGCAAGCCCGACCGGCTCGGGCACGGCGTCCGTCGCGAACCACTCCGCCCGGCGCAGCACGGCCGCGCTGCCCGCAGCGGTCAGCTCGAACCAGACCATGCCGGCTTGGCGGAAGTTCGCCGTGTCCTGCGGCAGGTCGAACTCGGCCGCGCCTTCCACCTCCGCTTCGTGCAGCAGCGTCTGGCCGCCGTGCTCCGTGACGCGCCACAGGCGCAGCTTGGCGACTCCCTCGACCTCGACATGGAGGCTGAAGGACGCCGCGCGGGTATGCAGGCGCCAGTGGTGCTCGAACAGGGCGTTGAAGTAAGTGTCGAAGGCCACGGTGGTGCCAGGCTCGATCCGCAAGGTCCCGTCTGGCCCCGGGCGGACGGCACCCGGCATGTGCCCATCCTCGCGCTGGCTGCGCCAATACAGGTCCCGCAAGCTGGCCGGACGGTCCAGGACCACACGTTGCAGCCGCACCTGCGGCCGGGCCTCGGCTTGCCCGGTGCCTTCTACCGGTCCCGCCATTGCGTCCAGCATAACGCCCCCATCACCCCAAGCCATGAGACCCAACGGGCGCTCTTAACAAGATTCCACCCGGCGGGTAAGAGCGACGTGACAAGCTGGGGCGGATGCGCCGCGCTTGCCATGGCTGCGAGATGGCGCTGACCGGGACCGGCAAGCTGCCCAACCCCGTCGCGCCCACCGGATGGGCCGGCTGCCCCGCAGGGCCGCCCGCCCCGAGGCCGTCACGCCCTAACGGACGGCCCGGCCGATCACGTAGCCTGTCAACAGACCCAGCCCCAACGCCAGGAACGGCTGGTCGCGCACCCGCTCGGACAGAGCCTCCGCGCCATCGCCCGCCTGCTTCGCGGTGCTGCGGACGCTGGCGACGGCGCCGCGCACGGCGTCGGCGCCCTGGCGGAGCGGCGGCACGACGGCATCGGCGACGCGGGCGGTGGCGCTGGTCACGGTGTCGCGCACATTAGCGGCGGTTTGGCTGACGCTCTCCGCCACATCGGAGGCGGTGTCGGACACCTGCTGCTTGACGGCGGCAACGCGCGGCGCCGGGTCGGTGGCGCGCAGGCCCTCAAGTTGGTTGCGAAGGTTGGCGGCCTCGTCGGAAGGGGTCTTGTCGTCCGTGCTCATGGAGGTGGCTCCTGTTGGTTGGAGCATTAATGCGCTGGGTCCACCGGGGTTGCAGCGTTGCCCCGGCAGCACAGCGGCTGGTGTATTGCGGCAAGGCGCCGCCATGTCGCTGCCTTTGGCCGTGAAGGCTTGCTATGATGCCGCCATGCGCCTGCTTCCCTTGCTCCCCGCCGTTATGCTGGCGCTGGCGCCTGCCTGTCCGGCCGCCATCGCCGCGACTCCCGCCGCCGCATCCGTTGTCGTGCCAACTGAAACGCCCGCCGGAACGCCCACTGGCACGCTCACTGGCACGCCGGCCGAAGCTCCACCCGCTGCCGCGGCCCTGCCGGTGCCGCTGGACGAGGTCGCCCGCGAGGTCGAGGTGCTGCGCCTGCGCGAGTCGCTGCGGCGCGAGGTGCCGCACCTGGTCCCCCGCACCACCGCCGGCGACGCCGGATGGATCGCGCTGGCGCGGGCGGAGGCTGCGACGGCCGGCTTCGTGCCGGACCGGCCGCAGCTCCTGGTCGTCGTGGACCGCAACCCGCGCGTCCAGGGCCTGGCCGTCGTCATGGCGGTGCCGTCCGGCGACTGGAAGGTGGTCGGCGCCACCCGCGTCAGCACCGGCTCCATGGGGCGCTACGACCACTACGTCACGCCGCGCGGCGTGTTCCACGTGGACGAAGCCATCCTGGGCTACCGGGCGGAGGGCACGCTGAACGGGAACGGCATACGCGGCCTGGGCGCCAAGGGGATGCGCGTCTGGGACTTCGGCTGGCAGCGCGCCCGCAAGGGCTGGGCCGAGGCGGCCGGCAAGCCCGACAGCACGCCCATCCGGCTGGAGATGCACGCGACCGACCCGGACAAGCTGGAGCAGCGGATCGGCCAGCCGGCCTCCCAAGGCTGCATACGCATCCCGGCGGCCGTGAACCGCTTCCTGGACCGCCATGGCGTGCTGGACGCGGAGTACGAGCGCCTGGCGCCGACGGACATCCGCTTCCGCGCCCTGCTGCTGGCGAGCCGCACGCCCAGCACGCTGGCGGGCAACACCCTGGTCGTCGTGGACAGCGCCGCCAAGCCCGGCAGCGTGGACAAGCTGGGCGACGTGGTCCTGGCCAACAGCGGCAAGTAGCAACCCGCGCCCGCGCCGGGGCGCAGCACCGCAAACCGGAGCGCGCCCATGCCGAACGCCAAGCCGAGCATCAAGCTGTTCCTTGCCGACGTGGACGGCACGCTGGTCACCAAGGAGAAGGTGCTGACGGACCGCGCGGTCGCCGCCGTCCGCCGGATGGAGGACGCCGGCATACGCTTTGCCGTAACGTCAGGCCGGCCGCCGCGGGGCATGGCGATGCTGGTAGGGCCGCTGCGGCTGCAGGGCATCATCGCCGGGTTCAACGGCGGCGCGTTCGTGAACCCGGACCAGACCGTCGTGCTGTCCCGCACCCTGGACCCCGCCGCCGCCCGCCGGGCGTATGACGCGATATGCGACCATGGCCTGGACGCCTGGGTCTATACCGCGGAGGACTGGATGATCCGCGACCCCGCCGCCCCGCATGTGGAGCGCGAGGCCCACACGGTCCAGTTCGGCCCCAAGGTGGTGCCCGACCCGGCCGAGGGCCTGGGCCGCGCGGTGAAGGTCGTCGGTTGCAGCGACGACCTGGACCTGGTGCAGCGGTGCGAGGCCGACGTGCAGGCCGCCCTGGGCGCCACGGTGTCCGCCGCCCGGTCGCAGCCCTACTACCTCGACGTGACGCATCCGCAGGCCAACAAGGGCGCCGTCGTCGCCTATCTGGCGGAGCATTACGGCATCGACCCGCGGGAGATCGCCACCATCGGCGACATGCCGAACGACGTGCTGATGTTCCGGCCGAGCGGCATGTCCATCGCGATGGGCCAGGCCGCGCCGGAGGTGCGGGACGCCGCCACGCACGTCACGGACGGCTATGAGGACGAGGGGTTCGCGAAGGCGGTGGACCGCTTCGTGTTCGGGGACGCCTAGCGCAGGGTCATGGGGGACGAGGCGCCCACGCTGCGGACCCTCGCGGACCGCAAGGCCGCCGCCGTGGCTGCGAAGGCCGCCGCGCTGGCCCGTCTGCGCCCGGTGCTGCAGGACCATGCGCGACGGCTGGGCGGACGCTTCCTGCTGTATGGGTCCGCAGCCCGAGGCGAGCTGCGCCATGGCAGCGACATAGACCTGCTGCTCGACTTCCCCGGCGACGATGCGACCAAGGCAGCCTGGGACGCCGCCGAGCAAGCCTGCGCCGGGCTGGACCTGGACTGCGACATACGCCCGCTGCGCTGGTGCGGCGCCCGGTTCCTGCAGCATGTGCTGCCCGGCGCGGTGCCGCTGGAATGAGCGACGCGCGCTGGACCGAGGTGGACGAGGACATGGCCGCCGCCGCCGGGCACCTTGCGCGGTCCGTGGAGCTGTTCGCGGCCGGCGGCTTCGCAGGTGAGGAACTGGACGCCTACCGGGCACGGATGGCATTCATGCATGCGATGCAGTCCGGCCACACCTCGTTGGAGGCCGCATTGCTGCGCATCCTGGACCTGCTGGGCGAGGAGGCGCCGTCAGGGCGTGATTGGCACGCCGACCTGATCCGCCGCGCCGCGCGCCCCTTGGCGGGACGACCGGCCATCCTGGCGCCAGCAGTGGCCGATGCAGCCAACGAGACCCGGCGGTTCCGCCATGTGGCGATGCGCAGCTACGGGACGTTCGACCCATCGCTGGCGCGGCCCGCCGTAGCTGCGGCCGGCCTGCTCGCCGCCAGCCTGGCGGACGCCGCAGCAGCGTTCCGGCGGCAGGTGGACCCGGACGAGCCGGTCCCAGGCGGATAGCGGCCAAGCGGATGCTCGCGTTGCCTGGGTGAAACGGGACGCGGCCTGAGTCTTACCCGGGATGCCGGCCCTGCCCTGGCTACCCCTGGCGGCGCTGAACCTCCACGGGCAGGGCGTCGAGGCGGGCCATAGGCTCCGTCTGGAACAACGCCGGGTCGTCCAGGAACACCGTTGCCATCGGCATGGCGTCCAGGCCCCAGAACACCTCGCCGGCGATCACCAGGCTGGGCACGCCGAACACCCCGGCGGCAATGGCCTCCGCCGTCCAGGCGTGCAGGCGGCGCTTGGCGGCGGGGTCCGTGCTGCCGGGCAGCGCTGCTGGGTCGCCGCCGCGCGCCCAGATGTGATCGAAGGCGGCGCGGACGTCCGCTGGGTCCGGCTCGTCGTGGGTCGCCAAGGCGCGGAGGGCGTCCAGGCTGCGGAACGGATGCGCCGGGGGGAAGCGGAACGGCACGCCGGCCTGGTCGGCCAGGAACTGGCACAGCCGGTAGGTATGGCGGCGTTTCGGCGGCACCTCCGCCGGGCCAAGCCCGCCCCAGTGCCGCAGGATGGCGCCGAATACGACGGGGCGGAAGCGCACGGGACGGCACAGCGCCAGCCGCTCGACTGCGGGCAGCGCCAGGTAGGCAAAGGGGGAGACAAGGTCGAAGTACCAGAAAATCATGGTCTGCTCTGCTCCCTCTCCCTCCGGGAGAGGGTCGGGGTGAGGGAGGCCACGCAGCACCGTTCCTGGCCCATGGCAGGCTGCTTTGCGGAACCGGCTTGGGCGCTTGCTGCCTTCCTCACCCCGGCCCTCTCCCGGAGGGAGAGGGAGAAGGAAACGTCCTACCCCGCCAGCTTACGCGCCAGGTCCACCAGGCTCACCTTCTCGCTCCCTGCCGCCGCCAGCGCCTCCGCCGTCAGCAGCGCCGCGCGCGCCAGTTGCGGGCGGCTGTGCAGGCTGCTGATGAAGAAGCGCAGCCGGGCCGCGCGCTCCGGCACCGCCGGATAGATGATCGGCTGCACGTTGACGCCGTGCTTGAACAGCCAGTCCGCCGCCCGCGCCGCGCGTATGCTGCTGCCGGTCATCACCGGCACGATGGCGGCGCCCACCGACGGACCCGTGTCCAGCCCGGCGGCCTTGGCCTGCGCCATGAAACAGGCGGCGTTGCCCTGCAACTGCGCGACCCGCCCAGGCTCCGCCCGCATGGCCTGCAACGCCGCCAGCGCCGCCGCGGCCACCGGCGGCGGCATCCCCACGGAATACACGAAGCCCGGCGCCGAGTACTTCAGGTGCTCGACCATTGCCCGCGACGCGCAGATGTAGCCGCCGCAGGATGACAGCGTCTTGCTGAGCGTGCCCATCCACACGTCCACCTCGGCAGGGTCCACGCCGGTGCGCTCGGCGATGCCCAGGCCGTTGGCACCCAGCACGCCCAGGCTGTGCGCCTCGTCCACCATCAGGCTGGCGCGGTGGCGACGGACGATGGCGACGAGCGCGGGCAGATCCGGCACGTCGCCATCCATGCTGTAGTGGCCCTCCACGACCACCAGCGCCCGCTTCACGCCGGGGCGGACCTCGGACAGCAGGCGGTCCAGCTCGCCCAGGTCGTTGTGCGCGAACGGCACGCGGCGGGCGCCGGACAGGATGGCGCCCTGGACGATGCTGTTGTGGCTCAGCCCGTCATGGAACACGGCGTCGTCGCGCGTGACCAGGTGGCCGATGACGGTGACGTTGGTGGCATGGCCGCTGACCAGCACCAGCGCGTCCTCGGTGCCGTAGGCGGCGGCCAGGGCCTCCTCCAGCTCGCGATGCACCGGGCGCTCGCCGGACACGACGCGACTGGCGGAAACGCTGGTGCCGTAGCGGTCTATGGCGGCCTTGGCGGCGTCGCTGATCCGCTTGTCGCCGTTCAGGCCGAGGTAGTTGTAGGAGACGAAGTTGTCATACTCGCCGTTGCCGATCACGGTGGTGGCGCCTGCGATGCCGGCGTGGGGGCGGAAGTAGGGGTTTTCGATGCCCAGCGCCTCGCCGGCCCGCTGGACCATGCGCATGTCGGCCATCGCCTCCTGGTCGCCGAGCGGCGGGGCGGCAGGCGCCGCGGCCTCCCGCGGCGCAGGCGCGGCGCGGCGGGTGGCGAAGCGCGTGACCAGCCGCGCCTTGGCGTCGGCGGAAAGTCCGAAAGGGTTCATGTCACCGCCTCAAATGGCTGCTCCCTCTCCCTCCGGGAGAGGGTCGGGGTGAGGGAGGCCGCACGCGCCAGCCGTCGCCGGGGAGGGCGCGTGCAGTGCAGAATGGGCCGGGGTTCGCACTTGCGGCCTCCCTCACCCCGGCCCTCTCCCGGAGGGAGAGGGGGAAGAAAGTGCGTCCTCCAGCACCGGCGCGTCCTCGAACCGGGCCAGGCGTTCCGTCATCGCCGCCACGTCGTCCACCGGCGCCGGCTCCGCGCCGCCGCCCAGCATTTTGATGACGCGCCCGGCCAGGGCCTGCAAGGTCGCGCCCTCCGACAGCGCCAGCACCGGCAGCGACAGGCCGAAGCGCTGCTCCACCGCCAGGCGCAGCTCGACCGCCATCAGGCTGTCCATGCCCAGCTCCACCAAGGGCCGCCCGGCCTCGATCCGGCTGGCGGCAAGCTTGGTGATGCGCGCCACCTCCTCCGTCAGCAGCGCCACGACCTTCTCGCGCGCCGCGTCCGGCGTGCAGGCCGCCAGCAGCTCCCGCAGGTCCACCTCCGCAGCGGGCACCCCGGCGCCGCCCTGCACCTCCTCGAACATCGGGGAGCGCAGCCACGGCAGGCTGCCGCCCAGCGCGCCCCAGCGCAGGTCGGCATAGCCCACTACCGGCAGCCCGGCCCGCAGCAGCATCGGCAGCGCCGACAAGGCCTCGGCCGCCGTCAGGTTCGCGCTGCCTAGCCGCTTGGCCAGCATCGCGCCTACCCCGGCCTGACGCGCCAGGTATCCGGCGTCGCCCACCGGCCCCCACTGCACCGCCAGCGCCGGCAGCCCGGCAGCCGCACGGCGCAGCGCCACCGACTCCATCGCCGCGTTGGCAGCGACGTAGTTGGCCTGGCCGGGGTTGCCCAGCGGCGTCGTGACCGAGGAGTACAGCACGAACAGCTCCACCGGATCGTCCCGCGTCAGCCGGTCCAGCAGGTCCGCGCCGCCCAGCTTGGGCCGCAGCGCGCGGGCGAAGCGTTCCCGCGTCAAGTCCGGCAGCAGCGCGTCGTCCATCGCGGCGGCGGCATGGACCACCCCGCCCAGCGGCGGCATCCCCGCCCGGAGCGCGTCCAGCACGCCTGACAGCGCGGCCTCGTCTGCCACGTCGCAGGCGAACGCCGTGGCGCCGGGCAGGGAGGCCAGCACGGCGGCGGCATCCGGATCGGCCGGACCGCGCCGGCTGACCAGCGCCAGGTGCTGCGCGCCTTGCGCGGCCAGCCAACGCGCCGTTTCCAGCCCGAAGCCACCCATGCCGCCCGTGACCAGGTAGGTCCGGTCCGGCCGCGCCCTGAACGGCGCGGGGACCATGGCCGCTGCGGGCAACGCCGCGCCGGGCGCCAGCACCACCTTGCCGATGTGCCCGGCCGACTGCATCAGCCGGAACGCCTCCACGGCATCGGCATAGTCGAACACCCGATGCGGCAGCGGACGCAGGGTGCCGGCGCGCAGCCCCGCCCCGATCTCCGCGAACAGTTCCGCTGCCAGAGCCGGCCGGCGCAGCGGCAGTTGGTCGGCGTCTATGCCGAAATACGAGACGTTGTGCCGGAACGGACGCAGGCCCACGGCGGAGTTCTCGTAGAAGTCCCGCTTGCCCAGCTCCAGGAACCGCCCGAACGGGCGCAGCAGCCCCAGGCTGCGCTCCATCGCCTCCCCGCTCAGGGAGTTCAGCACGACATCCACCCCCTCCCCGCGGGTCAACCGCATCACCTCGTGGGCGAACAGCAGGCTGCGGCTGTCCAGCACGGCGTCCACGCCCAGGCGGCGCAGCAGCGCCCGCTTGGCGTCCGATCCGGCCGTCGCATACACGACCGCGCCGCGCGCCCTGGCATACTGGATCGCCGCCAACCCGACGCCCCCGGCACCGCCGTGGATCAGCACGCGCTCGCCGCGGCCCAGCCGGGCCAGGTGGCCCAGCGCGTAGGCGACGGTCAGGAAGGCGACCGGCACGGTGGCGCCGGCTGCGAAGTCCATGCCCTCCGGCATCGGCATGACGGCATGGGCGGCGGTCACGGCCTGCGTGCTCATGCTGGCGGGCGCGAACGCCATCACGCGGTCGCCGGGCACGAAGGCGGTCACGCCCTCCCCCACCGCCGTCACCTCCCCGGCGCACTCCAGGCCGATGGTCGGGCCGGCGAAGCCGTCCAGCAGCGCCTCGTCCGGCAGCAGGCCCATCGCCCACATCACGTCGCGGAAGTTCAGCCCGGCGGCGCGGACCTGGATGGACACCTCGCCCGGACCGGGCAGCGCCGGCAGGGCCGGGGTCCAGCGCAGGCTGTCCAGCAGGCCCGGGCGCTGCACGGCCAGGCGCAGCGATGGCGCACCGGCCGCGGCAGGCGGCACGCCGCGGCGCAGGCGCGGCACCAGGCGGCCGGCGGCAGACCAGGCGGCCTCGTCCTCCGCGTCCGGGCGCAGCACTTCTGCAACGGCGACGGCGGCCGGGTCCGGCAGGTCCGGTGCCAGGCGCACCAGGCGGCAGCGCACGTCCGGCATCTCGTTCGCCATCACCCGGCGCGCACCGGCCAGGGCGCCGGCCAGGGCGCCGTCGTCGGCTGCCAAGACCGTGAGGACCCCGGCAGGCATCGCCTGTGCGGCCTGCGCCATCAGGTCCAGCATGGCCGGCGCCTCGCCGTCCGCCAGCAGGACGACGTGGGCCGGGACGATGCCGGGCTTGCGCGCCCAGGCCGTGAGCGGCGCCGCATCCAGGGCGTAGCGGGCGACGCGCATCCCGTGCGCCTCAAGCCCTGCCGCAACGGCATCGGCCAGCAGCGTCGCAGGGGCCAGCAGCGCCACGGCCACGCTATCCATATCAAGTGCCGGCATATCAAGTGCCGGCAACGCCAGGGCGGCAGGCACACGGGCCAGCATCAGGGTCGCCGGCCAGCTTGCCGCGACGGGGCGGGACACCGCCCCCGCCAGCCCGGCGGCGGCCAGCGCCCGCATCCAGCCGCGCCCATCCCGCAGGCGCGGGCCGTCCGGGCGCACCAGGCTCCAGACCCGGCCCGGACCCGGCTCCGCCACCAGCACCAGCCCGCCCGGCGCCAGGGGGGACAATCGGTGCAGCGTGTCCGCCTCCAACGCGCCCAGCGCCAAGGGGTGCAGGCCCACGATCAGGTCGTAGGGCGCACGGCCCGCGACGGCGTCCCATGTGCGGGCCGCGGCGCCCGGCACGCCGGCCAGGGCGTCGGCCAACGCCGCCAGGTCATCCGTCCCGGTCGCGGCGTCCAGCCGCACTTGCACCGGCAATCCGCCCAGCCGCCGCAGCATCATGCGCGTGAAGGCGCCGCGCCGCGCGCCGACTTCCAGCACGCGCAGCGGCTGCCCGGCCGGCCAGTCCCCGGCCACGCGCAGCACCGCATCCAGCAGCGCATCCGCCGCCGCCGCGCCGGCCGGCGAGCCAAGGAGCAGTCCATCCAGCAGCGCCGCGGGCACCGCCGGAGCCGGGGCGCCAGCCAGTTCCGCCGCCAGCCTCTCCGCTGCCACGGACAGCAGGGCGGCGTCGGCTATAGCGCGCGGCTGGTCGAACACCAGGGTCCGCAGCACATCGTCGGCAGCCAAGTCGTCATCCAGCAAGGTCCAGGCGCCGTCCTGCACGTCCGCCAGGCCATCGGCGGCCAGCCAGCCCAACGCCTCGTCCAGCCGTTCCCGCGCAGCGGGCGCCACCAGGCCGTCCTGCACAAGCTGCCCGGCCGTGAACGGCGCAGCCGGGTCCGGCAGCAGTTGGCGCAGTGCGGCGGCGGCGGCCAGGGCTGCAAAGGCGTCGGCCAGGATGCCGGCCTCCCCAGGCTCGCCGGCGTCAGAACCAAGCACATCGGCAGACATGGCAGGCGCGGCGCCGGTCGCACCCGGCACCAGCGCCGTGTGGAACAGCCGGTCCTCCGGCGACGCGGCGCGGCTCAGCGCGACGCGCACGAACCAGCAGTCCAGCAGCTCCACGACCGGCGCTCCGGCAGCGTCCAGCAGCGCGATGTCCGCCCGCACCGAGCGCGGGCCGACCCGCGTGACGTGCAGCCGCGCCGCCGCCGGCACCGTGCCGCCCGGCGCCAGCAGCCGCACCCGGCCGAACCGCCAGGGCAGCACGCCGTCGCCGTCGCCCAGCAGCCCGGCGGCCAGCGCCAGCAATCCTTGCAACGCGCCGTCCATCAGCGGCGGCGGCACCAGGAAGGCGGGGTCGTGCGCGCCCGGTACGAAGCCTGGCACGAAGCGCACCATCGCGGTGCCGCGCCCGATCTCGACCTGCCGCACCACCTGGAACGCCGGGCCGTAGGCCAGGCCCAGGCCGGACGCCAGCGCATACAGCGCCGCGCCGTCCAGGATGCGCGGGCTGGCCTCCGCGGGCGGCGCATCGCGGGCCGGCGCCGCCGTCTCCCCTGCGCCCAGGCGGCCGGTGGCGTGGACGGTCCAAGGCTCGTCGGACAGGCGGGCGCGCGACATGATCTCGAACCCGCCGCCAGCGCCGCCCGCCGTGCCGCCGCCCAGGCGCAGCCGCACCTCGCGCAGCACGCCATGCTCGAACACCAGGGGCCGGTTGATCTCCAGGTCCATGACTTCCAGCGCCGCGGCGCCGGGGTGGCGGGCGCGGGCTGCGGCCAGGGCCATCTCGGCCAGCGCGGCGGCGGGGGCGACGGTGGCGCCGCCCACAACATGATCGGCCAGCCACGGATGCAGCGCGGTGCCCAGGTGCGCGGACCAGTCCACCGGCTCCGCCCCGCGCCGGAAGCCCAGCAGCGGATGCTCCTCCGGCGCCTCGGCGACCGCCACAGCCTCCGTCGTGCGCCCGAGCCAGTGGGCCTCCCGCTGCCACGGGTAGGCCGGCAGGCCGTCCTTGCGCCGCGGTCCGGCGAAGGCCGGCGCGCGCCGCACGTCGCAGCCAGCGGCATGGGCGCGGCCGGCGGTCAGCAGGATCGGATCGGCGGACGCCGCCCGGCGTGACAGGGTCGGCAGCACACGGCCCGCCGCGTCGGCCTGGGTCAGCGCGTCGTGCAGGTAGGCTTGCAGCACCGGCTGCGGCCCGACCTCGATGAACACGCGCACGCCGCTGGCAACCAAGTGCGCCGCCGCCTCCGCGAAGCGCACCGGCGCGCGGACGTTCCGCCACCAATAGTCCGCGCCCAGCATGGTGCCGTCCACCGGCCCGCCCGCGACGGTGGACACGAAGGGCAGGGTCGCCGGGCCGGACGCCAAACCGGCCAGCTCCTGCGCCAGCGCGGCCTCGATGGGGTCCATCGCCCGGCTGTGGAACGCATAGTCCAGGTCCAGCAGCGTGAACGCCCAACCGGCCTCGCGCGCGCGCTCCGCCAAATCCAGCAGCGCCGCCTCCGGCCCGGCGACGGTCGTGGCGCCGCCGCTGTTGTGCGCCGCGACCTCGATGTCCGTGCCGTCCAGCGCCGCCGCGGCAGCCGCGGCGCCCAGGCCCAGCACCGCCATGCGCCCATCGCCCGCCGTGCGCGCCTGCAGGCGGCTCCGCACCGCGATCACCCGGCTGGCCTGGTCGAGCGTCAGCGCGCCGGACGCCCAGGCCGCCGCGACCTCGCCGACGCTGTGGCCCATGCAGGCGTCAGGCTGCACGCCCGCGGTGCGGAGCGCCATCACCGCCGCAACCTGGATGGCGAACAGCAGCGGCTGCGCCACGGAGGTGTCGCGCATCGCCGCGGCGTCCGCGTCCCGCAGCCGCGCGGCCACGGACCAGCCCAGCGGCTTCAGCAGCGCGGCATCGGCGGCGGCCAGCGCGGCGCGGAACGCCGGGCTGCGCTCGGTGGCGTCCGCCGCCATTCCGGCCCACTGGCTGCCGTTGCCGGAGAATACGAAGGCCACACGCCCGCTGACGGCGGTATCGGTCGCCACGGCATGCGCCGCCTGGCCGGCGAGGTAGGCGCGCAGCCCGGCGCCCAGCTCCGCCGCCGTGGCGCCGGTGGCGGCCAGGCGCATCTTGTACTGGTCCCGCCCGAGCGCGGCGCCGCGGATCAGCGCGGCGTCCGCCTCCCCGTCCGCAAGCAGGTCGCACCACGCGGTCGCCAGGGCGCGCAACGCGCCGTCGCTCCGGGCGGACAGCAGCAGCGGCGGCAGGCCAGGCGCGGCCTGGAACGGCGCGCAGTCCTCACGGGACACGGCCAGGGCATCGGCCGGCGGCGCCTCCAGCACGGCATGGGCGTTGGTGCCGCCGAAGCCGAAGCTGTTGACGCCGATCATCGCCGGGCGGCCCCCGGACGCATCGGCGGGCGCCAGGTCCAGGCCGGCCGGGTTCAGTTCCAGGTTCAGGTCCGCGAAGGGGATGGCCGGGTTCGGCGTCTCGCAGTGCAGGGACCGCGGCACCCGGCCGGCGCGGAACGCCAGCACGGCCTTCAGCAGCCCGGCCATGCCGGACGCCGCCTCCAGGTGGCCGATGTTGGTCTTGACCGATCCGATGGCCAGCGGCTGCGACCGGCGCCGGCCCAGCACCTCGCCCAGCGCCGCGGCCTCGATGGGGTCGCCCGCAGGCGTGCCGGTGCCGTGCGCCTCCACGTAGTCCAGGTCGTCCGGGTCAATGCCGAACCGCCCATAGACCGCCCGCAGCAGCGCCGCCTGCGCCGCAGGGTTGGGCAGCGAGAAGCCGTTGGTCCGCCCGTCCGAGTTGACGCCGGTGCCGCGCACCACGGCATGTATCGTGTCCCCGTCCGCCACCGCCGCCCGCAAGGGCTTCAGCACCAGCATCCCGCCGCCCTCGGCCCGCACGTAGCCGTCCGCCCGTGCGTCGAAGGCGTGGCAGCGCCCGCGCGGCGACAGCATGGAGGCGGCGCAGAACCCCACGTAGCTCTGCGGCGCGAGCAACAGGTTCACGCCGCCCACCAGCGCCATCGGCACCTGCCCGGCCCGGATCGCCTCGCAAGCCTGGTGCAGCGCCACCAGCGATGACGAGCAGGCGGTGTCCACCGTGAACGACGGCCCCCGCAGGTCAAAGGCGTAGCTGACCCGGTTGGACAGCGAGCACAGCGTCGCCCCGGTCATGGAATAGGCGTCCATCACCGCATGGTCGCCCGCATGCATCGTCGTGTAGTCCCAGGCGGAGCCGCCGACATAGACGCCCACGGCCGACCCGGCCAGCTTGCCGGCGTCGAAGCCCGCGTCCTCCAGCGACTCGTGCGCCAGCTCCAGCAGCAGGCGCTGCTGCGGGTCCATCTGCGCGGCCTCCCGCGGGGATATGCCGAAGAACCCGGCGTCGAACCCGCTCACGGCACCCAGCACGCCGGCCGCGAAGGTGTAAGCCTTGCCGCGCTGGTCCCGCGCGGGATGGAAGAACGCCGCCTTGGTCCAGCGGTCGTCCGGTATCTCGGTCACGGCGTCGCGCCCGGCGGCGAGCAGCTCCGCGAAGGCGCGCAGGTCCGGGGCGCCCGGCAGGCGGCAGGCCGCGCCGACGATGGCGATGGGCTGCTGGCCGGCCAGGTAGTCCGTGTTCGCTTTAACGCTGCCGTCCAATGTAACACCTCGGGTCCGGCGGGCGCCGGGATCGGTCGGAGGAAGTCCAGACGCTCTACGGCGATTGACCCTGCCGGGCAAACAGGCCGGCCCGGGACGCCGGACCGGAGCAGGTCCCATGGACAAGCAGGGGCCAAGCGGGGGCAAGCGGGCAGTCGAGCCTGCCGCTATAGCCGCCGCCGCGGCACGGGAGCAACACAGGACGGGGCACAAGTCGCGCTTATGTCACTGCTGTTGCATTGCAGCACGCCTGCGCGCCATACAACCTGACCTTGTGCCGGAACCAGGACGGGAACCTCGAAGCTTGCCGCAAGCGCCATCCAAGCCAGATCGGCCTCCTGCGATGCCCCCTGCGATGCCTCCTGGGATGACAGGGGCTGGCGCCGGGCCGGGCGGGCAGGCGGGCACCCCGGTCTGGATGGTGGGACGGCCCGCACCGGGTTGGGCGGCGCTGCTGCCGGGCCTCGGCCTGGCGCCGTCGCCCACCCTGCGGGACGCGCGTTTCCTGCTGGCGTCCGGCGCCGTGCCGCGCCGGCTGCGCGGTCCCCGCTCCCTGCTGCACATGCAGCCCGGCCCGTTGCAGATGCCGCGGTTCCTGGCCGATCCGCCCTGGCTCAGCGCTACCCTTGGTTGCGGCCGGTCCGCTCACGTCAACCCTGTCCACGCCGACCCTGCTCATGCCGATCCTGCTCATGGCGACCTGCCGCATCCCGTGCTGCCGGGTTCGGCCGAGCAGGCGCTGCTGGCCGGGCAGGACGACCCGGCGACGCTGCGCCGCGCCGCGGATGGCGCGGCGGCGATGGTGCGCCACCGGGTCGGCGGCGCCGCTTGGGCCGACCCGCCGGACGCTGCCGTGCTGGCCCGGCCGGGCCTTGGCCTGGTGGTCCTGCAAGGCGCGGGCAACGCCGGGCGGGACCGGGCGATGCTGGCGGCGGCGCTGGCGCGGCACGACGCCGCCCGCATCGTCGTTGCGGGTGCCGCCCCGGCCGTTGCCGCTCAAGCCGCAGCGGCCGGCTGCCGCGTGCTGCCCCCTGGCGCCTTCGACCCTTGGCCGCTGGTGGAGTTGGCGGACGAGGTGCACGTGGCAGGCGACGGCGAGCTGGGACTGCTCGGCCTGCTGGCCGGGTGCGCCGTCCATGCCCACGCGCCGGCCTGGTTCGCTGGCTGGGGCGCCACGGAGGACGGGCTGGACGTGCCGCCCCGCGCAGGCACCCGCAGCCCGGCGCAGATCGCCGCGGCGGGGCTGCTCGGCGGCGCATCCTACCGCGACCCCTTCACAGGCGAACCCACGACCTTCGAGGCTGCGCTGGACATTGCCTCGGAGTGGCGGCGCCTGTGCGATGCGAACCGCGGCATCGCCGGCTGCGTCGGGATGCAGTTCTGGAAGCGGCGGCGCATCGGCGCCTTCCTGCACACCGGCACCCGCCCGCCGCCGCAGGGCGACGCCGCCCTGGCCGCGGCACGGGCCACCGGCGGCGCCATCGCCGCATGGGCATCCCGGATGCCGGACGGGCTGCGGGAGGCCGGCATCCCGGTGCTGCGGGTGGAGGACGGCTTTCTGCGCTCCGTCGGCCTGGGCAGCGACTTCCTGCCGCCGTGCAGCATCATCGTGGACGGCGCCGGCATCTACTACGACCCCAGCCGGCCCAGCGACCTCGAAGCCGTCCTCGCCGAAACCGGCTTCGACCCGGCTTTGCTGGACCGTGCCGCCTCGCTGGTTGAGCGGCTCGTTAATGCAGGTGTTACAAAATATAATACGGGCGCCGCGCCGCTGCCGGCGCTGCCGGCGGGACAGCGCGTGGTGCTGGTGCCGGGCCAGGTGGCGGACGACCTTTCGGTGCGGCTGGGCGGCGGCGCCATCCAGTCCAACCTTGCGCTGCTGCAGGCCGTGCGCGCCGCGGCGCCGGACGCGCACATCCTGTACAAGCCGCATCCCGACGTGGACGCCGGCCACCGCCAGGGCGCCATCCCGGACATCCAGACACTTGAAATCGCCGATCAAATCGTCCGCGGCGTGCCGATGGCCGCGCTGATCGGGGCGGTGCAGGAGGTGCATACCCTGACCTCGCTCGCCGGGTTCGAGGCGCTGTTGCGCGGGCGGCGCGTCACCTGCTGGGGCCAGCCGTTCTATGCGGGCTGGGGCCTGACGCAGGACATGGCACCCGTGCCGCGCCGCACGCGCAAACTGTCGCTGCCGGAACTGGCGGCGGGCGTGCTGCTGCTGTATCCGCGCTACCTCGATCCGTTGACCGGGCTGCCCTGCCCGGCCGAGGTGCTGCTGGACCGCCTGGCCGACCCTGCGCTATGGCGGGCCGGCCCGCTGGTGCGGCTGCGGCGGGCGCAAGGACAGGCCCTGGGCGCCGCCGCACGCTGGATGACGAGGATCGCTGCCGCCAGGACCGCGGCCGGAAGGACCAAGCCATGACCCAAGCCGCCCCGCGGCAGTTCCTGTTCCTGCAGGGATTGGCCGGCCCCTTCTTCCGTCACCTGGGCGACGCCCTGGCGGCGCGCGGGCATGGCGTGCATCGCGTGAACTTCCACGGCGGCGATTGGCTGTTCTGGCGCCGGGCCGGCGCCGTCAACTACCGCGGCGGGCTGGCCGGCTGGCCGGATTACCTGGAAGGGCTGCTGCACCGGCGCGGCGTCACGGACATCGTGCTGTTCGGCGACTGCCGGCCGCTGCACGGCGCCGCCCGCGCCATCGCCGCCCGCCGGCATGTGCAGGTGCATGTGTTCGAGGAGGGCTACATGCGCCCGGACTGGGTGACGCTGGAGGTCGGCGGCGTCAACGGCCTGTCCAGCCTGCCGCGGGACCCGCAATACTACCTCGACGCCGCGCGCACGCTGCCGCCGCTCGTTGCCCCGGATGGCGGCGGCGTCCCGTCCAGCTTCGCCCGGCGGGCGCGGGAGGACTTGGCCTACAACCTGACGGCGATGGCACTGCGCCCGTTCTTCCCGGGCTATGAGAGCCACCGGCCCTGGCACCCGCTGGTGGAGTATGCCGGCTGGCTGCGCCGGCTGGCCGGCAAGAAGGCCGCCGTGCGCCGCAGCAACGCCGTGCGCGGGCGGCTGGAGCGCACGGGGCGGCCGTTCATGGTGTTCCCGCTGCAGCTCGACTGCGACTACCAGATACGGATGCACTCGCCCTACGCCGGCATGGAGGCGGCGATCACCGAGGTGCTGGCCTCGTTCGCCCGCCATGCCCCTGCCGGGCTGGACCTGATCGTGAAGGGCCATCCGCTGGACAACGGGTTGCGCGACTGGCGCGCGGTGACGCTGGACATCGCCGGGGAGCTGGGCCTGCGGGACCGCGTGCTGTTCCTGGAAGACGGCAACATAGACCTGCTGGTGCGCGCGGCGCGCGGCGTCGTCACGGTCAACAGCACCACCGGCACCCTGTCGGCGGCGCGCGGCATCCCGACGATCAGCCTGGGCCAGGCCGTCTATGACATCCCCGGCGTGACGCACCAGGGCGGGCTGGACGCCTTTTGGGCCAACCCGACGCCGCCCGATTCGGAGGTGTTCGACGCGCTGCGCCGCGTGCTGGTGCATCGCTGCATGATACGCGGCGGCTTCTTCTCGGATGAGGGCGTGCGGATGCTGGCGGATGGCGCGGTGGTGCGGCTGGAGGCCGCGGGGCGGCGGGGCCTGCGTCCTGCCCCGGTTGGCGCCGCGCGCCCGGTCCATGACGACCCGCCGATGCTGGCCGCCGCGAAGGGATGACCGGCGCGGCGCGTCCGCCCGCTGCCCGCAGCATCGCCGTCACCGGCGCGTCGAGCGGATTGGGCGCCGGGCTGGCGTCGAGCTATGCCGCGCCGGGCACGACGCTGTGGCTGGCAGGGCGCGACGGGCCGCGGCTGCAGGCGGTGGCGGAGCGGTGCCGGGCGGCGGGCGCCGAGGTTCATGCGGACCAGGTTGACGTGACGGACGCGGACGGCGTGGCGGCGTGGCTGCTGCGGGCGGACGACCGGGCGCCGGTGGGTTTGGTGCTGGCCTGCGCCGGGGTGTCCGCGGGCACGCACCCGGATGGGGCGCCGGAGGGGGTGGGGCTGGCGGCGATGCAGGTAAGCACCAACCTGCTTGGCGCGATGCACACCGTCGAGCCGCTGCTGCCGCGCTTGCTGGCGCGGGGCGCCGGGCACGTGGCGGTGGTGTCCTCCGTCGCGGGACTGCGGGGGCTGCCGTACAGCCCGGCCTACAGCGCGAGCAAGGCAGGGGTGCGCGCCTATGGCGAGGGGCTGCGGGCGCTGCTGGCGCCGCGCGGCGTCGCGGTGAGCGTGGTGGTGCCGGGGTTCTTCGACACGCCGATGACGGACCGCTTCAAGGGGCCGAAGCCGGGGCTGATGAGCCTTGCCCGCATGGTGGCCGCCGTGCGCCGCGGGCTGGACCGGCGGCAGGCGCGGATCGTGGTGCCGCGCATGCTGGCGGTGGAGCTGGTGCTGGCCGACCTGATCCCCGCCTGGGCCGGCGACCGCATCCTGCGCGGCGTGCGGTTCCACATCGAGGCGGGGCGGTAGGATGGGCGCCGCGCCGCTCCTGCTCCCTCTCCCTCCGGGAGAGGGCCGGGGT
>JAABUK010003177.1_pt1 | contig 28142 bp, 33 predicted proteins | sample 5559141 | NCBI WGS metagenome assembly JAABUK01 (sample SAMN10711869, study PRJNA513367) | rock metagenome | isolation source: Antarctica rocks | place: Antarctica: Victoria Land, Pudding Butte nord | collected 2016-01-03
AGTCCGACATCGAAACCTCCAACATGACACTACTGAAACTACACGACCGCTTTGTAGTCGGCCACGACGACATTTGTTATCGCGCATGGGGGCCGCCCGTGCGCGTTTGAGATGGTCTGAGTAGGGCTTGTAGGCTATTAACCCACCTTCGGCTAAGCAGTCCGTCTGTCCACGAAAAGAACGCAAAACGAACAAGAGGGCTGCCAGGAGGGATGCCATTGAGTCATGATGCAGCCCGGGACGAAGTCGTACAGGAAGGTGCTCCTGTGAGTCACGGCAGAGCATACGATGATCGCATTGTACTGCAGTCTGCAGCTGTGGGTGCACATGCATGCACGCCAATCGGCGACAGCAGACTTCACTCGACGCGCACTGTGACGGCAAAATTGCCCAGCCGAACCTTCAATACTGGGCATCAGCAGTGTCTGCCACATGCATGCTTTTATAAATCAGATGAGTTTGAAAATAGATTCAACTATTTCAACAGGATTCCTGCACACATTTTGAGTAGTGTCCATGGGGAAGGGTGTCCGGATTCGACATGTCAGACAAAATAGTTCCCTTTCAGACAATCTAGTTAGCGATCGGCTACTTGTTCTGGTTCCTTTTGTCACTGCATGAGCATGCGGCTGCAGGCAGCTCATGTACATGTGACAGCATGATTTGGCTGCATCACAGGCAACACACGAGACTGCATATGATGTACAACATGTGCAATCTGGTACAATTCACGGCCTTGTCAAATGGACACACACTCTCAAATGAACATGATCCAATTTATTATGAGTGCTTGTCAACTGAAATAGTTGAGTGCTAAACATCAAGCTCAAATAACTCATTGCTTGAACTGCACTCAACACCTAGCGCACACCTGCATGTTCACAAGCATTGGACATCAACAGGGCAGGACGTGGGGCAGATTGATGCCTGACAAGCCAAACACCAAGCTGAGGGACCCTAGACTAATGGTGCATAGTTGTGATTGTGCACCGTGTTACAGCCGTAGTGCTGATCTGCAGCGGTGCTAAGTCAACCTCAGTGCATAGGTAAGCAATCCCATCCACGATTCAATTATGAGCTTCATGCAAATGCACAGAACATGATCTGCATCAGATCTAAATGTACAGCTAGGTTGATTTTTACAAAGAAGCTGCATCCTGCTTATGACAGACACCCAATGGCATTGTGCCGCAGCATTCTTATGCCTTGTTGTCCTTGTCATAGGTGTAGGTGAGTCCACACTTGCCACTGCATCAAGCAAAGAAGCAAGTCAGGTGCACTGAGCAATGTCAGAGGTACAGTTATGCAAGATTGCGAGTCAGAGCTTGGCATAGCTGTTGCAACAAAACTATATCGTTGCTCGATAGTCCTCAAGTAAATATCTTGAAGTCGCGCATGCACCCTGAGAAGGCACCACATTGACAAGCTGCATGCCAGATGCAATAACCCCTATGATCCAGGCTCTGAAAGCTCTGCAAATTAGTGTATCCTTGGGAAAGTGTATTTGGATCCAGCCTATCAAGGAAGCTGCAACCCAGACAAACAACAAAACCTATTGTACAACAAAAATCATTGCACGCACCAGTACACCCTGTTGTAGTGGGTAGCCATGAAGACACCAGCCCCACACTCTGGAGATGGGCAGGTCTTACGCAGGCGCTGGACCTTCCCGCTGTCATCCACCTGAAGACCAGCCACTTACTGCTTACATGCTATAGCCAGCACAATACTGTGAGAACATGTACCATCAAGTTTGAAATGTGACACATAAAAAGTTGTGCTGACATCCATCACAAGTACCAAGACGTCAGCAGCGTACAGTCATCTCTGCGATGTGATCATCGCAAGCAATAGGATTCCAAACTCACCTTGTAAAACTTCAGCACAGCAAGCTTGATCTTCTTGTGCTTGTGCTTCTGCTTCTTGGGCTTGGTGTAGGTCTTCTTCTTACGCTTCTTAGCTCCTCCCAGCAGACGCATGACAATGTACATGGTGGACTCATCTGAGACACCAGCAGAAGCCAGTGTGACGTCATCCTCCAGCTGGCGACCACCGAACATGAGCCTCTGCTCAAGGCATGGGATGCCTGCGTGAGACACCAGAACTATTCAGATCAAAACAGACCCAACTAGGGCTGTAGAAGGAGTGAAATGCTTGTGTCGTACCCTGACGGGACTCAATTACGGCCTTCACATCCTGGACTGTGTTGCTAGCAGAGACATCAACCGTGTGGGTCTTGTCTGCAGCAGAAAGAGAAACAGCATTAGGTCAACTCGGCGTTACTGAAGCACCGCAAAAGCTTGGCAGGAGAGGTTCTGCACCTGTGCGAACAAAAAGCTGCATCTTGACACGACGCTCAGCAGTGCAAGCAGTGCTGTCCTCACGTCGAGGAGGAGTTCACATAGCAGCCGCCCTGGCTATGTAGTCGCATCGGGTTTTGCATTTTTTCAGCCAATCTAATCAGGAATATACCGACGCACAGGTTAGTAATCTCCAAAAGCTCTCAATCAGGTCACAGATTTCTGGGCGGTGTCGTTGCAAACGGAACGTTTGTTCGGGCACTACGGCAAGACCACTTGCTGTGGCAACACACTCTGGCATCAAGCGCCTTTATGAAAGTAATCTCAAAATGCAAGCATTGACATCAACAAAGACGTTCCAGCATCGCTCACGAAGTTTTCCCTGAGCCGTTGTGTTGGTGTTCCTGATTGTAATCCAAGGCATATACGCGCGTCTGCGCGTCGTTATTTTTGGATTGCCCGCTCACATCAGCGGTCTGCGCAAGGATCGCACGCGACTTGTCTGCAACTGATTCATTTTGGGATATACCGGTATGGATTTGATGGGCAATGCAGAGCAGCTAACGGCTAGAAGGTGAGCAGCTCCTTAGATTGCCACAGTCGCAACCAGCAGGTTCGGTGCTGTCCCTGCCATAACAACTGATCACTGCTCTGACTCGGTCGCATGACTTGCAGCAAGACCTTAAGTCAGAGGGTGGCCACCTACAATCAGCGTATAGTGGCTGAGGGTGACTCACTTGGTGAGGAGGTACGTGTGTGGTCTCTGCTGTTGATGCATCGTCGCTTAATCCATTGAAACAGCAAAGAAGCAGTAGACAAGTTGCACTCCCACAATGGCCGTTGCCTTTGTAGATCAAGCTACTGCAGCAGTCTATCAAGAATGCCCAAGCAGAGGCTGACAGTGCTGGCAAAGACTCTGGCCAAATTTTGGAGGAATTGAAGGCCTCCAAAATGATACTGCAAGGACATGGACCTGGAGGAGATCTTCGTAAGCTACTGAAACAGAAGCAACCGTCCTTGATTGCATGGCTGCTGGGACCCCGGACAAATGTGATCAGTGCTCGAGTAAGCCCTGGTCCACGGACACATCTTATGTTTGACATGCTTCAGCTCAATATTGAATTCATGCATCGACACTGCTCAAACTTGTGCTTGTCTAAGTAAAGATTGGGCATATACTCAGGAGCATGCAGTGGTGATGAATTTGCATCAAACGTGGCTCTGTCAATCTGAACATGATCTTTCATGACTTACAATCTTCGAGCTATGCTGTCCTTTGTGACTGCATGCATAACAGCAGATCATTGCACATCCCGCAGACAACAAGCCTGTTGACTTTGTGCACTTTGCCTTCAGAGGAATGAAGGCATCCGCTTGAAGGAGGAATACCATGCCTTCAGGGACAAAATGGGTGTCATCATGTTTGTCACTGGAGCAGCTTTATCGTTGGGACTGCACAATGCTCAACTTCGCAGCCAGGCTCATGAGGCCTTCTCATTGACTCCTCCCTTCATGGTTGGAGTCCAGATCTTCTTGTGCTGGATGCTGTATCTGTACACAGCATTGGCATTGAGAGAGAATGTTCTCAAGGTATGCAAGCACATTCTTGAAGCATGTTTGCAGGTGGTCCAAGTTTTGCAGGTTGCCTAAAGTCTTTTGTTGTTCATTGCACGAGTTCATAAGCTTCTGACTGTTGAATTGACATTGTCATGAGTTGCAACTGTGTGCAATTGGTCTAAGCTTTCTGGGCTGGTATACAACATGCGCTGGAAACTTAGTCTGGCAGCTGGTCATGGTGTATGTATTAGTTGTATGTGCTGGAATGGCATGTCAAGCAAAAGCTGATCAGCCTGACAAACCCAAGCAAGTCTTCTCATCATTCCTTTTTGCATCATCTCTCACCTTCCCAAGGGCCTGTCATCATCTGATCACCTACTGCTGCCAACGTGTCAGGTGAATGGCAGCAGCATCAGGCCTTGGTGGATCCACCACCACTACTGGTCGATTGCCACCTGCATGATCCTGCTCACCCTGCCCGTCGACTCCCCTGCAGTCCAAGTCTGTGTCAAGAAGTTCCTGTGGTGGAGTGCCTTTCAAGGCAGCCTCATGCTGGTTCAGAACAGGTCAGTTGGGCCCTACAACTCAGCCATGTGTTCTGGCTTGTCAGGGGCATGTGCCCCTTATCACCTGTCCTGCCCACAGCAGGTGTTTTGCCATCTGGCTTGTTCAGATGCCTAAACTGCATTGTTGCATGGCATTGTGTCTTCCTGATTTCCGCAATCAGTTGGTATGACCTAGATGAGTCCTCTGTGCATGGTAATCCTGCATGAACCACAGCCTGACTGGTGATCTGCATGCAGTCACCAGTCAAGCTGCTGTCAGACATGTGCATGCACAGGCACAGCATGATTTGATCCATTGTCAACACTCCATCAAGGGATTTCATTGGTCAACTCATGAGCTGTGAGCTCAGCTAGGCAGAGCTGCGTTGCCTGTAGCCTCATGCAATATGAGGAGAATGTGTACAATCACCACCTGCAGGGCGTCACTTCCTCTCTGGCTGCTTGGCTGTTGTCATCACCTGCTGTGCATGGCAGCACAGTCTGTTATGTAAGAGTGTGCAGGCATCAGAGTCTGTTATGTGTGTGTAGATAGCAGCAAAGTCTGTCATGTGTGTGTGCAGGTATCAGAGGCGGCGCATGTACACACGCATAGCCCTGGGCAAGAACAGCGCCATGGATGTGGTGAGTGGGGAGAGCAGTGGGGGCCAGGGGCAGTTGCTCATCCTGTACCCTCTCCTCTTTGCCCTACAGATCCTGGAGATCTACATAGGTACACACAGGCTTATCTCCCCATCTGCAAAAAAATAGGAAGTCTTGTTTGCATTAAGGCCACCCTTTGCATGCTGGCTATTGCAGCACCAAGCCACATGATATCCAGGTACGCACTGAAAAATCCACATACGCACTGAAAATTTACTGTTTAATGTCTGGCCTGTCAGTTGCATGCCCGACGCAAGTACTGATCAAGCTGTCATCCCACCCCCATCTAACCCTTTTAAGCCATGTCATCCACTGCTGAACACTGTGTGTCAAGCTGCCTGTTCCTAGCACTCTGCTGCAAGCAAAGCTTGCAATAAATCCCAATGAGCACCTGTTTCACACCACATCAGCGGAGATACAGTCTCGTTGATTTCTATCACCCATTCCTCAGTGGACCTCATGCATGTGGTGTTGATGCAGGTGGTGAGATGATGATGATGACCTGGCGCAGTCTGTTGTCTGCTGAGGGCTACCTGGACATGGAAGCGCATGACTCAGACCTGAGGGGCAGCAGGGGGGTCTTCCTAGCGGGGGTGCTCACCTTCTATATGGGTGTCCTCAACATGCTCAACACCTTTGCCACTCTGTATGACAAGCAAAAGGCCAAGAGGCTAGCACGCAAGAAGAGCTACGCAAACTTGTCCAATGCTGGTAGTCCAACAAAGGCAGCAGGCGGTTCTGATTCAAGCAGTCCTGAGAAGGACAAGTAGTGTCATATTGCGCAGGTGATCTCATGCAGAGCGAACAATGGCATCTGGGGAGTGCTTTGAATGATTAATGGGAGACATGTCGGGGGAATTGAATTGCAGCATGGGCAGTGCGTGGAGCAAAGTGCACATGTGAGTGATGTGGGTGGATGTGTTGAATGTTAAGGCTTTGCCTTAGAATCTGTGCCTACAACAGCATGCAGAAGCTAACAGGTTACTCGAGGTGGATGGTCCCAACATGTGCACTAGCTGTCCTGGCAGCACATGCTCTCTCAATAGCAAAGCAGCTATTGCTCCACAGCCTCAGCCAGTCATGTGTGGCAAGAGATCAGGCCCTTGCTGTATACATCACATGCACTTCTGATCTCACAGTCTTGGTTTCCTTAAGCAGATGGTCACCCAATTGTACTTGCACTGCATGTGAATGTGCATTATTGATGGGAGGTACACAGGCTACGTGCAACCCACAAATGACTGTTGACAGCACTATACTTTCAGAGACTGTACATTGCCTACTCTCAGAGTTGATTGTGACAAGAAATACCATCAAATCAAAGCTCTTGCATGTCTCGCACATTGCAGGTCAGAGAAGGCCATGAGCATGCTGGCACACAACAAGATGCAAGAACCAGCAGGTAGCCTACAGTATGCACTCTTAGCTCCGCAGGAATCTGACATCGGGGATACTAGATTGTCCTCGGGGACTTGGTAACTGGCGTTGGTAAGTAAGACTGACCCATTGAGACTTGCGACCGTATGAGAGGCCGCAAGCGCTCACGTAGCACCAGCGAGACCCAAGAATCATCCGAAGCCGGTGCTTCGGTGCTAGCACGCAAGTCCGCCCGCGGACAGGGCCTCCATCCCTTCAATAAGCATGACAAGTGGGAATCTCTAGTTGACGCCACTGAGCAGGCTGAGGCCAATCTTTCTTCAGACAACCAGGCCAGCCCTCCTGAAGCACCCAGGCGCAAGAGAAGGACCGGAAACACGCGGACCAAGGCCACCAAGCCCCCCTTTAGAGGTGATCACACAGACAACCTGACTCTTCTCATTTGAAATTTTCTCTCCTCACGATGTCTTCAATCATGTAGGATTGGCCAGGACATCAGAATCAGACCCTGAAGCTGTTGACAGCCCTGAAACTGCGCCAAAGAGGCGCAGGCTGCGCAGGTGCACAGGTTCACAGGTTCAGGCTGCTAGTGCTCGTGCGCAAAGCGAGGATGACTCTCATTACAGCTCAGATTCAGAACGTGAAGGGTAATCTGCTTTTCCTGCTTGTAGCTGCACACTTGAGATAGCTCCAAGCTTCTGCTAAAGCTCATGTGGCAGCTGCAATATCCCACTTTCCTGGTTGCAGACTACAGCCTGAAGAGTTGCGTGACATTGCTGACAAGAGGAAAGGCGCCAGGCGGCTGAGCACTAATCAGGCATACAAGTATGCTGACAAGAAGTTTCAGGTATGCAAGTGTGTGCATACTCACCTGCTGTCATGCCTTGTCTGAAGGCTTTACCTTGCAGTGGTACCTTGAACATCATGGGGGAGAGGATCCATTGTTAGATGCTGGACTGCCACGTGAGCGGCCCCTCGATGGCAATTTGCTTGGAGTGAACGGTCATGCGCTGGCAGTCCGTTACATGCGCTGGGCAGGCCAAAATTGCCCTGGCTATGTAGGAAAGAGACATGCTCCTACTCTGGTGAGCAGCTGATCATGACCAGCTTTCCAATCAACATTCAACAAACAGCACAGGGAAGATGAGTGCTCATTTGTTACAGCCCATGCAGCCTTTTGAATATACAGATGCCCTGGGCTATGCTTTGTTGACATGAGCACCATGCACATGTGTTTGCAGTGTTCGGCAATCATCATGCAGCTCTGCAGTACAGCTGCAGCTTGTGGTGTGACGATCTAGCATGCTGGTGTTGCATGCTGCAGATCAAAGCGTCGCACAAACTGCATGCATGTTGTCATTATCACAGCTGGTGATCTGTGTTTGTGTCACCCAGACTTTGTGACAACACTGGGTGACTTTGTGTCACCCATAATTTGTGACATTGCTCTTGCATGCTGCAGACCATTGCGGTGTTTAAGAAACAGCATGCAGCTCTCCAGTCTGAGTATAGTTCCCAGCTTATGAAGAATGACACCACACCCACACCCAAGGCAAGTTGGCTCTCGTCTCTATCATTTTTGAGGCCTGATCATCACTCAGCTGGATGCATATGTTTGATCAGTCAAGCTGCCACAACAAGTTGCTCCTAGGCCCCCTGGTTTTTTGGCTTGCTGTGGACAGTTCTGTGACCTGCCCTGGATGTTCAGACTTGCCACTGTAGATGCATGCATCTTGCTGACAAACATGTGGATTTGCAGAGCGCCAAGTTGTTGGACTACGCACCGTACCAAGCTGTGTATGCCACAGTCACCAAGCTTCAAGCTGAGAAGGGTAGCAGGCCAGATGGGAATCATGACCCTTTGGACAACACGGGCCAAGAGACTTTCACAACTGTTCAGATCCAGCAGCTGGCCAATCAAGTGCGGGACCTCAAGGTTATGGCGTTTGAGGCAAGTCTGCGGCAGCACACTGGTAGAGTGCCAGTTTTTCTGTCCCGAGCACAGGAGTTCCAGCGTGCTGCCAGCATGGATCTGCACGAAGAGGAGCAGGCTTGCCACAGAGCATTTGAGCACATCCTGCAAATTGCTGATGCAGGCAAGCATCATGCCATTGCAGTATGGCATACCACTGCTTGGTGGTCATGCTGTCAAACTTGCCCAGTTCAAATTACCTTTGCTGCATGTGAACCTGTTATTGGAAGCATGTCACCTGACTTTTTTTGTTGCTGTACATGTGAGCATGCTGTTGCTAGGAATGTTGACAGCTTTTTCTTGTAGATTAGAGGCAATTTGCACTGCATGTCACTGCTCACAGGGTTAGATCAGGTTGAATGCACAGAATGAGTTACAGTTGTGATGCACAATTAAACATCAATTGTTTCACCAGCCTCTGCTGTTTTGCAGGAGTGCCACCTCCTCATCATGATGAGGAAGAGACAGCGCAAGAGCTGGCCACTGTAGCTGCAAGGGCCTGTGCACAGGCACCTGAAGATGCGACCTCAGCAGAGACAAGCACTGCACTGGCAGCTTCAGCCGAGAGTGGTGTCTCTGAGCCAGCTTCGCTGCCCACTGCAGCCACAACAGCCTGCATGCCACCGGCTGCTCTGCCTCTTGCTTCAGTATCAGAGGTAGCAGCAAAAACTGCTGTGCCCAGTGCATCCCTGCCACAGTTCATGTTGCCAACTGCCTTGCATGGTGCTGGTCAAGGCATCAGGGTGCAAGCAGGTGTTACATCAGCTGCCAGCCAACTCGCAGCATATGCTTCACGCAGCCCAGCCCGCCAATTCAGGGGTCCCGGCATGTCTGCACAGCCCTCTGTCAGCATGCCTGCGGCACCTGGGGTAGGTCCAGCCATTGCGCCTTTTGCTGGGCTGCTCACCTTTCCAGCTGCAGCACCACCACCATCAGCTGTGCATGGCATGATGGGTGGCCATGGCATGATATACGTTCCAGGATACGGTGTCATGCCTGTCGCCCCCTCAGTGCTCCCTACATGGGGCCCCCATGTGTCAGCAGGGATGCCGGTGTATGGCAGTCAGCCAGCAGGGATGCCAGTGCACAGCACACAGCCAGCAGGGATGCCAGTGCACAGCACACAGCCAGCAGGGATGCCAGTGCACAGCACACAGCCAGCAGGGATGCCAGTCTACGGCAGTCAGCCAGCAGGGATGCCAGTCTACGGCAGCCAGTCATCACACTACCATGGCCCCTGCACTGCATTTGGCGCAGTGCCTGTGCCAGGCAACATGCCTCAGCAGCACAGTGCAGCAGCCCCTGCTGCAGGAAATACTATGCCAAGTCAGCCTCGGATCGTCAGAGCATTCCCACAGCTAAGCAGCTTCAAATCCTTGGAGAACCTGTATGAGGTGGTCACTTATGGAGACCCCATGTCAGGCACACTGTCATTTGCAGACAGAACAAAGGCTGAGCCAGATTGGCGCAAGGGCCTGTCCAAGCGATTCTTTGAGATTGATTCAGCTGTGAAAGAGATGACTGAAAGAGCACAGGCTGAGTCCAGGCAGACAGGTCAGACAGTGTCCCCTCGCAAGTATGCCATGATCATGGATGTGGAGAGGGCTGAGCATGGCAAAAGCAAAGACACAGGAAAAACGACACCAGTGGCATCTTGGGTGAAGACTGTTTTGGGACCAATGAGAGCTGACAAAAACAAGAAGGCAAAAGGTGTGCGTGCGTGCATGCGTGCGTGTGCGTGTGCGTGTGCGTGTGCGTGTGCGTGTGCGTGTGCGTGTGCGTGTGTGTGTGTGTGTGTGTGTGTGTGAAGCGAAGCGAATTGTGTTTTGCATTGACGCTTTTGGTGCATGAGCTTGATACTGTAATAATCAAAAGTGATGTTGTTGGCATGCTTGCTGCTCTCTTGTGTGTGAAGATGTTTGTGTATCTGCAATTACTTCGGCTTGTTGCTTGCTACAGAAGCAATGAGAAGATGATGGCGCCATTGACCAAGCCTGTGGCTTTGCTGGTGTGTGGCGACCTGCAGTTACTGTAGTGCAACCATGATATCTCAATGTTAATATGCATGAACACCCAAGTCAGTATTGCATTACATGCAGACCTATGGTGGCAACTGTCTTTGGTTCAGTAGTTCAAAGCAAACCAGCAGTCAGGCGTTGATTATGCTGTCACGTACAAGGCACTGCGTTTTTCTGTGAATTAGGAGCATATAGGATCTGATCACTGTCAGCCTTACAATGGCCGTTGTACTGATTCACTGGACAGTCAATAAAAAGTGACATATACAAAGTCAAAGCAGCACACGTCAAGATGGAAACAGGTCAAATCATCGATGCTTGCGAATTGTTTGCCTAGGATGATGATATGACATGACAGGACATTTGGCTTGGCACTTAGTGAAGCTGCAACTGATGGAGACCAATTTCACACAGGTAGACCAGACGACTGAGGCGGCGCTATCTTGTTTATCACCTGCACATCAATCAGCCCTGCTGCTGAGCTATCTCGATTCCTGGATGCAAACAATCCCATCATGTCTAGGTGATAGAGGAGGATCATTGTGGTGCTTGTCTGTGATGCTTGCTTGCCTCAACCAATGCACTCATTGCTGCAAATGTACAACCCTTGGCAACTTGGTGTGCCCAGGTAGCAAAATGCAGCGTTAAGGCACAACAGCAGAGTCCTGGTGGGTACCGTAACACTATGCTGATGCAACAACACCAGACATAGTCTCACCGTTTTCAAAAGCGGGAGGTCCAGAACACGCCCCAAAATTGGTAATCGCCTCAGGAACCCAAGTACCACAGGGAAAAATCCACTGAAGAGTAGCCAAAATCCATATGTTTCAACACAGATACCAACCAGCGCCCACTTGACAAGAATAAGTGTTACACCCACAAGGAAACAGACAGACCCCTGCAGAAATGACAGAGCAACTTGTCTCCTGCCCATCTAGCATGAACATGGAGCATGACGTTGCATCAAGTTCAGCCAGAGCTCGCAATGGCAAGTGTGTACTTTGCAATGCCTTATGCTGCGTGGGATGCACAAATGTTCATGAGCTTGCCTTGAGATTTTTCCGTCTCATAAAAAATCTGAGGGTTGCCCTGGGTCCTATGGTGGTACCTACCCCCGCCAAAAACAACAGCTGCAAGTACATGAAACAAGTCAGTCATACAGCATGTCATGAGACTCGTCACTTGATAAGAGGCATCACTGAAAGTCAACTCATCATGCCATTATTGACTGGGATTGATGCTGCAGAAAGCAGTTGGATTGATTATCAAGCTTACATTTCCCATGGCTAGCAGTCCCCGGTCAAAGAAAAACAGCACTCCAAGGAAAGTGAACAGCAGGCCAAACGCTGTGAGACCCACCCCGATCTCTGCAGTCACAACTCTGATAATGCTTCAAATACATGCAGCAAGTGATCAAACGTACAGGCCCCGAGGCAAACACGACGTACTCCGCCGATCATCGAACATCGTTTGAAGCTCAGCCTGCTACATGTGCATCAGCAAAACGACGAAAGCCTTCAAGGGGGCTGCAACCTGAGGTGCGAACTCGCTTGTTCAGCGCAAAGTGCAGACCTTCCTGCGACCTGACTTGATCGGAGCTATCGAGCTGTCCACAGGCAAGTATGAGCAACAGCAAGTGGATGCCAGGCGGTCAAGATGCGCTGGACGATCGGCTAGCAACAAGTGCAGGTGAACCTTCAGTGGTCAATGCGAGCAGGGTCAACTTCGCAATCCATAGGGCAGTTGAAAACGCCCTGGCAGACAAGTATACATGACTGAAATGGCATCTGTTGAACCAGTTGCACCTAGACACTTCTCTCTCTCCAAGCTGCTTGATACCGCACTTCAGTAAATTATGTCAAGCTACTGAAAAGGAGTGTCCTCTTTTCCACACATGCAATGAGCAGGAATGAATTAGCACTGCGCAGTGAATGCATCCAACCCATTTGCATGTATGGCCTGCTGAACCGTCACTCAGACATTATAATGACAAGTTGGTACAACCTTCTACAGCACACAGGAGTACAACAAACCTCTTGGACTTGACATCCTGCACACATGTTCCAGGACTGTTGACTGTCTCAACTCAACATTTTGACTGGATTGGCTATGGTGTTGCAAAACTCCTCCAAAAACTTGGCTGCAACTTCTCCATCATACACTCTGTTGTCTGCGCTCAGAGTCACCGTCATGCGAGTCTTCACCACTGGCTTGCCATTTTGCATGACAATGTGTTTCACAGACCCGCCAACAGCCATGATGCACGCCTGGGGAGGGTTGATGATTGCGCTAAATTTGTCCACGCCATACATGCCCAAGTTAGAGATACTAAACGACCCTCCCTGAAACTCATTTGGCTTGAGCTTGTTGTCTCTTGCTCTTCCAGCCAACTCTTTGACTTCAGTAGAGATTTGAGTCAGCGACTTGCTGTTGGCCTGAGCAACAATAGGTGTGATGAGGCCCAAGTCAGTGGCCACAGCTATAGATATGTCAATGCTGTCAACAAGCTTGACCTCCTCTTGTTGAACATCCCACCGTGCATTGGCCTCTGGGACTGCCTTGAGGGCGAGGGCAGCTGCCCTGATGACAAAATCATTTATTGATACCTGCAGACCAAGCATGCCTGGTCAGGTATATTGACAGTGTGCCACTGGAAGAAAGACATGCTTATGCTGGTTAGCAAAGCACAGCAGGCAGCACTGCACTCACCTGCAGTGCATGCCAGATGTGTTCATGCATTACTGCGTGTGCACACGCAACTGCTACATGCCATAGCTTGATGCACAGTGCATCTCAGGTGTGCATGGGGGCTGTGAGAGGTTTGAAATTGTCATGACCAGGTGGTGCAAACTTGGCAAAAGCAAGCTCACCTTCTTGCCCTGATCCTTAAGAGATTGCCGCAGAGCTGAGACAGCATCCACATCTGCTGTTGCGCTGACATACAAGGAGGGAATCTGCTGCTTAGACTCCAGCAACCGCTGCGCTATGATCTTGCGTATCTGTGAGTTGGGTATGTCTGTGTACCGAGGGCCTTTGCCTTTCCTGGAGCCTGCATTGTCCCCACTGGGCGGCTGAGATGCCTTTGCAGGGCCTGCCTTTGAGGACTCCAGCTGCCTGTCAGAGTGCTCCTTTGCCTCCTTTGGTGGTGGGGCCTTGCTCTGTGACTCGCCCACTCCCTTAGGCTGAGGCTGAGCCTTAGACTCAGACTTGCTTTGCTTCTCAGGCGTTGATTTTTGCTTCTGGCCTCCACTAGCAATGGCTTCTAGGACATCACCCTTCAGGATAATCCCTTGGGGTCCTGTGGGGTTAATGTCTTCTGGGCTAAGGCCGTGCTCCTCCATGAGCCTATGCGCTGCTGGCCCTATTTTGCTGCTGGCTGTCTGTTTGGGTGCAGCTGGCTGAGATTCCTCAGATGTGCCTTTTGACTCTGCAGTTCAGGGAACATGGCAATTGAGCACTGCGCATATGCTGGTTCTCTTCACAATGCTGCAGTACAGCTTGTCAAGTCTGGTGAGCAATGGTGCAGATGTGCATATAGCTGTTGCATTTGGGATGAAGACGCTCATGGTGCCTCATCCTGGAAGCTTGTGATAGGGCAGACTCTCACATGTACAGGAACAGAGTAGACAAGCGGTAGAGTTGCTAATGAACTCCAGGATGATGAGCTGCATATTGCACATCTGTACTATTGCAAGCTGGAAATGGCGAAAGATATTGTGCAAGCTTATGTTTGCAACCTTGCAAACACTCTATGCATGCAGTCCTTGTTTTGCATCAGACTGCAGGCCAGAGGATGCCTGCACCTATTTGAGGGTACTGTCGGCTGATTGGCACACAGACTTTCCCAGGCATCTCATGCATGGCAAGGCAGAGTAATGCACCTGCTTGCTGTTCTGTCTGTTCAGAAGCGTCTGCTCCTGCAGAAGCACCTTCAGGACTGAAGTCTTTGAAGTCTCCTATGTGCTCTTTCTCTTCCACCAGCACGACCAAAGGAGTGCCAACAGGTATGTCTTTGCTGCCCCCAGGTTTCAGCAGCTTTGCAATGAAACCATCGTCCTGATTCTCCCAGGGCAATGTTGCTTTGTCTGTCTCAATGTCTGCCAGGATGTCGCCTGCTGTGATTTCTGCACCTTCACTGACTTGCCAGCTGGCAACGTTGCCCTGAGACATGGTTGGGGACAGTGCTGGCATTGACAAAATCTGCAGGACACCGAGCCAAGGCTTGTCAGCACAAAGTTACTGTGATGCAACAGCAATGATCCCATTTTTGCTGGTGACGACTAACCAGGAGCAGAGTCCACGATTGTGAATTGAATGCAGCAGTGTTTACAGGGGATGTGTGGAACAGCATTTATACCGTGTGTGGCGGTTGGGAAGCAAAGAGCCTGTGATGCAAGCATGTCCATGGGGCATTTGCAATTGGCGTCACCCCTTTGCACCTGCCAAAAGACACACTTATAAGGTACAACTGGTTGAGGTGCCTGATGCGTGACTGATGAGGATGTTGTCAAGACCTGGAGCGACCAGCGTGGGCCAGCTCTGCTGCTCCATTGAGCGAAAGTTGGCGGCCAAGCAACTTGTTCAGACGCGCCAAGTGTGCCAAGCCTGACAGAGACATGATTGCCGGAGCTTGTACACTTTCACTGTCAGTTGCTATCTCAGGACAAAAATGGGTCGCCTCCCGCAGACCAAAGCAGGCTTCATCGCCTCAAACTGTGAGATCTTATTTCCATCTTTGCACGCATCAAGCTACACCTACGCTGCTGCTCGCAGCATCAACCGCATTGTTGCTGGGGACAAATGGTCCTTTTGCGGTTCAAGGCACATGTGGCATGCAAGATGGGGATTGGCAAACTTTGGTCCTCTCAAAAACCCGCTGAGGCTCAGCACAGCACCTTTGTTGGTTAATGCAAGGCAAGCTGACTACTTTGAAAGTGCACAGGGGCACCACCTGCCAAGGAGAACCGCATCGCGGTGCTCAGGTAGTTTGCTGCCTGGTACGCCTAGGTGGCCTGTTCACCTATTCAATTTGGAAGGCTGGGCTTGTCTTACACCTGCTGTTTGCCTGTATTGGAATCCGTCCCTTTGCCATCATGCGTGCTTGACAATGCCTGGCACGAGCTTTGACAGATTTTTGACTGTTCATGATGTTGGACGTATTGAGGTCCGTATAAGTGTTCAAAAGCCCTGGGAACAGTATCAATCTCACCTGCAACGCCTGCTGCCGGATGAAATATGTGCAAGCGAACTATGGTAAATACACTTGGAAATCTTGTGTCATGTTCCAGAGAGGGCTGCGTTGATCGCCGCACCTTCTCTGGGTGCCAGCTCGTGTCACGGGCAAAAACGTGTACTTCAACAAGTGCAGCAAAACCTTCGGGACGCTGAGCTTCTTGTCGTACGCGTTTAATGGCCTTGACATGAGATGATTTTGCCCCCGTTGAACAGCATGCTTGCCTTTGACAGCCGAGAAATTTCGTACGAAAGAACCTTGGTGCACTCTGCGTTGATCATAGCGCCAAGCCAACGAGCTCGCTCGGGCGCGATGGCTGCATCACGAGCTTGTTTCACTTGATGAGTCACGATCTTCCCAACCTGGTCACCAACACCTTGCGCCTGTGAACTATTCTTCACACAATAGCAATAGCTGCTTGCTACTGTTGTGCTACTGCACAACTTTGCCAGTGACAGCTTGTATCATCTCATGCATTTCATGCAGGACATCTTCACACCCTCTTATTACACAGCAGATACTGACTGGCGGTGAGATTGCGTACTCCCCATGTCATTTTCACCTGCCTCTAGATCCTACGTCAGTGCCAACCTGTGCTGCCTTCAAGCTAGCACTCTGCTGGTTTGCTCATTCCACACACTTCTTCTCATGCTCACCGTGTGCATGCTTTGGTGAACTTTGTGTCACACGTCCAGGAGCATGCTTTACTTTAGTCCCAAAGGGCTTTGTAGCTGCTGGTCATTGGCTGCCCCAAAACCATACAGCCTACATCAAGGGTAAAGCCAACAAAGATGTTCCAGGCATGCAGTCCATCCGTGTTGGCTTTGGCAGCCATCCCACCAAGGCTGAGCTGTTTCTGGTTCCCATCAACGCAGTGCAAGGTACACATCTCAGGGCTTCATCGACGTCAGTGTGCATGCGGACTCTCTACAGCCCATCACTTACAAGTTGTCAGGCCAAAAGCTTGACGGTCAACCTCAAGCACAGGCTGAAGCTACACCTCGGGCCACACTTGATGTGATACTGTCGCACCATTGGCCGTCACATGTGAACCGGTACATGCTCATTGACCAAGATTGAGCTGCGGCTGCATTGTGAGCAGATGTGAGAACGCGATGACACAGAGCAGCAGACACACACTGACACACACTCACAAGCACATGTTGTGTGGCAGGCAAAGCTGGCAAGCCAGTCCCGGCGTTCCTGGGTTACATCGTGCCTCAAGAAGTAACCTTGATGGCTGACAAGTTGATGCAGCAGAGCTGGCTACCTGTTGTCCTGGACCTGGATGAGACACTGCTGGTGGCTAATTCTGCTCATCAGCTGCTGGCACAAATCCACAAGGCTACCACCAGCAGGTCAGATTGCTGCCCAACACATCCTCGCTTGTTCAAACTTGACTCAATGCTGTTGCACATCATCATGTTACTTTCTTGCTGGTTGGCATTAGGTGCGCACATGTGCTTGTTGGGCTTCCTTATACATGAGCTTTCAGCACTGGTGTACCAAACTGCAATGGGCCGGAGTTGATTTCAAAGATGGCAGCTTGGTGCATAGTGATCACGCACTCAGCAACATTCATGCCATGCTTGCAGGGCTCAGGTAGCTGAGGAAGCTGCATCAGCCACTGCACCAGCGACAAGGTAAGGGGCCAATGTGTGAGCATATTTGTGAGTGTGTCATGAAGACATGCCTGATAAGACTGCATATCAGTATGAGTGTCACAATGTCACATCTGCAATGAGATTACACTGCCAACCTGAGACGCATCATGAGGAGCATACCCAGGACAATGCGTTTGAATTCTGAGCACCCTGTCTTAGCATGCATGATGCGCAAACAAGGGCACATGCCATAAATGTACTGCATCATTGTGCATCTCCTCTGGACAATCAGCTGCCTGTTTGGTCACTCATCATCTATTACGACAGCATATCTGTACACAGCCGTACATGCCCAAAAGTGAGCAGCTAAGGTGATGACACATGCAGTGATAGCAATGTCCCTCCAGTCACACAGACTTTGGCTAAGGCTATGCTAGGAGCAGGTCCAGTCAAAGTCTGTGTGACTAAAGGCACGTCGCCAACATTGCGTGTGTCACCACATCGGCTGCTAATGTTTGAGCGTGTAAGATTACAACAGACTCCTAGCACAGGCTCAGTCAGACGGCTGTATGACTTCAGGCTGAGGTCTGCAAGCCAAGTGAGCATTGCTTTCATGCATCAGCTGCCTGTTTGTACTTCCAAATCCAAGCCAGCTTATTGACTGTTGCTGCACATGTGCTCGTGTTAGCTGTTGCAGCAAGGGATTCTGTCTCAAGTCTAGTGTTGCTCTGAAGCAATACCTCGTGGCCTATAGTTCACTGCCATTGTGGGCCATCTGTATGTGTACTTGCCTGCATCATTGTCACTGCGTATAGTCAGGTGGTAGGAGTAAGTCATGCACATTTGAGTAGCTCTCAAAACCAATTTGCCACGCCCCTGTATCCAGGTGTTAGAAGCATAACATTGCTGCAGAGTGTGCACAACTTGGACTGCACAGTTCCAGACTTGCAAACATAGTGCAAACAGCGACATCAAAACACATTCTTGTTGTGCACAGGCCACACAAGTGCATGAGACACATGATGTCACATTTGCCAGCAATCACACAGTAGGTACACTGGACTGCAGCGGCTTGCATTGCAAAACTGCCCACATCAAGCATCACTCAGCATGCAGTCGGATTGACTGCTGAACAGCGTACCAGCAGGCACTTCTCACATAACGTGACTGCAACTCCTGCTATGGGTGACGCAGGTTGGCTTGTGAGGAACGCTGCGCTGCGCTGAGCCATGAGATTCAAAGTTTGGAGCAGGATCTGAACTTGCTGAAGCAGTACAGGGAGGGGGACTGTGTCATAGACCCCACCCCAGGAGGCCGCGGTCAGGTGCTGAGGGCCAAGTGAGTGCTGTTGAACACAACGGCTTGTTGCTATCATGTGGGTCCTGATTGCTGTAAGCATGAATACTGCCCAATGATGACTTGTCTTTATGTATATGTTGCAGTCCGTTGATGCAGTGATCCAACATATCTCTCAAGACATGTCATCATTGGGCAAGATTTGTGCCTGCAGCAGTCAGGAACCACCCTTGTGTGTGCTCTGCAGGGTGAGTAATCAATTAGGCTGTAGCTTGTGCATGGCTTACGTAGGCCCGAAGACATGCTTTGTGAGCCCACGTCTTTCTCACTGGCGTCTTGCTGCATGTCTGCTGGATGTGAGGCCTTGCTGCAGGTATGAGACAGCAAGATTGGACAGCGGTGTGGCACAGCGGCCTGTCATTCGCATGCAAGGAGGCATTGTGCTGACACGGATTGACCCATCAGTGAAGGAGACGTCCATGATCATGCGCATACGCCCAGGCTGGGATGCCCTCAGGGCTTTTCTGGCACCTGACCCAAAGGGAAAGTGAGTGCTGTCTGCAGAATGTCTCTGACATTCAGTTGTGAATGCTGTGAACATTTAGCTTCTGCGCTGCATGCAGCCAAGTATAATTATCACCTGCCCCAACAATTGCCACTGTTGCTTGTTGAATAACCTTGTGCCAAGAAGTATGTGAGCTGTACTGTTGCATTGAGGATTGAGCTCTGTTCAGAGATCTTCAGGCCTCAGCAGTCAGCCTTCACATTTTTGTATTTAGTTTGAAGATGTTCTTCCTACTTTCATTGTGTTTCACATCGCTGCCACCTAGTTCTGTTGCCAGCATTACATTGCTGCCATCAGCCAATGGTCTGTCACAGATAAGATGTACTGCAGGCGGCGGTTTGATGTGTATGTCTGCACAGCAGCAGAGAGGGGCTATGCACTGGAGGCATGGAGGCTGCTTGATCACGACAGTGACATCATTCCTGATGCTGTCAGAGCTGCACGTGTTGTGTGCGTGCCAGGTGGCCAAAAGAAAGAGCTCAGAAAAGTGTTACATGTACAGGCTGCCATCAAGTTTGAATCAGGTGTGTTCTGTAAACCCTTTCTGCATCCAAAAGGTTTGCTTTCTTCTTTTGAGGGTGACAAGATGTGTATATCGCACAAAGCCAGGTTGTTGCAGTGCGCTTGCGATGTATGCATCTTTTGTCAGGATGGTCAAGACTGCCATGGCCCAGTAGTCCCCACAGTCATTTATGAAACCAGATTGCCCTGACATGCCTAAACTCATGCAGATCAGCTGTCTGCATGTCAGTGCCATGTCTGTGACCACACTGGTCAATACGCTACGTTCCATTTTCATGTCATGGCTTGTACTCAGCTGTAAATGCTTGCTGCAGCAGTCAAAGTCGCATTGTAAAATTCATATCTCCCTCCCCTGACATTATAGTCAGACAGCATCGTACCTTGCCTTGTGTGCAGGGGAAGGTTTACCCCAAGCTGCGTGTGCCATGCCCATGGCCATCATTGTGGATGACCGTCTAGATGTAAGCACCCACACACTTCTGCAGTTCAGAGCACAAGTTTTGCACACATGTCACCACTCCCAAACAAGAGAACATCCGTGTTGCATCTCAAGGCTTCCCTTCTGCTGCGCTTAGCTCTGACTAGTTCTGGCACTATGATGGTTGACGTGCTCTCACGGCATAAGTATAGCAGTCGACTTAGGCTAGCTTGTGAGACTTGAACACATCATCAGCAGTGGCGCACAAAGCATGCCATGATTAGTATCTCAGGCATGTGCTGCTGAGTCAGGTATGGGAGCCTGAGTCACAAGACCAGGTGCTGCAAGTAGCCCCATTTGCCCCCCACCGCCCAAGCCCCCTAGGGCAGGGCCAGATGAGCAAACCCCAAGTCCGCCAGGCCATGGTGGACGAAATGGCCCTAGTCAAAGACCGCATGACAGCCGTCAGAGGCCACGTGTACTATGACATCAATCACAAACTCAAGCCTGCAGTTGGCAGGCTTATGCAGCGTGGTCAGCCTTTGGAGAACATCCTAGCCAATGACGTACAGATCTTCCCACCAGTCAGCACAGTGGCACAGCTGTTGAAGGTATAGCCATTGTCATCTGGTCTCCCTTTTGGATGCCTACAGGTTACCCTTTGCCTGTTGTCTCCCATGCAGTTTCCTTTTGGATGCCTACAGGTTGCCCTCTGCCTGTTGTCTCCCATGCAGTTCCCTTTTGGATGCCTACAGGTTGCCCTTTGCCTGTTGTCTCCCATGCAGTTCCCTTTTGGATGCCTACAGGTTGCCCTTTGCCTGTTGTCTCCCATGCAGTTCCCTTTTGGATGCCTACAGGTTGCCCTTTGCCTGTTGTCTGCCCTCCAGACCCTTCCTGTCGGAGTGCTGCTGCTTGCCCTCTGCCTGTTGCCAATGCCTTCTTGTCATGCTCATGTCTCACGGGAGTTGCACCTCAGCCCTGGCCTTCAGCACTCACAATGCTGTGTCTCCGTTCCGCAATCAAATCATACCTTGGTTGGTGTACATACTTGGCAAGACGGCAGCGATGTATTACCCCGATCTGCCACTCCCATTGAGATATACATACTCATGATTGGTGTCTTGTGTCTTGCAGGTGCGCAATCTGATGCTGCCCACAGGGGTGCCACCACCAGCTGCGGCACCTGCCTTTGTGGCTACTGACTCTCTGCTGCCCCATGACCCTCGTAACCCTCGGCGGGGCCCTGTGCTGCAACCCCCTCCTAGCTCCTCCCAAGGTAAAGAAGGCGATATCTCCTGTTTGTGGAAACACATGGTGCATACGAATATGACTTGTATGAAGCAAGCTACATGTCTGCCTGCTTGTTTGCCTGTCAGTGTGGCCTGCATTGGCTGCTGCATTGCTGCTATCTTCAACCGTGAAAATGGATGCTCATCACTGATATCAAGCCTGATGAGCAGTTTCTTCACCATCCAGCCATTTTCCCGCTGCTGTCCTCATCCCCTTGAACACTGCTGTCCTGCTGGGTCATCACTACCTATTCATCAATGCGCATTTGTGCCAAGCAGATTTGTGTTGCAGCAAGGCAATGCTTTGCGTAGGCTGCTTTTGTCTGGTATCCAAAATGTCCAAAGCAAAAACAGCATGCTTGCCTTTTCCCTGCAGCACCACAGCAGCAGCCAGTGGATCCCAGGAAGCCCAGGGCAGGACCAGAGGGCATCCCCAGCCAGCCCTTGCCTAGGCCAGGGGCTGTTGCCAGCCAGCCCTCCACCTCTGGCCCTCCAGGTCCGGGGGTTCAGCCCTGGAGACCGTCCCCCTCCTTCCGCGAGCAGCAGCAACAGCAGCAGCAGCAGCAGCAGCAGCCCAATGCAATCCACCCCCATACCTCTTCTCACCCCTTGCCCATTGGCAATGCTGGTAGCACAGACCCCCATCAGCAGTCTTTACACCCCCAGGACCCGAGAAGGGCACGCCAGCAGCAGCAAGCACAGCTGCTACCGCCGCCGCTGGCAAGTGTCCAACAGGGGTTGAATGGGTTTCATGTTTCTGGGGCAGGGCAGGCGGCAGATGGCCCCGGCCCGTCCTATGGGCAGCAAGGTACAGGCTCTTGAGGTTTGCTTGTCACACGTGTTTTGGTTGGTGCACATGTGTGTATTGTCAAGACATGCTGCATGATTGATGTGCTCCTTTTGTTGTGGATCAAGCTGTGCTTGGCGTGCGCATCAGCCAGCTTCTGTGCAAAGGCCCGCCTTGACACAGGTTGGCTATCCAAACCAAACAGAACAGAAGTCTTGCATCAGTCACTTGACATAAGTCACCATCGCCTGACTGCACAGCACGGAAGTTTCCCCCCAGTCAGTGCTAGTACACCCTTCCACCATGGCACTTCTATATGGCCTCTGACACTGCCCTGCATTGTTCTGGTGCAGCAGCAGCAGCAGCACCTAGGGCAGCTGGCCGCAGGGCCCCTGCAGCAGCCCTGCATGTGGATGTGGCCCTGCCAGAGATCAAGCTGCAGATCACCTGGCCTAACTTCAACCCGGTGTCCCTCATTAAGGAGGCAGCTGACAAGCAGAAGGTGGTGTGCGGTTGGGTGGACAGGTGCCTGCCGCCAAGGCCGGGCGCATACCCACCCCAGTTCCAGCATCAAGTCATCTGGGAGGGACAGGTCAGTCAGCCTGCTGACAAACAGTGAGCAAAAATAAGCGACATCTGCAAACTCAAACTTACAGATTGGATGCTTTCTCTGAACTTTTGTTTGCTGCCTGGATGCTGATGCTGTCATGCGGTTCTCAACTTGGATAGGCGTCTCAGCACCTGTGTTCTGCTGTACCTCAGCAAGGCTTGAACAGGGTCAGAGCAGAGATGACAGGTGCAGCGCAGTAAGTAACAGGCAGTGGTGTATCAGATCCTCAACAGGTGGATCCATGCCACATGGGCTTCTATCCTATCTGCTGCTGCTGCTGTGCAAGCTGGCTGTCATTCAAACTGGCAGCAATGAACAGGCAGGTTGTTGTGCTCTGCTAGTTTGCTTCCCACCAACTCATTCTTACCTCACTATGCATTCAAGCAAGCATCGATGATCACTCGGCACCAAACCTTGCAGCTCCACCTGCACTGTGACATAGCAAAGGCTGGATTATCTCCAAGCAGTTGAGCGTATGACTCAGGAGATTGGATCAGCAGTGGAGCATGACAAGAAGACAGCCAAGAAGCAGGCTGCCACCAGGGCCATTGATTTCCTGTTGAAGTACACCCCATCCACACCCCTGGTGCCCGCCCCTGTCGCCCCACCTGAGGGACCTGCTACATCCTCTGCTCTTGGTAAGTTCACTCACAAACTGCCACATCTTGTCAGAGGCCCTTACTCTCCCCTACCTTACCCTCCCCTAGCCTGGTGGACTGACAGTGACGACTCAAACCCACAACTTAATACATCTTGTCAGGGGGCACTTAGCCTGTCCTAGTCTGGTAGGCTAGCAGTGGTCTTCAATCACATCCAGCCTGGCTTCTGTGAAATGTCTTTGCATTTACAGCTTCGCTTGCACCTCATGCTGCTTCTTGAACGATGGCAACAAAGACCATGTCAAGCCGGGGTCCTGCAGTGTGTGAGACTCATCTGTATAGTTCATCCTGCTCAGCAGCATCAGAAGATCTTGATTGAACAGCAAGAGATGTAGATGTGTATTGAGGTGCATCATTGTAGCAGTCAACAAAGATCTCCCACTGTTCAGCAAGCCGCTGACTCGTGTGTGCTCCCTCTTCCTTGCTTTGGTTGCAACCGACGATGCAGCATGACTTCAGAAATGCAGAACCCTCACATTAGCCAAATTTGCAAAGCGCACAGCCAGGAGGGTTAGTCCTTGCTTTCTGTTGTGCTCATGCGTTTCCAATTGTGCATTTCAGGGGATATGGCAGGGCCGTCAGGAGGGCCGGGCTCCTCCGCGCATCCTGAGAAGCCCCTGATCAAAGAGGACAATGCCCTGGCAACCTTGCAAGCAGCTTTCCCAAAAGAGGTCAAGTACAAGACAATAAAGGGTCCCCCAAGCAGGTCAGCACAAAGTCATGCCTTCTGCACCACTTTTCATGGACTCACAGGCAAATTCGGTGACAGCATGATGTCCCATCAGGAGTCTCGTCCATTCGTAGTCAAACTTTGTCAATCTCGCTGCAACAAGCATCAATGCAGCATGAACAGCATCTTCAGGTTTTTCTCCTTTGGCTGCCATTGTGTCACACTGCAGGTATGCAGTGATTCCTGTCGAGTCCGAAATGGGCAAATGATTGTCATGTGCAATGCAGTGGGAAGTTCTGTGAGGAGATAGATGTGATGGGGGGATACCATGTGGCACGTGGCACCACCACCACAAAGCAGACTGCCAAGCGCTGGGCTGCCATGTGCCTGCTGCAGCAGCTGAAGCATGCCATATCGCCAGCCTTCTACAATGACACCCCAGAAGGTTGGTCTGACTTACGAGAATTGATGACCTTACTGACAGCAGAAGACTTTCGTTGTACCTAGTACACATCCGTTACTTACCCATTCTGTGTGCGTAGTATGAATGATCATGCTGCTGAAAGACGCATGTCTGAGAGTTTCACTACTGATGAAGTTGAAAGCCCGCTGTGCATGAGCAGGCTTGTTCTTGCAGCCAATAGCTGCACGTAAGCTGCCTTCCTTTGCAGCTTCAAGCAGCATGCATGCAAGCTGCAGGCGAGCAGAGTTGCTCTTGCAGCCATTACTTGCAGCTCCAAGCAGCATGCATGCACTCTGCAGGGGAGCAGCGGGGTTCCAAGGGTCCCACCCAAGCTGAGTTTGAAGTTTCCACAAAGCTGCTGGTTTTCGATGGAAAGCCAGTCCCAAAGCCGCGTCCCCAGCTTCCGCAGCAGGCACAGCAGCAGCGGCAGCAACAACAGCAGCAGCAGCAGCAGCACGCATTTGGCCTGGGTAGCACCAAGTCGACATCTTTCTCGGAGTGGAGGCACAGCAGGCATGGTGAGTTGGCGAGTAGCAGAGGAGTGAAGAGGGCTACAGATGGTGATCTGGAAGCTGGTTCACATGCAGCCAAGCGGGGCAAGTATGCAGATCAGGTGTGACCTGTCACCCTGTTCATGTGTTGCTGTCTGCCTCGTCAAGGCAGTAAGTGTGTCCTGCACTTGTGCATTCAATACAGCGGTACAGCATAAAGCTGATTATACATCACAGCATGCTGCACATTGGCCAAGCATGTCTCTGCTTGTAGCTCCATGGCAGGCCAATGCTGAGTTTGACACGGCTGACTTCAACACACCTGAGGTGCACAGGCTTTAGCAGCATCATGGCCTACATGCTGGCATGCACCTGTGGCATGTGCAAATGTTGGGGTTGACACAATCAGGGAAACTTGACAGCAACATGCACACTTGTCAACGTGCCTCAAATCAAGCTGCAGCACAAAGCTGAGCGCAGCTCGCTCCTCCCTCAATCTACCCTGTATAGCCTTGGCTTTCTGTTATTGTAGCACAGTGGGTGACAGGCATGCTGTGTTTACACTACAACAGTTGCATGCCTACGCTTGATAAACTTCAGTCTGACATCAGTATTACACCTGCAGGCGAGCACCAGTCAATCTGAGCAAGGTGCTTCACCCATAGATCTGACTGGGTTCCCAGCCCAGGCAGGGTACCTGGACCCCAGCACTAGTTTTAACAACAGCAATGCTGATGACAAGATGCAAGATGAGGCATCCCAGTCTGATGGTGCCAGCAACATGTCAGAGGAGCCCCCAGAGCAGTCAGGGTACCCCACAGACCCCGCTGCTGAGGAAGAAGACCAGCATGGCCAGTCATTAGCTGCTGAAGAAGGAGGTAATGGCAGAAGGCAAGCACGGTGGGGCACAATGGGATATGGTCTTTTGGAAAACCACATGCCTGACGGCAACACCAATATGCAAAGGGCTGATCACTCTGCTTTTCTCGCTGCTGTGAAGAAGCAGTCAAAGGTGAAGGAAGGGGACTGGTCGGAGGTGAGGCAGCAGCGTGGCAGCAATGAAGATGAAGATGGCATGGTGGACATTGACTGAGCCATAGTGGTGGACATTGATTGAGCCATAGATGCATGTGTTACCTATGTCAGTGCTCTTTGAATGCAACACTGAACCAACATGATAGTCAGCAAAGTAAACCAGTGAAACACAGCACTGGGTCCGATGTTTCTGATGTGTGCATTGTGACCTGTAAAGGCTTTTCGCACAGCTGACTGTATTGTGGCGCTGATGTGTATATCAGTGTTCATGTTAAGACTTCAATGAGTTTACAGTGCATTTTGCTTTGACTTCTGATCCAGGCAGATCACCAAGATTTGCTGGATGCGTATTCCGTTTTGCTGAACAAAGCAACTACAGTCCCACCGCTAAGGAAGCAACGGTGTGGTTGAAGTCTATCAGTCTTATGCTGCATATATACTGCAGATGGCAGGATGCGGCCACTCACATGCATCTATATGACACTAACTACGTACATCATGCACGTGCACGTGCACGCAGAAGTGTTGTGCACTTTTGGTGCAGCCAGGTAATGTAGTTCCTTGTGCTGCAAGATGTACTGAGCAAACACAAAGATGGACCATGTTGTGTTACATTTCATAAACCAACAGAACAGCACGCATTCATGCTACGGCCATATCATCCAGAAAGTACCCCTTCTCGTCCGATCAGGGAAGTCAACTAGTACTCGGCTGAGTGATCGCGCGGGAACCTTGAGTGCTGTAGTGTTTTCATGCACAAGCCACATTATATCTGTTGGGCCAGACAGCCGTATTGCTGCCGATTCTTTTGCTGCCCTCCCACTTGTTGCCCTTCCATCTGCAGCTTGCAGGGCCTTCCATGCACACACAGTCTGTCTGGCCCCACTCTGCATGGCATGCAACAGGGTCTCTGATTGGAAGCTTGGTGCCCTCATATCAAACCCCACACGTTGTGTCTCATGTGCATGCAAGGTGTCCATGGGCTGCGACAGGACTCTGTTGATTTCTGGCCGAAACCTTGCTTCTTTTACTTTCTGTCTCATCTCCGAGATGCCGAGTCGGCAATTGCTTGCAAGCAAAGCCTTGTGAATCTGGTGATGAGAGCTTGCTGCCAATGTGCCAGTGTGCATGGGTTGTAACAAGGCTTTGATGATCAAAGCAATGATCAATCGCCAAGTCAACCGGAGGTGGTAAGAATTGTGTGCACACAAGCTTAAAGCCATGGTGCGAAATCGTCATGTCACGATCATCTACGCTAGAGTAAACAGCCTTCACACCGAAAAATGACAGGACAACTTCAACCAGTTCAAGGGAAACAGCTAGCCCTGGGTCAGATAACAATCAAAACAAACAGCGGTCTTTCGAACTGACGAAACAGTTGCAACAAATCTACTGTAGTAAAGCGTACAAGCCAAAACGGAGTCAACAAGATCCTATTAGCTCCGCTGCAGAGCCTTGCACCGCCCCTTGTACACCTTCTGCGAGGTGGCATTGGCCACACCTACTATAGGAATGAAATAGAGTCTAAAACACTCATGAGCTAGCATCCTTCTTGGCTCTGAAGTCGTTCTTGAGCTCCCTGAAGCGTTTTTGGCACTGAGCCCTGCTCTTGCCAGGCACCAGGGCAGACACGCGCTGCCACCTGCAGTTTGACAACACAAATTAGGCGGCTGGCCCTTCTCACTGGTGCCATTTCCAGAACTGTCATTGCATGCATAGCGCTGGGGGACAACAAGACAAGTCATGTATGACACCAAAGGAGGTCTGCCACCGGCAGGTCACAACTGCAATGTGCAAATGCATTTATCCAAGTGGATCTCACTACGTTCATTGCAGTACCAAAAACGCCTGATGCTTCTGCAAAGCTGAAGCTGTGCTGTTTGCTACAGTAAATACAGAGGCACTCTGGTGGTAGCACAGCTAGTGTGATTGCAGCTGACCTGTCAGGCACCTCCTTGCTGATCTCCTTGAGGGCGCGAACCAAGCATGCCTGCTGCTCCTCAGTCCACACAGCTGGGTCAGCAGCTGCAGTGTCAGCTGCAGGAGCAGCTGCTGCTGGCGGGCCGCCATT
>JAABUK010003178.1_pt1 | contig 28140 bp, 27 predicted proteins | sample 5559141 | NCBI WGS metagenome assembly JAABUK01 (sample SAMN10711869, study PRJNA513367) | rock metagenome | isolation source: Antarctica rocks | place: Antarctica: Victoria Land, Pudding Butte nord | collected 2016-01-03
CCTCGCGCGAGGGCGACCAGGAGGCCGCCTCGTCGCCGAGCAGCCGGAGCCGGTCGACCAGCCCGAGCGCGAGCTCGGGCCGCGTCTCCCACGAGTCGGCGCCGAGGTCCCACTCACTCGGTCCGCGGTAGCCGAAGTCGCGGAGGAACGCCCGGAAGCGGGCGGCGAAGTCGGGGTGGCGCCCCAGCATCCCGTCGAGGTCGTCGACGCCGCCCCCGTCGAGGGCGGCGGTGAGGGCTGCGTCGGCCCGTACGGCCCGCGACAGCTCCCAGAGGGCGTAGGAGGGCGCCGCGGAGTCGACGTCGCCGGCTCGGCCGATGAGCCGGAGCACCAGGGAGGGGTCCTTGACGCCGACCAGCTGGCCCAGCACGGCCGGGCCGGTGGCGGCCTGGCTGCCGCCGATGGTCTCGCTGCGCCACATGAGCCGCTCCAGCGGCATCATCACGCGGGCCCAGGCGACCAGGCCGGGCCCGCTCATCGCGGACAGGTCGGGCCGGCTTGCCCGCACGGCGTCGGCCAGCACCCGCTCCTCCTCCACCTCGGGGAAGGTCGTGGTCGACAGCGTCCAGGCGGTCCGCTCCGCCAGCCGGGCCGACAGCGTCTCGTTCGTGTCGTCGGGCTGCGGGTCGTGGGGCGGCGCGTCGCTGCTGAAGAACGCCGCGTCGATGGCCTGCCAGCCGAGGCCCATGCGGATGCCCATGCGCCGCACGACCGTCTGGTTGACGTACAGGTGGCCGTGGAAGAAGCCCGCGACCGCCGTCAGGTCACCGAGCTCCTCGGCCGTGAACGCGCCGAGCGCGACGTAGCCGGCGGCCCAGCCCCGCAGCACGTGCGGGTTCCACGCCAGGCTCGCACCCAGCGGCGTGATCGGGTCGGGCAGCACGTCGTTGGCGTTGAAGCGCGTGTAGACGGGGTAGCGGGGACTGGGCGGCGTGTCGATCAGCCACGGCTCCTGCGACTCGGGCTGGGACATGGGCTGGGACATGAGCTCAGGCCTCTTGGCGGGGGTGGACGACGACGGGCAGGCGCTTGATGCCGCGCAGGAAGAAGCTGGACGTGTAGCGGACGCCGCCGGGATCGACCACCTGCACGCGGTCGACGTGCGCCGACAGCTCGCGGAGCACGGCGGTCGCCTCCATGCGCGCCAGCACGTTGCCGACGCAGGCGTGGATGCCCTGGCCGAAGGCGACGTGCTGCCGCACGCCCGGCCGGCCGGGGTCGAAGGCGTCGGGATCGGCGAACACCGTCTCGTCGCGGTTGGCCGAGCTGTAGGCGAGGAACACCACCGCCCCCTCCGGCAGCTCGACGCCGCCTAGGCTCGTCGGTGCGGTCACGCGCCGGAACATCCCCTGCGCCGGGCTTGCGAGACGCAGACCCTCCTCCACGACGCTGCCGGCCCGGGCCGGGTCGGTGCGCAGGAGCGACCACTCCACCGGGCGGTCGTGCAGCCGCAGCACGAGGTCGGTCACGAGCTTGGTGGTCGTCTCGTTGCCGGCCACGATGAGCTCGCGGACGAGCCACACCAGCTCAGCGTTGGTGAGGGCTCCGTGCTCGGGGTCCGGCCGGACCAGGTTGCTGAGCAGGTCGTCCGTCGGCTTCGCGCGCCGCCGGTCCAGCTCGGGCACGATCCGCTGCTGGAAGTCGAGCATGTCGCGCTCGGCCTCGAGCCAGCGGTCTGCGCTCACCTGCGAGCCCAGCGACGCCGTGGCGGCGTCCGACCACCGCGCGATGTCCCGCCGCCAGGAGTCCGGCAGCCCGAGGATGCGCGAGATGGCGTAGACCGGCAGGGGCCAGGCCAGCGACTCGACGATGTCGACGGTGCTGCCCGTCGGCAGCTCCGCGACCAGCTCCGTGGCGGCCGAGGCGACGAGCGGGTCCATCCACTGCAGCGACCGCGGCATGAAGGCCCGGGTCACGAGGTTGCGGTACCGGGTGTGGCGCGGGGGGTCGTTGAGGCCGAGCGCCGCCTGGTACGGGAAGCCCCGGGCCCGGAGGGCGGCGATCTCGTCGACCACCTCGGCCGGTGGCTCCGAGCGCCGGCCGGAGTGGACCGAGTTCGCGAAGGTCGCGGGGTCCCGCAGCGCCTGGCGGACCAGGGCCATGGTCGTGACCATCCAGAAGCCCTGGTCGGGCACCTCGTAGACCGGTGCCGTGGCGCGCAGCTGCGCGTAGGCGGGGAACGGGCACTGCTGGAAGTCATCGGCGTACGGGTCGACGCGGGGCGGGGCGGCCCCCTCCTGCACCACCTCGCGCATCGTGCCTCCTCGGGAGGGCCCGCCCCACGACGGCCGGTGGGACGGCCGGCGGGACGTGGGCGCCCGCCGGAGGATCCGGCTTTCTGTAGTTGATGTCAAGCAAGGTCGCGATGGATCCCGAGGATCAGTCGAGCCGCTCGCCGATGGCGCGGTGGAAGTGCTGCACACCGGGCTCGTTGCGCCCGAACACGAAGTCCTGCTCGGCCATCGCCTCGAGACCGCGCTGCACGCCGAAGCCGGCGCCGTAGTCCTCGTCGAGCACCACGTCGTGGAACCAGTCGCGGGTGTGGTCGGCGGCCTTGCGCTCCTCGTCATCGGCCGGCTCCGAGCGCAGCAGGATGTGCTGCTCCGTGCGCGACGTGTCCCAGCTGCTGCCCGGGAGCACCAGCGAGACGGCGACCTGCTCGCGCCAGCCTCCGGCGATGGCGAGGCCGGGGAACAGCCAGTAGATGGCGCCGACGGTCGTCGTGGGGTCCCAGGATTCCCGCGGGGTGTCCACCGCGTCGGCGATCGGACGCAGCGCGAAGGCGTTGCGCTGGTGCGGCCCCCAGCTGTCAAAGGCAGCCATGTTGGACAGGTTGGTGCGGAACACCGTGGTGCGGTGCAGCGACGCGAAGTGGTAGCCCTCCAGGTAGCCGTCGACGACCACCTTCCAGTTGGGCCCGTCGAGCGTCCGGGTCGAGTGGTGGTAGCAGCCGGCGAGGTCGAGCCCCTCCAGCAGCGGCAGCAGGTCCTCGCCCAGCCAGGCGTCGAGGTCCAGCGTGGCCGACCGGTCGAGCGACACGAATACGATGCCCGCGCGCTCGTCGACCGGGAGGGCGAGCAGGCCCATAGCCGGCTTGTCGACCGGTCCGAAGGTCTCCTCGCCGTAGACGCCGGTGAGGCAGCCACCCAGGTCGTAGGACCAGGCGTGGTAGGGGCAGGTGAACCGCCGGGCGGTCCCCGTGCCCTCCGGGACGAGCTCCCCTCCGCGGTGCCGGCAGGCGTTGACCACGGCGCGCAGCGACCCGTCGCGCTGGCGCGTGATTATGACCGGGGTGCCGACCGCGTCCACGGCCTTGTAGCTCCCGGCCCCGGGCAGCTCGCACGACAGGGCGAGCGGCAGGGGCACGGTTCGGTGCACGGCCTGCGCCTCGCGCTGCCAGAGCTCCGGGTCGCGGTAGTTGGCAACCGGCTCGCGCCACTGCGCGTCGACCATGTCGGTCGACGTGACGCGGTAGTGCTCCACGAGGCGCGCCATGACCTCGTACGCGTCTTTGCGGACGGCTTCGCTGGCGAACTGCACCCCGGAGACGTAGCGGGGGGTCGTGGCGGTCATGTCGTCCTCCTGGTCAGGCCGTCGCCGGTGCGGGCACGGAGCCCATGGGGCGCGACACGGTGACGGTCGAGTGGGTCATCGACCGCCCGGTACGGGTGAGGGGCGCGATCGCCTCGCGTAGCTGCAGCACGTGCGGCAACGTCAGGTGCTCGGTGAGCTGCGCGTCGCTGGCCCAGTGCTCCAGCACGCGCACGCGGCCGTCGACGTCAGGGTCCGCGCTGAAGGCGTAGTCGAGGCAGCCCGGCTCCTGCCGGCTCGCGGCGACCACCTCCGAGAAGTGGCGCAGCGCCTCGTCGCGGTGCTCCGGTGCGAAGTCGATCCAGCCGTGCACGATCACCTCGGCGTCACTCATGGGGGCCTCCTCCGAAGTGTTGCGCGGTCACGCGGGGACGGCGGCGGGCTGCCGGCCGAGGGGGTTCAGCGGGCGCTCGTCACGACCGGTCGCGCCGGCCACGCGGAACTCGCGGACGGCGATGCGCCAGCCCTCGGCCGTGCGCACCCACTCGTCGAGGTAGCGGCCGTAGAGGACGACGTCCGGCGCGCCGTCGGCGCGGCGGTGTCGGGCGTGCACGACGGTTCCGACCGACGCGCTGTCGTCGGTGGGGAAGGTGATCTCCGTGCCGCCGAGCAGGTGGCTCGTGGCGGTGTAGGCGGTGAGCGACCGGCGCAGCGCCACGCTCAGCGCCTCGCGCCCCTCGATCCAGCGACCGGCGCCGTAGCTCGCCCGGCAGTCCGCGACGAAGACCGCCGTCTGCTCCTCCGGCCGGTTCAGGTCGGCGAGCCGGCAGTACGCCGCCAACCCGGCCTGGATCTCGGCGCGGTCGGCCAGCCGCAGCCCGGCCTGCCCGGTCATGCGTCGAGCATCCGCTGGACGACCTCGTGGAAGTGGGTGATCTTGCACTCGTGGTCGTTGAGGCGGTTCTTGGAGTACGCGGAGGACCGTCGGGCCGCACTCACCTCGCCGTAGATCTCCACGTCCTCGGCGACCACGACCTTGAGCCGCTCCCAGTGCTTGGTCACGCCGTCGAGGTACTCCGTGTCGCCCTTCGGGTCGTACTGCAGCTCCCAGGTCTCGAACCGGGTGCGGTCGACGGCCAGCGGCACGACGCGGAAGAGCTGCACGTGGCTGGGGTTGTTGTTGAACACCGCGGTCGGGAAGACGGTGTAGTGGCAGATCGCGAGGCTCTGGTGGTCCCGCGTCTCCTTGAGCTTGGGCAGCACGCCCTTGTACGGCACCACCATCATCCCGTGCGGACCGAGGTAGGCGAACGTGCTCTCGCGGCCGTCCTTCGCGTCCTGCGCCGGGACCTTGTGCAGCGCCGGGGCGTGGTAGTTCTCGTTGAAGCCGTCGACGACGGCCTTCCAGTTGACCTCGAGCTCCCAGGTCAGCTTCTCGATGAGGAGCATGTCCTCCATGCGGTAGGCACCCAGGTCGGCCACCAACTCGGGCCCGAGCCACTCCAGCAGCGGCGGGGCGACGCCCGGACCGGCGAGCACGGCCCAGACCCACCCGCCCCACTCGTCGCACTCCACCGCCGGCGAGGCCAGGCCCTCGAGCTGCGCCGGGCAGAAGTCCTCGCGGTCAGGCACACCGATGACGTTGCCCTCGTGGTCGTAGGTCCAGTTGTGCCAACGGCAGCTGAACCGGCGGGCGCCCTTGCCGGACTCCTTGACGATGCGGGCACCGCGGTGCATGCAGACGTTGTGGAAGCCGGCCACACCACCGTCCCGGCGGCGCGTCACGACGATGGTCTCGCCCTGCCCCTCCCAGACGACGTGGTCCCCCGACTCCGCGATCTCGCTGGAGCGGCAGACGATCTGCCAGCTGGGGTAGAGCACCTTCGTCCGCTCGCGCTGGAAGCGCTCCGGCTCGAGGTAGACCGAGGCGTCGAGATCGGCGGCCTGCGCGCCCTCGGGCAGCAGAGGTACGCCTTCGCCGTGCCGCAGCGGTGCGTCACCTCGGGTGGGGACGAAGACCACGGAACCTCCTGCGGAAGCGGCCGGCACGGCGGCAGAGACATACGGCTGGGACCCTCACCACACTCACCCAAAGAGGAGTGGGTGTCAAGTTACTGTAAGCGCGGCGCCTCCTCCTCGAGCAGGCGACGGACGATGGAGTGCGCCTTTACCGACGCCGCGTCCGCCGCCGCGTTGACCGGGCGGAACGCCCCGTCGCGGTCAACGGTGGCCTGGATGGCCTCCAGCAGCGGCTGGTCCTCGAGCATCGTCCGCTCGTGCACGCGGCGCAGCCCCTCGGCGGTCAGTGCGTCGTCAGGAGCGAAGTCACGGGCGACCTGCCAGAGCACCTGCGTGCGGGACGCGTCGACGGGGGTCAGGGCCCGCACGAAGACAGTGCGGAACGCCCGGTCCGGTCCGACGATTGCCATGTGGTCCACGTGCATGGCCGGAGACGCGAAGACCCCCGACTCCCGCTGCATGCAGCGGGTGCCGGGGGCGAGGCCGGTCATCGCGCTCTGCCACGCGGCCAGTGGACCCTCGGGGAAGTCGCGGGCGTAAGACACCGACGTCTCGGTGACCTCGACCTTCAGCGGCGGCTCGGACTCCAGGTAGCCGCGGTGCGACGTGTCGGGGTGAACGAACCCGAAATGCGTCCGGTCGAGCGCGTTCTCGTGCAGCAGCAGGTAGCCGGCCTGCACCACGTGCTCACCGCCGAGCGAGGTCCAGGTCGGGTCCTCGAGCCACGGCAGCCGGGGCGGGGACGACCCGGCGACCCGGCGGGGATCGCCCAGCCAGACCCAGACGAAGGGGCCCGCCTCGTGCACAGGGTAGCTCGCCACCCGGGCGCCGTAGGGCACGTTCTCCTGCGACGGCACAGCGACGCACGCGCCGGTGCCGTCGTACGCGAAGCCGTGGTAGCGGCACACCACCCGGTCGTCCACGAGGGTGCCCATCGACAACGGCAGTGCGCGGTGGGCGCAGCGGTCCTCGAGCGCGACCACGGTCCCGGACCGCTCCCGGTACAGCAGCACCTGCCGCCCAAGCAGCCGGCGGCTGGTCAGCTCCTGACCGACGTCCTGCGCGGCCGCGGCGACGTACCAGCAGTCGAACGGGAAGGCGCCGGTCACCCCGACCCCCCGGCCTCTCCAGCGGCGGTCACAGGTCGAGCACCAGACGCGCGCCGCAGGAGCGGGAGACGCAGATCATCATGTAGTCCCCCGCCGCCCTCTCGTCCTCGCTGAGCAGCGAGTCCCGGTGGTCCGGCTCGCCCTCTACGACGGCCGTCTCGCAGGTCCCGCACACGCCCTCGAGGCACGACGACAGCGCGGCGACGCCGGCGTCCTGCACGACCTCGAGGATGCTCTTGTCCTCCGGCACCGTCACGGTGATGCCCGAGCGCTGACAGACGACCTCGAACGCGCTGGCCTCGGCGGACGCGTCCACCGCCTTGGCCGCGAAGCGCTCGACGTGGAGGCTCCCGGCTCGCCAGCCGGCGCAACGGCCCTCGACCGCCTGCAAGAGCCCCTCGGGACCGCACGCGTAGACCAGCGCGCCCGGCAGCGGCGTCCCGAGGACCGCCTCCAGGTCGAGCATGCCGCGCTCGTCCTCGGGCCAGACCTCGACCCGTTCGCCGTACGCCGCCAGCTCCTCGAGGAAGGCCATGGACGCGCGTCGGCGGCCGCCGTAGTGCAGCCGCCACTCGGCACCCGCGGCCTCCGCCTCCGCGATCATGGGCAGCAGGGGTGTGATGCCGATGCCGCCAGCCACCAAGACGTAGCGCTCGGCGGCAGCGAGCGGGAAGTTGTTGCGGGGGCCGCGCACCGGCAACCTCGTGCCGGGCTGCAGCGACGCGTGCACGTGCCGGGAGCCGCCGCGGCCGCTCTCGTCGAGCAGCACCCCGATGCGCCACGCCTCCCGGTCGGCGGGCGGCCCGCACAAGGAGTACTGCCGCGTCAGCTCAGGGCTGAGCAGCAGGTCGACGTGGGCCCCGGCGGTCCAGGCCGGCAGCTCACCGCCGTCGGGGTCGGCCAGCGTGAGCGCGACGACGCCCTCGGCGGCGTCGCTGCGCTCTGTGACGACCAGCTCGGCGACGTGCTCGGAGTAGACGGTCGCCATCGCCGCCGTGCGCTCCGGCCCGGTCGCCGGCGCGGCGCTCGCCGCTGTCATCGCCGGCCCGTCTCGTGGTGCTGCACGCCTCAGCCTCTCCTCGCTGGCGCCGGGCCGCCCCGTCCCGGACTTTTTGCACTGCGGCCCTAGTAAGTCAAGTCTCCGCGCCGGTGCCGGTGACCGTCAAGTCGCGGCGGGGGCTCAGCGCCCGACCACCGCGGGGTTGCCGTCGGTCCACCAGGTCGCGAGGGTCCGCCGTGCGAACCGCCAGCCGTCCGTGCGGACCAGCTCATCGGAGTAGCGCCCCGCGATGATGAACAGGTCCCCGCCCTCGACCTCCTCCCGGACGTGCTGCGCCTGCAGGTAGCACTGCGCCGTCGCGGCCTCCCCCTCCACGACGACGTCCACGTTGCCGACGAGATGCTGGGTCCGGGTAAGCGGCCCGAGGGCCGACTGGCAGAGCGCCTCGATGGCGTCGTAGCCCTGGCACTCCCCGATGCCCTCGTAGACCGCGACCGCGTCGGGCAGGAAGCAGCTGCGCAGCAGCGGCCAGTCCTTCGTGTCGAGCGCCGTGGCGTAGCGGTGGCAGACCTTGGTGATGTCGCGCTCGTCGAGCAGCAGCTGCACGGTGGTGTCCACGTCGTTCCTCCTAATGGGAGAAGCCCGTCGGCGCGTTGACTGCGACCGGCGGGCGTACATCCCTGGTCCTAACCTGCGCGACAATCTCTCGCGAAGGCCCTCGAGGAGCCGCTTCCAGCGGCCGACGGGCAGTGGACCGCTTACTTAATAGTGGAACCAGTAACCTCATCCAGCGAGTGTGAGCGCCGCCACGGCACGACGTCAACCCGATCACGTCCCTGAATGGTCTTCTCCTCTTCTGCTACAGAAGTGGCCCGCCCAACGCCGCGTTCGGGACACCAGAGGACGAACCACGACGGGTACTGTTGTTGCTGTCAAGAAACACCGGTCCAGTGGGCTTGCGCACGAGGTCCCGCGGGTCGCCTGACCGGCCACGACGACGAGGGGGAACGAACAGTGGAGATGGCAGCCAGGCTTCGCGAGCTCGAGGATCGCGCGCAGATCGGTGACGTCCTGGCGCGCTACTCGACCGCCCTCGACACCCGGGACTGGGACGCGCTCCAGACCGTCTTCACCACCGACGCCGAGTGCGACTACGGCGCGCTGGGCAGTCCCCGCGGCGTCACGGAGATCGCCGGGCTCATCAGCGCCACGATCGGGTCGCTCGACGCGACCCAGCACCTGATCGGCAACGTCATCGTGGCGGTCGACGGGGACGCCGCCACCGCCGACTGCTACCTCATCTCGCAGCACCTGCGGGCCGGGACGCCGGGCGGCGACCACTACCTGCTCGGTGGGCGGTACCGCGACGAGCTGGTGAGGACGCCCGAGGGCTGGCGCATCAGGTCGCGGACGCTCCACCGGATGTGGACGACCGGCAATCGCGACGTCGTCCAGCGCCCTGGCCAGGGCTGACCGCCCCCTCAGGCGCGCCCGTCAGCTCCGCTCGGCCAGGCGCACGGCGACCGTGTCGTCATGGGCGTCGCGCAGCTCCCGCTTCAGCACCTTGCCCAGCGGCGAGCGCGGCACGACCGCGACGAACTCGTACCAGCGCGGGACCTTGAAGCGGCCGATGTGCTGGCTGCAGAACTCGCTGAGCTCTTCGGGCTGCACGTCGGCCCCGGGACAGCGGACCACCACCGCCTTGACGGCCTCGCCCCAGCGCCGGTCGGGAACGCCGACCACGGCGGCGTCGAGCACGTCCGCGTGCGCGAGCAGGACCCGCTCGACCTCGATGGAGTAGACGTTCTCGCCGCCGGACTTGATCATGTCCTTGTCGCGGTCGACGAAGTACAGGTACCCCTCGTCGTCGAGCCGCACCAGGTCACCGGTGTGCAGCCAGCCGCCGCGCAGCCCCTCCGCTGTCGCCTCCTCGCGCCCGGCGTAGCCGCTCATAAGGCTCGAACCGCGCAGCCCCAGCTCCCCGACGCTGCCCGCAGGCTGCTCGACGTCCTCGTCTCCGAGCACGGTGACGGCGAAGCCGGGCAGGGGCCGGCCGATGGTGCCGGGCCGGTCCTGCTCGTCCTGCGTGCTCGTGACGCTCACGAGGTTGCCGCCCTCGGTCGAGCCGTAGACGCCGTACCAGCGAACGTGGGGCAGGAGACCGGTGCGCAGCGCGTGCAGCGGGGTCTCCATGTTGGCGCCGCCGACCACGGCACGCAGCGAGCGCGACCCCGTCGCGGCGGCCGGGTGCTCCAGGGTCGCCCGCCCACCGGGCAGGCCCGCCAGGGTGCAGGAGTGCTCCTCGACCTGCTGCCAGAGCGTCGCCGGGTCCGCGGCTGGCGGGCACACCACGGTCCCGCCGTACGCCGTGGTCGCGAGGGCCAGGCCGAGGCCGGCGACGTGGAAGAACGGGAAGACGCCGAGCAACCGCTCGCCCGGCTGCAGGTCCAGGCCGAGCGCCGTGTTGGCGACGGACGCGAGCAGCGCCCGCGAGGACAGCAAGCACCCCTTGGAGCGCCCGGTGGTCCCCGACGTGTACAGCTGGAGCACCGGCGACTCGGGCGAGGGTCGAGCCGGGAGCGGCCCCGTGGCCGCTGAGGACAGGCGGCTCTCCCACCCCTCGCCGAGCAGCCACGTCGGGCGGTCGAGCAGGCCGGCATCCCTGCCCGCGGCCTCCAGCGACGGGTGCACCACGGCCAGCTCTGGCTGCGCGTCGTCGGCGATGGCCCGCATCTCGTCGGGCGCCAACCGGGCGTTGATCGGCACCACCACCGCGCCGGTGAGGGACGCGGCGCACAGCAGCTCCAGCACCTCAGGCACGTTGGGCGAGAGGACCACGACCCGGCTGCCGTCGCGCACGCCGCTCGCCTGCAGGTGACACGCGAGCCGTCGTACGCGCTCGGCGCTTTGGGCGTGCGTGCGGGTACGGCCCGACCACGCCCAGGCGGTCCCGCCGGGCGCGAGGGTGGCACCGCGGTGGGCGATGTCGGCGAGCAGCATGGCAGTCTCCGGGAGGGGCTAGGCGTCCGGGGCGAGGCGGAAGACGGGCACGGCCTCGTGCTCGTCGTCGGGGCGCTGGAAGTCCAGCAGGAGCCGGGTGCCGGCGCCGACCGCCTCAGGGTCGGCGTCGACGACCTGAGACCACCACCACGGGCCCTCGTCCAGCTGGGCGATGACCAGGACCGAACGACGACCGGGCTGCTCGCCCTTCGGCTTGCCGTGGCTGACCGCCCAGCTCACGACCGAGGCGCCGCCGGCCGCGGGGACGCGGTCGAGGTCGACGCGGCCGCAGGTGGTGCACTGCTCCGCCTGCGGCTCGGACCAGTGCTGCTCGGAGCACCGACGCAGGAGGAACTCCCCCCGTGCGGTGCCGTCGAAGAAGCCGGCGCTGCCGTCATCGCGACGGACGGGTCCTACGGGCATGGGGCTACCTCCTGGAGGGGCACGCGGTCAGCCGGCCGGCTGCGCGCCGAGGACGAGCGTGGAGTGGTGGTCGAGCACGCCGCCGTTACCGCTGACAAGCACCACGTCGGAGTCCTCGACCTGGTGGTCGCCGCCCTGGCCGCGGGCCTGGATGACCGCCTCCGACAACGGGGTCATGCCCCACAGGTAGTACGACGACAGCTGTCCGCCGCCGGTGTTGACCTTGAGCTTGCCCTCGGGACCGAGGACGCCGCTCGCGGCGAAGGGACCGCCCTCGCCCTTCGCGCAGAAGCCGTAGTCCTCCAGCGAGACGAGGACGGTGAACGTGTAGCAGTCGTAGAGCTCCGCCACCCCAACGTCGTCCAGCCCGACACCGGCCATCGCGAGCGCCGCCGGCCCAGAGCGCGCCGCGCCGGTGACCAGGCCCAGGTCGTCGTCCCGTCGCAAGAAGTGCCCCGGGTGGGCCTGGGCCCAGCCGAGCACGTGCACCGGCGGCTGAGCGAGGGCCGCGGCGCGCTCGGCCGTGGTAACGATGACCGCCACGCCGCCGTTGGACACCAGGCAGCAGTCGAGCAGGTGGAAGGGCTCCGCCACCCAGCGCGAGTCCTGGTGGTCCTGGAGCGTCATGGGCTCGCGCATCTGGGCCCGCGGGTTGAGGGCCGCCCAGTCGCGCTGCGCCACCGCGATGTGGCCGAGCTGCTCGCTCGTCGTCCCGTAGCGCAGCATGTGGCGCCGGGCCGCCATGGCGTACATCGAGTTGGCGCCGACGACGCCGCTTGCTCCCAGCAGCCCCAGGAAGCCGGCCGGGCCCTGGGTGCCGTAGACCGACCCGGCACTGCTCCCCTCCCGCAGCGGCGCGTCGGCGAAAACGCAGGCGACCGCGGTGGCAGACCCGGAGGCCACCGCCAGCGACGCCAGCTGCACCATCGCGCCCGCAGTCGACCCGAAGCCCTGCATCTCCAACAGCAGCGACAGGTCGGTCAGCGCCAGGTCGCGCTGCAGTGCGAGCGACACCCCTCCGGACATGCCCGCTGACGTCAGCAGCCCGTCCACGTCGGACAGGGCCAGCCCGGCGTCCTGCGCGGCGAGCCGCACGGCGTCCGCCGCGAAATCCGCGGTCGTGCGCCCGTAGACGCGACCCACCTCGGTGATGCCGAGCCCGGCGATGACCGGTCGTCGGCTCGCCGGGAACGACCGCGGTCCCGTCGCCGCCTGCGTCGCGGTCATCGTGCCTCCCAGACCGGTGCTCGCTTCTCACCGAAGGCCCGCGGGCCCTCCTTCGCGTCGGACGAGGCCATGAGCACCCGCGTCTCCCGCTCGTTGTGCCGCCACGTGTCGTCCTCGTCGGGGATGCTGCCGTCGACGATGCCGAGAGCCACGCGCTTGCTGGCCTGCACCGACAGCGGCGCGTTCACGCAGATCGCCTCCGCCAGCGCCAGCGCTGCGTCGAGGACCTCCGCCTGCGCCACGACCCGGTTCACCAGCCCGAGGGCCAGGGCCTGCTCCGCGGACACCGGCTCGCCGGTCAGGATCATCTCCATCGCGATCTTGCGCGGAACCTGCGTTGGGAGGCGGAACACCCCGCCGGCCGCGGCCATTAGGCCGCGCTTGACCTCCGGCAGGCCAAACGAGGCGGTCTGCGAGGCCACGACCAGGTCGCTCGCCAGCGCGATCTCGGTGCCGCCCCCGAGGGCGAACCCGTTGACCGCGGCGATCGTCGGCTTGCTGATCGGGTGGCTGACGTAGCCGGCGAACCCCCACGCCGCCCGTACCGGGTCGTCGGGGATGAGCTTCTCGCCGCGCGCGACCGCCTTAAGGTCGGCACCAGCGCAGAAGGACCGGTCGCCGGTCGCCGTCACGACGACCGCCCACACGTCCCGGTCGGCCTCCGCCTCCTCCAGCGCGTCACCGAGCGCGAAGGTCAGCGCCACGTCGACGGAGTTGCGGGCGGCCGGCCGGTTCAGGGTGAGGACCATGACCCGTCCTCGACGCTCGACGAGCAGCACCGGCCCGGCGGTCGCCGGGTCAGGTGCGGTGGGGGCGGGGTACGCCATGTGCCTGCCTCTCGTGGTGGTGTCAGGACTGGGGTTCCGGTACGGGCGCGGCTCACACGAACGCCCGCGCCACGCGGAGGGCGCCCGCTGCGAGCGACCCCTCGGGGCGCAGCGTGCTGGTCGCGGACAGCGGCAGGCGCTGGACCGCGAGCCGGGCCCACTCCCCCGCCTGGCCGCGGACACGCTGCGGCGCGTCCTCGCAGCCGAAGCGCCACGCGTCGCCGTCCGGGCCCTCCAGCACCAGCTGCAGCTCCCCGAGCGGAGCCGGCTGGGGCTCGCCGGCGAACCGGAAGGCGTACGGCAGGGCCCGGTAGCCCAGGTGGCAGACGTGGCGAAGGCGCGGCGTGTCGACCGGCACCGCACCAAGCGCGGCGAAGCAGTCAAGACCGTGGGCCCATGCCTCCATGAGCCTCGCCGTCGCGAGGGACCGCGCCGACATCGGACCCGCACCCCACGGCACGCGTGCACGCGGATCGGCGCCCAGGAGCACCTCCGCCAGCTCCTCATGGACGGTGCGCCACCAGTGCAGCAGCTCCACACCAGACAGGTCGCGACCGCGGTTCGCCTGGGACCGGGTCGCGGCCTCCGGGGACTCGAGGGCGATCAGTGCCGCCAGGGGAGGCTCGCCGCGGCCGGTGATGCACAGGGCCGCGAGCTCGTCGTTGGCGGCGAGGTGGCTCACCGAGTCACGAACGTCCCAGCCCGCCGCCGGAGTCTGCGTCGTCCAGTCCTGCTCCGTCGCGTCGGCGAGGAGCTCGTCGAGGGCCGCCCACTCCGCCCGCAGGTCGTCGACGAGCGCGTGCACGTCGACTACGCCCGTCCGCTGTCGGCGCTGGCGAGGTCGTCCGCCGCCGTGGCCGGTGACGACACGGTGACGGCCTGAGTCGCCACCTCCGTGGCCCACGCGTAGCGCGCCTTGCCGGCCGGCGTCCGCAGCACCTCGTCGACAAGCACGACGAACCGCGGCACCTTGTAGCCGGCTAGCAGCCCGCGGACGGCGTCCTGCACGGCCGCGGCCAGCTCGGGCGTCGGGGGGGTCCCCGCGGCCGGGGCGACGACGGCCGTGATGGCCTGCCCCCAGCGCTCGTCCTGCAGGCCGACGACGTTGACGTCAGCGACGCCGGGACAGGTCTTGATCGCCCGCTCCACCTCCTCCGGATAGACCTTCTCGCCACCGGTGTTGATGCACAGGCTGCCCCGGCCCAGCAGCACGACCGAGCCGTCGGGCGCGAAGCGGGCGTAGTCGCCGGGGACGCAGTGCACCACCCCGTCGACCACTCGCAGCAGGGCGGCCGACTTCTCCGGGTCGTTGGCGTAGCCGAGCGGCACCGGCGGGGCGACCGCGAGCATGCCGACCTCGTCGGTGCCCGGCTCGATGACCGTGCCGTCCTCGCGGATCAGCTTCGACTTCGGCCCGAGCACGAACGACGCGTCGCTCACCTGACCGCCCGGCGGGGTGATCTGGACGGTAAAGGGACCGCCCTCGCTGGCCCCCACGACGTCGACCAGCATCATCGACCCGCGGTCGGCGAGTCCCTGCTTCCAGCGGGTGCTCCAGAGCACGCCGGAGCTCGTGATGCGCTGCACGCTGGTCAGGTCGTACGGGGTGCCCGCCCGCTCGGCCCGCTCCAGCGCCTCCACCATCCGCTTGGCGAAGATGTCGCCCACTATGGCGATCTGGTTGACGCGCTCGGTCTGGACGACGCGCCACAGTTCGTCGGCGTCGAGCGAGCGCGAGGGCAGGAAGACCGCGGTCCCGCCGAGCAGCCAGGCGCCCTGCGACAGGTAGAGCGCCACCCCGTGGATCAGCGGCGAGGCGGCAAGGAAGACCGGCGCCTGCCCGCTGCGGTGCAGCTCGACCGCGGCGGCGGCGGCGCCGTCGGCGTCGAGCGGCTGCGGCACGCCGGCCAGGGCGTACGCCGGCGCGGACACCGTGCCGACGATGTCGCGGTGCCGCCACAGCACGCCGCGAGGGCGGCCCGTCGTACCTCCGGTGTAGAGCACGAAGACGTCGTCGCCGGACCTCTGCTGACGCGGCGCCGGCTCCGGTGAAGTCGCCAGCTCCTCGTAGTCGACGGCGCCGAGGGCGGCCGCACCGACCGACGGGGTGCCGTCGGCGACGACGACGAGCCGCAGGCCGGGCAGCTGGGCGCGCACCTCCGCCACGAGCGACGCGAGCGACGCGTGGAAGACCAGCACCTCGGCCGCCGCGTCGGCCAACACTTCGAGCAACTCCATGACACGGTAGCGGAAGTTTAGGTTCACCGGCTTGGCCCGCAGCTTGAACGCGGCGTAGACGGCCTCGAGATACTCCGGGCAGTTGTAGAGCAGGAGCCCGACCTTGTCGCCGCCCCCGACCCCGAGCCCGGCCAGCCCGGTGGCCAGTCGCGCGGCCCGGTCGTCCAGCTCGGCACGGGTCCGTCGGGTGTCGCCCTGCACCGTCGCTACGTCGTCGGGCATGGCATCACCCACGCGCTCCCACAGGGTCGCCCAGTTCTCGTCCATGTCCCTCGCCTCCGTCGTGCGTCGGTCAGTGCTGAGTGCCTCCCGGTACCGGGTCAGGCCACCGAATCGGGCGAGACCTCGCCCAGGTAGCTGGCTTCGAGCAGGTCCCGGCGACCGTGCAGCTCGGCGGCCGTGCCCGACATGACCAGATCGCCGTGGTTGAGCACGTAGCCGCGGTCGGCGATGTCGAGTGCCATGCCCACGTGCTGCTCGACCAGCAGGACCCCGGTGCCGGCCTCGTCCGCGAGGCGCCGCAGGACCGGGAGCAGGCTCTCGACGATGACCGGGGCGAGGCCCAGGCTCATCTCGTCGACCATGAGCGCATGCGGGCGGCTCGCGATCGCGCGGCCGAGGGCGAGCATCTGCTGCTCACCGCCTGACAGCAGGCCGGCCTGGCGCCCAAGCAGCTGGCCGAGTGCCGGGAAGTACTCGATCACCCGCGCCTCGGACTCGGCCCGCTGCCTGCGGCCGGCCGCGCCCAGGGCGAGGTTCTCGCGCACCGTCAGCTGGAAGAACAGCGACCGGTCCTCCGGCACGTGCCCCAGCCCGCGCTTCGCGATGCGGTGGGGGCCTCCCTTGCAGGGCGTCCCGAGCACCTCGACGGAGCCCCGGAGGACGGGCAGCAGCCCGGAGATGGTCAGCAGCGTCGTGGTTTTACCGGCGCCGTTGGGCCCGAGCAGCGCCACGACCTCACCGCTGCGCACCTCCATCGTCAGCCCCCGCACGACCGGGACCTTCGCGTAGCCGGCGTCGAGGTCGGTCACGCTGATCACCGCGGTCACGGGGTCATCTCCTGGGCCGGCAGGGCGACGGAGCCACTGGCAGCGTGCTGCTTCGACTCGTGCTCGCCGAGGTAGGCGGCGATCACCGCCGGGTCACGCCGGATCTGTGCCGGCGTGCCGGACACCAGCAGCCGTCCCTCCTTGAGGACGTGGATCTGGTCGCACACCGACAGCACCAGTCCCATGTCGTGGTCGACGAGCAACACCGTCGTCCCGCTGTCGACCAGGCGTCGCAGCTGCCGACCGAGCGCGAGGCTCTCCTCGCTGTCGAGCCCGGCGGCCGGCTCGTCGAGCAGCAGCAGCTTCGGGCCGCTGCACAGCGCCCTTGCCACGGCGACCAGCTTGCGCTGGCCGTGGCTGAGGAGGCCCGGGAGCCGGTCGGCCACCTCGGGCAGTCCGACCGTAGCGAGGGCCTCGTCCACCTGCGAGCCGGCCGCTCCCGCCCGTGGGGCCACCACGTCGCGCAGCACCGCCCACCACGGCCGTGGGTCGGCGCTCACGAGCAGGTTCTCGCGGACCGTGAGGTCCTCGAACAGCTCGAGGGACTGGAAGGTGCGGGCGAGCCCCTTCGCGGGCAGCCGGTGTGGACGCACGCCCGCGAGCTCGTGGCCGTCGAACTCGATGCGCCCGGTGCTCGCGGTGAAGCCGGTGAGGGCGTCGATCATCGTCGTCTTGCCCGCCCCGTTGGGCCCGATCAGTCCCACGAGCGAGCCGGGCGGTACGGCGATCGACACCGCGTCGACCGCGGTCACGATGCCGTAGCGGACGGTCAGGTCGCTGACCCGCAGCAGCGGGCTCATCGGGACGTCCCTCCGTCAATGCTGGCCGCCGTGGGGACCGCCGCAGCCGGCTCCTGCGGGAGAGGGGGCGAGGCCGGGGCTGCTGCCGGCCCCTTGCCCGGCCCCTTGCCCGGCCCGTCGTCCGCACGATCATCGCCGGCCGCGCCCGCCCGGTGCCGATGTCGCCCGAGCACCATGTCGCGGGTGTAGAGGACCGCGCCGCTGATGCCTTCGGGGTTGAGGATGGCGGTGAGGATCAGGCCGAGGCCAGCGATGAGGCCTTCGTACTGGCCGAAGCCGAAGAGCTCGTTCATCGTGTAGAAGGCGATGCCGCCAGTGCCCAGGACCCCGCCCACCATGGCGCCGGAGACGTTCGCGATGCCTCCTAGGTAGGTCGTGGCGAGCAGCGTGAGCGAGACGAACACGCCGAAGGACTCGAACGACAGCTGCGTCTGCCGGTAGCCCAGCAGCGCACCGCCCAGTCCGGCGATGAACGCCGACACGGTGAAGGCGAGCAGCTTGGTGGTCGCGGGGTCGATGCCGGCGGCGGCTGCGGCGCGCTCGTTGGCCCGGACGGCGAGCATCCGGCGGCCGGTGGGGCTGCGCCGCAGATTGACGACGGCGAGCCCGACCACGACGAGGACCGCGAGGCTGAAGAAGCCGAACGACAGGTCGCTACCGGCCCCGATCTTGTAGCCGAAGATCGACGCCTGCGGGACCGGGCTGCCGGCGAAGCCACCGGTGTAGTCGGGGTTCTTGAACCACAGCTCCACCACGGCCACGCCCAGGCCGAGCGTGACGACCGCCAGGTTGACGCCTCTCACCCGCAGTGCCGGGAGCCCGACCAGCAGCCCGAGCAGCGCGGCCACGAGCGTGGCGAGCAGCGGTGCGAGCGGGAAGGGGATCCCGAGCTTGTCGCTGAACTGCGAGAGCGAGAACCCGGCGGCACCGGCGAAGGCCATCTGGGCCAGCGAGATCTGCCCGACGAAGCCGGTGAGCACGACGATGGACAGGCAGATGATCGCGGCATTGAACGAAATGATCAACGCGCTGCGGTAGCCGCTGCCGAACGTCAGCAGGCAGACCAGGGCGATGCTGGTCCAAGCGAGCGCGTTGGCCGGGACGTGGCGGGGCCGGAACGCCGACGGCTGCCGGCGCTCGACGACGGCACCACGGGTGGGCAACCGCTTGCCGAGCAGGGCCAGCGCCAGCACGATGACGAGGAAGGGAACCGCCTCACGGGAGCCGGTCCTCGGCAGCCACGAGAACTCGGTCTGGTAGGTCGTGATCTCGGATTGGATGACGCCTGTCAGCAGCGCGGCGGCGACGGTCCACCCGAAGGACGTGAACCGTCCGACGAGCGCGGCGCCGAGCGCGGGCACCACCAACAGCGTGTAGTTGACCGGGTCCAGGGCGGTGATTGGTCCGACCAGGATCCCGGTCGCACCGGCGATCACGGTCGCGAGCACCCAGTTGACGGCGGCCAGCCTGTCGGGCGAGAGGCCGAGCAGGGTTGCGCCCTTCTCGTTCTCCGCCGCGGCACGGGTCGCCAGTCCGAAGCGGGTGTAGCGGAAGACCACGAACAGCACGCCGGCGACCGCCGCGACCATCGCGAACAGCAGCAGGCGATCGCTCGCGACGGTGACGCCGAACAGGTCGAGCGGCTCGGCCGGCAGCACTGCCGGGATGTTGCGGTTGTCGGTGCCGAAGCGCAGGACGACGACGGCCTGCAGCGTCACGAGCAGGCCGACCGAGGCGACCACGCGGGCCAGCGCCGGCGCGTGCCGGAGCGGCCGGAAGACCAGGTAGTAGACGGCGAGTCCGAGCACGACGGCGGTGAGCATCGACAGCAGGACCGCTGTCGGGAACGTGACCTCGTCGTAGAGGTGAACCCTTGCCGGGAGGCCCGGGATCGGGAAGACGTAGTCGCCGCGCCGGCGGAGCTCGTCGTAGACGTAGGCGATGTACATCGCCATCGCCCCGTGGGCGAAGTTGATGACTCCGGAGCTCCGGAACGTCAGGACTAGGCCGAGGCCGAGCGCTCCGTAGACGGCGCCGGCGCCGACGCCGAGCAGCGCGAACTGCAGGAACTCATTGATGGGTCCTCCCGAGGACGGAGATGGACGAGCGGGACGGCCGCCGGCCCGAGGGCCGGCGGCCTGCCGACGACCTAGCGGCCGGCGGCGGAGGTCACTCGCTCTGGCCGGTGAAGCCGTTGATCCACTTGCCGAGCTTGTCGACGATCTGGCCGTTCTTGTACTGCACGATCCGCGAGAAGGCGTTGCAGACGGCGGGCAGGCCAGGTACCTGCTTGCGGTCGCAGGTATACGGGTGGGCCATGAAGTTCGGCGTGTTCTTGGTCGCGGCGAGCGCGGCGACCATGCTCTTGGACGTGATCTCGCCCGTGGACTTCTCCATGAGCGCCGCGATGTTCATGACCGCGCCGAAGCCGGTCTGCGAAAAGCCGGACTTCTTCGCGTCGGGCGCGTGCTTCGCCAGGGCGTCGACGTAGATCTTGACCTCAGGGTCCTTCACGTCGTCGTAGAGCTTGGTCTCCTCGTTGAAGTACGCGCCCTCGGCACCGGCACCGCCGGCCTTGATCACGGCCTCGTCAGCGCACGAGCCTGGATAGAACATCATCGCCTTGACGCCGGTTGCCTGCTTCGCCTGCATGACGCGCGAGCAGCCCTGGCCGGCGAACAGCACCATGATGGCGTCGGGCTTGCCCTGGGCGGTCTTCGTCAGGGCGGCGGTGAAGTCGGCGGCGTCCGCTTTCTCCGGGATGAGCTGCACGTCGGTGACGCCGTTAGCCTTCAGGATGTCCGCGCCGAAGGCCTTGGCCGCGTTGGCACCCGCCGGGTTGTCGGTGTAGAGGATGTTCACCTTCTTCACCTTGAGCTCCTTGGCCAGGTAGACCGCCTGACTCGGGAACGCCGAGGCACTGCCGCCGACGAACGTGTAGCTGTTGGCCGCGGTGAGCTCCGGCGGCAGCAGCGGCACGCCGCCCACGTACGGCAGGCCGGCGCGGTTGAGAATCGGCAGGGAGGCTGCCGACCCGAAGTCGACGCCCGGCATGACGAGCACCGGCTTGCTCGCGGCGAACTTCTCCGCACACGCGGCGGACCCCTCGGGAGTGCCCTGGGTGATGCAGGGCTCGAGCTTGAGCGGACGGCCCTTGATGCCGCCCTTGCCGTTGAGGTATGCAACGGCCGCCTCGGCCGCCTGGCGGATCTCCGGGAAGGACCCGGCCGGAGTGTTCTCCTGGTTGATCATCCCGAGCTTGATGGGCTCACCGGTGGGGGCGGCCGCCGACGCCCCCCCGGTGGCGCCTTTACCACCTGACGCGGCGGCGCCTTTACCACCTGCCGCGGTGCCACCGCCTCCCCCGTTGGAGCCGCAGGCCCCGAGGACCAGTGCCGCCGACACCATCGTCGTGGTTACACCTACACGCCTGTGCATCTTCACTGACATCTCCCTGGGGCGAGCCGGTGCCTGAGTGACCGACGCCACATATGACCCGTGGCCGGTTAGTAAGTCAAGACCAAACCAAGTAACGATTTCCCAGTCGTCGTGACACGAGTGTTCTTCGGAGGGTCCTCCACGCGAACGGCCGGCCACCCTCTCGGGCGGCGCTCCCCGGCGAGCCGCTGGAGGAATGCCGACCCGGGCGCGTGCCCGGCCGGAAGGGTGCTACAAGTGCGCTAGAGGCTGAGGACCGTCACGCGGCCGGTCGAGCCGTCCACCTCGACCTCGGCGCCGTCCGGGATGCGCCTCGTCGCACCGCGAACGCCCGCAGCGCAGGGGATGCCCAGCTCACGGCTGACGATCATCGCGTGGCTGCCGAGGGCACCGACGTCGACGACGACCGCGCTCGCGACCATAAATAACGGGGTCCACGACGGGTCGGTCTGCGGCGCGACCAGCACCTCCCCCGGCTGGAAGTCGCCGATGCTCGCGGTGTCGTGCACCACCCGTGCGCGACCGCGGGCGACGCCGGCGGCCGCCGGCCCACCGACGAGCACGTCACCGACCTTCGCGACCTGGACCTCGACCTCACCGCGCCGTGGCACCTCCGCGAGGGGCACCACGCCCTTGCGACCGTCGATGAAGGTGGGGAGGTCGAGGCCGAAGAGCTCCCGCCAGGCGGCCTCGCGCTCGACCAACCGGTCCTTGAGCGCCGCGGGGTTGGCGATGAGGATGTCGAGCTCCTCGTCCGTCGCCATGAACAGCTGCTTCGGCGTCTCGAGGTGTCCTTCCGAGTGCAGGCGGCGGGCCAACTCAGTGAGCGCCATACGGGCCTCGTGCAGCACCTTGATGCAGTTGGTCTTGGCCCGCTCCCGCCAGGCGCCGAAGCGCCGAGCAGAGCCGATCGCGAGGTGGAGCGTCGCCATGGCCGTCTCGTCGTCCCCGAGGATCTCGAGCGCCTTATGCAGCGCGGCAGCCGCCTCCGTCTCCTTGCCCTTCTCGCGGCCGACCGGCGAGGCCTCGTCGCCCATTTGCCGCAGCCGGTCCACGAGGGCGAGGGCCAGCTCCGGACGCGTCTCCCACGAGTCGGCGCCGAGGTCCCACTCGCTCGGACCGCGGTAGCCGAAGTCGCGCAGGAAGCCGGCGAACTGGGCGGCGAAGGGGGCGTGCCCGTCGCGTATGCGCTGGTCCAGCCCGGGCACCCCCTCGTCGAACTCGGCGCTGAGCGCGTCGTCGGCGCGCACCGCGCGCGACAGGTCCCAGAGGGCGTACGACGGGGCGGCCGAGTCGACGTCGCCGGCCTTGCCGATGACCTGGACGACGAGCGACGGGTCGGCCTCTCCCAGCAGTTGCGAGAGCACGGCCGGTCCGGTGGCCGCTTGGTTGCTGGCCATGGTCTCTCCGCGCCAGCACAGCCGCTCGATGGGCATGAGCGAGCGCGCGTAGGCCAGCAGCGCGGCGGTGGACAGCGCCGCCAGGTCCGGGCGCTGCCCGCGCACCCGGTCAGCCATGAGCCGCTCCTCCTCGACCTCGGCGAAGGTCGACGTCGTCAGTGCCCACTGGGTGCGGGCCGCCATGAGGCTGGTCAGCTCCTCGTTGACGTCGTCCGGGCGCTCGTCATGCGGCGGTGAGTCGGCGCTGAAGAACGCAGCGTCGATCGCCTTCCAGCCGATGCCGGCGCGGATGCCGACGACGCGCACGTTGGACTGGTTGATGTAGAGGTGCCCGTAGAAGAAGCCGGCCACCGGCGCGATGTCCTCACCGGCGAGCTCCTCCGGCCGGAAGGCGTCGAGCGCGACGTAACCTGCGGCCCAGCCCGGCAGGATCTGAGGGATCCAGGAGAAGCTCGCGCCGAGCGGCGTGATCGGGTCCGGCAGCACGTCGTTGGCGTTGAGCCGCGTGTAGACGGGGAAGCGCTCGCTCGGCGTCGTGTCGATCAGCCAGCCGTGGTCGGTCATGAAGCTGCGGTCCTCTGGTAGCAGGGTCGGGGCAAGTGTGACCACGGCCACACTTTTACGTCGCGACTGTAGAGCCTCTCTACAAACTCCGCACCACTCTGCGCCCCAGAACTTTGCCGTAACTGTGCGCGGACTCTAGTTTGACGTCGCCGGCCACGTCCCGGCCCGAGAGGACAGCCCATGCCGCCCGCCCGCCCCTCCCCCGGCCCGAGCGCCCCCCTCGGGATGACCGACCTCGTGCTCGCGCAGGGCACGCTCCGGGGCGCCGGCTTCCGCGACCGGGTCGCCGCTGCCGCCTCGGCGGGCTTCACCGGGATCGGCCTCGCGACCCGCGCCTACGCCCGACTGCGCGAGGAGGGCTGGTCCGACGCGGCCTTGAGTGCCGTCCTGAACGACACGGGCGTCCGCCTCGTGGAGGCCGAGGGGCTTCTGGGCTTCTCCTCTGTTGGGCAGGTGCAGTCCGGCGTGCTGGCGGGGCGGCGCTACGCCGACCCTGCCGCCGAGCGGCTGGCGTTCGCCATGGCCGACACCTTCGGCGTGCGCCACCTCACCGTCACCACGGCGTTCGACGGGAGCCTGGAGCCGGACGCCGCAGCGACGTTCGCGGGGCTCTGCGACCGCGCGGCCGAGCACGACCTGCTGGTCGCGCTCGAGCCGATGGCCTGCAGCACCGTGCCCGACCTCCCGACGGCCGTGCGGCTGGTCCGGGAGGCCGGACGGCCGAACGGCGGCCTCTGCATCGACAGCTGGCACCTGTACCGCGGGGGCGGTGCCGAGCAGGCGCTGCTGGAGCTGCCGCCCGGGCTCGTCCTCGTCGTCCAGCTCGACGACGGCCCGGCGCAGCCGGTGGACTCCGACTATTTGGTGGACACGCTGCACCACCGGCAGCTGCCCGGCGAGGGCGCGCTGCCCCTGACGGGGTTCCTCGGTGCCCTCCACCAGATCGGCGTCCGGGCGCCGACGTCGGTGGAGGTGCTGAGCGACGACCTCGACGCACGTCCGCCGGCGGAGGCCGCGTCGCTCGCGGCGAGCGCCACCCGCCGCGTGCTGCGCGACGCCGGCGTCGCGCCTGTGGGAGCGTCGCGATGACCGGCACCGACCGTGCGCTGAGCGTCGACGGGCTGCTGAACGTCCGCGACCTGGGCGGCCTCACCACGCCGGATGGGCGGCGCGTCCGGCGGGGCCTCGTGGTCCGCTCCGACAACCTGCGCGGGCTGACCGACGAGGGCGCGGTCGCGCTGGTGCGGGACCTGCGCCCGCGACTGGTCCTCGACCTGCGCACCGAGGCCGAGTGCGAGCGGGAGGGCTGCGGCCTGTCTCACGTCGAGGGCGTCGGCTACGTCAACGTCGCGCTGACGCCGAAGGCGGCGCTGAGCCAGGAGCAGGTCGCGGCCGGCCTCGCGACCGACCTGTACGAGGACTACGTCCTCCAGATCCTCGACAACGGAGCACAGCTCGTGGCGGCGCTCGAGCTGCTGGCCGCCGACGGCCACCTGCCGGCCGTCGTGCACTGCACGGCCGGCAAGGACCGCACCGGGGTGGTGATCGCCCTGCTGCTCGAGCTGCTCGGCGTGGACCGCAAGCAGGTCGTCGCGGACTACGCCGAGACCACCGCCAACATGCCCGGCATCCTGGCCCGCATCCGGGCGTCGCCCTTCTTCCGGTCCAACGGCCTGGCCGGGGCGCCGGACTGGATCTTCGGCTCGGACCCTGACACCATGCGCCGCTTCCTGGCCTGGCTCGACGCCGAGCACGGCGGCGCCGAGCAGTGGGCGCTGCGCCGGGGGCTGCCGGCTCCCGCCGTCGCCCGGCTGCGGGAGGAGCTCCTCGAGGACGGTCAGCGCGGAGGCAGCGGCACCACGGTGCCCGGGTCGAGCGCGCCTCGGTAGACCATCGCGAACCGCCGGACGGCGAAGCGCCAGCCAGCCGGGGTGCGCACGCAGTCGTCGTCGTAATGGCCGAGGTGCAGCGCGCCCGTGCCGTCGGCGAGCCGGTTGAGCTCGAGCACCCACCAGCTGCCTGTCGCGGTGTCCCCGTCGACCCGCACGGTGCCGGTCGGGGCCAGCTGCGCCACCCACGGGTAGCGAGCGAGGGCGCTCTCCCACAGCGCCAGGGTGTGGTCGCGACCGTGGGTCACCCGACCGCCGCCGAGGTCCCACGTGCAGCCGTCTGCCCACGTGCCGATCCAGGCTGCTGCGTCTCGGCGGCACACCGCGTCGCAGTAGCGCGCGACGAGGTCCCGCACGGCGAGCTCGTCCTCGGCGCTCACTGCTCCTCCCCCGCCGCGAGCCGGGCCTCGAGCCGCGGCCGGAACGCCGTGCTCACCAGCTCCCACCACAACCCCTGACTGCCCTCGTGGTAGCTGAACAGCGCCGGCTGGCCCGCCGGCGGCGAGTGGCGGACGCGCCCCGGCAGTCCCGCGCCCTCCAGCCGGGCGATGGAGCCGGCCAGGTCGTCGGTCCACAGCCCGACGTGCTGCATCGACAGCGCGCCCGCCGCCCACACGCCTCCGGAGAGCTCCTCGACCAGCTCGAGGTAGGGCGGTCCCTCCAGCGAGTAGGTGGCCGCGATCCGCGCCTGCCTCGGCCGGCCGTCCACCAGCACGTCGAGGGTGGTGTCCCCGACCGCGCTCCAGCGGAAGCCGAGGGCGGCGGAGTACTGCTCCATCGCCGCCCGGACGTCGGGCACGACGACGCCCACGTGGTAGGCGTCCAGTCCCGCGGGCGGCGCACCGAACCAGCTCATGACGACCTCCAGACTTTAAACCGTATCCAGAAAGTACGGCACCCGGGTCGCGCTGCGAGGCACGTGCTCCAGTACGGTCGATCCGGTGAGCGCCGTGCACCCCGTCCCCACCTCTCCCTCCACCCCCTCGCCGCCGCGGACCCCTCCGGCAACGGCGCCGCCGCCGTTCTCGATGCACGAGACGTTCCTCATCGCCCAGGCCGAGGCCACGGGCCTGGCGCTCGTCAGGCACGGGCAGCAGCAGCGGTCGACGTCCCCGGTCTTCACCCCTTCCGAGTGGGTGGACCCGCCCCTGTCCGACACGGGCCGCCGGCAGGCGGAGGCGGTCGGGCGCGCCTTCGCCGACGAACCGGTCGACGTCGTGGTCAGCAGCCACCTGAGCCGCGCCCATGAGACGGCGCTCGCCATCGCCGGGCACCACGGGCTCGAGCCGGTCGTGCTGCCGGACCTGCGGGAGGTCGAGACCTACCGCGACCTGCCGGACGGCGCCGCGCCCGCCGACGCGGTGCCCGAGCCGTTCTGGCGCGGCGTGCAGGCCCGCTTCCCGCAGGAGCGGCGGTGGGACCTGGTGCCGTTCGGCGAGAGCAGCGAGGAGCTGCGCCACCGGGTCGTCTCGACCGTCGAGGGCCTGCTGGCGATGCACCCGGCGGCGCACCTCGTGGTCGTCTGCCACGGCGGCGTCATCAACGCCTACCTCGCCCACCTGCTGGGCATCCATGAGGACATGTTCTTCCTGCCGGCGCACGCCTCCATCACGCGGCTCCGGCGACTCGGGCACCAGCGCGTGCTGGGGAGCCTCAACGACCGCGACCACCTCACCTCGGCGGAGCCGTCGCTGCTGACCTACTGAGGCTCACCGGTCCTCGACGGAGCGACCGCTCTCCCGGCCGCCGCCGACCAGTAGGTTCTGACCGGTCACCCAGGAGGACGCGGGTGAGGCCAGTTACAGCACGGCCGCCGCGATGTCCTGCGGCGTGCCCAGCCGCCCCAGCGGCACGGTGGTCACCAGCCGCGGGAGGTCGGCCTCGGTGAGCTGCAGCACGTCGAAGAAGGAGTCCGTCGGCACCATCCCCGGCGAGACCGCGTTGACCCGGATCCCGGACGGTGCCAGCTCGGCTGCCATGGTGGCCGTGAGGCTCAGCACCGCTGCCTTCCCGCGCCGTACGCCCCGGTGTTGGGAGCCGCTCGCATCCCGGCGCCCGAAGCGACGTGCACGACGGCACCGCCTGCCTGCATCCGCAGCGCTGCCGCACGCGCGCCTGCCTGAGCCGCACGAGGTTGAGCTCTAGTATGTCGCGCAGCTGCTGGTCGGTCGTGTGGACGAGCGGTCGCCCGCCCGGCTCGTCGGCACCACCGGCGTTGCTGACCCAGACGTCCAGCCGCCCCCAGCTGCTCGACCGCGGCCTCGGCGAGGCGATCGGGCAGCCCGTCGGTGCGCAGGTCCCCGGCGAGCGGGACGGCGCGCCGGCCGAGACGGCGCACGTGCTCCGCGGTTCCGAGCACGTCGTCCGTGCGACGGGAGGTGACGACGACGTCGGCGCCGGCCTCCGCCAGTGCCAGGGCGATGCCGCGGCCGATGCCGCGGCCCGAGCCGGTGACGACGGCAACCCGACCGTCGAGGCGGAACAGGTCCACGATGCGCATCGGCCCGACCGGTCAGATGACGGTCTCGCCGCCGTCGACGACCATGGTGCTGCCGGTGACGAAGCTGGCCTCGTCCGACAGCAGGAAGCAAACCGCCGCCGCCAGCTCGGCCGCCGCGGCGACCCGCTTCTGGATGTTGCCCTGGCCGAAGGCCTCGGCGCCCTTGGCGATGTCGCCACCACCGCGGACGACCATCAGCGGCTCGGTCATGCCGGTCTGCGTCCGACCCGGCGCGACGCAGTTCACCCGGATGTCCGGGCCGACTTCCAGGGCCACCTGCCGGGTGAAGCCCGCGATGGCGGCCTTCGCTGCGCCGTAGGGCGCGTTGCCGCGCTGTGCGACGAACGCGGCCACCGAGGCGACGTTGACGATCGAGCCGCCACCGCGGGCGCGCAGGTGCGGCAGGGCGTGCTTGGTGACGAGGAAGGTGCCCCCGACGTGGACGGCCATCATCTTGTCCCAGCGGGCGAGCGACCACTCCTCGATGGGGCCGAACTCCGCGTGCCCGCCGGCGTTGAAAACGCAGTCCACCCCGCCGAGCTGGTCAGCCGCGAACCGGACCGCGCGCTCCACGGACTCCTCGTCGGAGACGTCGCAGCCGAGGGCGACGGCGCCCTCGATCTCGGCGGCGACCGCCTTGGCGCGCACCTCGTCGAGGTCGACGACGGCGACGCGGCCACCCTCGGCGGTGAAGCGGCGAGCCACCTCGGCGGCGATGCCCGAGCCGCCCCCAGTGGCGAAGAGGACCTTGTCCTGGAAGCGCATGCGGACTCCTGTGTCGGCAGCCCTGACGGGCTGGCGGTCTTTATGTAGTTGTTCTACAGTTACACGGTACGGTCGACCCGTCAACGGACGTCCGTCACCCGACGAGCCCCTGGACCGGTGTCGGGACCAGCGTCACGTGCGTCCGTGAAGGGGGCCTCGTGTCCGACCTGCCGGCGCGAGCGGCATCCGGACGTCCGGCGCTGTCGGACCGCCTGCTCACGGACGTGCCGCTCCTCGCGCCTCTCCCCGCCGACGTCATCGCCGACCTCGCCGACCGCGTCGTCGGGTGGTCCGTCGCGGCCGGGACCGCCCTCGTCCACGAAGGCGAGCCGGCCACCTCGCTGCACATCGTGCTGAGCGG
>JAABUK010003181.1_pt1 | contig 28125 bp, 42 predicted proteins | sample 5559141 | NCBI WGS metagenome assembly JAABUK01 (sample SAMN10711869, study PRJNA513367) | rock metagenome | isolation source: Antarctica rocks | place: Antarctica: Victoria Land, Pudding Butte nord | collected 2016-01-03
CGAGGAACCGTCTTGAACCAAATCTCTCGGGCTCCAAAGCGAGCAAAGGGTTCTGCCGCGACTACAGCCGCTATTGGTTTGCCCCGCCTCGAATTGACGCTGTTAGGTCAGTAATGTTGCCAGACTGCTCTTGACAGTTTACCTTGTATCTGTTTTGTTCCTACATAGTGTTATCGACACCTTTCTTCCTGCAGGATGTCAAGTGAGACGCAACTGGACGGTGTGCAACAGCAGATTGCGGATGTTGGTAGAGCGGTCTCAAATCTGGAAGCGTCATTGGCAGGGGCAGAACGAGCTGGAGATGATCGCAAAGTTGAATTTCTTCGCGACCGACTGAAGGCTTTGGACAAGAAAGAAGTAGCTTTGCGCGAGAAAGAGAATCTTCTGTTGCGAGCTCAGCAAAATGGTGGGTATTGCTCTCTATTGCCAACGCTCGCCTCACTCCTACCTATGTGCTTGAATCGTAAAGAATTTGCTTCATATTCACATTGAATGATGGTCATATTGAAAAAGTCAGCCTGCTAGCATAGCACAGTTGTGGGGAGTTTGCCCTGGAAAAAGGTCTTTGATTGCAGTGCATCCCGTTTGACAAACAGAATCAGCCACTTGCGCAGAGTCATTTCCCTAGTCTGAATTGTTGCGGACAAGGCCCATGCTTGTTCTACTGCATCTTCACACAAGGCGTGGGGTTGAGTCAGAATATACTATCATGCACATACTGATGAGCTTGTTGCAGTGTATCAGTGTTCTGGTCACACAGTTTTCAAGAGTTATGCAGCCTCCATCAGGCCCTTTTATGCATGTTTTGTTTGTAGCGTAATCCTGATAGTGAGAGGGATGTGCTTCGTTGCACTAGAGCTGCATTTTGAGGCAGCACTCCACAAAGATCTGACCACAGCTGACCACATCAGCTTCTGTGCAGACCTTTGTTGCTTCATTGTGGCTTGATGCAGCAAATCAACCCCCACGACCTTCAGCTTGACCTATGACCTGCTGGTAACATCCGATTGTCGGCCTGACTGGCAGTGTCTTTTGCATATGTCTTCCCATGACGACAATCAGGTGTTGGTGATGTATGGAGGGGAAGCATGCTCAGTATTTGATAATTGCTGAACCTTGTAAGTGACGTTTCCCACCCCAGCGGCAACAAGGCCAGCTTGGTATCTTGTAGGTGGCACAAGGAGTGATGCAGACGTGGCAAGGATGAGGAAGCTTTTGCAGGAGACGGCCTTCATCAACCAATGGCATGAGCAGCAACAGGCAAGCTATTCCCAAGCCTACAAGACTCGCGTTGCATGGCAGGATGCAAAGTGTAAGCATCTTGTACATTGCAATCGTCTTTTTAAAGCTTCTTCATCATGGCGACTTACACTAGTGTTGCCTTTGTAGGCTGGTGCTCACAGTGTTGTCACCCTTGCTCGCCTGTGGCTGGAAGGCCTGGTGCATGGCTATGAACGTGTACATGATGACTGATGATCGCAGGGATGGCCATGGGTTCTAGTTTGGTGGCCTGGCATTTGGCTTGGTCATGGGACCTCTACATACCTTCCAGCCTCAATACTTAGAGTGAATTGCCTGGGATATGCTGTTCTAGGAGCATCTTTGGTCTGTGCCATCCTAGCGGGACTTGTGAGCCCTACATTTTCAGCGGGAATTGTTGCAAGTCTGACTGCTTGTTTGATCACTGGGTCAAGTTACCGGCGTGACCATGTGCTGAAGGAGGATGCCATGGCACTTGAAAGACATCACAGATCCCTTGAGGAGTATGTGCAAGTTTTGGAAACAATTGATGTTGAGCAGCAGGGCAGCACAACTTTCCACCCTGAAGAGTTGCGTAATGCAGCATTGCAACTTAGTAAGGCTCGCACCCTGTTAGATTGGACAAAAGCAAGACTTGAGCAGATGCCTGTGTCATGATGAGATACCTAACAACATATCTAGTTTTCAATGTTGCATTGGCACTTATGGCTGTTTACTGACAGCACATGGCTTACCCAAGATGGCGTGTGCGCTCTGTCAATAGATCGTAACGATAACAAGTATAGGGTGGTTAGCCGGTGCTGGTACGTACCAGTGTTGGGTACCCGTAGGTTTGTCCTACCATGGCTTTGGGCACCAACATGTACTCGCAATATACACATAATAGCACCGGAGTTGAATCTCAACATTACATAAAATTGATGCTAAATGGCAATTTATGACATTAAGTTACTTTTGCAATCCCAGATGTGTCCGCTGAGTTCTGCAAGTTTGCCAAGGTTATGCTTGGTCTCAGAAGAGGCCAACAGCTGTTACAACGCTGTGAGTAGGAATGAAAAGAGACTGGTGTTTACACTGGACTCTGCCTGTCGCTCAAGCACAGATCAACCAATTTGTGCACTGTTACCACCTCAACAACGAACACTGTGCAGCTAGTCTCAATGTTATTGTTGGCAAAGGACAACCCACTGTGGTTGCCTATTGCTGTTTCAGGCCGTCTGCAGGTAGCAAGAGTCTTAGAGCGTTATGGCTACGAGGTCTCCGGATTCGCTGACATCGAGGTCTTTATTTATTTGAACACTTGGCCTGGCTTTGGCTACAGTTGGCCCGTGACCACGGTTGGCACTCGCGTCAAAGGTTGCATCGCAGTGATCCAGATGCTAAGCATGTCTACAGCTTGCCCATGTGTGCGGGTATGTACGACTTCTGGTTATTTTGCTTCAGGGACTGACCCCTCTGCACACAGCGGTGAAGCATAGGCATCCTGACTTGGTTGAGATACTGTTGTCACATGGTGCTAGGGTGAATGTGATCAATCACGAGGCAAGTCAATCCATGTCAAAACGCTTGTCAGTGAAGCTAGTAGCTGGATAATATACGCAACACTAATGGCCGACGTGCCAGGGCATAACAAGCATGAGTTTGTGTAAAGTGACTGCTTTGTTGGTTGCATGTAACGGATTCAATACCAAATGCTTAGAACACATCAACTGACATGTCACCAGTGTCTCAAGGTTGCATGGCTCGTTTGACACCACACATCAGCGTTCATGCATGCTCATATGCTGCGCATGCGAGCGCAATTGAATCGTGATACTGGCAGGGGCGTTCATCTCTGCACTTGGCTGCATCAAGAGAGTCTCCAGAGATGCTCAGGCTCCTTCTGTCCTATGGGGCACACCTGCAAGCTGTGGATGGCAGAGTGAGTCGAGCTGACTGTTGCATGACAGTCACATGTTACATACTGTGCAAGAGTGTGGATCTTGCTCCTGTATAGCATCTCCTTTTGATGCATGTATTGTTGGCTGTGTGTGTGCACTGGACACATGAGTGACATTTGATTGTTCCCATACAGGGTCAAACTGCTTTGCATCGTGCAGTAGCATGTGGGAGTGAAGTGAGGGTGGAAATGGTTCTTCATTATGAGCCCCTTACCTTGCATCGAGATCCTGAGGTGAGTATCTGTCTGCATTGGAAGTTTGTACAGCTGAGTAACAGGTCACACAGCTAGGTGGCAGGGCAAACAACCAAGTAATGTTACACACATGCAAGAACGTGACATAGGGCAGTAATTTGTCTTGCAACATATGTTTTGATGATGTCTTCTGCTGCAGGGATCAAAGATGTTTGATGTGACTGTGCGTGCCATCAAGAATGGTGAGAGTGTGAGCCTACTGCTGGCTCATGGTGCGGACCCAGCTGTCCAAGACAATCAGGTATACATTATAACAAAGGCTTTGACAGTATCTGTATACAGCAAAAGCTTTGGCATGACATGAAGTGACAGCACTCCCTTGGCAGTGGAAGCGCAAGCATGCCATGACAGCGTGCACAGCCAGTCATAGAGCAGATGCATGTGTTGATGCAGGGTTGCACAGCAATCAGTTTAGCTGAGCACAGCCAGTGTGCCAGCATCAGCGACATGCTGCGCAGTGCCCATGCGGCACCACACCATTATGACAGCGCAGAAGCTGCGACGACGTACGCATAACAGCCAGAGGCAATGGTGCCTCAGTAGGCTCACCCAGCAGGCTGTCAAGCATGGGCTCATTGGAGTGATTGCATTTCACTCTGCCTGATGCATGTACCCAGTGCATACAAGAACATCACTGAACCCCAGGCATCTCTTTTGTCAATCGCTGTGACAGTTGAGAATTGTATGCTGTTGAAATTGTCATGTGCCAACCATCACCAACTCGTATTTCAGGCCCCACATTGTTTGGCATGTAGCAGCAGTGTAACTAGTGCACACTAGACAAACATCATGTGTCCAGAAAGGTGTATACGGCAAGGCATGTGTGGCTCAGCCTCCTGAAGGGCTCACACAGTTGCTCAGCCATGACAAGCAAGCTGCAATGCAGACAGCCATGCCTACATTAGCCAACCCCATGGCATTGCCTGCGCCCGTAGTGTGCGCCTGTGCACTGTCTTGTGACAACATGCAAGGTGCTGTAACAGTTGCGAGTCAAGGCCGAGTCACAAAACGCAGCAGTCATAACAAGCTGTTCAGCATTGCTGCAGCAATCAACGTTAGCGAGTAAAGGATGTGCATGCCAGGTTATCAGCGAAGCCAGCTCCAATGCATAGTATACATCACATCCCAGCAGCTCGGCTACTGTCTGGCTCTTGTTGCAGTATCCAAAGCATTGTTGAATTACAGCATATAACGTGATGTGATGATGCAATGCGTGCAGAAACTTGTAAAATCCTTCTTCTTCAGTGTCCCAGCGCGGCTTGCTGCTTATTGATGTGGCAACAATCCACGTTGATGACATGTGTTTCACCTGGCATGCTTTGCCAGAGGAATTTACACGTCGAAGCATCCTTGCACATTGGACTTGTGAGTAGCCCGGTGCGCAACAATTGCATCAAAGCAGCCTTCGTAGCTATTCAAAGTACCGCTTTCATATCATGTAGGCGCCCATCAAACCCCTTTTGAGTTGGGATCAAAAACAAAATCAAGCAGCTTGTATAGCTGCGCATTGCATCAAGGTATGCAATCTTTGTCACTGCTCAGCAGAGGTCTCTACAATGGGGAGTGTACAACTGCTTGCTTGACACAAACTCTGAAAAAAGGACTCAGGAGCAACAAATTTAAATTCAGAAACCAAACACCAGGTTGCTGTTTCCTGAGGCCCACGACCATTGCAGCAAAAACAATCAGGACATATTTGCCTTTCAAACTGGCATCCCCCGCTGCTTGATGAACACCATGCTGTATGTGTAGAGAACCACTGGGCGATTCTGCGCTTTTATCAACTGCAGCTCGCCATCGTATGCAGTGAGGTAGTCTGAGATGACCTGAGTGGCCACAATGGCAGGTCCAGCCTGCCTGTCAGCAGCCTCCTGGCTTCTAAACTTGTACTTGGTGTAACACTGGCTGGCTTTCACCTGAAGCGCACCAGATGCAAAGCATATGATGTGCTGTGAATGCACATGACTGTGACTGGACAAGACGGTGTATGTCAATGCTGATGGCACATGCCTGAGCCTTAGGGGAAGTCCCATGCTTAATGAACGGATGAATCGCTAATTGTTTCAGCCATGCACTGTGATACATACGCTGCTCAAGACTAGCTGCTTACATGAAGCAGCCACAGCATGCGCTGCCTGCGCACAAAGCAATGCATCATAAGCCAATCTAGAAAAGCATTACGTAAATTGACGCTGTGCAGCCAGCATCCTTTGCACAAGCTGCAATGGCCAGCCATAACTGAGTCTGGCACATGATCATAGTGCTCAAAGACAGGTGACTTTTCCCTATTTGCTTGCAAACAGTAACATAGAATGGGCGTCAAGCGGGCATATACCTTGGCCTGAGGTCTTCCTGGAGTCTCAAATATTTGCTGGAAGTACTCAGAGGTGTTGATCTTATCTGGGGTTGGAATCTCTTGTGAGCGGCGTGTGACACGAGTGTTGATGGTCATGCTGCCTGCAATCATGCACATGGTTCCATGCTGCTGTCTGCAAGAAAAGGAAAACAAAGACTACACCTTTTGGCGTCAATCTAATGAGAAGCCAAGTATTACACTGGGCTGCCCAGGATCTGCTGTCTTGAATGCACTGAGGCATTCATCTATGACAATGCAGCAGATGCTTGAGATGGAGCTTGCAAAACAGGCACATGACCTCCAGCATGAGCTACAGCATGAGCTTGCAAATGGTGAACACAGTAATGCAGAACGAAGTCGTGCTCAATGCTAGTCATATAGCCAGCTTGTAGGCTTTGAAGCAAGCAAAATATGCATGCACAGACAGCAGGCTGTCCCCAGAAGAGGGGTGATAATTGAAATTAGTTATGGGCACATGCGCTCAACCTGGCAGGGCCATCCTGAGCTGATTTGGGTTGTCAGGATTCCAAGTGATGACGTCTTCAGGAACAGGCTTGTCCAGATACAGACTAACTAACTGAGATGTATTGAAGCGGCGGTCCATGACGACTTGCCCTCTGTTGTTGTGCATAAAGCTGACGAGGTACTTTTGTGGATGCTGCAGGTCCTCTTTTTGTGCTCTCTCTACAACCTACAAAGCATTCATTGCACAGCACTTCAGCCATATGATGTTGTTCTGTGCAGATAACAGGGACCACGCAAGCGACTCAATTGTCAGCTCGATCTGAGTTCAGATGCCAGATCTCTGTAGCTTCAAATACCAATGCAAGGTTGGTGCGATGCCTTGATAGTACTGCAGCATAAGGGGGCCAGTTGCGCATGTCTTGACAGCATGCGCAGCAGAACAAGAAGGCACATGTCAATTGCCTGCCATTGACCTGTGGCTTGTTGTTCTGCTGCACATGCTATGAAGACATGCGCCACAGGTCAATGGCAAGCAATGCATGTTGTGAAGTCTGACTCCAGCAATGCAGACATCAAACTGCTGGACTTGTCTTGGTTGGAATCATGGGTGAATCCACTGCGCACCTTCAAGTCTGGTACAAAGTCTGGTCCTAGTGGGGTGTCAACCTTGACAAGGGTGGTTTGCACTTTCCAGGTGCCCAGGAACAGCTCTGGGAAGGTGAGGTCTGAGGGGCCTCCCCCTAAGGACGACCAAGCATTGTCTACTGCTTCAGGGAACAGGCTGGCCTATGCAAATACAGCAGCAGCAGAAAAACAGTCAGGAACTAAAGTGGTCCATGCCCAACAGCTTTGCATTAAACAAAGCTGGCTGTGACACGAATCAAGAAGCAGAGCCCTGCTTGCTGCAAAAGAGGGGACGCGCAGTCATCAGAAACACACACACTGTGTATATGGTAAGATTTTACCTTTGCCTCAGGAGCACGCTGAAGCACTAATGCAGTAGCTCCAGCTATCTGCAGGAGATGCCGTCTACTCAGGTGTGCAAACTGTGGCTCAGAGTCGGTTTGCGTCTGTCCAAAACTTTGGCCAGCACTGTTGCAGGTGCATCCTGGGGCCGGCTTGCAGCAATTGGACTGAAACGCATGGAAGTGCCTGGATTTGGCACAAGGCTGAAGAAGGCAGCCTGGCAACCTAAATTTCAGAGCTTTAGTTAGAGATGGCTACAGCAAATTCTGTTGCCCTGTGTCACTGAAGATCAGCCTCTACACCCACCCAGTTGTGAGAGCCGTGCTTGGCATCCTGCGAAAGCTAGAAGCACTTCTCCAGCTCAAGGGCTTCTGAAGGCTTTGCGAGCTGAAATTTTCGGCATGCGCTGTGTACCGTTGTGTACGTAAGACGATGAGGTCGCAGAGACAGCACTTGTCAGCGCTTCGAGGAGGCAGAAAGGAACGCACGCGCGCGAGTTACGTACTCAGAGGCAGTGATCACACATGCGAGACGGTGCAGCAGCGACGCACAGCAGCGGCCGCAGTGCAAGTGCGGGCATGCCTATATATCACGGCAGTTCGTAAAAGCTCGCAGCGGTTCGCTTGGTCAGATGCTCGTGAGAGTCCACGAAGCGTGATGACAGGTGGCCAACCCTATCTTGCGTTCAAATGCGCGTGTGTGCTTTGCTGTGTGAGCAATGAGACTCCAGACAGCACAAACGTGGTGTCCCACGTACTGTCTGTGGCACTGAGGATCTGCAGATTTTGCAATGCTTCTGCAAACTTGGACAGTCGCATCTGCACATTCGCACGTTCCTGGTAGAACCTGAGATCTTCAGGCTGCAGCTGTATTGCCTGATCCAAAAGTGACAGTGCACCTGCAAGATCATCTTGGCCACGCTTGACATGTGCTTGGCGGTACAGACCTTCCGCATTGCTCATGTCATGTGCTGCATCTGGGCTGTGTTTCACGCCAGCATCACTCTCAGCAAGCATCCTGAGGTAACGCTTGCGCAGTTGCTGATCATCATGTGTCAGCGGTCTGATAACATGAGCTAGGTCCATATCTGCAATCGCATCTTGTATTCTGCCCATTCTGATGTTGACTTCTGCTCGCCACAACAATGCTTTACAGTGGTCTGGCTTCTTTGCTATAGCTTGATCTAGGTCTGCAAGAGCTGCTTCCAACTAACCAAGCTGCAGATTAGCAAGGCCCCTATATCTGTATGTCAAAGCGTTGTCAAGGCCAAGCTGAATGGCTGCACTCAAATTTTCAATGGCTCCTGTATGGTCCCCAAGAGTGTCCTTACATGCTCCCCGCTGCTGTCTAACTCTGGCATTGCTAGGCTCCATGGCAGCTGCTCTGTTAAAAATAGCCACAGCAGTAGCCACACCTCCAACAGTGCTGGGCAGCTCGCCTAGCAGCTGTACAGCAGAAAAAGTCCAGCTGACCCAGGCTATCAGCTTCTGAGAGGTGGCTGAGTGCTCCCACACGATTGCCCATGACAATCTTGTTAAACGCACAAGTGAGCAAGACCTCAAAGTGCTCAGCTGGCTTACAGATGTCTACTGCATGGCTTATAGCATCCAGGCTAGCTTGCCAGTGCCCTGCCTCATAAAACAAGAGCTGCCCGTAAATCAGGTAGTCTTCGGCACTACCACCGCCTGCTTCAAAGCATTCTGAGAAAGTCTGTATAGCTTTGAGGGGTTGAAGATGTATGTCAAGACAAGCACGCTTGCTGAGGAGCTCAGTGTGTTGTGGGGCGCTGATCAGGGCAGCATCAATGACCATGATAGCAGCCTCAAAGTGGCCATCGCTGAGCAACGTTTCATGCAGCGGCAGAACTTCATGAGGCTGCTGCTCAAGCGAGCTCCCTGCAGGCAAATGACGTCAGCAACATTGCAGAGCAGCTATGAGGCAGCAGCAGCTAGCTTATGCTTTACAGTTGCATACCAAGTGCTGCAGCGCTTGGCACATTGTTGGCACGACCACCTGGCAACTTATGAACCTACCTAAGTCTTGAAACATTTGCCTGATCTGCTGTTTTTTGTCTTCTGCTTGCGTTGGCTTCTCAAGTCCGTTATGGGCTGCAGGCTACACTATGCATAGGATCAGTTAAAAAGCCAGCACAGGAGACAGCAGGTCAGCAACCATTTTGTGAAGCATCCCACCTTCATTGACTTGCGAAGCGCGTGTACAGGCAGTGGCCTCCTTTGCGGCGGCGAATGGTGACCTGCGCCTGTACTAGAAATCTGAGGGCCCATTCCACGGCGTTTGTAAACTGCACACAGACCACTGTTTTGTTCAGACTGAACAAGGTTGTCAAACATTTGCAAGCAAGTCGACATCAGTATTAGTTGAAATTGTGAGCACTTAGGTTTATTCAGTTAAGCCATGCAGGACATGTGACCAGTGGTACAAGACTAGGATAGTAAGGGTTAGGCCCAACGGGCTGCTTATAGGCATTTTCTGGCAACTTGATAAGAAGCAGAAAATGATTGTTGTACAGTCCAAGGTAAACACCAAATCCTATGGTTCATGCTCTGGCTGACGACCATTTCTCAGCATTATTGCAGTATCTGAACACCATTTTGATCGCAAGCTTGTATCTCACCCACACGAGTACCACGAAAGCAGCGATCTGCTGGGAGCTGCACTGGACGTGCGGCCTGCAGCAAGGTTGATCACGTCGCTGCACATACAACAACAAGAGACATTATACAATGCCTTCGCAACTAGACCTGAACCTCGAGTACCACACACCTGGCAGCATATGACGGCAGCACCTTGGATACAGCTTGGTCGGTCACCAAACACGGAAGTCATAGCTGCTGCTGTCACGCTGACTGTTGGTGACCTGCGACTGTACTCCAGTGACAGATTCGGATCAATTCTCCGGCAAGCGATCGTCAGGCCACAAGCATTGAGGTTCAAGCTGACGACACCGGTTCGGACTCCGGAGGACACGGATGACTAAGAACCCCAAGATGAAGGTTTGGTGATCAGCTGAGAACCAGAACACAAAAACGTTGCTCCCTGGGTACAACCTACCAGTACCTTCGTAGTACTATTGATACCAAAGTCAAAGATAGGTATTTGAGGCAATGCTTTGTAACACAGGGACAGTCCAGGTTTGATGGCAGCACAAAGCGGACATACACTTTACTTTAGCTTAGAGCGTATCAGCAGTCAATACTGGGACTTTCATCAGTGCTTCAAAACACTTGGATATCTTTGTTTGGCATTCCAGTCTACTGCTCAAATGTTGCATGTCCTGTCATAGACAGGAGTCCCGTCCTGTCCTGTCCTGTCCTGTCCTGTCCTGTCCTGTCCTGTCCTGTCCTGTCCTGTCCTGTCCTGTCCCGTCCTGTCCTGTCCTCTCCTCTCCTGTCCTGTCCTGTCCTGTCCTGTCCTGTCCTGTCCTGTGCAAGGCTTAGTAAAGTTTACTCATGCAGGCCTTCAGGAACAATGCCACAAAGCAGCAGCCAGCACCTGGCAATGCACTCGGTACAAGCGCGCACCAATGCATCACGGTTGTGTCGCTGAGTCAGACTTGAGAGGACCACAAGTTGAGTGAGGTACAGGCTACTCAATGGTTAGGACAGAGACCAGCAACAGGTGGCAAAAATCTCACCATGAGCACACTACTGTACACTGGAGGCTTCCATGCCATTCAGCGGAACAGAGTGTCCCTGTACAACTTTGTGACATCAGCACAGCTAAACAAGTACATAGCTTTTCTGGCAACCTGAGCTTTCACAATTCTCATTCTTGAGCTGGCCATTGTTGGTGGTGAGCATGAAGACACTCCACGCTGGTGTTGTACCTGTTGTAGCGGCCACACTATTGTGGGATACAGCATGTGGTGTTTGATCAGTCAGCGCTGCATTCAATAGGTAATGTTTGCTGAGCAGGCGCTCAGCAGTGATGCATTCAGCAACGATGTGCTCAATGAATACGTCTTGCCCAGGAGGCGTCACAGGCTTATGCATAAACAGTAATTGTAAGGCTGCACATGCACTGGTTTCATCATTGATCTGATGAGAGGCTGCGCGGTGCACATAGCGCAATTGGTCCACATAGTGGATCAAGATGGTTTGATGTGTTTACAGGCAGCTACCACCAATACTGGCCAAGTAACAACACTCAAACCAGTCTGGTTTAACCAGATTATCACCTGGTCTTTTGGAAAATCAAAGCAGTTGAAGCAACTGCTGCAAGACTGAACAGTGGCCTGACGTTGAAGCACCATGCAGCAGCAGCTTCCACAAAGACCTCAGGTCCAGTGTCAGTGCTGCCGTTGTTTGTTTACAGAGACCCAAATGCAAACCTGAGTGAAGTCAAGCTCTGCCTTGAATGGATGCAGCATAGCGCCTGAGAACATGGTCACAATTGCACTGTATGCAAGTGTACAAAAAGCACCCTGCAAGCACCCTTCAGGCATCCTACGCAGCAATGACCACAATAGTTTTCAATTTGTAACATTTGATTGCTGAAAGATAGACGGGTCCAGCACAAGGACATTGTGCTGCAGGCTCACTGCTGCATTGATACGATATCCTTCATCTGCACTGTCCTGCGCGTTTGTCAAGTTGCCCCTGCAGGGGGGCTGCCTCAGTGTCCCACTGTCGACAGTGGCTACCTCCGCCAATGCCTTTTATAAGCCAAATATGCTGAGGTGACATGTTGTAGGGTGAGCTGCACAACATTTGTGCAACTTGTCTAGGCCTGACACTTTGAAGGTTGGAAAGTCAAGAGCAGGTCAAGCAACAAAATTTACCTGACCACGTGGGCCACGTGTGCACATCGTCATCGTGAAAGTTTGTCTCGAGGAAAATCGTAGAGTCGGCGTTGTATTCGATGGCGCTGTTGACCCAATCACTACTAGACGGCATTATGCGCACACCCTGGCACTGTGCTGCAGACATTTACAACTTTTGTTGTGTTCGGCTTAGAACCCCGCGGCAACGTTCCTCCGAGCAGGCACAAAGCTACGTGGGTTGCAACACCAACCGCGGATCAGTATTGCATTTGGCATTTTCGATACCTCGCGAGGGCCCAGCGGTGGTAAGTGCATGATCTTGCAAGCCTGCTAACAGCTTCATACTTCAAAAGATAGATCAAATACAGAGACTGCGCTGCTTACAATCTTTCGCCTGCTGTAGGGCAGCACTTGACCTTCCCATATGAACAGACATTTCCTCAGGTGAGTCTGTATATCTGCTGGCAAACCACGAACCTGCACCCTCCACAGGTCCCACAGAGTTACTGCATGTATAATGTGTGAGTGCTGCAAAGCAGCTTATTAGCAGAAAGCATATACAATCCAGGTGCACGCCCCATCAAATGCCGACAGAGGGACTGCAGCTGCTGCGCCAGCATTGCAGCATATCATGGCAACAGAGTTGGACAATGCTGCAAAATCATGCATCATCATGCACACATCCTTTGCTTTTACTCCTCTTCTTGGCCCTGCAAAGGTGAGCCCTACACATGTCCTCAAGTTGATGTTGCAAGCCAGCTGTCATACAACTTGAAGGCTTTGTATCAAAGTCCTGTGCAACTTGCTGCAAGCATACATGCAGAGGCAAGGTTGTATACTCAGCTTTTTTGTGCCTGAATAGCATGTGCATCCTGGCTTCACAGTAGTCAGTGGCTGAAGCATTGTAATCTCTCTCTCTCTCACATGCTGTGGCAACCACATTGCTTATCTCAGCAGGCAAATGATGCCTTGTTTGACATGCTGACTTTGCATGCCTCACCCAGCACTATGCATTTTCATTATCCGACAAAATATATGATATGCAATGTCATGACTGTTATGCTTGTGATACTGTTTGCTGTGCAGATCATGACCTCTTCCCCTTGGAGCAGTCCACCCAGGCAACAGCATACCACCACTCCAGCTCCTACTCCCACAGATCAAGATCATACAGCTCAGGAACACCTACTATGCAATGCAAATCCTACAGCTGGTCGCCCTTATGCAAGCAGAGGTGTCAGTCCACCGGCTGGAATTAGGCCTGAATTAGCAGCTGTTGCAGCACTTGCTCAGCCAGCAGTATGCACCAAGTCAGCGGTGCAGCGTACCTACGAGAAGCTCAAGTATGCTGCGCAACCCAGGCAGTCCAACAAGCAGCATAAGTACCGCAGAGTCTTTCCTCAGACTGGCAAACGCCAGTGAGCCAGTGCACCATGCAAGCAACAAAAGGCAGCAGACGACATCAGCAGAAATGGCATTTCACCAGGCTCTACAACACAGTGCATTCTTGCGGACATGTATTTGAGATCCAATCAATCAAGAAGACAACTGTTGTTACATCAGCAGAAGTTTCTGGGCATCCCTTTCTACACTAGATCATCCCAAGCACAAGCTGTTGAGTGCACAATTCAGCACCAGTTGCCGATATCTATAGAGTCGTCAGTCGCTTTTGTTTGTAACTTGGCATGACGGGTAGAATGCCAAACTATGGCATACATGCACATTCACTTGTTGAGATTGCAACAAACATGTCTGAGGCCGTGGGATATGTTGTGACGCTCCTGTATGCTGTGCAAAGTTGGTGGAGCTGCCATGTGTGTAATGTTGCGAGTGCGCGCTGGGGATCAACACATTTGTTGATGAGCTAATCTTGTTGCACAGGTTGACAAGTGTTGCACTAGTGAGTACTCTTTTGTCAAAAAATTCAGCTGAGATCGTTCATCATGATGAAAGAATCAGTTACCGTAGCTGCAGTTGAAAACAGGCAGGTGCACAAGTGATAGACTGCTGTTCTGCTCAAGCCTGGCATGAAACTCGTTGTAGACCATCGATCCCTCGCGATCACGCTTCGGAGCAGGCTTCAGAGTTTATTTTAAACTCGTTCTCTGACCACTACTCGGACCAGCAGGCTCCGAAGCCAGTCCGACTTCGACTCCTCGATGCTCGAGCCATGTCGCTCATGTCGTTTGAGTTTGTAAGCATGCGCAAGGCAACATCCAGCTTGCCCATCAGGACCGCGTCTCAGGAAGGTTTTGACGCGCAAACACACTCTTCTGCGTTACGTTTCGTCGTGATCACTGCATTCAGGAGCTCTGTCCAGCATGTGACACGAGCTTGTGTTAATTTGCCACGATCAGTATGCTGCAGTGCAACAGGAGTGTCACTGTGAGACAGACCTCTCGTCAACCGGTGGTGCCAGCCGTGTCATTGCGTCCTTCGCTACGTCGGTACCGTTTACGCGGCCTCAAACGTCGGGTGCAGCCCTCGAGGCGAGCTCTCTCACCGGTGAAACTCAGATGCACAGCCACAAATCGCGGCAACACAGCTGACAATGCTTCATCAGGTGTGCAGCCACGCACAAGCCATGCAGTTGTGCAACTGTTATGTGTGGTATTGATGTGTCAGACAGACCAAACTGCAGCTGCAAATACTGTATTCATCTTGTTTCCTTGGCTTTCCTACATTGTTCATTGCCATTTACGTCTTGCATGTCCAGCTGTACGCCTTTTGGCTAGCATGAAGTTGTCCATAATAGCTCCCATCTGTTTGCCTCAATCATGGTTAGTTGCTGTAGGAGAGGCAGAAGCTTTGACAGCTCAGCAGGCAGCTGCTGATTTAGCCAGTACTGCAGCTGATGACCTTATCATCCAAGCAGCTGCCAAAGCCCCATACAGCCCTAGAAGTGCTTTGACAGACTTGAACGCAGCAGACAAGTTACGGCCTGGAGACTATGCCACTTTGCAGATGCGTGGCCTTATCAGAGCAGACCTGAATGACAAGGAATGTGCTTTAGGGCCGAGCAGACACCTGGTATAGCCTTCTACGCAGAGCATCCTGTCACATAATGCTTGGTCATATCGACAAAGCACGTGCCGATGTCCTTAAAGCAGCGGGTCTGCAGCCTGGTGGGATACGACTCTTCTGTGATGAGTTTGATGAGCATGTGAAGGTGTTGATAGGCACTGCTGAGGAGCCTGCCAGATTGACACAGCAGTTGCGCCAGCCAAGAGAGCTAGTGGCCTCACTCAGGGGTAGGCAGACCAGCCGTTCACAGGTATGCTTGTGCTGATCAATGTCCGCTTGTGCATACTTGGATGTTGCATGTTACATACGTCAGGCTTCACGGAATGCATGGGGCATACTGTAAAACATTAGCTACAGGAAATGTGTTTGGTGTTAGTGATAGCCTGTAGTACTACAAGCATCATTCAGCTAGAATAATTTATTGAGGTGCTTGATTGTGTCTACTCTTGTTTGTCAAATTGACAAACTGCTCTTGAATGGTTGCAGGATCATGGGGACTTCTCAGCTGCTTCAACTCCAGGTGAGCCAAGACAGTGATGCTCCGGCCCTTGATGTGTATGCTACACAAGCACCTTACCCACATGCACTTTGATAATAATTATAATAATATTAAATAGTAATACATACCAATAATGATGCTAATAAAATTAATAATGATCATAAATGACAATGATAATAATAACAATAACAGCGCTTTCCAGCTCATGATGAGCTAGGTACATGCGGGACAAGCATGCACATGCACGTTGCTCAATCAGTTCAGCGATGTTGTAGTTGTTCCCTGTCTTTGCTGCTTTATGACTTTGAAAGTCACTCACACGCATGGCTACAGAAATCACCCATAAGTCAATGACTGTCCGGCCCTTAGGTCACGTTGCAAAGACACCCTGTACTATCTCGCAGACTTTTGCTGTTATGCAGTAGGGAGCTGCAAGACTAGGCTCCAAGCAGAGACTGATCTGAGCCTGGCAAGAGGATTGCAGTTGCTCCAGCAAGCCGAGTTTGGGGCAGCTCAAGCAGTGTTCAAGAGGGGTCTTGCCACCTTTGATGTGTTGGCCTTCAGTTTAGCCATGGCGAATGATGACGAGTCGGTCATGATGACCTCTAGAGTAAAACTAGAGCAGATGTTGGATGTCTGTGAGGTTGACCTGAGAGGTGAACGTGGGACGGCCAATGAAGCACGTGTTTACTTGGGCCCTAAGCCTGAGTACTTGACTCCGGAAAATTCAGAGCCTAACCCCAGCTATGTTGCTGATGACCTAATCATCCGGGCAGCCATGTACTTCAAAAAGGAGAATTTTGCTAGTGCTTTGCAAGCTTTGAACCAGGCAGATCAACTGCAGCCGGATGACTATGCCACCTTGCAGCTGCGTGGTCAAGTCAAAGCCTTGCTGAAGGACTACTCCGGTGCTGTGCAAGATCTGACCGGCAGGGCCTTGGATGAGTACCTTGAGCTCACCTACAGAATTGGGTCATATATCAGCATTGGCGACATTGACCAAGCTTGTGAAGACATAGCGCTGCTAGAGGGGAAGCATCCTGAGCTTGCCAAACAGTTGCTTGCAACACTCCAAAGAGGAGATGACTGGGGACACCTTTGGGGACCAGCACCTGATGCAGCCAATGGCCGGGCTGTAGTAGCCGCTATGGAAGCAAGGAAAAGGAACAAACCAAAGGCAAGTAGCGGCCCTGCTGCTCCAAGTTTGTTTGTTGCTAGCAAGTACAACATACGTGTCAGTGTCACCACACTGTCATAAGTGTCATGACTCTTGCAAAAAGTGCACACAGTGATGGTGTCCTCATTCTTTTGCATCTATGTCAACCCATGCCAAGTGAGCTGTGCATTCAACTTAGAGCAGTTGGGGATTTATGTGCTTGATTACTTTCTGTATGTTTGTAGGATGCTGCCAACACTTGGTACACACCAGATCATGTGCAACCAGGTATGCTTTGCGAAGGCTTCTTACATAGCGCAATCTTGGGCTTGCGTACATTGTTATGCTTTGTCGAACAACAGCTGCTGTTCTTAGTACGTTGTTTGATTAGCACGATTGGGACTTTTCCTGGCCGTGGTCTGGTAATCACAGTATTCACAATCAATAGGCTAATAGGTACAACCTTGACAGCGCAACAGCTTGGGTTTTGCAGCTGCAGATTGTGAAGCAAGCTCATTCCGAGAAAGGGCTGTTCATTTAATACACATAGCTTTTGTGCAATGCATGTTGTCATCATGACCATGCACCACCAAGCACCTTGAGGTTGTTGGACAATTTCACATGTGCATGCAGATTCCATGGGGATCCGTTTGCTAGTGGAAGTGGCCCAAGCAAACAAAGCAGCCTCAAAGCTCATGGCAGAGCAAGACTTTGTAGCGGCTAAACAAACTGTGAGTCGCGCGCAAGCATTGCTTGAAGTCGCCTCTGTACACTACGCCTCTCCTAAGACAGAACTCCAAAACTACATCGTGACATTTAGGCGTCAACAAGCCAACATGTTGCGCATATGCAAAGCCAACTTGGGGCCTGGTTCAACTCAAGACACAGCCTCAGCTCCTGTGAGGCCTCTCTGCCTGATCCAATGCAACTGCTCTGCTTGTACAAGGCTTTTAGCTATTGAAACGTGGGGCACTCCTTGCATTGCCTCAAGATCCCATACATTCGAGTTTGCAAGTTCAGTGTGCTTACCATCATTTGGCCATAGCGCTTTTGATTGAGCAAGCAAGTTGCCCATGCTATCAGCGATGCTGGATTATATTGCGTGCAACTGTGGCTGCAAGCCTGACAGCAAGCACGGCTGTCACAGCATTCCAATAGGTATGACCAAAAATGTTGCTAGGTCTGCCATGGCATACCTTGCACAGTGCACTTGAAAACTTTGAGAGTCTTATTCTGCAGCATGCTCTACAGGGCAAGACTTCTGATGCGGCCATGAAGCAAGGAGCAAACCCCAAGAAGCAGCATGCAGCATCTGACTCAATCAACACAGCCAATAGTCTAATTATCAAGGCAGCAAGAGCCTTAGGCAGAAGCAATATGACACAGCCTTACAATTCCTAGATGAAGCTGACAGATTGCAACCAGAAGACTATCCTACTCTGCAGCTTCGAGGTCAACTCAAAGGCTTGCAGCAGGACTACATAGGAGCTGTACAAGATCTGCAGGGTCGAGCAGATTCTGTTGAAACTCTGATGTTTCGAGCAGCATGCCATCAGGCTCTTGGCGACAAAGACAAAGCTGTTGCTGATGTGCTGGCAATGGATGTGCTGATGCCAGGCTCGGCAGCTGAGTGGTGCAGCTCTTTTGAGGAGTCCTTCAAGGAATTGGAGGCTGAGCACGGAGCGCTTAAGCTAGCTGTTCATGGTGGGCAGGATATAAAAACTGGCATGGCTGTGATGGCAGCTGTGAGAGCACACATGAGTAATGCCCTGAAGGTAAAGCTGGTGGTGATCAACATACATATAACATATAACTTTTGACATGTGTTCTTGCGACAGCACACGCTGACTATCTATGTTCTCGTGTTTGGAGCCTGGCATACACATGCGCAAGTCCACTGGTGTACCTCGTGAAAATCTGCAAGGTAGCTCAGCACATGTTCATGGTGACAACAAGGCAAATCTGAGTCCTTCTAGCTCATGTGCAGGAAACAACTAGGCACTATGGGCAAGGCATTGCAGACTTGGGCGCAAGACAGTCAGGTAGGTCAAGTGAATGCAGGCCACAACAATGATGGCATATGCATATGCAGTGCTGCTCAACTAATGATAGGAGGGCTGAGGGCGCACATCCAAATAATCCTGCAGAGAGGCCTGCAAAGCATGCTCAATTGTCATGTCTTGATTTGTGATGTGTTGTGTGTAAAGACAAAGGTGCTTCTGATAACATGAATGCTGTTGTGGCTTGCTGAGTCTTGATCTGAGCTCAAGCAAACAAAATGCTGTACGCATGCACATCAGGCGCATTGCTCATGTAAATTCTATCTAAAGCTATTGGCCCTTGTGAGGGCTTGCTCATTGTGTGTGTAGGTGAAGAGAGCCCAATGAAAGCAGAGAGCTTACAATTGCTGAACACAAGCGCACAGCTGCTTGTTCAGAACAGCTTTGCAGCAGCAGAGCAGGCTGTCATACGTGCTCAGGCACTTCTAGAGGTCATCATGCTGCACCAGGCTGATGAAGACGAGGCGCCAGAAATCACTGCAGCAAAGAGGATGCTTGAAGACATGCTGCAAGCATGCCGGCAAGGCTTATCGCAGAAGACACCTCAATCTACAAGTGGTTCTCAACAGTCTTCCCAGGTGTTCCATGCATAACTTGTTCATGTGCATGTGCTTGGCATGCTTCTGTTCTAACGTTTTATACTATTGCAATGACGTCTGATGGGTGTGTCACCTTGTAGGCTCGGCCTTGCAATCATCAACCCTTGCAAAGCACCATTCCTGACCTAGAGTTTGGCATGATTTGTGGTTATTGCTATGCCTTCTGTCAGTCACTCCCTGCTTGGGCAGATCTCTCAGCAGTTGATTTGTGGGGCGCTCCTTGCGTTGGGGCTTGCAAGTTCAATGTGCTGACCATCATTTGGCCATGGCGCTGTTGCGCAAGCTAGCTGCCCAAGCTATCAGAGGTGTTGTTTATTTTGAATGCAAGTGTGGCTGCAAGCATGATAGCAAGCATGGCTGTCACATATTTTATAAGGCATGACCAAGAATTGACAACCTGTTGCCAGGTCTGCCATGACATGCCTTGCATAGTAAGCTTCCTTCAGACCCTTAAGTCTTGTTACACGGCATACTGCTCAGGAGTCCAAGCCTGCCTCTGCAAGCACACAAGATGGACCAGCAAGAGCAATGAAAGCCAAACACCAGCGCTTTTCCGAAGCAGACACATGTGCCCCAAATGTGGTGGCTGATGCAAGCTACATTGCCAATGATTTGATCATTCAGGCAGCATGCTTGTTCAAGGAGGGCAGATTTGACAGCGCCTTGCAAGCTGCTGATAGGGCAGACAATTTGCAGCCAAATGACTATCCAACCTTGCAGCTGCGCGGTCGCATTAAATTCGAGCTGCATGATCACAGGGGTGTCATCCAAGACCTCAAAGGCAGGGCAGATGATCCGCACAGCCTTGTCAATCGAGGGATTGCATATGTCTATGTTGGCAATGCTGATCAGGCCGTCGCGGACTTTGTGGCGGCAGGTGTGTCACCTGGCACTATCGACAATGTTTCTGAACTGTTAGAGCCAATTGCTGAAGCAGGGAGTCCAGGAGAGTTGATTGCAAGCACGTGCAAGACTGTGGCTGCAGCGCTTAGAGCTAAGCAAAAGAACTCTGGCAAGGTATGCATCTTTTGCGTGCAAGCAGACTTGGCTACCATCCCATGCTGAGTGAGTGGCCATGAGACAGCAGAGGGTCAACGGGCAGTCGTAAAAGGAAGCACATGACGTTCTATGCGTCGCAGCACAGGCTTTTGCCTGCTCGTTGCCGCTGCATGCTTAGCAGAAATCTAGTTGCAACCTATCAGACGTCATGTCAATGTGCAAAAGGGCACACAACGACAAGTACTGACATGGAGTTCTATGTGCAGGACACTTTGCGCTCTGGCAGCTTGCCATCAGCAGGAGCTGAACCGCAACAAGCAGGTAATGCTTGAGGCAGAAAGTCAAAGCTCTCACCTGTGGTGCACTTAAACATACTGTACAATTTCTGTAATGTACATAGGTGTTCAAGTTATGTATCAACAACACAGCCTACTGTAGACACAAAGCCGTCTCTGGCTCCTCAAACCTGCTTGGCATGATCAATTTGTGGCGCTGTTTGCACAGGTGACAGCGGACCTCTTGTCATGGCAGAATATTTAGGCATGTCTGACAAAGTGTCAGAAATGATGGCGGAGCAAGAATTTGCTGCAGCTGGGAAGGTACTCAAACGTGAAGCAGCATTGCTGGAGGTCTGTACAGTGTGTGTGCCACATGATGCCGCGGTCCAAGACGCCTACAACACATCCAAGCGCTTTTTTAAAGACTGTGGACGTTACCTCAGAGCAAGACATAGTCTATCACAGTCACTTGCTAGTGCTCAAGCAGCACGTCAGGCAAGTCATGCCATGTTTAATGGCCGTGCCTCTTGCTAAAGTGTGCACACACACTATAATGCCTTTCATCAGCTGAAGCGCCTCATGAATGGCATGGACCATATGCAATCAGATGTAATATAATGTGCTCCATGTTGTGCTTCATACATGCTGTTTTGTCAACATGCCTATTGGTGGAGGACCGAGATGCATCAACTGCGCCACCGACATCAGCTGCCACTTCTGCGTCAAGCGATTTGCCCAATGGTGAGCTCACCTTAGAGCCCTGTAAGACCGCAAACACAGTATGGAAATCTCTGTACGACAGTGCACCTGCATGCTGGCCAACATTGTCTTTGCACAAGACATACTCAGCATGGCTTGCTCACTTTAGAGTGCTCATTCTGGGCAATCTGCAGAACCACTTCCATCCTGCTCAAATGTTCAGGACATTTCCCATGTTCCATCACATGTGGCTGTCAGTGGCATGCTCACATTGTTGCCAACACAATGGTATGTGTGCAGGCATTGCTGACATGCTAGAGCAGTGGGAAGCCAAGGCTGAACAGGCTGGCACCTTAGCAGACAAAAAGGAGTATGTGGCAGCCGCAAAAATCGCTGCAGAGTGTGTTGCTTTGGCAGAAACGTGCGGAGCCAGCGTTAGCCAGCGCACTACACTTGTGGAGTTTCATGAAAGTCTTGAACAGATGGCAACATTTCAGCGGGAAGTAGCTCCCCGTATTCGTCACAAGATGCGTTCCATACAGTCAGGCTCACATGACGCAGGTAATGTTGTCTCATTGCTGAAGCTGGCAAGGCTAAATCATGGAATGCGATATTTGGAAGTTTGCACTGATAGATCTTGTTGGCGCAGACAAGCTCAACCCAGAGAACAGCGCGGCCATGCAACTGCGTGACAAAATCAAGCAGGAGCTGCAAGATGCAGCAAGCAGCAAGGAATCAAACCAGCAACAGCATGCATCCTCAGCTGCAGCTGATACATCAGGACTCGGGCCAAACCAAGATGCAGCAGTGCAAAAGGAGATTGACCTATTGATGGCACAATCAGATTACCAGAGGGCTCAGTGGCTCCCGCCATCCCACCATGATGCAATTGCTGCAGCTCAACTGGTGTTGAGAGTTGCCAACCTGAAATTCCTGGTGAACGACTTCAGGGGCGCAGCAGCGGACTTGACAACAGCAGAGCACTTGCAGCCTGGTGATGTTGCTACCCTGCAGCTGCGTGGCAGAATCAGGATGAAACTGCGTGACTACAGCGGTGCAGCTGAGGACCTAAGCAATACAGCAGACTCTGCAGAGCTGCTAAAGCTGCGAGGCACTGCTAGGTTCTGCGTCGGCCAGATTGAAGGTGCCTTTGCAGACATTGCGAGAGCTGACTCCTTGGACCCTGGCCTGGCTGATAAGTTCACTGAGATGCTTGAAAAGGCATTTGAAAAGTCTGGGGACCCAGCTGAGGAATACATGGCAGGTCAAATTGCTGCCCTGAAGGCCATGCTCAAGGATACCCACAATGCGTGATGCAAACAGCTTGCGAGATAGGACGTGAAGGATGCTGTCTACCCAAAATGCTACTGTTTTAAGTGCTTCCACCCCCAAGGAGGGGGGTTATGTACATACCGTCTCAACTTAGTCGAGTAGGTGCATGCTGCACTTACTTTCTTGTCTATATTGTTGCACATATCTACATATGGTATCACACTGCCCGCGGAACAGTCCATTCGTTGCTCATTGTACATAAACAGTTTGTCATCATGTGGCGTGCGGGCACAGGCCTATGAAAGTGTCAGCATATGAGTTGCTTTGTGCTGCGTTCAATGCATAATTTACTGATGGGCAAGCTGCTTTATTGCCTGAAATTTGTGCTGTGAATCCAGCATGTTGTAATATGTTCAGCTTCACACATGAAAAAACAATTAAATACTTGACTTATTCTGACACTTTGTTTTCTTGCTGCACACTGCGCTACTACGGTCAACATTGATAACAAGGGTCGAACAATCCAAACGTGTCCACCTGACGTGCAACCTCCTTGATACTAGCCCAGCCGCCTAGACCAACACCAAAAACCAAGGCCCAGGCAGCAATGAATACATTCACACTGAAACAACCTGCCCATGTAGGGAACCAACCAGGCGGTCCCCTGACAGCACTGCTCTGCGCACTTTTGTCAAAGTAAGTGACATTGTAAGCAATGCAAGGAACCAGATATGTAGAAAATGTGGTAGTGAAAGCACCAAGTAAGGAATTCACTGGGCCAAAAAAAGGAAAGGCAGTAGCCAGAAACCAGACAAGCAACACAATAGGAACTCGAGACAACACTTTGGTTCTGTAACTAGCATGATGGGTGCCCACAAGCTTCTCCCAGACAAAATATAAGGGAGTTATGAACAGCCCAAAAGCCACGCACTGATGAGCAACCATCAGTACCACTGCTGTGCTCCTCAACGGTGATGCTGGCAAGACACTGAGGGCATTGGTGTGGGTGAGCAGGCTGTCACCATGCGCCCAATATACTGAGATGGTGTTGGGTAATGTGAGTGTGAAGACATACATTGAGCTGAGTAAATAGACCAGGCTGAATTTGGACGGCGCCATCATTGCATGCATCACTTCCCTGCAAGATAGAATACTGATGTCAGAGACTCCCACAGCACCTGAACACATACCCCTTGCAAGCGCTGCAGGTAACACACAAATGCATACATACAGGCATGAGATAGAAACACGACAAACAGGATGAACTGCTTGCATTGCAAACAGAGGTGTCACATCATGTGATGATCATTATTACTCACAAGTATAACAATCAGATACTCAACAGGCCACAGGTTGCTACCACGTGACACAACGCAGCGCCACACAACAAAGCACTGCTTAACAACATGCAGATGCAGATCCATGCAGATGCACTGTGCTGAACTCCTTGGCAATGTAGCGGGCAGACAGGGCAGAAAGCTTACACAGCCATGGCATGGCCGCCAAATGTGAATAAGATGTTGGTAGCCCCAGTGAAGAACTGCTGTGGATCAAGGGGGCCTGAGTGGGTGACCCCAGGCTGCTGTCCTTCATGGACAGCTGTGCCCATCATGTACCAGGCTGTGAAGGTAGTTGCCACCAGGCCAAGGAAAGAGAAGGCACGATAGTTTTGGAAGGAGGGCAGAAGCACTGTCAGCAGAGAAACAAGACCCCACACAATGGCCCATGTCCTGTATCAGCATGGACAGTGTGTCAGGCCATGATATGCGAATGCTCAATGCTCTTTGTGCATTCAACTGTTGCTCCTGCAAACTGCAAAAAGCCATGTCGCCCAGATAGCTCTGATGCATGCACACGCACATGATGTTCAGTCAGCAAGCAAAGTGCGGCCCTGTGTAGATACATCATGCAGCTAGTCAAGGTTGCTTGCAACACAACAGGGTGGAAGCATGTGATGCAAGATCACAGAGTTACCGTTTGTTGAGGCCATCATACAGGTAGTAGGCATCACTGGCACAGGCAATGATTTGCACCACTGCCAGGCCTAAAAGAGACACCACATTGAAGAAGAGGGCTGCTCGCTCTCCCCAAGGACCCACCAGACCCCCAATGACCTCATGATACTGAATGATGTGATTCCTGTGCAGCACAAGACCGTTGCAGCAGCACACTTGTTTCTATGGCAGTCTCACTCATGCTGCAAAAGCAGCTTGCAGCAGAAGCAACACTATTCCAGTCAGCTTACATGCTGCACTTTTGCAATGTTCAACATGCTGCAAATTGGTGCATGTTCATGGACAGTGCATGGTCTGCAAGCTGATTATGTCATCACGTGTGCATACATCATGTTTAGATGCGACACCAGCTTGCTGCAACCTCCATTTGCGCCTACAGTCACCGGAAGCAGAAGTTGCGCCCAAGGCCACCATGTATGCATAGCTTACCTATCATTGGGGTGTTCTGGATGCGTTGCTAATGCTTTCGCCCTCTCCTGGCGATTGACATGCTCCATGTAGAGTGTGTTCATCAGATAGGCTGTCCAGCTTGCCATGACTGCGTACACCAGTTGCAGCAGGATGCCAAGCAGCATGCCTGTCTGGGCCATGGTATAGGGCAGGGTCAATATGACTTGTCCAACCTGAGCAAGAGATCAAGTGTTGTTGGTCAGCAAGCAGACCAAAGGCCTACTTTCATGCAGTAGTGTGTGTCTGACTGAGTGTGAATGCACCATGTGCCATTGTATGGTTCACGACCCACCTGCCTGGCTTTGACCTTCAAGGTTCATCAGTCATGCATACAAAACCAGATCGGCATGCCCTGGGTCATTGTGCTGGCGAGACCTTGTTGTGGTGCATGCGACTTGATTGAGGAACAGAGCCTTTATAACAATGTGCCTAGTATTTGTAGTACCTGAGCTGCAGTCATGTGGAGCCAGGCGTCTCCTGGAGAGCCTCCTTGCCAGACAAACTGCATCAAGGTAGAAAAGGCAGACAAACTGGCCCCTTGTGGCTCCAATGCTGTGTCATGATCCTGGGTCAGGTGTTGCAACTCCTCCGATGGTATGCTCACTGGCAAGGGCGTTTCCTCATCCTCAAATGCCGGGGCATCTGAGAAGGGTGTGTAGCCTGGCTCTCTAGCTTTCTTCATGCCGACAAGCTCCACGATGGAGCCTACAGTATGCAACGTGCTTGAAGTTTACCTGTGCGCGAGCACAGGTGAAACATCCACAAGTTAATCCACGAGCGTACCTCTGAGCTCACCAGCAGGGAGCCATGAGGTCGCACTGCTTAGGTCTGTCAAGTTGGGAAAGCATCATTGCCGAGCGGCGCGTCTCAATCAATCACAACTTTGAGGGGTGGGTGGACAGACGCCAAATCTCCAGGCGCGGCTGAGCTGCGCAGAAACGCCTTCGGGATTCAACAAGATCAGTTGCTGCAGTAGCCGCGCAGCAGGCGTGCAACCGAAGTGCCGTTTCAAAGCGTACAGACCTGTCGCTGCTGACGTGAGTGAGTAAGTTTGTTGTACGAATGGGTGAGAGCGGCAGTAACTACGGGCTCACGTCGCTTGGTGTAAGCTTGCCCGAGCGCAGTGCCCGACTCTGTTGGTCTTCTTCTTCATAGCACCATAAGCATTTTGTTGAACAATCTATATATATGCGTGACTGACTACTGACCACATCCAGATTCCCATGTTTCACTGGATTATGTAAGGGAATCAAAAGCAAACAGTCAGGTGGGTGTGTATGAGGCCTTACATAACAGCCGCCATTAGTAAGTGATGTTTTAAAGAGTTCAAACACATACCCTATCTGTCAGTGGTTAACCCTACTAACAGGACGTTATTACAGGTCAAAGGGCACACGCCCTTCCAGTACTTAGTGCTGTAGGGCATCCTATAATATCATAATATCACTTTTTTAGAGAAGAGAGAGGAAACAAGTGAGAAGTCTTACTAAAAAGGTTTTCAAATAGAAGTTTGAAAGATTGGTTATTATGATATCAGGGTTCACACCCACATGCACACACCACCCTGCTTGCCCTTGTCAGGCACCCTTAAAATGGGCTCACCCTAGTGGGATCCCAGATTATGACACATAATCTGCAGATCGTGACTCAACTCTATCAAAAAGCAGATTTTTTCAGAAGCTTCTTCTGCAGCCCCAGAGCTGCAGATCTGTGCACATAGAATGGTCTTCTTCTGCATGCAGAGAGCGCAGAGATCTGAGTCAGAGTTACAGAGGCTCTGAGCCTGAGTCACGGACTATCTGGGCCTGATCCTACAGTCATCAAGGGCAGATCCTATAGAAGCTGGGGCAGACATCTATAGAAATTGCTATAGAGATTGTCTATATTATGTAAGGGTTGACTAATGGTGACATAACTCTACTTTTTTCTGCACACAGGATACTATGGGTCTGTAGGACTGTGACATAATTCTATTTTTTCTATAAATAATGGCTACCGCGGTGGATAACCTCAACAAACACCTTCAATTAGCAGTGCGCCAGCTCAAATTGATAAGCGGCACCGTGAACGAGATCCCAGATTCCACGTTCGAACTCGTGGACGAGATACACGGGCTGCTATTGTCCCTGACAGAGCCGGGATCCCCAGAGAAATGAAGGGACCAGAGATCGTTGCGGCCCTAAAGGGGATCGTAAGCACGACTACGCTCAATACCCTATCCCCAGAGGATAAAGCTGATATCCGCAGGTTGTTAGAGATCATAAACTTGTGTCTCTACTCCTCTACTTACAACTCGAATGCCAAACACGTTCGAGACTAGGTATCGCTTCGTTGTGAACGATCTGAAAGATTTGGCGGACGATCTGATAGACATCGCACAGGACACCCAAGAAAACATTTCCGAGGTAGAAGCAGCGCTAGCTCAATTTTATCTGAAGCAGATCCTCGAATCATTGATCCTAGCTACCAGGATCGGGAGGCGTTCATGGCCATCCCCTTGCCCACTGATGCAGTCATTGACTACTTATCCATTGCCCACAGAAACATCTACAGACTCCCCATCACTCCAGACCAGCGGTGCATAATCAAAAAGTATCTGAGGTTGATCGAGAACGAGGTAGACGAGAACAGAGGGGTGCCGGGGCCTAGATCACTTAGCCAATGAGTGTTTTTGGCGATCAAGAATTCGTCAACGCGACAGCAGCTGTCAGAGAGCTAGCATTCTTTTTCCTGGTGGACAATTGGGTAGAGCCAAAACAAGCGGACATAGGCAAGTTAAGACATTTGACGGACTCCATCACGATCATCAATCATTATCTGTGCATAAGGAGACAAGAAGAGGTCAACAGGCTACTGAATGGCTTCGGAGATAAGTGTCAGATTCGCGATGGACACGTGGGGGATCATGTTTCAAGAAATGGTACCGGGAAGGACTACGAGCTACCTGCTAGCGAAACAGATGGCCGACTTGTTGAGGTCGACTCTCATGGAGCAACATCTCGCTGTGGTGAGTCAGGTGGCATGCAGCTCGGCTAACGATCGAGGACTAT
>JAABUK010003182.1_pt1 | contig 28121 bp, 35 predicted proteins | sample 5559141 | NCBI WGS metagenome assembly JAABUK01 (sample SAMN10711869, study PRJNA513367) | rock metagenome | isolation source: Antarctica rocks | place: Antarctica: Victoria Land, Pudding Butte nord | collected 2016-01-03
CTGACATCTTTCGATAATCATGCGGAGGACGCGGCGCACTGAGAAGCCAGGAAGGAAACTGAGCAGGCTGCGACCCAAGTTGTACGGTGGGTGAGTAATGAAACGAGGGAGGGTTTCACAGCGCCTTCTGCAGGAATTTGAATAAGAAGGGTATTACAAGTTGAATTGGCTGATCAAAGTTGGGCAATTTGCCACAATGATGACGCCAACGAGCCCACATGCCAGCTTCTGAAAGTGCTGTGATGAATGTCAATCTTCTGCTGCTAATGATGCAAAAAAATGCATTAATAGCAACGTGGTCGGTTCGTCGGCGCATTAGAGCTGCCTGGCGATCTCTATAGTCGTCGTCCTGATCAGTGCCGACTACATGTCTGGACCTTCACAGTGTCATTACCGCCTTTGTCCGCTCCACGCCAACGTATGCTGGTTTAGAGTAAAGTCATGTCATGCTTCTTTCATGAACCATCGGTGCACTGCTTTTCAGAAGATCTTGCGCTTCGCTTTGAGTGCACCCACACCAGCTCATCAGCAGGGCGCATTTGCAAAGCGAAGGCGTCACAATTGCCGCTGCACAAAGGCTCATACGCAGACCGTCACTGTTAATACGACAGCATCTGACTGTAGCTGCTTGTGCAGGTTGTTGCTACCCTTGTCTCCCCTAATGGATCTTCGATGGGATACTCACCCTGCAATGTCGTGGGGCCGCTAGGTGCCACCAACACAGTAGCTACTGGCTGAGCTGCGACGATTTGTTGACAAATTGATTACGAAGTTATCGTTACATTGGGTTGCTTACGAAGTGATACGATATTTCGGGGCCCTCGTAATCTCAGGTCAGGGTAATCTAGCCATTGCAGCTGCAGCTGCGCAACACCGGACCTGTCCTCCTGAGTCCAGCTGCGGCTCGCGATACTTGTGTAACTATTCAAGGCGTCGCACAAGCCGGCAAAGGCCAGTCAGTGGCAGCTCCCCTTGCTGGACGGATTCCCATCGAAAGTGCTTGTCGCCAGTTGGATGCTTACGGCAGAGCGTACTGACGGGGTCACTCTGTATTTTCGAGGCATCAAGGTTGTGTCGTGTTGAGTCTTGAGTATGCAAATGATCAGGGTGGCTGCAAAGCTCGGTCGAGCTGACTGGCTGCTTGGCCTCAAAGGCAACTTTATTTACACTATTTGGCTAGTTTCACTATGAAATCTCTGATGGCAGTACCGTGCTAATCTGCTGTTGAGCTAAAGGCTGCAAATTGTACAAAGCATCACCTTTGGAAAAGCTATGCCGAATTTAACTTCAATGCAAGCAGTCAGTGGCGCGCCACAAGCACACACAGCCCTGTTGGTAACAAGCAACACTGCACTCCAAATTGTATTGCAGGTAAAAGATTTGTGAATTTGAGATGATATAGGACTGTTGACAAGGGGCATGAGTGTATTTTAGGCTATGTCATTGTTGCGAGAAGTCCGTACAGAACGCAGTACAGAAGACACATCAACTGGGAGACAAGGGACACTGTCAGGAAAAGCTAAACACAGTTGGCAGCTGCTGTTGTCTAATAATAGTATTGCTAGCTGGCTTGGCAATTGTGCTGCGTAGCCATGTCTGTTTGCATACCTGACTCAGCACCCTAATACTGCAAACAGCAACATGCAAATCAGCCCAATCAGCACAAGGTCTTGCAAGTCCAGGTCAGCAAAAGCTGGTCATGTGCAATGTGTGCAGAACCAATGGCACTTTGACGCACAAATAAAACCTGTACAAGTTGAAAAAAGGTAGAAATGTCCCTGTGTGCATCTTGCAAGTTGTCTGATGCCTGATGAGTATGTCACAGCTGCCTTTGATCAATGACAATGTCTTCTTCACAGAACTTTACTGCCTGCTAGCCACAGGGGACCCCACATATTTGGATGTGCCCGCATAATATATTGTCAAGAAAAGGCGCCCAGCCTCAAGCTTACCTCAGACTCAGAAGTCAGAAAGTTACTTGCTGCATTTCCCGCATAATACGCTGTCAAGAAAAGGCATCCAGCCTCAATCCTGCCTCAGACTCAGAAGTCAGAAACTTCTTGCTGCGTTTTACTGGACCGGGCACTGTCCAGCATATTGGCACAGCCACCTATACTATAATAGAGATGGGTCGACTTGGAGGCACCATGGACACGTCCTTCATGACCACAATGTACTGCAATCCTTGCCCAGGCTTCACCTGCACCGATGGACGCCATTTCAAGCTGTGCTTTTGACATCATCCTTGCATAACAGTGTTCTATGGCAGACACCTCTGATGAATACAGGGAACGGCTGCTAGGTTTGTTGTCCATGTCATCAGCAATACAGCTTGTTTTGGCACAAATGCAGTAACAGATGCTGCACGCAGACAGTGAGCTGAGTGTACCACAGCATAGACACACGTTAAACTGCCAGGCTCTGCCGATGTGATGATGGTAGGCTGTGAGGATCATGCTGTCATAATTTGCAGTGTCATTATGTGAGGGCCTATACCAGTTCTGCCTTGGCAGATGGGGGCTGCTGAGGGAACTGCCTTGCTGCCAATTGTGCTGTGCAGAACTGCACAACACTCTGTGGGTCCTGCACGCCCTTGAACCTCATCTCACCAATGTGTGAGATGTGCACCTGCAACACAAGTAGCAGGTCAAAACACGCAGGGCACAGAAGACTTCACAACAACTGTGTTACACCATGGAGCCACATCCTCAATGCGTTTACTCGCCTACTCACCCACTCTCTACCTCATCCACCCATTTGTCCAACCCCCAAGTCATTCATGCCCTTCCTAATCCATTCATGCATTGCTTTTTGCAATTAGTCTTTCACACAAATGAGTACAAGCCAGAGGATGGGCCCCTGACTAAATGCCAGTGATAAACGGTGGTGTTCATATGTCATCAAAAGGCAGCTTGGTGAAACAGTGAAATGAGCATCAGTGCACAGTGTGCTTGACTGCTGACTGCCTGACCACTTGCTCCTGCTGTAAAGTACACCATCTGCATGTCATGCACAGTGTGCTTCACTGCTCTGTCACAAGTTAGCATGCATGTCAAGACATCAAGTTTCCAGCAGTCGGTAAGGGTATGCAAAACGCCTCTAAACTCTACACCCTGACCTGCTAGGGGCAATCAGCAGTCTACCAAGCACCAGTGCCTGCTCATTGCAAGTGAATGGTGCATCCAGCAGACAGCAAGTGTATATGAAAGTGCCATTCTCACCTCAGACAAGGCCTCTAGGGAAGGGTCATTGCCCCTGACCGATCCGGCGCTGACCACTGATGATACAGAAACAGCCGAGCCCCTGAAAGCAGAAGAGTCAACTCAGATGCATTTCAGCAGTGACACTTGTGTGTCCCCAACTCAGTTACACTGCAGCGCGCGGTCATTTCAGCAGTGACACTTGTTTGTCCCCAAATCTGTTACACTTCAGCGCGCAGTCATTTCAGCAGTGACACTTGTTTGTCCCCAGCTTTTGAAATCAACAGCATTTCACAATTGAGTGAGTGAGTCAACTGAGTGGGTGAATCAGCAAGTGAGTCCTTGCAGATTTTGAGAGTGGTGAAATGACATGGACAGAAAGGTCAAGACAGCTGAATCAGCTGACCTGTCTTGTTGCTGTACACTCTGCAGTAGAGCACCAGCGCCGCCCAGATGCATCTGCTCAGCAGCATCCACAGGCAACTCAGCGCTCAGGTCCATCTGAGCTACAGGGTCGTTGAGCAATGAGCGCACTGTGTGCCGGCGAGGGGAAAGAAGCATCATGGCAGATGCAGCGTCGCTCTCATGCTCATTGACTTCATCTACCTCCTCCACTGGCAGCAAGGCTGAAGCTGAGTTGTTGCTGCCTGCCACCCTGCACGCAACATAGACTGCCTCACTGATAGTGTCACAGTGCTAGTTACAGCAGCTTGATAGACTGTATCACACTGATAGACCACGATATCAGATGATATACTGATACTGATGATACAGATGATACACTGCTAGTTGCAGCGGCTCCTTTGCTTGGAGAGACAGAACGTGCCCTGTGCCTATCTGGCTCATTATGATGTTTGTGGAAAAGCTCGAGTTTTCCCTTCCTTTCCTTGCTGTTGGTGTTGAAGTTGCTGTTTTACTTGTTGTTGTGATTGTCACTGTTCATGCTACTCTGATTATGATTGTTTTGACTCCTTTGCATAGGGTCTTTAACATTGGTAGCCTGCTGAGTCTGGTAAATCTGCAGTGCGAAAACCCAACATCACTTTTCAAAGGCTCATAATAGTACACAGCTTGACAGGCGCCATCATAGAGCAATTGGTAGCTGTCTTACCCAAAGTCATTCTCTCTGTTGAGCGCAAGCACAAGCGATGGCTTAGCAGACAAAGAACGCCAGCTTGTCTTCTTCAAGTGACGTGCCATGGTGCTGCTCTTCCTGTGCATGTATAGGGGGCCCCTAAGGGGGGAGGTGGGGTTGGGCCCTGCCATCTGCCATGCGGGCCCTGCTGCCCCCGAAGCTTGCCCCTGCAACAATGCACGGGCGTCATGTCTGTATGTGTGTGTGTGTGTGTGTGCATTGGCGCTGTTCCACTCACTAAGAGCCTGAATCTGATAGTCATCTCATCTCATCTCATCTCATCTCATCTCATCTCATCTCATCTCATCTCATCTCATCTCATCTCATCTCATCTCATCTCATCTCATCTCATCTCATCTCATCTCATTTCCTCTCAACTCATCTCATCTCATGCATTCACTCATGCACGCACCATAACATCCATCTACCCAGGCATGTATGCAGCTGCTGCTGACAAACACAAAGGTTTTGGAACAATACCAGCACACCAACTGCAACATGGCTGGTGTCTTCACTGGATGGCATAATGTTGACACTCTTGCCTCAGCAGATCATGCGCATTTGCCTATCTTTTGCAGACTTGCACAGGAAGAGCAGAAACGGAGAAGAAAGGTTTACGCTTTTCAGCGATCGTAACGGGAGCCTCCTAAGGCGGCAGCCCGGAGCTTCTTGCAGACTTGCACAAGCTCTGAACTGGGAGGATGATCCGCAGAGCCACATCAATGTTGTTTGTGAGCTTCTCACCTGATCGGCAGCTTCGCCATAGTGCTGATTAGTCACCCAGGAGGCAGCCAGCTTCTGGGGATCTGCTGCGAAGCCATAAACGGGATTCTGAAAGCTGCTGATAGCACTCAGAGAGATCTCAGTTGCGGCTGTAGGACTGGGGACTGGGCTGGCTTCTGGGGATTGGAAAGCCCCAGCAGGTATGGCAGACTGTGGCGTCTGTGGCCCATTCCTGTCCCCAAAGGAGTAATTCAGATTCGGTTGAATGTTTAGGGATGGAGCTGTCCCTCGCAGGCCGAGCTTGCCACTGACTCTTGGGGACCGAGTCGGCCTCACAGACCCTGGGGCCCGGGTGGGGTCCATTAGAGCCCCATCCAAGGCCCCAATGCCATCCTTCTGCCTTAGCTGTGCATGATCAATTGGCACCTGTGGTCACATGGACAATAATATTATTAATAATAACAACAATAATAATAGTAACAATGGTCACGTTGATCCTTGCCCTGAAGCCTTTCAAATGCCCTGAAGCCTTTCACACTTGCCCTGAGGCCTTGTCTACCTGCCCTGAGGCCATTTGCACAGGCCTTGAGGCTGTTTGAACTTGCCCTAAGGCCTTTTGAACTTGCATTGAAGCTTTTGACAGGTGGCCTGACGCTTGCTGAGGCAGCTCGAACAGCTCATGAGCATAAGCAACGGCCGCTCACCCAATATACAGCTGGTTCAGGATTGCAACAGTGAGCAAGCAAGTGGTGTGATGCTGAAGCACCATTCTTGCGCACGCAGTTGGACCAAGCCTTGCACGCCTTTGTCACAGACCATCACCAAAGCTACAACCAAGGGATTGGACCAAACAAATTTGGCACTCAGAGCAAGGTGCCAACAAAACGTTTGACATCAGCTCCTGAAGTTTAGTGTCATTGTGCTCTTCTTGTCCACCAGTCTGTGTGCAATTTCTGTCTACCAATCTGTGTGCTCTTGCTGTCCACCAACCCGTGTTGACACATGCCTGTGACAAGCTAGTTGTTCTGCAATCAAAACAAATTGGCCCACAAAATGTGGCCCACCCTTGATCCAGCCGATACCATCAGTTAGTACAGCAGTTACCATATGAGTGTGGCAGTTACCTGTATGAATGTAGCAGGGCCGAGGCCCTCTGGCGTTGCCTCGCAGCCCCAGGCCTGCAAGAGCCCTGGAATGATGGAGGTGGGACCCACCACCTGACCCCCATGGGCAGCTCCATTACAGAACCTGGCTGCCCTGCATCCACCATCACCCCGCTCAGACTCACACACACACACACACACACACACACACACACGCACGCACGCACACACGCACGCACGCACGCACAGGCACTTGCGGTGGTCAGACAGAACTCCAATGCAGCAGTCTGCAACTTGTTGGGTAGCGTCGTGGTTTGTTGATTGCAAGGTGGCGCAGCAGCCCTCAGGCTGGTATGCACATCATCTGGTTGACTGTTGCTGGTATGCCTTGTCCGTGACCACACACATGATAGCACACGCTACAGTGTCTAGCTTGTGTCAATAGCCAGGCCTTCTGAAGATCTGACGTGCAGAAGCAGGGCGCGAAGCAGAGCCGGGATCTTCCGAGGAGACGACAGTAGGGCTTGTCAATGGGGCTTGCCAATGGGACTTGCCAATGGGGCTTGCCAATGGGACTTGCCAATGTGCTTTGCCAATGGCGCTTGCCAATGGGGCTTGCAAATGGGGCTTGCCAACGTGGTTTGCCAATGGGGCTTGCCAGTAGTGCTTGCCAACTCTGTGGAGTATTTCAGGCTGTCTGTAATGCTTGCGCCAAGACACACAGACAGACAGACAAAGACACAGATACTAAGGGACTCATCAACAGGGCTGTGTACCTGTTGACTAAGGGCCCGAAGTAGTCAGCACTGCCAGTGGTGGTGTGAGGGGCGACCCGTGTGGGGACCCCCTCATAGATCCCCATCTTGATGCGGGGTCCAATGAAGATGAGCCCATTTCTGCCCCCCACTTGGGCCTGGCAATGGGGCAGGGTCAACACATCCTCCCTCCAATGCACCTTCAGCATCTCCTCCTGCACCTGTCACATGGACAGTCACTTCTTGCACCTGTTGTCCTGATTGCTTGAGACAGCCAGTAGAGCTTCAGCCCTTTTCAATAATCAATCCCAAAATGTCAATCTTAATTCACAAACACTGAAAATCTAAACTCAGAGACGCCTGGGGACAATAAATCTGCGTGTCTACATTGCGGAGATGCTATAGACATCTGCCTGCAGCTCTGTCTATCCAGGACCAACACTCAAGTTTTTCACACTACTCACGGCCCTCCTAATGGCTCTGCTCTGCATCAGTTGAGGTCCAAGATAGCAACAGGTCACGCCAGGCCACTGGCATAGTTTCAGCCAACTTTCCTGGCTCTGCAGTCGGCATCAGAAGCAACACAGAAGCAAACAGCAGGCTTTTGTTCAGCACTACTGCCCACCATCCCAGATGGAGATGACAGGCCCAGCAGGCATGAAGCTGTGTGTAGCTTCCTCTTGCCAAAAGGGAAGATTGAAAGCAGAATCTATCACTGTCATTTTGACCAGTTGGCAACATGTGTCTTTTTTTAAGCAGCACTGTCCACCTAAACATCATACACGTCTACCTGTAAGTAAAGCTGTCTACCTGTATGCAAAGCTGTCCATGTGTACTTGATAGATGTCCACCAGTCAGCAAACCTGTCCAACAGAACTTGATACATGTCTACTTGCAGTCTGCCTGTATGCTAAGCTGTCTACCTTATAAGCAAACCTGTCTACCTTTAAGCAAAGCTGTCCATCTGTACTTCATACATGTCTACCTGTAAGCAAAGCTGTCCATCAAGACTTGATAGATGTCCACCAGTAAGCAAACCTGTCCACCTGTACTTTGACAAATGTCTACTTGTAAGCAAAGCTGTCCATCAAGACTTGATAGATGTCCACCAGTAAGCAAACCTGTCCACCTGTACTAAGCTAAGCTGTCTACCTGTCCACCTGTACTAAGCTAAGCTGTCTACCTGTAAGCAGAACTGTTCCCCTGTGCCTTATACATGTCTACCAGTTAGTGGCAAACCTGTCTACTGCAACCACCACTAAATTGATTAATTTTAATTTACAGGCGTCCAGCTAATCGTTTTTGCCAGGTACCTACTAGGTGCTAGTCCTGTGAGCCTGCAACTAACATGAGACACTACATTGCACCCAAGGGGTGTGCGCTGACAGGGCGAGTGCCACAGACCATTTGCTACAACCACCACTGACCACCTGTAAGCAGCAACTGTCTACCAGTAGAGCAGCAGCTGTCTACCTGTAAGCAGAACTGCACAGCCCTCATGGGGCAGCGAAACACCAGCATGAAGTTGCCTTCTGCCTCTTGGCACTCGTACCCCTCTGTACTGCGTAACAACCGCCGTATTACGTCCCTATACAGGGTCATCCCATGCTCGGCAGCCACTTCTCCTTGTGCCTGTTGCAGTCAGCCAGAATCTCTCAGTCCTTAACTGCATTGCTTGAATGTGATGCAACTTGGATGGATGAAAGAAGTGCAATGACACGCAGATGACCAGCACTGCAAACCTTCTGTCAGCATTACTGTTTTTTTTGTGGCTGCCGCTGATGCAGTCCCATTGTGCTGTCAAGTGCATTGAGAAACTGAGGCATCACAGGACATGGAGCTCAGTTGAGACGCAGAGTCATGCTTCATGTGACAGCACAGATGAGAGTCAGATTTCACAGTTGAGCAATCACAAGAAGCAGACTGTTCCTACATGCAGGCGCTACATTGCCATACACCAACTCTGATGTTTTTGACCAGGTTACTGACAACCCTGGCACATCTGTACAACTAAGTTGGTTGGCTGAAGATGCAAAATTCTCTCTCTCTCTCTCTCTCAGCTCAGTCGCTGGCAATGGCACCAGAGGAAAGATAACAACAGTCTATGCCCTTTGGCATGTATACAGAGCCCCCTCAGGCTGCAACCCAGAGCATCAGCAGCATAACACATGCCATCCACGGTTGAACAGACTGTTGCCAAAAAAGGCACATGGCGCAGTCACATGCTTGCCACATGGCGCAGTCACATGCTTGCCAAACGGCCCAGTCAGATGCTTGCCACATGGCGCAGTCACATGCTTGCCACATGGCGCAGCCACATGCTTGTCACATGATTTAGTCAGGCAGCAAAATTGGGGACTGACCCTCATGGCCCTCAAACCATCCACAGCAGAAAAGACTAGGGTGACCAAGGGCAGTTCTGCCTTAATGCCCTGCCCCCATGCTGCCCCCAAAGCCGCTTGCTTTGTGCCTGGCGCGTCAAAGTAGCCTGCATGTACCACCACACCGCAGTCAGCTCTTGTTTGCTTGGCCGTGAGTCCACGCTCTGCGCGTCAAGGCTTGCGATTGGGGATGGCAGAAAGCTCTTGTTTGCTGACTGCAACAGGTTGTACAGAAAAGAGAAATTTACGCATGATCTTCAGCGATCATAACGAGAGCCTTCTGAGACGGCAGCCTGGAGCTTGCAAGGCTTACACATGCATCGGCAGACAAACAAACACCGGAAACAACATTGCATGGAATTAGTTCATGTATTGCTGAATTCAGCATGTGCGTTGCGGGAGTCGGTGTATGTACCAATGAGTGTCAAGATCAATTGCACGTACATAGACAGCTCTATCAAAAGAGTTATCAAATCAAAATCTGAAATTTCTGATGGCTTCTGGTGCAGACTGCAAGCTGTGAAGCATCGATCACCACCCATGCTTGTGCGCATCACCTAGGCTGTGAAACTGCCAAGTGCTTCAATGGCGCAGAAAGAAAGCACATACAGGGTTAGGCGTTTTGGTGTGCAGTACAATAAACTCAAGGATGAGGTGTGCCAATATTTTCTGTTACAACAAGATGCTCAGCAAGGCTGTCATATAACATAACCTCTTAAAGCTTTGCCATTGTTGATGGCAAGACATGACAACACTGCTCAAAACAAAGGCTCATGCCTAAAAGGCTCATGTTTATTACTGATTGAAAGGCTCATGCTTATTACTGATTGAACAGGCTCATGTTTATTACTGATTGAAGAGGCAAAAGAAGAGTGCTCACCTGGGGACAGCTGCTTAGCAGTGGAAAGGGCAGGGAAGGTGCGAGCCCTATCTTCCAAACCCGGCACCATGATCTGGTGCAGTGTGAGAGGCTGAGCATAGTCCTGCACCACATGCTGCCCCATAACCATCACCATTAGGCTTCTTGACTCCAGCCCCTTTTGCGCTGAGTCATCTGTGAGCAGAAAGAAAGAGAAGTTTACGCTTTACGGCAATCATCAAAAGAGCCCTACTCGGCGGCAGCCCGGAGCATCATCTGTGACCACCAGAACACAGCTCTAGTGTTGCGTGGACATTGTCAAAGATCACCAAAGGCGTGTTGGGATCTGTGCATTGAGATGGCAGTTGCCGGAAACAGCTCTAGTGGCCCATCAAGGTTGTCAGGATCATTGGGGGCATGTTGGGGGTATGTGAAGATGGATGCGCAGCACCGTACAGCTGCTTTCAGATGCATGATTGCAGTGCCAGTTGCTGAGAGGATGATGCCCGGGTGAGGAGCCATTGAGGGGTCACCTCTTGCAAGGTGGGGAGTTGTGACTTGTGTGCAGCAAGCTGTGTAATAGTAGGAAGCGTCTGGTGCAGTAGAAACAACACTGCATGCAAATATATACCCAACAAACAGAAGCTAACATCACTTGCTCATCAGCTGTACACAACAGCTGTATCATTGATGCCAAGACATGCACAAAAGCAGCAGGATCACCTTGTTGCGGCTTCGGTGCTGCAAATGACAAGTGCTGCGCTGAAGCTGAGATCAAAGGCATGTATGATGACAGCCTCTGGGCAAATGTCTCTGCCTTCACACTTAGGACAGACGGCTGTGACATCAGCCTATCAGGACTTGGGGGTCGACCCATGGACATCTGACGGCTAGGAGATGTCCCATTGCCCCTGTCCAATGTCCCCCTTTGACTCCTTTCAGCCAGCGTGAAAGGGGAGAAGGACCTGTTTTGCCTTCAGCAACCAGCACATTTTACGGTCAGCAATGGGGGGAGAGAGGGGGGAGAGATGGGGGAAGATGCAGGAGAGATGGGGGAGAGACCCCCGGGTCAGCAAGACGCAGTGATGCCCACAAGGCCTTAGTCAATGACTGAGACTGTTTCGTTGCAGTGACACAGCACCCATCACAAAGTAGACTCAAAAGAGCCTGTGTATAGGACAGATGAAGCTGCCTCGTGACTGGCAGCTTGGTTGAGCACTGCCTCATGACTCGCAGCTCAGCTGAACACTGCCTCACGACTCGCAGCTCAGCCGAGCACTGCCTCATGACTCGCAACTTGGCTGAGCACTGCCTCATGACTCACATGTTTGCTGAGCTTTGCCTCATGACTCGCAGCTTGGCTGAGTTCGGTTTGCAAGGACAGGTTACAGCATTGCAAAAGAACAGAACAGCAGCACAGGGCCATCAAACGCTCTGCACATCCATTATTGTCAGACTTACTAACTAGACAGAAAAGGGGGGGGGGGGAAATTGCTCCAGTCCTATTCCAACAAAGACATGCATGTGTTGCTTGTCAGAAGAAGCAGAAAATGCACGTGTTGATTGTGCAAGACAGGATGCAAAACAATGTGTTTCTTGCGGTAAAAAATGTGCAAACACCTGTGATTGGCATCGCCCATGGCATTATAATTGGGCTCAGCCGGTACCCTCTGCGCAGTCTCATGCAGGACAGGGCTCATGGCTGTGAATGTGGCCGAGTCACAGATGACCTGACCCCCATGAGCCACCCCCACAATGGTCTCCACCAGCTGCACTAGGGGTCCATGATAGTCGCGTGAGGGGGTGCACGCTGGTCTGTGTGACCTTGCCTGTTGCCATCCCCATACGAACTGACAGTCCCCGAAAGGCGATGGATTTAGCGGCCACCTGCAGCCATGTGACTCTGTTGACTGATGCCACCCATCAGCATTGCTGATCAAGGGCAATGTTTGTTTTTGTCAAGAACAGCATTGAATGACCTGCATCATTCACATTTGACATTCTAAAAACTCTCTCAGTTATTGTCTGTTGACTCTCCTGATGAGTCATAAAGACAAGAAATGTACACTGCTTGATTGCTGATCAAGGACGAGGCAGGTGATGAAGAGAAAATGAAGAGTTTACGCTTTTCAGCGATCATAATGGGAGCCTCCTAAGACGGCAGCCCGGAGCAATGCGGTAGATGTTGGTGTGCAAAGTCTGTTCAGGTTGAGTGTTGGGAGCACCTACCTGGTTGCTTTTGTCACAAGCTGATGCATGACTTTGTCACGGGCTGATGGCACAAGCTGTAACATACTTCATGAGCTGATGCATGGAAAGCATGCTGTGTTGCTTTGATGCTCATGTCAGCAAGTCATGCAGGCGAGCGAATGGCCAGGTCATTGCTGTGGTAAGCAAGCAAGCAATTCAGCGAGCAAGCAAGCACGCAAGCAAGCAGCAAAAACAAGGAATGTTTGAGTCTATATACTCTTCGCCCTGCAAGGGCATGCAGCACGGCAGATGGATGTTGGCGCGGAACCCAACTGGGCCTTCTTCATGCATATGTTGCCCTATATACTGAAAACAACGATAAGTGCAGCGCAACAGCAAAGCTTACGTCCTGGAGCTCAATGTAATGCGCATCAGTAACAGCTGGCATCTTGACTGTCAAACTCATATGCTCTGCAGCCTCTTGGTCTTGATCATCCACTTCACCTGCTCTGGTGTCATCACGCTGCAGGCCAGACTCACCTGCAAGCACAACTTTATCTGTATTTTCAGCCAGATAATCATTTTTCTCTCTCTACACTTTCTGCCACACCTGTATTTTGGGCACCGATACTGCCCTTCATCATGACTGCAATGTGCAAGGTGCAAGGCTGCTGATAGACTGCATGGCAAGCAAATGCAGGCAACCAATGTGAACTCATGAGGACTGAAAACACCCATCCAGCGAGTGATGCGAGAGGATGTGCTGTCGCTGAGTCAGGTGTTGATGCTGTGCGTGCAGCCACATGCCAGGGCTTGACTGTCAACCAGCAGGACCCCCCCCCTCCTTCATTCATCTAAGTGCGTCAAATGTTGCCCTGTGACTGCTTCTATGTTGTCAGCGCACATGCTTTGCTTAAATGTCAATGAGATACGCTTGGTTTAGATGTCCCTGAGACAATGGGCATGAAGGAGAAGTATTGAGGTGCGCATGCTTTCCCTCCAGCGCGCATGAAGCAATGAGAAACTGCAGCCAGTCGTGCTGCTGCTCACCAGCTGTGGAGCAAACAAGCCATACACTTGTGGAGCAAGCAAGCCATACGACTGTGGAGCAAACAAGCCATATAGCTGTGCAGCAAACAAACCATACAGCTGTGGTGATGCTGCAAAGCTAGGCAAAGGCGCTTGTTCCACACTGCTTGTTTTTCAGACGCATTGTGGCTGCACATCAGATTCAGCTGTAATGCCAACAAAGCATGAGTTTTTGTATACATGCACATGTGTTGTATACATGTTGTATATCCATCTATGTACATCTACATGAGTGTTCTTGTATGGCAGGCTTTGCTATCAAGCCATGCCCGCAATGAAGCACATCAAATCCAATGACACAAGATGCATTTCGCTGAGTCACCTTGGCCAGCAGAAGGCACTCCGTCTTCGCGAAAGGCAGCTTCCAAGGGCTGCCCTTCGAGAGCAGCCTTCTCCTGAAAGGCAACGTGGGGTGCCCCTTCTGAAGTGGCAGCTGCTTCAGGCAGCAGCTGTGCCATCTGGCGGATGCAGCTCTTGTTGTGGTATTGCAGCTCCACAGGCCACTTTGCCACAAGCAGAGCCTGCATCCCAAACACAAGAGCTGACATCAACACACACGTGTGACTGTGCTTCAGGCCAACCTGGGCAGCCCAGTATAATTCTTGGCTTCTCATTAAATTGACGCCGAAAGGCGTAGTCTTTTCTTTTCTCTTCTTTTCTGCTTGAGGCCATCATGTTCCTACTTGTATCTGTCCCTACTTTGGGTCTTGTTGACCACAGTGCAATTTTGCTTGGCAGCGCCACAGGCCACTTTGCCACAAGCAAAGCCTGCATCCCAAACACAAGAGCTGACATCAACACACACGTGTGACTGTGCTTCAGGCCATCATATTCCTACTTGTATGTGTCCCTACTCTGGGTCAGATACTGCTGATCACAGTGCAGACTTGCTTTGCAACTCCACAGGCCACTTTGCCACCAGCAGGGCCTGCATCCCAAACACAAGAGCTGACATCATCACACACACGTGTGACTGTGCTTCAGGCCACCATATTCCTTTGGTGCTCTATTGTCGAACCCCTTTGAACATGTAGTGCTTAGTGTATTTTGTTGTTCAGGTATTGTCTGTTGACTCCCCTGATGAGTCCTGAAGACAAGAAACGTGATTCATTGACTGGTTGATATTCCTACTTGTATCTGTCCCTACTCTGGGTCTTGCCGACCACAGTGCAGTTTTGCTTGGCAGCTCCACAGGCCACTTTGCCACAAGCAGAGCCTGCATGCCAACTTACAAGCTGACAGCAGCCTACCGGGGAAAAAACAAAAAAACACACCTTTTGTTGTCAATTTGATGAGAAACCAAGCATATACCGGGCTGCCCAGGTGACAGCAGCCTACATGTGTGATGATACTCAGGCCACCGCATTGTTACTTGTATTTGTACCTACTCTGGGTCTTGCTATACCAGAGTGCAGTTTTGCTTTGCAGTGAAGAACTATGACAGCCAGGTCTGTGAGAATGTGCTGTTACACCTGCTTGGCATCACAAAAGAGAGGCGCAGAGCCCTCTGAGGTGTGTCCTGCTGTGTTGGTATGTGAAAGTTGGCAATATTCATGTTTGCAGGAGAGGTTGGACGCACTGCAGCCTGTTCTGTATGCACGCGGGCCAATTGTCAAGCACAAAGAGTGGACACTTGGCTCCCTCATGCACACAAACATAAGCTTTTACCCAGGCCACACTCGTAAGCTGTTGGCTTGAGTGGTATCCTTCTTACCCACGACAAATAGTGCAGCACATGAGCTGAAGCTGAAGCGCAGAGAGTGTCTGAACAGCATCAGGTGAGAACCAAAGCCTTAGGTCGCTGCTATGGCCAAGGCATTGCTTTCAGCTTGCTTACAGGGTAACAGAGGGATTCCAGTGCATCAAAAGACAGCTATCGGGACCTCTGACATGTGCTCAATGGCAGCAGTGCCATACACATCTGCTGTTGACCTTGTGGGTCTATGGGGTCACAAAGCCCAACTGGGGCATATGGCAGTTCTGGGCACACTTGGGGGCACAAGGGGGGGTCACATGGGCCCCATGTCATGGGGGACACATAGGGCCACATGGGGCACACATGGGGACACATAAGGACACAAGTCATGGGGCAAATGGGGTTGCACACATGGGGGTGCTGACCTGCTGTGTAGCTGCGCTCCAGGCGATGGCATCCGAGGCCTCATGGAATGCCAGCAGGAACACATGGGGTAGACACATGGGGCAGACACATGGGGCAAACACATGGGGGTGCTAACCTGCTATGTAGCTGCGCTCCAGGCGATGGCATCAGAGGCCTCATGGAATGCCAGCAGGAACACATGTGGTAGACACATGGGGCAGACACATGGGGGGTGCTGACCTGCTGTGTAGCTGCGCTCCAGGCGATGGCATCAGAGGCCTCATGGAATGCCAGCAGGAACAAAATGTGGTAGACACATGGGGCAGACACATGGGGGGTGCTGACCTGCTGTGTAGCTGCGCTCCAGGCGATGGCATCAGAGGCCTCATGGAATGCCAGCAGAAAAGCATCCCCCTCAGTTGTCACCTCATAGCCGTTGTACTTCCCCAGCTGGGTTCTGATGACATGGTCATGCACATCTATGGCCTGGTCCATCACCTCTCGGTCCTGTGCAGATGTAAAATTTGGGTGCAGGTCACAATTAGACGCAGGTGGAAATTGAGTGCAGATCAGAATTGGGTGCAGGAGTACAATTTGGGTGCAGGTCACAATTGGGCGCAGGTGAAAATCGGATTCACGTCAGAACTGGGTGCAGGTATACAATTTGGGTGCAGGTCACAATTTGGCGCAGGTGAAAACTGAATCCAAGTCAGAATTGGATGCAGGTGTACAATTTGGGTTCAGGTCACAATTGGGTGCAGGTGAGAATTGAACGCAGGTCAGAACTGGGTGCAAAGTGTATAGTTTGGGTGCAGGTCATAATTGGACGCAGGTGGAAATTGAGTGCAGGTAAGAATTGGACAAAGGTGTACAATTTGGGTTCAGGTCACAATTGGGTGCAAGTGTAAAATTTGGGTGCAGGTCATAATTGGACGCAGGTGAAAATTGAAGGCAGGTCAGAAATGGGTGTAAGTGTACAATTCAAGTGCAGATCACAATTGGACGCAGGTGAAAATAGAATGCAGGCGAGAATTGGACGCAGGTGTGCAATTTGGGTGCAGGACACAATCGGACGCAGGTGAGAAATGAGTGCAGGTCAGAATTGGATGCAGATCACTTTTGTGTGTATGTCACAATTGGGTGCAGGTCAGTCTGGGTGCAGGTCGCAATTGGGTGCAGGTCAGAATTGAATGCAGGTCAGAATTGGGCGCAGGCCAGATCTGGAGGAGGGTCACAAATGAGTGACAGCTGAATTGGGACGTCCAGGGAGGAGAGGAGAAGGGATACTCAAACAGACACACTGACTGAAGGACTGACAGACAGACTCCTATAGGCTGGCAGGCGGATAGGTAGAATCTCAGGCAGACAAAATGACTGTCAGGTGAAGCAACAGAAGCCAGAAAGGGTGACTGTATTTCAGGATGGGTAGCATGCGCTGCAAAGGACAGATGGTGTTCTGGCTTGCTGAGCAATGCTGCATTGCAAAGTTAAGGCAGAAGTTGTTGGGCATGTGCTGATCTGTGCACTGAACAAGACTGCGCCACAGACGCTACTCATGCTGTGCCACATGCTTTGATTTGCTTGACTGTATGACAATGCATGTCAAGCCAGAGCAAAGCAGGCAACAATCCATCCACTTGTCATGATGAAGTCTACATGACCCAATAGCATGAAATAAGATGGCTGGCAATACACAAGCATGTAACACATGCTCAACACAAGCATGCACAGCACATGCATGCGTACAACATGCATGCATCACACATACATAGCACAGGCACGCGTAACACAAGCATAGTGCATGCGTAACACATGCATGCAACATGAGCATGCGCACCCATTCCCAAAGCTCTGTGGATCCTTCCACGTCTGTTGACACCAGAGTGATGTCTGCACCAGTGCCTGGCAATAACCACAACGAGCATCAGTCACATGGTCAATCAATATGTATTTAATGTCCTGGGGGGCAACAGGGACCCAACAGACAAGCAGTTCAGTTCAGTGAGTTTCATACAGACAAGATTGGCTTCCTACATGCAAAGCAGTCCCTAAGGAGAACCACCACATGTACAATGAACATCAGTGCGTGTGCGACTAATGAACATCAGTGTGTTCGCAACTAAACATGCTTTGCTGTTCTGTATTACTGGCATCCGATTCCAGTCAAGCATACATGTCTTCATGCTAGGGCTTTGCTGCCAGGAACGGGTTTCATGCAACGTGATTCTCACGCTGTGTGTGGCATACAGCAAGCTTTTGTGCACATGCCATGGGGCTTTCGTGTCACAGGGCTTTCGTGTACATGCCACAGGGCTTTTGTGTACATGCCATGGGGTTTCGTGACACAGGCTTGACATCACACTCTGAGCACATACATGACTGTAAGCTGTTACTCGCATGGACAACAGATCCAAGGATATGACCATGGTACGAACATACCAAGCAGTGACATCACATACAATGTAAGCTTCTGATTGCTTGGATGGCATGATGTATGTATACCTGGTGCCCCCTTGCGCTTGATCCAGCGCAGCACAAACTTCTCGTATGAGCCTCTCCTGAGGCGACCAACAGTATCCAGCACAACGAAGAAGACCACCAGTGCTGGAACCACTACCAGCAAAGTGATGGAAATGCTTCTGTAACTGTTGACCAAGGCTGCGACACATGATGCTGTTCCATTCACCTTTTGGAAGGTGTAGGTGCTGTAGCAAGTGCAGCCCTGCAGATAACAAGTACACTCTGAAATGGGACGCATACTGCTGTTCCATTCACCTTCTGAGTGTAGGTGCTGTAGCAAGTGCAGCCCTGCAGACAACAAATATACTCTGATAATTATCTTGAAAGCATGCATGCATTACTGCTGAAAACGTGTATATGTGAGCAAGGTGTCTTCTCACCTTGCAGTGCTTGCACAGGTGTGATGCAGTGTGAATGGCATACATGCAAGTGTATACATGGTCTACATCTACAGTGTGAGGCACCATAAGCCCCAGGAACAGACCAAACCCTTGCATGTTGAGAGTGTTTGGTGGTGGGAAGGGAGGGAAGCAGCAAGATTCATGTAAGACAGACAAGGCAAAGGCGTACACTTTTGACACATACCTGATAATCGTAGTAGGCAGGATCCAAGGTGACTTGCATGGGAACAGGCAGCATGGACACATTGGCTTCCACAACTGGGCATGCCAGATTGGCAACACCTGAGACAGATGAAAGCGCCCTGCAAGGCATGGAAGAAAGGCTCAGCAGCATTCTGCTTCATCTCACCATGCATGATTGCTCCACCCAACCCTATGTATCATCATCCACAATTTCATCATCTTGTTTTGTGTTTGATGACACAAATTCACCATGCGCAAATCCTCCACCCAGTTCTATGTATCATCATCCACATATCCATCATTTCTCTTGTGTTCGATGAAACAAGTATACCAGTCCTATGTATCATCATCCACAATTTCATCATTTCTTGTGTGTTTGATGAAACAAGTGCAACAGTGGAAAGTCAGAATTTGAAGCCCGGTGAAGGTCTTCAAGCCAGTTGAATAGAGACACATCTGGGCAGAAAAGCGTGACAGGACCACTCAGGATGCTGCATAAGATGCTCCACAATACAATAATTTTGGAATGATGTTGTTTTGTTTGACATTCACAAGTTAAAGTTAAACCGCTACACCCGTGATGCTCTGAACAAGCCTGTCTGGAGGGAATTGACTTGCGTCGCACGTACCTGATGCCTGCTGGCTAAGTACACGTTTTTATTATTATTATTATTATTATTATTATTATTACAATACAACAAGGCTGACTGAGAGTGTCCTGTACCACATTCAGGGCGCCAAAAACCCAAACTCAGCATGATGTGATGACTGGTCCTTGTCAAAGCTGGGGGTGGCATGAAAAGCCACTCAGAGACATTGCCTCTGTGGGTACTAGGATGGCATGAAGTAAATAGTGCTTGATGCCATCCTATACAATTACATGTGCGCACTAGTAAACTAGCGCTCTGTGGGTATTAGAATGGCTTGAGGCACTACATACTGACATTGCTTTGTGATTGAAAGGCTGGCATGAAGCATTGCAGCAGCATCTCCCAGGAGACAAACGGTTTGGAGAGGGGAGCGGCAAGAGTGCAGACTTTGGGGGCTTGAGGCAAGCAAGTGGCGTGGCAAGGTTGGGTGGGTGGGTGTGGGAAGGGTGGGGAAGGGCATAGAGGGTTTGGGGGCTTGAGGCAAGCCAGGAGGGCAAGGAGGGATGCAAGGAGGGGCGCGAGGAGGGGAGGGGGCAGAGCATACAGATCAGTACAATAGGGAAGACAGATCTGACAACAGCATAGTGACTTACGTTGACAGAGCAAGAAACGAAGGCAACAGCTGGTCGTTTGTATTTTCTTGTGTGCCCATCAGACTGGTATTTGCCAGCGTGAGAACCTCCAGTGCTGTCCAATTCCCTATTGAATCTGGAATGGTGCCCCTGCACGACAGCACACTCTGTATTGTTGTGGCCTGCTCACAACAACGAAAACCAAATCAGGCATTTGCTCAGACAGAGTTGGCTCTTGCACTTTGTGACTCAACACAGGAACCAGCGCTTGGGTGATGGATCCAGCACAGGGGCGGTGTAATGCGCCCCTGTTGAACAAGTGAGTGGACAACAGGAGTGGACAGCAAGAGTGGACAGCAAGAGTGAACGACAAGTGAATGGACAACAAGAGTGGACAGCACGAGTGGACTCACGTCAGGCCAATGTTGTCGCTCAGGTCAAGCTGGCGCATGAGGCCTTGTTTGACCCAGCTGGTAGGGATGGTCCCTGTCAGCTGGTTGTCATGCAGCGTCACCACCTGCAGCCCATAATGCTTATGCAGTCGAGAGACAGTTACGCTAGCAGCAACAGCATCCAGGTGAAGTCTTGCAAGATGAATGAGAATTACAGCACTGCCATGGACCATGTATGTGTGAATGTGGGTGTGTGGGTGTCCACCTATTGACACATAGGAGAACAAGGGGCTCCACTGCAGCCCAGGTGTTGCACCCAAGCAGTGTGGCAGCGAGCATTCAATACGTCAGCCGAAATGGACAGAACACATCACGTATATGCTGGTTCAGAACGCATACTCGTGTTTGGTGTTGATAGGCATTGGCCATGGGGGGACTGTCAGCCCGAACGGCAGCCCGATTGGGAAACATAGATACACATGACAGGATTGGACAACTCAAACGAAAGACATGACATTCTTCCATGCAGCCCCGTGGCATGAAACAGTGTGCAAAGTCAGTAGTGGCACAAAACAACGGGCAGTTTGAAGACAAACCATGAGGCCCAGTGAGGCCATATTTGCTGGAAGTGGCCCAGACAACATATTGCCATCCGCCTGGAAGCTGACGATATACTCGCACTTACTCAGCAATGCATTGAAGCTGCCGGAGAACAGATTGTAGCCCACATCCAGACTCTGTAACATGCACCCACAAACAGGTGAGGCACAAATGGTGAGATGCAGTGTGCTGCGTAGCTTGAGGTTTCATGTATTGATCTGTGACTGTCAAAGGGCTTGGCGGTTGGGCTTGAAGCTGGTGACTGATACATGATGTCATCGGATGCCCAGAGCACCTCAGGCAAAAGTAACAAACTGCAGCAACAAACTGCAGCAACAAACTGCAGCAACCAACTGTGCCAGCAGCAGATACAGAAAGGCTAGAGTGTGACCAACACATGCAAAAAGGCCTCACCACAATAGGCAGGCGAGCCAACGATGCTGACAAGCTTCCAGTGAGCATATTTCCCCGCAAGTCTATCTCGATTAGCCCATCTGCAGGGCCCAGACCCAGCTCATCAGCACCATACGCGCTTGGTACAGTTGCTGCGTTCAGAAAGGAAGACATACGGAAGAGAAACAAGAACACACACCTAGAAATCTGCCGGCCAGGTTGCTGACTGGAATACTGCCGGTGAGCATATTGGTCTGAACTGAAAAATATGCAAGGCTGCTGCTAGAGGCCCAGTATGTTGGCAAAGGACCTTGCAGCTGATTTGAGGACAAATCCAACAGAACCAAGTCTGTCATGCTGCTCATGTCAGGAATGTCGCCAACCAACATGTTTTGAGCCTGTGGTTGCAGCAAGTCAAATCAGTGCAGTACAGTACAATATACTCAACATACTAGGGTACAGTCTAGGACAGTCCAATGATCAGCTCAACGCTAAGTGTTAAGGTATGACGCCACAGCACTGCCGTACATGTTATGCGGGAGGTGAAAAAAGTGACTCTGCACCAGACTTTTAGGACACAGGACACATAAGATTACTCACCAGCACAATCTCTGTCATAAGCGATGCAAAAAGGTCAGGTGGTATGCTACCTGCACCCAGCAGACAATTTCACAGATGGCAATTCGTTGTACACAAGTTCTTGGGTATGCGTGCACCCTGAGATGCCACCTTTGCCGCTCACAGGCCATCAGACCTAAAGGATGCAAGCATACAAAATGCGTGCAAACAGGAGAATGCATTACCTGTTAGCATATTGGCCTGCAGAGACACTCCCACTAGAACTGGCAATTGAGCAAGGCTCGTAGGGATAGAGCCGCTCAAAGAGTTGCCTGTGCACAACAGCCAGCTCAGCCCTGGGATGAGCCAGAAAGTGTGTTTTGCGCCATCTGACAGCCTGGTTTGGCACAAGATATACCCTGCAAGTTGAGGAACTCTATGCCTTCCAACGCATCCCAGATGTCCCCGTTTGAGTCCGCAATCTGCCCAACTAAGTTGTTGTTGGCAAGGGATAGGCCCAACACCGCACAAGGTGTAGAGCAAGTGGTAAGCCTCGAACCATTTGCCGGCATACAGCTGGGGCTGGATGCCACATAACAGCAGTAGACACCCGTCCATGTGCAGTATGTTGCAGTGGTGTTGGACGGTGCACCACCCCAGCCAGTGTTGCTGTCCCAAGCTGTGCCATTGAGGGCATCGTATAGGTTGTTCAGAGCTACATGCTGCTCATAAATGTCAGCGGCCACAGCCCTTCTGAATAAAGTCAACGCTACATTGAATTGCAGAAGCAGTCTCCAGCTGCTGAAGACCAGCCGCTGCATGAACCCAGCCCCAAAGCTGGTGTTTCACGCAGGGATGCAGAAGGTGGCGACCAAAAGACCCGGCGTGCACATAATTCAGAGTTGGCATGCGCAAGCCTCTGTGCCACGCTGACGTACAAAATGCTGTTGCGTCACCATAGACTTGGAGTCTCGCCCTCACTGACAGCAGGCCAGCAGAGTCAGGCAGTGGCTTGTTCAATCTGAAGATGCACTTTTGCTGCTGCCTGTCAACTTGGTCTCGAGTCAAGCGCGCGCGTCATCATACCTTGACCTGCCCTCGTATGGGTTACCAGGGGTTTTGGTAGCTTTTCCGAGCTTTTGTTTTCTGGCTTTTGGTCAAGGACCTGGTCAAGGACGATCGTCCCGCTGATCGTCCCGCTGATCGTTCCCTCCCTGATTGAGTAATGCGATCGGGTCCCCTCGTAAATTCAATCTGCCGCACTTTTTGAACGAGCGATTCGCCGACCGAGACGAAAAACTTGTCGCAACAGCATGCATTGGCTGTCGTTGCTTGTTGTCAGCGGCTCTGTCAAGGCTGCGCCACAAGGGTCGCAACCTCTATGCAGACCAAATATGATGGCGACAGTGGGACCAGGAGGTTGCTGCAGCTGGGCTACCGACAAACTTTGCAAAGACCACTCAGGTGGACAAGTAATTGCGCGATATGTCTCGGCATCATGTCTCCTTTGACAGCGATCACAGGTATACAGGCTTGCACGTACAGGCCCAACTTGTTCCCCTGTCACCATGCCTTGATCTGTCGGCAAACATACTGTGCTTCGTAGGTCTTTACAGCCAGGGTCTTCTGTATGGGGGACCTGTTGTGCTCATCTGGAGTTGGGTGTTCACAGGGGCTGTGACCATTCTTGTTGGACTTGCTATGAGTGAGCTGTCTTCTGCTTTCCCAGTCTCTGGTGGCCTCTACTTCTGGTCGTTCATGTTAGCTGGGAAGTATGGTCCGGTTGCCAGCTGGTGCGTAGGATGGATCAATCTTCTTGGCCAGGTTGGTCACAGGCTACTGTTTTGCCGTAGTCCCCTTGACCAGAGATTCTTATGAGTACACTTATGTGGCTGGACTCCGTGCAGATTGCTTTTGTGGCAGGCAACACCTACACTTTTGTCGAAGTGCTAGCTGCCATGTTGTTTCTTGCAACACAAGACCAGCTAAGTGGTGGTTACAGCCCAAGCAATAGCATGGTGCGCAGATGGACCATCCAATCTTTGCTGACAAGCAGCACTTCGTTACTGACTGGCCACTGCCTATGTTGCAGCAACTGTACATGTTTGGTGGATTACTTGTGATCTATGCCAGCGTGAACACATTCACCCTCAAATCGCTCCAACAAGTGGCTCGCATAGGAGCTATATGGCAAGTTGCAGGTGAGCCTGCACATCACCACCAGCTCATACCAGGCCTTCTGCTACGCATCATCATTTGCCAACCAAGCTCACCTTGCCAAATGCCTTGCATGGCTTCTGCTGTTCAACCTGGCTGCTGCGCAGGTGCCTTTGTCATTGCAGTGACCCTGCTTTCTGTTCCTGAAAAGCGCCAGAAATGGTCTTGGGTTCTGACAGACTTTCAGGTAAGCATTGTTGCTTGAGTGCACTTGCTCAAAAGTCCGGCAGCGCACATCTTGAGTCTTGTCAAGGGTTGCAAACACAAGCTAGTGTGCGCGCATCAGACTGGCACTACCGATTCATGTCCACTTTCACACTCCAGCTTGATAGCCTTGTTTTGCAAGTAAGCACATAGCGTCTTCAGCAGCTAATTGACATAATCAGTGCTTGTTTGTACAGCCAAACCCTGCATCTGGCATCACAAGTCCTGGCTACATTTGTCTGCTTGGGCTTCTGACTGCTTGTTGGAGTTTCACTGGGTATGACTCAGCTGCACATCTGATTGAAGAGACAATCTCCGGAGATTTGACAGCAGGCTGGCCAATGCTGTATGCAATCGTGACATCATTCACTGTCGGCCTCCTCTACCTGGTGTCTCTCACAGCAACAATCCAGGTGATCTTCGTCAACTCAAGACGCCGTGACAGCACATGTCATCAGGTGCTATGCATGCTGCACTTGACATTGTGCCACGGTGTGTGCTTCTGGTTTCAAATGGACAGCTTGGTATTTGGCATGTGTATCAGACGGCAGGTGTATTAAACCCAAGTTGCATGGCATGCAGAGCAATCCCCTACCCTTGTTGTTCGTCAAGCTAAGAGTTGTTCCCAATCATGTCATGTGTGCCTGATGTTGCTTTCCAATGCCACGTGAACTTAGCTGAGCGAAGCTGTTCAACAGGACATAACCACATTCACAGACCCATCAGCTGAGCTTGCTACGGTCTCGTATGTGGCTCAAATCATGTGGGATGCATTTGAGAGCAGATACTCATCTGGTCATGCTAGCCTGGTGCTGATGATGGTTCCTCTTGGCTCTTGCTGGTTTTGTGGGCTGCTTTCCATCACCTCTGCGTCCAGGTACACTGTCAGACTTGTGCCGTCGAGCAGGGCGCTCGGCGTTGTATGCTTGTACAGCATCTGGGCAGCCCGGTATAATACTTGGCTTCTCATTAAATTGACGCCGAAAGGCGTAGTCTTTTCTTTTCTTTTCTGCTTGTACAGCGTGCAACTTACCTGTGGAATCAGTGCATCCTGATACCGCCCGCATGTGTAGTGCATGTCTGTATTGCGTTTGCATGCGTGGGATGCCTTTGCCAGCATGAACATCACACTTCACAGCATCAGTCATGTAGAATGATTTGAACTTGTGGCAGCACAGTAAGCAACTCTGGCAGAAACCTGCCCTTTTTTTGAGCCTTGGAAAACTTGCAGGATGCTTTATGGGTTCTCCCGTGACCAGGCTGTTCCCTTTTGGAGGATCTGGACTTATGTGGATGCACACAGTGGTGTACCAGTCAATGCAGGTCTGCAAGCTAGATCTAGGCATTCGAGCCACAACAGCTGGCACACAATTTGCATCATGCACATGCATGAAACCTGCAAGCATCAGGCAAGAAAAGGTGCATCTCTCGTCACTCCAGTATTTGCTAATTCACGCTACATTACTCTGAATAGACTGACGACAACCTTCTTGTAGCAAACGTGAGTTGACCACATAGAGGGCTCTCAGATGCACACTGGGTGGACATGTTTCAGTGAAGTCAACCTTTGTGTTATGCAGTCTGGGGCGTGGTGGCAGGGGCTTTTGTCATGAGCCTGCCTTTGTTACAAGGGGTGACAGCCTTCCTTGCAACAACATCAATCGCTACTGTAGGACTGGCGCTAGCCTATGGTATGCCTATCGGCCTCCACCTCATCAATAGGAATAGCTTTGAGCCGGGACCGTTTACTTTGGGCAGGTGACACTGCCTTCTACGCTGTTGATGCCAATTGGTCGCCCACAAAAAAGTGTGCACCTGCCTTTGGATGATGCATACAGTCAGCAGTTACGCATCTGTAGGTGTTGTGATGTTGCTTATAAGAGTCTGGCTGCAAGCAGGCAACTCCTGCTTTGACAAAATCTACAGCAAGACTGATACTTGATCTTATGACAAATCAGGTTTGTCTTGGGATGCATTGCAGGTGGAGCTTCCCCGTGGCGATCATTGCTTTCATCTGGCTGATGTTTACCTCCGTTATATTCATGCTGCCAGGCACATACCCAATCACGTCAGTGACTCTCAACTATGCCCCTGTTGCAATTGGCGGCGTACTGCTTCTCATTGCTGCTGCCTGGGTTTTGTCAGCCCAATTCTGGTTTTCGGGCCCCAAAACTGAGGTGGACAACTCTGATGTTGTTAAAGTCAAGTACTGGATCTCTGATCCCCCCAGGCATGGCCTGTGATGCCCAACATGATCAAGCTCCCTTTGCATGTACCTTATTCCTGTTAGCTGTACAGTATATGAAGTATGAACGTCACTACAGAATGAACACTGTATACAGTTTGTTGTGTGCAGTATACATAGTAAACGTATGCACTTATCTGTAGGTCCACTTATGCATGTCAGTTTGTGCAATGAAGCTTGGTCATAGGTAGCATCTACTAGCGCCCTTGACGTTTTTCTGCGCCCCATTTGGCTGCATTGTGCAGGTCAGACCTAGGCAATTTGCTGTGTGACTGTGTACACATGTGTTTATCATGAAACACAGCAGGCACAAGTGCTACTCGTAAGCGTATGAGTGTGCTTACTGGCTTAAACATTTGCACCTTACCTTTCTGTGGACATGCACAGAGCAAGATGCTGCTGTAACTTCATGTGTAGGATTTCAAGATCAAAGCTTGTTGTGGTACTAAGTACAAGTCTTGTAACTGAGGATCGTGTTGACACGCATCAAGGGCCCCAAGCTCTGGTGCCAGACCAGTCTTGGATGCCCTGCAGTACGCCGGCGCCATGTCCAATACTAGGGAAGCAAGTACACACATCAATGGTGGCACAACATGTCATAATTAGCCATTTGATACAACAGTTTGATAGGTGGGTGGCACAGCCTGGTACTTGCATCATGCTTCTGACAGAAGCATGTCCAGTCCATTGCAAGCAGCTTGCAGATACATACTCGCAGGTCATGTAGTGATGGAGCCTATCGCTGTGAACAGTGCGGTGCACACTCCTTCCAGCGAGCTGTTGATGCAATCATGCCTTGGCTTGACGCTATCCCATTTCATGTACTTGTAGAACCACTGTGAGCCTTGGGTACAGCTTGTGTGGACAAGATATACGCCAAGTTTGTAGGGAGACACTGACGTCAATGCAATTGACGTGGACTGGCGTTCATCCTGCATACTGTGTTGTGTAAAAGCTTTTCAGCTGTTCTGCATAAACTGTCCCACTAGGATGATCCTAGAGCAGCTTCACAGGCAACTCTCCAAACCTAATAGGTTACTCCGCCGAGCAAGTCGCCTTCGACTCACTTCAGCAGCTGATACTAGCGCAAGGCCTTACGCGGTCACTTGCTGTTTGAAAAGGTCGCAGACGTGCGTGGTAGTTTCGCGGGACTTGTTTTCGTGAGCGCTCAAACGAGCGCTCGGGTGCATGCCTGAAACAAACCCTTGACAGGCTACCCCCGGTATTTGTTTCGAGAAGTGATCGATCGCTCAAGAACAGAACATCAGACACTGCAGCATAGTTTTGGCTATTCATCCGAAATTTCCTGTGCGAAAGACCACGACCTCAAGTTTTATTTGATCTCAAGACCCTATGGCGGGCCCAGAAAAGGCGCAGGAGACCGAGCAGCTTGGCACCAAGCGTAAAAGGTTCACGGCAGAGCCAGTTGCAGCCAATTTGTCGGACTCTGTGCGTGACGATGATGCAGCCTCAGACTCTGGCTCAGGTGAGCAAAGTGAGGAGCTTTTGCTGGACTCCTTTGACCAGGACATAGCTGAACCTATAGAGGCCTTCAACGAAGCTGTCACCAGCACAACAGCCTTCCTGCAGCCCTCTGAGCAGCTGTCATTGCTCGCACGTTCAGCTGCCAAGGTATGCTGCGTCTTCTGG
>JAABUK010003183.1_pt1 | contig 28107 bp, 39 predicted proteins | sample 5559141 | NCBI WGS metagenome assembly JAABUK01 (sample SAMN10711869, study PRJNA513367) | rock metagenome | isolation source: Antarctica rocks | place: Antarctica: Victoria Land, Pudding Butte nord | collected 2016-01-03
CCTCCCTGGGTTGTGTTGATAGCTGCCCCTCCCCCCTGCCCTCTCCCCAACTGTGTCTCTTGTTCCTGCTTTTTCCCTTTCCCGTGGGCAAACCTGAGCTCTCTGCCTTGGAAGACCCTCTTTCAAGCCTTGTCCTCTGCCTTGTCATCTTGCTACCTTGCATCTGTGCTTTCACCTGCCTTCACTCTTGATGCAAGTGTGCTTGTTTTGCACCCAACATGTGGCAATACATGCAGATGTCTGCTCTAAATCAACGCTCTGTAAGAAAAAAGCCTGAAAAGTCTTTCCGCTCAAGCAGTTGCTCCAGAACATTCAACAAAAGACCCTCGCTGCCTCAAAATTTGCTCCTGTTGTGTCAGGTGTTCTTGCATGCAGTAGGAGGTTGTTGGCTTCAACAAGTTAGGTTGACTTCAGGTTGAGCAATATGGGGAGGAGTATCAGGATCAGTCTTGGGGACCGTTGATTGCACTGGTCAAGGACAACAGGCCGCCAGCAAGCAGAGTTGTGACCTCAGCCAAAGACAGGGGAGCAATCAAGGAACTGTTCCTCACCCTGAATGGATATATCCAGGTATGGCTTACTCATGCTTGGCATTGCAGGGAAACAAGAATGTTGCTTCTAAACCAAATACGGTGACAAGAAGAATTGCTATTGAACAGGATTGCGGGTCCATGCGTGACTTACCCCTTACCGTCTGTCACAAGTAGCCGCAACAAAGGTAGATAACAACAAAAACATTGAAAAATCCTACATTTAGCTTTTGGGATGTGATACAGGGAAACAGCTTCATATCTCTCCTTGATTGGCAAGTTGTATTGCACATGTACAGCTCATGAGTTGGTCAACAAGAAATTTGCACGGAGGCGCATCACAGAAGGGTCTCACTGACAGGCTAACTATGGGTATTGAATGCAAAATTTTGAGGTTGTCATGCAGTGTATGCAGATTTGTTTGTATGCATAGTGCTTGTCAAGCACAGCACAACCCAGATCAGCACAGCCCAGCACAGTGCTGCACAGCACAGCACAGCACAGCACAGCACAGCACAGCACAGCACGGGCAAGGCACAGAGCGGACTTCCGTCTCACCCATGAACTGTACACCTACATCTGCCTTCCAGCAGTCACAGCCAGCCTGCAAAATATGTCAACATCCAGAGATGGAGGCTGCAACTCCTGTGAACAACCTGGACTGAATGTGCCCTTTGCTTTTGAAGGGGTTACAGGAGCAGCAGAGTCAATGGACAATTCCAGATACCTTACTGCGCTCCAACATGAAGGATGCCATTGCAGAAGACTTCCTGCCGTCATACAACGTAAGGGCACTGGCATGTGCTTGCCACTATGTGTCTGTCGTATTATGCATGCTGATAGCATGGTACGCATGTACTGCGCAGTCAGGCAGAGTGCACATGCAACTATTAGGTGCTGAAGGCTGTCACAAATATGCATCATGAGCAGGGGTCTAAACGACATCTGCCAGCAGCTAGCAGCGCTGTGCATGACAGTTCTGGCCCCGTGACACCTACAGTGCATTTTTTGTGAAGCAAAGTTTTGGTGCATGTCAAATGCTGCATGCATCTTGTATTGCAGGAGTTTCTGGAAGCATACAAGGGTGTGGACTTTACCAAGTCTCCTGAGAAGTATTTCAAGTACAGCGTGAAGGACATACAGGCCATGCTGCTTGAGACCTTTGCACGATGACTGCTGTAAGTCAAATATTGGATCAGGAGTGATTGCACTGAATGAGATGTACATCAATGTATGCACGCTGCCCTGGTCAAGTTCAGTGAGATCAAAAACTTTCGTTGCAAATGTTCTTGCTGTTCATTGAGCTGTTAATACAGAACGCAGAGATATGGCCTGAGTCAAAAGGCACACTATTCTGTAATTCCATAGATTGACCAGCAAAGCACAAATCTAAAAGCATGCTGCATTTGTAGCCACTCAGACCGGCTAGCTGTGGGTTGACTATAACTCATCACCTAGGCCTGCTTTGTTGGATATGTTGAACTAGTCTGTATGTTGGGCTCACCACGCTATGTTGGGCTCACCACTGAGTGCAATCAAACTACACATGGTACACTACTCTTGTGATCTACACGGTTTTTGTGCAGTTTACTAGTCTAAAGAGCTACAAATACACATCCTTGGAAATATTCTGACCCTGGGAAGCACCAGATGCACAGCCGCAGCTTGCATCAGAGCACTCGCAAGCATGCTTCATCATGTCAGCAAGTTCACTCTCGCTGCAGTCTGTCCACTCAGACTCGCTTTCGTCTGTTGAATCCTCTGAAGGGGTCCCATAGGCAGCTCTCTGAGCTTCGACCAGATCCTTGACCTTGCCACAGAAGCAAGTGTATTCCATACAGTCACAGTCATGATGAACCTCCCCTCCTGAGACTGGACCGATTTGATCAGCCATTTCCCTTGCCCATTTGGCAAACTTGCAGTTTTCTGGGCCCATCTTCTTGGAGATGTAGCGCCTTTCAGCATCTGTCAGGTCCTGTGGCCAGGGCAAGATGTGATGAGCCATCAAAGTTGTGAAGGAGACTGAGGTGCTGATCCCCACAGCCAAAAACCGGGGGGGGGGGAAAACAAGACATATCTGAACCAATGCATGAGGCGCATTGTATCAGTTTTGCATAGCACAGCCCAGCCAAACAACAAGTTTATTGGCAGGTCAGCCACACCTTGATCAAAATTGTCTCATGTGCATCCTCATTCCACTCCACAGACAGACCTGCAGCACGCAGGCAGTTGTAGACTCTGTGCCCCACCTCCCCAATCTCATCATCAGTGGCCTGCATGACACATGATGATAGCACCTTACTATATGCCACCGACAGTAATTGACTTGCTAATGATACACCAAATCACTTGAGTACACGGGCAGCACTAGTGTATCAATAGCAGCACTTGCATGTGATCGACGTTCACAATGGCTGTCAGGTTGGCTGTTGTGGGTGCTGCTGTTGAAAGGATGGCAAGGCAGCTGTGCTTGATCACTCATGTTTCTAGATAACACGTTGGCTCCCAGACAATGCAAGCAGCACATTGCCAGGAGTCAGGCAGTGAAGTGGTGCATAGTCTAAAGCATGTTCCACCTCTTCTGCAAAGTACCCAAAAAACAGTCGGAGAGCCCCATCACGCACTGCTTTGTCTGCAGCCTGGACGTGGTAGAAGGCGTAGCCCGTGGAGCAGCCCCGGCAACCAGCACAAAGCTCAACCCTCCACATGATCTGATTGCTGCATCTGGAACAGCACGCACACACTTGTGACAGCAGAACGCCGGCCGCTTCACAACTTCTGAAACCCTTGAACAGATCCAGAATGCCCTCTTCGTCAGACTTGGCTGCTGCCTTGGCCGTCTTGCTCTTGACGGTCACCTGAAGGCACACAAGCTCGTGCCTAGATTCCTTATGCAGCCCTCGAAGCCGTCTCGGTTGCACTAAGCAATTAAAATGTGCATACTGTGCGGTCGTGGAAAACAGACGCGCGAACAGTAGCCAGTGCATAAAAGATCGCTCACCATGCCTGATCAGTGCTTCGAGTACACCGCAGCAGCAATCTATCTGGACCTGATCTCAATCTGATCGCAAGCACATGTGTGTCGGCAGGCGCTCAGGACGTGCACCGTAATGTTCTTTTTCTGCTTTGCGTTTTTCCGTGAACGCACAGGTTCGATAGCCCACCTCTGAGCCCACCTGCAGACCCCCCCTTCGGCGGGACGGGGTTGCCCACCATGGTGAACCGAGGCTTAAGGTGTCCAGATGTGCGACGCTATCAATGCCTGGATGAAAACAGGCACAGTAAGCCAACAGAAGTAAGCCAACAGATATGTCTTGCTGTTTGCGGGAATTGCTTAATTATTGTGTGCTGCTAAATGCAGATGTGCATGCATGCGCATCGTGTGGGCGTGCAACTTGTAGTAGGCACTGTCACATCTCTTAGTCATCATAAACATATGTGAGTGCATCTCGCTAGTGCTTACAGAACCCCAACCGGTGTGATCAGACGACCAGCAGTCCCAGTCCCTAGGCCTAGGGACAAGCATGGAGTTTCGAGCAACAACTTTCTGAACCTGCATCTGGGGCTGCATTCGGCCCGCAATGGAAATCAGGGGTGCCTTGAGGATCACGAGCCACGGTGCTGGACCTGGCGGTGTCTGCGGCTGTCACCGCTGTCAACTTGCTCTAAAGTTCAGGCCGTCACGCGAGTACGCAGTAACTGTCCAGACTGCAGACTGCAGGACACTGCAGTACGCAATAACTGCAGGGCAGTAGATGCCATCTACTACCGGTAGATGCAGTTAGCGGAAACTAATTGCGTGTTGCCTTTTTAATCCTTCCCACAATTGGATGGCACAATTGAATCTTCGCGAAATGACTGCCATTTTATTTTTATTTGTAAATTGTCATGTTCATCGACCATCGAATGCAATGTCGAAACGCCTCCCGGTTTAACAGCACGAAAGGCTGACTCTGATTTGGGAACTTGCACGCAAGCAACAAGGCTTTCGAGTCAAGGCCTGCCAGAACAAGAGAAGACAGGTCGTGAGCCTCTGCGCGCGGCTCAAAATGAAGACACTGGCTCTGACCGTTTGCCTCACCCTGCTGATGGTAAGCCCACAAGACAGACCTAAAGTTCCAAAATATTGTTGCATCAATTGTTGCTGCGTCTCTGCTACTTTCTGTAGGCAGCATTTCCGCGCAAAAGACCACGCGTGCTGTTCTGCATTCCTCTGACGTTCCTGTGTCTTTTGCCACTTGATATAACTTGATATGCTCTTTGGCGGTCCTGAACCCCTACGTGCTTTGCAGGCGCTGTCAACGGCTCTTTCCTCTACGGCAGGTTCGTCTGAACTTCCTGCGCCTTTCCTTGGCTTCTTAGCATGACTGAGACAAGCTAGATCACTGATTATATGTAGCTTCACTCTGCTCAGACAGTTTGCTGGTTGACTCGCAGGATCACCCCAGAACGTGCAAGCCCGATAGCGATGGTTGCTGCAACAGGCGTCAGGAGGCGACTGTTCGTCTGATGGTGGGTTGCATTTCTCTCCCATGGTCGGCGAATAGTCGCCGACTAGGTGGTTTGTATGTGGCCGACTTGCTTTGCTTCACTCATGAGCTCAAGCTTGAGGCAGCCAGCCGGTTCCATGAGGGTTTTGTGATTGCAAAGCCTTCACGCAAACATGCATACGCCTTTGCTGCTCACCGCGACTACTAGTGCTGCTGCAGGTCTCTGTGACGCAGACTTGAGCTGCGTAGTTAGCAGCGATACAACCGATGGCACTGAGTGCACTCCTGTACCAAACACTTCAGGCCGGTGCATATGCTCACCGGGCCCGCTGCCACAGTACGCCTTTTGTGAACTTGCAGATGCTGAATACGGATCTTTTGGTACGTCTGTGATGTCCGTCTTGTGTCCTACTGTGCAAGAGGACAGCTCAAACTTATGCTGTGCTAAGTTGTTTATGGAGTGCCTGTGCTCTTGCAGGAAGTGCCCCCTGTGCAAGCGGCCTGGTATGTAGCCTTGACTATTATAGTATTTCTGGGCAGTGCTTTCCGCCTGATACTCTCAGAGCGGGTCAATTTTGTGATGGCACAGGTTTGGGTAATCCAGCAGGTACTTGCAACCGAAAGCATGTCCATTTTGTGTTGTGACAGTCATGCAACAAAGTGCAGCTCATGCAACCAATGGTGCTCGTGCAGGTTATGTATGCTATGAGGGCTTGAGTTGCATCCAGTATGATGTCTCGGCAAGTGGTGCGTATAGCACAAACTACACGTATTGCTCTGAGGAGTCAGGAGTTTGCTTGTGCTCAGCAGGTCCCATCCCTGTCAACGACTATTGCTTCATCTACGGTGAGACTTTGCATCTTCCGCAATGATTTGAACACAACATGCCTGACTCCTTATGTGTGCATCTCTATGCAAAGACTGAACTTTGCTTTGTCATCATTGTATGAAAGTGATGTCTGGTCCATCGCAGTCAGCATGTGCACATACTGTATCTGATGAAGGTCTTGAGGCGCCAACATTTCAATGTGAATGCCAAGCGACTGTTCCTCGTCTTACATACTATACACAGCAGTACTGTGCTGGTAACTGCTATGACAGTGACAACCCAACTACCCCACATGCCTTTGCATCTAGGTGCCTCGGCAAGGTAAGGTATATAACAGGGTAAAAATTAAAAAAAAGGATATAAATTACTTTGATAAAACAAAAAGCAGATCTGCCAAAGATCTCTCGTGTAATCATGATGTCAGGGGCTCCGTGTGAAGACGGCACTTTCTGCGATACTGGTAGAGCCGATGCAACAGTCTATGGTATGTCCCAGGTACGTCTTTGGTATGTCCCAGGGCAGATTGTCTTGTTGTCATCACTTTGGTTGTCTGATGGCTTGGCTACTGGAAAGCAAGCATGCACAATAAGATATCGTTTTGTCTGTTTCAGCAGATCTGTATTCATGTTTCAAATGCACTTGTCAGCTGTTTGGACTGCCACTGGTGCTGCTCAAACTACAGTGTCTCTTGCAGAGGGAAACAAAGTGTCCATCATGCCTGTAAGGCAGACATTTCATCTGACTTGCATGACCATGAGAGCTTCAACATGCGTGTAGGAAGCGGATGTGCCAATGGGCAGACCTGTCTGTCACTTGATGATGGAGAAGTCTGCAGGCCCAACAGCATGTCTGCATGTCAGTGCTATGATGAAGAGCTGCCAGAAGGCAGTCGCTGTGATCTGTATGGTAAGCAGCCATCATGCATATTGCGCTTGATGCACATGTTTGTCTATGCACAATAAGCAGATCTCGATTGGCGTCTGCCAGTGGACAGTATGGATAGCTTCAAAGCACATGCATGACCACTATGTTTGCAAGGTCTAGCTTGGCTGCATTAGATACCCTTCATGCATTGAACTGGCTTGTGCATAACTTCATCGCTATATGTAAATATAGATCTGTAAGGGAACACTCAGAGGAAGCTTGTCAAGTTGTCATCTCCAAGCTCTGAGTGGAGGGAATTGCTGGCAGTGGCAACATACATAACAGCAATTGCTGCTAATAGCTCACAGAACAAGTCACACTCTGTTGTTACAGGTGCCCCATGTGCTGGAGCCAATGCCACGTGCACAACGCCGAGGGCAGACACAACTGTGGGTGTCTGCACCGACAGTATTGGCAGCTTGCTTCCCAGCGGCAGTGATTGCTCAGCAGAAGGTACACACTGTGCCCACGTCTTGCCTCAGCAGAAGGTCCACACCAACATAGATATAGCAATGTTTTTCGATGCCTACACAGCATGCTTGATCTGCTGTCCAGTGCTTGCAGCTGATTTGCTACAATCTGGTTGTGATTTTACCTTGTGTCAGTATGCTCACAACATGCTGCACGGCACCAGTATGCTTACAACATGCTGCATTGCAGTATGCAACTTGCTGCATTGCTGGCTCATGATCACAAGTGTTGTTGCAGGAACATATTGTGTACCAGGCACAACCTGCATGGCATGTGCGCCAGGCACGACATGCAGCGGTGCTAGCACAGCTCCTTGCACTCAGACTGCCAGTGGCTCAGGCACTTGCTCTTGCTCTGCCTCCCCTGTGCCTGAGAGCACTGTCTGCGTCCCTTGGGGTAGGCTACTGCCCTGCTGTGGGACCTTGTACACTCTCAGACACAGTATTTTGCCACGCGTCACAGATCATTGCAGAAAGACATGCTTGTTTTGGAGTGTCTGCGTTACCTGCATGGCACAGCTGTACAGACCTGAGTGGCTGCAACGCAAGCTGAAGCACTGTTTTTAAGTATAGTGTGTTCACTTCAGTGCAAGTGGGTTGCAAACAGTTATATCATGGCAAACATGCAAGCATATAGCTTACATGGGTTGCTTGCACAGGTGCACCCTGTGAGTCATCAGCCACGTGTCAATACGACCCCACCACTCCAAATGCTGCACCCAAATGCTCTTCGATAACAGGCCAAACAGGCCAGACATGTTCAGTATCCGCTGCTGGTAAGTTGTGAGTGTGACATGTAACAGATTGTACATACAGAGTCACATGGCAGTATATGCGCGGCGCGCCAGTTCTCAATGCAAACATGTGCTTGTGGACATGCTAAGTGGTTTTGTATCTTAACACTGCTGCTTTGTTCTGTGTATGAGAGACTGTGAAATGAAAGCACTTTGATCAGTGCTGGTGTTTGTCTGCAGGGCCTTGCTGTGGGGATGGATCAAGCTGTATTGTGGCCAGTGGGACCGCACAGGGCTCCTTCTGCTCTTCTTCATCCCAAGCATGCACCTGCTCTGTCACAACAATTCCTGCCAATGCTGCTTGCCAGCTGTACGGTATACAACATTACTCACAACACGCATGCATGCATGCTGGGCTCTGCCAGCACTTGAGAGCCTGACGTGTGAATGCAATGCCTGAGAGGCTGCTTTTACCTTGCAATAAGGGCATTCATTTTGACAGCCTCGTGCATGTTTTTCCAAAGCATTGACTGGTACATGCAGCTGCAATACTGGTAGCTTCAGCATGTCATAAGCTGCAAGATCCTGCACTTTGAATGCTGACACCCTGGTCTGCAGCAGGGTGCACAGCACTGCATCACCTTTACACATGCAATGCTGACGTCGCAATGTCCACAATGTTTACGATTTGCATCTGCAGGAGCACCTTGTTCCGGCAGCACAGTCTGCACAACCTCACGTGCAGACAGCACAGCCGGCTTTTGCTTGCCTGTGTTCTGGGGAACCACAGTGAACAAGGCCGCCGCTGGAAGCTCATATGGGGGGGTGACCGGGCCCTGGGTCGGGGGTACAAAAGGGCCCAATGGGGCTGGGGGTGCCCTTCCAAGCGTTAGTGACTCTGGGGGATCCTCAGCATCCCCTCCACCCCCGCCCCCGCCGCCACCCAAGAATGCCACATTGCGCCCGGTAAGTCTTCATCATAGCCCTTACACTGCTCATCCCCTGACAAGTGATTGTAAAGCCAGACAACCTTTTTGCATTTCTGACATGACAACTGCATGGTTGACCTTGCAAACTCTATGTCATTAATAACACTCCCCCTTTGAGCAATAATGATGAGATGTGTGACGTGACAACTTTGTACCGCAAGCTCCTACACAACTGCTTTCGTTGTCTTCAAACCAAACATTTGAAAGTCACAAATGGCACAGCTTGAATGCTCTTTAAAGCTGAGTCGGCTGAGCACACTATCCACAAAGTGTGATTTTATCTCTTGACTGGGATCAGCACAACATGTGATGCAGACCTGAAAGCAGGCTTGCATGCTTTTCAGCAAGTTCAGACCAGCTGAAGTTGCTGTTTTGTGTAGGTTGCCAAGGGTGCCAAGACAGTGTACGCTGTCAAGGCAACATGTACATTGCATGATGTCTTGCTTTCAGACTTCCAACAGGTTGCATACCAAAAGCAGGTACGCCATGCAAGCAAGTAATTTGACCGCAGATTGATGGTACTGTTGCATTTGTTGCTGTTTCTAACGAGCTATCATGCTTGCCCACAATTGCCAATCACATCCAAATTGACGATCTCTGCATCACTGGCTGTATCTTGTGACTGATGTTGTGGTTCCATTGACTTGTACTGATGCCTTGGTGTGGTGCCAATGACCAGTAATGATGCCCTGATGTGGGTTCAGCTTGTAATGAGGCGTAAAGCAACTTTGACCACGTCCTTGTCTTGGTCTGCAGTGACACTTTGCTCTTGCTTGTAGTTATGCAGTTTGCTTTCCTGATCTCATGAGGACCACCTCTTTTGGCACATCTGTTGCCTTGAATGCCTGCAGCAAAAGCCTGGCAGCAAACTTTGCATGGTGACCATCAGAGTGTGTTGTCTGCAGTTTGTGCAAACCATGACCACCAACATTGAGGCATTGACCGGCAGCCCAGTGGCTGTGACTATCACCAACTACACAGGAGGATCAGTGGTTGTCACCACTGAGACAGCCTTTGAGGACAATGATGCAACCAGCGCTGCACAGTACGCAAACGTGATGAAGAGTGGCGACCCCACACTTGTTTTTGGTACTGGGTATGGCAGTGTGACAGTGGACCCCAACTCTGTGACCACAGGCCAGGCCACCAACCCTGCTAGTACTAGTGAGTCACCGTCAACATTCTCGGGGCTTAACCACACATGCTGATCACCAGTGCATGCAATCACAAGGAAAGCACTTATGCAGCTGCCTTTCAGGGTTGCATACTGGCTTTCCACACGACTTGCCAGTCTAAGCCCCACTTTGATGTCAAAAATTCAAGCGGTTTGCAACATCTGCATGACATGTAGTGCTTGTGTATACCTGATATGCTGATTACGTTGATGTCAATGCAGGCTCTGGTGCTGTGGACTCTGCAGTTTCACTGGGGATTGTTGCACTTATGTGTGCTGCTGTTGCTTCTGTAGCAGAATGGTGAAAACCGTCAGCCTTGTAGCGCACGGTGGGACCTTGATCTGTGCATACATACAAATATTTGGTATGTTACGAAGACACTTAGAAGTCCAACATAGAAGTTCGAAGATCTATACAGAAGTTCTGCATGAATTTCGAACTTTTCATCACACGGTGCCATCAATGATGTTTCTTTGGACCCCACTCTTCATGAGGACTTGATGCTCTGGTGGCATTGCAATGCAATGCTGTCTGTTTATTTCCTGGTGCAAATCTGAATGCAGATGTACATTATGCAGTCATGTAAGTTTGTAATAGACACTGTGATAACACTTGTAATCACATCTCTCAACACACTTGATCAAAGAAGAACAGCAAGTTAGAAGTTGCTATTGCATACAAGAAATAAAGCTTTGTACACAACAAGCAAGAACAGATGACAGCCTAGAACAGCTTCAAGTTGCACAGAAACCAAGCTGAATGTAAGCATAACAATAGCAAGCGTCAGTACAGACATAGCTGACAAGAGCACAGCTAACAATACCGCTATTCTCCCTCCCTCTCTAGATTAGCTAGGTATTGGTCAACATACTCTCCAAAATTCAGATCAGGGTTATCATACAACGGTTGTAGAAATTTGTCGGTTTCAAGCTTTTGTCCCTCACACACCCCCTTCCAATACTCGACACTCGATTCCTCATCTTCCTGCCTTATGTACCTGACGATGCATTAACACATGACAGCAAATACACCTTTCAAAGAGCCAGCAACTGTCTTGTTGAGCCTTTCGCCACACATACGCATTCTCACCACAGCTACGCTCGCGCAAACAAAAATTCTCAACAAAACCTGGCTGGGCTTCTCAGCAAAATCCAAAAAGGCTCGTATCTTGTGGCAGCTTGGCACCAACTATAAGGAAAGTGCAAATGAAAGGTGACGCAAAGTGTTTCTGGTCCCTAAAAGACTTGGCAGTTGCAATGCTAAGCGCCTTCCTGCATCATGTTTATGCTCTGCTCGAAAGTCAGCCTCAAATGCGTAGATCATTTCATCTGAGAGACCTTGTGCGCCCTCCAAATTCACAATTATCAGATTTGAGGCCTGGTTCAGCATCAACAGGCTAGCTGAGATAAAGCTTCTGGTTCCGGCTGGTGGCAGTGTTTATTTCACTAGTTTTATTTCACAGTATTTATTTATTTTTTCGTTTGAAACGGACCTGAGCTGGTATAGCCGTAGACACGCTCTGAGATGCACAGAGTCTGCAACGACTGGCTGGCTAATGGTAGAGCCTCCACTTGGGCATCTGTGAAGCAGACTTTAGAGCCATGGACAAAGGGTGATGTGGTGGCAAGCAGGTCAGGCACAGAATGGTAGTCGATGCTGCTCAGGAATGGTGCCAGCATGCTGATTGCTTCTGGGCTGGGCGCTACCTGTCCCTCAGGTTTGGAAGACAGATGCAGGCACACTTTTACCCCTCTTGCTTGCAACCAAGCGCACGCTACTGCAATGGCCTCTATACTGACACCAAGCTGTGGCTCTGCCTCTGCATTAGACATGTGCACTGGCAACACCAGCTGTACACTCGGCAGCCTATAACCCTGCAGCCAGCAGTGTGGACTTAGCTACAGTTGCGCAAGAAGCTTGCTTGGGGTGCTCTCAATTCTTTGTTGAGCACCAGCCATGAAGTACACGCTCACCAACTTTGTGACCATCAGAAGCAGCCTTGCAGCTTGACTGAAGGATAGTTCTGCTGGCGTCTGTAGATGGCTGACAATTTCGCTCTGAGGTTGTGATCCTTGGCTTGTATGGAAACTTCAAAAGCCGTGACTGTTCGAACTGCATGCGCCCAACGAGTTCCCACAATGCGCAGCGGCCATACGTCCTTGGCAGCAATACCGTCGAGTACCAGAGCCATAACTGGGAGAGGCACATCGTTCCAGCCGGCCTGAACAAACGCAAAGCAAATGAAACCCTGTGATTTCAAAATACAGCCGAGACTTCAAGCACCACAGGCCAAACATATACCTCAGCAGCTGCAGAGGGTTGCTTCGGTCTGTAGATGATGGGTCCTTGAGCTTGGTTCAAGCAAGTCTACGCCGCACAGTGGTGAGAGTGTTTCGTTGCCGGTACTGTTACGGTAAGCTGGGCTTGTGTGATTGCAGAAAGACGTTTTTGAGTCCAGAGAAAGCGCTTCGAGCGGTCTAAAACCACGAACCTAGCTAGTCCGAACCTTGAGAAAAATCTATGAGTAAGCTTAGTCATGATAGCTTATTCTACGTTGTACCTTACCTGCTGTTCTAACGTAGTCTAGACCGACCAGGCGCGCATTGGCAAGGTACCACACGTCGATCTTGTGCAAAGAAATGGGTGCTGATTTGTAAACCGCATTCCAGCAACGAATCAGCCACTTTCGAAGTTAGAATGCAGGTCGCTTCTCTGCTTGACGCACAACCTTGTCGGACCAGTGTTGTCGCATTAAGAGCTGGGCACGCCCGAAGCTGTCGTTGTCATGCTGGTATCGAGCCGGCCGTCATTGATAAGAAGCCACCTTACTGGATAGGTAGAATGTCCAGTCACCTGTTGTGCTATCAAGTCCTGCCTATGTACTATTCCTAAAGTGAAGGTGGATTGAGTACGACGGTGTCACACATGATTGGCAAGCCCATTACAAATGTTGTCTGTGAAACAGGCAAGACAGGGGCTGTCTCACAAGCCATTAACCTTGCAATCAACAATCCCACCCTATGGGGTTTTATGAGGACTGGGGCCCGCAAAACCATGATAAAGACAGCTGAAAGCTCAGGTATACCCTGGAGACAGAGTGTTGAAGAGCTCAGAAACACGCCAGAGGTCAGATTTCAAACTTTTGAGCAAATGTTGCCCTTCTTACCCTCAGCCTTGAACCCGCTTTGCAACAGGTCTCTTCACCATGCATGGACTCAAAGGCATAGGAGGTCATGCCATAATTTCCATTAAACCCCCTCCCGCCCCCCTTGCCCCTTGTCTGGCGCTTAAGCTGTTGAAAGGCACCTGAAACTAACAAATATCAAGTTGTCAGCCCAAATCAAAGTGCATGGCTAGGAGCACATTGGTCCTACTTGAAAGGCCCACACTGACTGTGTGCCATTGTTGGCGGTCGCAGCTTGAAGAGTTCAAAACACAGATAGAAGACACAACCTTACAATATCCTGATTACTACCATGCGAAGTTCCATGCATATGATGGTGGGAATCTGGATTGGGAAGCAACCTGGGAATTTGAAGTTGCTGCTGCCACTACAGCAATGAGGATCTTCAAAGATGACAATATCACATCAGATGCTGCATCTCACGCGCTGCGCAGGAGCTTCCTTGATGCTACTGAGGTAGGCCTGATGCCTGATTGTGCATGCTGTTATCACGCACGGTACTGGCAGCAGACACAAATCACCGCTCAGATCAGATGACAATGTGAAGCAGACCTGACCATGCAAGCTGTGCTGTTATCTGGCAGCACTCCCAATTGAGAGCTGCAAGAAAGCCAATGCATCATGCTTTCAGGTGCCAACAAATCAGAACACCTTCTGCCAATGGGTTCTGGTGCATCACTCTAGGGCATCCAACTGTCATTCACCTTACACACTGTGCATACTGTTCTTACCTGCCTTGGGTTGTCTGGCAGGGGCACGTCTTCACATCTACAATACCACCGTCATTTGGAAACCAGTGATCTGCAGTTTAACAGTTGCAGCCCAGCATTGTCATGGCTGCAAGGCACACTATGACTTCACGCACCTTCTGCTGCTTCAGGATTACTGTGAGCAACAAGGTGTGGCAGTAAACAGCGCTGTGGATGCTGCCTGCGCTGCTGGCTTGAGCACGCGCAGTCTTGCAGACAGATTTCCTGGGGCCAAGGTCCAGGGTCTGGATTTGTCCCCTCATTTTCTTGCCCTTGCAGAGCTGCGTCGCAGGTGAGGCTCATTTGTATTTCTTGCTGCAGCATCAAGGGGCCATCCACCATGCATATGAGCGTGTTGATGTATGCTGCCTGTAATAGGACAGCTGAACCCAGCAAAATTCTTCGTGGCATGCATCTTTAATCTAGCAGTATTGCGCAAGACACAGCATGTCTCATTTAGGAACCATGAGGGCGCATGCACGCCACTCAATTTGTACCATCAAATGAGTATCTACCTTACCCAGCAAAGCTTAGCTGTGGAAAGTGTATAGCAATAGACATGCTACCGTGCCTTTAGTACACCTGCAGGCTCATAGATCGTGCAGGCAGGCAGACTCAGCAGCTTGCTTCAGCAGCATCTGAAAATTTTGCCTGTGTCTATGCTACAGCAGTTGCACAATTGATACAACCTGTGGTTGTCATAGCCCTAATGGCAAGCTTCGGTCACAAGCAAGCAGACTGTGCAGGACCAGCATTGACCATGTGACACGTGCAGTTGTGGTATATGATCATGTGGGTCATAGTCAGCAGTGCAGGCTTGCCATGTACTCTGCTGCAGGCAAGCCAAATCAGCAAGATCACAGTAATTACAAGACACATCCTTAAGCACATGTACAGGAGCACATTATGGCCACAACCATGATGCATGTCTGAATATGTGTTTCAAACATGTGTCTTGGCATCACTGCTGGTATTGCTGCTTCTGCTTGCCGGCAAAACAGGGGAGGCAACCCTCCATTAGTAATAGCAATGCGGGCTTAGCCAATAGGCATCAGGTGCATACGACACAAGTCAGCTCCTCTAGAACAGGCTGATTCAGAGCATCACAGGTGTAGTAGTTTATCTTCAAATTGAGATGAGAACACCAGACAAACTTCCATAGCTAACTATCACACCCATGGGTTTGTTGCAGCACCCCAGACGTGGCTTTTGAAATTTGCAGGCAGGCGGAACCAGCATCACCAGCAGCGTCCACAAGCTACCTCCATGCAAACGCTGAAGCCATGCCCCTAGACGACAGATCACAAGACATGGTTGCAGCATCATACCTCGTGCATGAGATGCCTGTGCACGGCACCAAGGGTTTCCTCAGGGAAGCTCATAGGGTTTTGAGGCCTGGTGGGGTCATAGCCATAGTGGACGGCGACCCTTGGTAAGCTCTTGTTACCGTCAGGTTACTGTCTTGTCACTTGCTTATTACTCCCATGGTGCTGTCATGCACAAATCAGCACATCCAGTGTGAATTTGAATACTGGCTGTGTTATGTGTACACTCAGGACCACTTATATGCATGCAAATGCCATGTGAACGCCATGCTGGCACCATGTCATTGTTTATATGTAGAGAAACTCTCTCAAAGCCAGAGCTCAATGAGGTTTTGCATGGACTGTCTTTGCTGCACCTGGTACTTGTACAGGCACATGGGGATTGCTAGTATGCACTGTGCAGCATAGAAGAGCGCAGTAGTTGCTGCCACTAAGGCAATATCTGAGGCTGTTTCCATGCGCTAGGGATGCAGGCTGTCTGACATTGGATGCCAGGCATCTGTGTAGCAGATGCACACTGCCAAGGCAGTTGACTATAGTTAAACTGTTCTATGTCCGGACCCCACAAGCAAGCTGACCTAAAGAGCAGCTAAATTCAGACATGGCAAAGCACGCGAAGGAGTTGCTGCGTTTCCTGCAGGTCTGAGGTGCATCAGAAAATGCCATTGCCGTTAGCAACGCTCATGAAATCCACAGAGCCCTGGGCAAATGAGTACTTTTCCTTAGATCTGGAAGCAGCCATGCAAGAAGCTGGTTTCGGCAATATAAAGTATGTGCCTGTGAATAAGCGACATAGGGTTCTCTTGGGTGTCTCACAGTGCTAAGGTCAATTTGGCAGACCAGCAGAGCTTACTAATACTATGCTATGAGTGATTTACAGTATTACAGTAGCAGCATCTGCTCAGCGGTGCACATTCCTAAAGCCACATGTTCATTTCAAGGTAGCAAAACATTGTTTGTTCCGAAGTTTAGGGTATACCTGTGCAGCGAAAGATATGCCTGAGCAGGGCCAACCAAAACAGTAGCCAATGCACAATTTTACTATCAGTGCAACGCTGAAGCTGTTGTACCTTCACTTGCAGCACTTGGCCCAAAAAGAGAGTTGTACACAGGACTGGAACAGTCTCCACTTGACGTGTCTTGGTGTGACCCAAAAAAATTGTACATAATAGGGTACTCTAGCTGTTAACATACATACGTACACACAGAGACACACAATCCATGCCTGCAGAGTTGATCATGATGAACATATGATCAAAACATAGCACATCTGCAAGTAACCAACATGATTACTAAGATGTACACCTGAACAGCCCAATTGTAAGCTGATCTAGATTACAATTGTCAGCTCGCATAAAAGAATGCAGAACTTAGACTACACAGCCAGAGTTATCAGCTGGTTGCAGCAAATTGCTTCTCATGCCAAAGCTTCCAGCTCCACAAATCTTGTCCATCCCTGGTGCTAGCTTGTATTGAGATTGGCATTGTCCCCAGATATTTGGCAGCCTCAATGGTTGCAAACGGCAGCTTGATTGTGCAGTTTGCCACGTCCAAAAAGTGCTGCCAGAAGTGAAAAGTCCATACATGTTCGCAGTCAAAGCTGTGTTGTGAGCAGGCTTCCTTGTTGGTCATCAAATGCTTGCGTTCGTTTGCTGGCAGAGCTGTGCCTGCAGCAGAGCAGAGCCTCATGTGATTAGTGAACAAGCCATGAACAGCATCATGAGCGTTACATTCTCATGTGCCATGGCTTATGTGGATGGTGTAAGGCCACAAAAATGTAGCATAAGTAGCAAGCCTCAAAGACTGACTTGGCCTGCGTACTTGTCAAGCACATGTGAGGACAACAGACGATTGCAAGGAAAACTGATTATGATACATGCACAAAGAGCTTTGATGGCTTGCATGCAGTAGGTGCACACGCAATGGGGTCGCTAGCAAAGAAGCGCACGTGTCAGGAACACCGGTAAGCATAACGCTAGATTGTCAGTAAGTCGTTACCTGATGGCAACTGAAAGTGTGATCCCAGCAAGCCCATGTCCTCAACTGGGGATGCGGTGAGGGAAGGTTCTGTCCCTGGCTGTGACACATTGATGCACTGCGCCATTGATACCAAGGGAGCTAAAAGAGAAGGAGAGCTGACAGTGCCCACCACCATGGCAGGGTTGATGTGATGTACAAGCTTGAGAACTGTGCTTGTCAGCCAAGAGGCTGGTAGGTGCTGCAGTGGTCCTGAGAAACGTTGACCTGACAGGACTGCGGTGAAGGGTAGGGCCTGCTTGAACTTGCCCTGCACACAACATGGAGTCTGAAGAATTTGCATTGACATAAAGCACCTGGTTGTAGGATTGTACATGCACAAACAGGACTTACTGTGTGCTTGGTGCAGTTGCTGCTGAGATGCAATGCTGTGAAGTACAGTAGCCTGGCGGTCCTAGTCAGCTGAGATTGAGCCTAAAGCCTGCTGTCAAGCAAGGTTGCTCACCTGAACAACTAGAGAGGTCTTGCGCTTGTGGCCGTGGAACATGTGCTCGGGCGTGGAGGCAAGACCAGCTGCCCAGAATATTGCACATCCCTCGAAAACATTGGTGTTGATGGGGATCGGCAAGGAGCTGTTTACACGATGTACTCGAGCAGGCTCTTCAGCCAGAGCAGATTGCATCAAGAGCGGCTTGTCTGGCCAGTTTTCGACATCAGACACAGAGTTATCATGCGTGCTTGCCTTGCTAGGCAAGCCTGAGAGGACAGGCGGAAGCGCCATTCCGGGCACTGCTGGATGAAAAAGGTGGCTGTGTGTTGTCCGATCGAACAGAGTGCTGCTGACCGTACAAGCACTCTGCGAAGCTAGTTGAGTTGCCTGGTTGTTGCTGAGACCCATGAGGGACTCCACCGGTGCCGGGCACTTCGATCTGTGCACGATGCACGATGCACGGTGACTGGAAACTCGTCACTCTGTGGCGAGGCACCGAATCAAGAAATCACGGCAACTCGGAAACTTCATTACAGTAGGCGCATGCGTTTGCTGCTGGCCCCAATGCATACATAACGTGCGCGGAACTTCGGGGCGCTGGGCTGGGCGCTGGGCCCATCACCTAATCACTCGGAAATGCTAGGTGATCACACGTGCGCTCTCATGTGATGACTTCAGATTTCACAACACAGGTCTGCAGGGCCAGTCATGCGCATCTGCATCTGCACGCGACAATGCCCTGTTTCATGCAACGTGTGAATTGAACTCCGAAGCCATTCTTGGCATCGTGCTTATTGGCTCTTAGTTGCGAACACATGGCTCAGGTGCACCTGCAAACCTGGGGGCAGGAGTTGCCGACAAAAGCAGGCTACCATCCGGCAGTGCTCCCGTTGGATGAGCACAACATCAAGTTGCTGGACAATGTCCACCCTGTAAATTGGAGAGCGCCAGCTCCTCGAAACAAGAAGTAAGTACCGCCATCGTAGACCTGCCCGGGCCCTCTGCGCGGTCTGGACAGATCTGCAGGCGTCAAAAAACTCGCTTGCTTACTACGACTTTGACTGACGTATGGAGTTTGCCGACGGATTTGCGTTGATCTCGCCTGTCAGCAGAATCCCTCTCGCTCACGTTGTCCAGTTTACTTGGGCTGTAAGCCATTTGATCTTGCATTTGCAGGTACAACATGGTAGTCATCGGTGCCGGAGCTGGTGGACTAGTTAGTGCGGTAGGCTCAGCTGGTGTGGGAGCGAAGGTGGCAATCATTGAGAAGGACCTGATGGGAGGTGAGTCAACATAAAGTCACTCAGCTTTGCATGCTGCATTTGCAATCGGATAAATGTGCCAAGTTGCACCACTGCACCACGTGAATGCGCAGGCGACTGCTTAAATGCGGGGTGTGTTCCATCAAAGGCAATTCTTCGATGTGCTCATGTTGTCAGAGAGGTGAGCTACATGTGTACATAGCAGTTTGTTGATTTATTTGTCAAGTCAGCAGACTGGCCATGGCAGCAAGCTTCAATGCACAATGTGAGAGACACTTTGCGCAACAAATGCCAACACATGCATATGCTTACCCTTCTCATATGCAGCTGCAAATTGCATTGCAAGCACTTGACCTGCCGTTGCATTAACATCACCCCTTGCCCTATCTGACATCCAGACACCCATGCATGCAAAACAGACCTCAGGTGGTATCTGTACAGCAAAATGCTGCCTACAGGCCAAGAATGCTGCAGAGTATGGTGTCACTGTCCAAGGTGTACAAGTGGACTTTGGTAGGGTGATGGAGCGCATGCGCAGACTGCGAGCCAGCATCAGTCCCACTGACTCTTGTGACAGATTACAAAACCAGCTTGGCATTGACGTCTTTCAGGTGCACAAAGCGTTTTCTAGACAATACATACATTCTACATCTTAGGTTTTCGCAACAGCACCCAGGGATTGGTGGAGATGTATACACATGCAGAGAGAAATCTGTCGTGCACTGCACAGAGTGTCTTCTGCATGTGCACACCTGCAATGAGCAAGCTGCAACTGTGCCGGACATCTTTTGTCTGTGACACCCAGACATAATTTATTGCCACCAGCAGACGTAACAATCTTCATGTGTCATGCTGAGTGCCATGTGTGTCTGCACAGTCCATTTGGGCCAAATACCACAGAATGTGTGATACAGAATCACACCCTTTCAGGGGCCACTCAGAGTCCCTTTTCAACCTGCACCCCTTACACTCCCAATGGCACGTGATCACGTTCATGAAGTGCATGCAATGCAGCGGGCACTGTCTGCATCTTTTGTGAGATCTTTTGTGGACAAGCAAACTTCTGTGTAGGGTCATGCAAAGTTCACAAGCTCATCTACAGTAGAGGTCAATGGGCAGACACTCTCTTTTGCCACAGCTGTCATAGCAACTGGCGCCAACGCGAGAATCCCAAACACCCCAGGAGTCAATTCTGTGCCTTATCTGACCAATGTGTCCTTCTGGAACCAGACAGAGCTTCCTGGGCGGCTGCTGGTCATGGGGTCAGGGCCCATAGGTATGACTCATCACCACTTCTGCATGCACATCAGCTCTGCAGTTACATCATGCAATACTGCAGTCAGAAACATATGCGTGGCTATACTGCACAATCAAGTTCCTGCTTGCAAGTTAGCGTCCACAGCACGCTTAACCTACTAGCACAGTCATGCAGCACATTCATGCAGCATAGTACTCACGGTACCAAAGCCTGGCCATGCAGTTGCCATCCAGCACCAGGTCAGGAACAAATCTTCTGCAGTATCCATGGCTTGCTGTACTCTGTGTGGGAAGAAGCACGTATGGCAAAGCGATCATACTCAGAGTCAGACTCTGATGCAACAGCAATTGCGACTCTGTGTATGCAACAGACTGGTTTAGTATATGTTTGATGAATGTCCCTTCATAAAAGGAACATATACATCAGAAAAAGAATACATGCAAGGCTAGCTCTGGGCTGCCGCCTTAGGAGCCCCCGTTATGATCACTGAAAAGCGTAAACTTTTCTTTTCTTTTCAATATATACAAGGCTTTCTGTAGGGTTGGAGCTTGCGCAGGCAATGGCTGTGTTTGGGTCCCAAGTCACAGTCATAGAGAGGGGCAATCATATCATGGGGCGAGAGGATCCAGATGCAGCAGCAATAGTCCACAGGCAAATGGAAAAGGATGGAGTGCAATTCATGCTGAGCACAACCATTGAGGAGTTCAGGCCTAACACAGACGGCACATGTGCTGCTCATGTTGTACAGAATGGAGTCAAGGTAGGCTTGATGACTGCAGTCACAGTATGATGTATGACATGTCTGTATGTAAGCATTGTGCTTGCATGTTGACTGTCCTCAGTAATCAAGATTGCAATGTTGTGAAAGTAATGTGCATATAAAATGCTGCCAAGCGACATGACTGTGCGCATGAGCAGTCAATCGCATTGTTCTTGCAGTAAAGTCATTGCAAAACAAAATGTGGCAGCACTGCGCTACCCATTCGGCTTCCCGTGGCTACACTGGACATAACACCCATGTGATACCCATGTGATATGCCTGTGATACGCATGTGATACCAGCTGGACTGCAGTTGGGGCCATGTCATACCTGTCCACCTGCCTTTGTTTAAAGTCCCAGTGTCCAATGCATCCACAGATGCTCTTGGCTGCAGAACAGCGCCTGATGATAATCACCTTGGCGTGCCAGTCATGCCTTGTGCTGCAACCTTCGCTACACTGGGAGGCTCTGCCCATGTCATGCATCACAATCTGTGCATCATCATTTGCACCTTTCAGATATGCCCAATATCATGGCTTTCATTGCACATCTGAAACCATTGCAGATCCTGACAGAAACAGGGAGTCTCAGTAAAGCATGCATCACCAAACTGTCTGGGCTTTAGGCACACTGCGTTTGCTGGCTGATTTGTGTCTTCTGTGCAGACTGTGGTGGTGGGAGATGCTCTCTTGATTGCCATAGGGCGAGTGCCCCATGTGGAGGGCTTAGGCCTTGAAGCTGCTGGTGTAGAGTATGACAACAATCAAGGGGTCAAGGTCAGAGTGCAGTCATGACTCGGTGAAAAGTCAAGTCAAAGCTGACCCACATAGCACAGACTACAGGGATAACTCATGCAACAGTCATCTGCTGGATGTGACAGCTGTGCAGCTGAGAAAGCAGCCATGGACATGCATGTGTCGCATCAGTACATCAGCTAGGGAGCATGGCATATTCTGTGCATGCTAAGAGGCCTTTTTTGCATGCTGAGAGGTCTTGTGTGCATGCCGAATTTGTCGTAAACTGCATGCCAGTATACATATCGCACAAAGAGCATTGTAGAAACTATGTGGCGATGCATTGCATCGATGCCCTGCTCTGTCTCTGCAAGCAAAAACGCAGATGGCCTCAAGCATCATACAGCTCAATGACATTTGTAACTGCACAGTGTGAGTATGGACAGTATGTTGCTGTATGTACTGCAGGTGAATGACTCTCTGCAGACAAGAGCCAAACATATCTTTGCAGTTGGGGACTGCTGCACCATGTACAAGTTCACCCATGCAGCAGATTTCATGGCTCGGGCTGTCATCCGCAATGCGCTCTTCTTCGGCAGTGCCAAGATGAGCCAGCTTTTGATTCCCAGAGCCACCTTCACCGAGCCTGAGGTTGGTGCTGTGGGGAAATCTGAAGCTGAATTGGAAGAAGAAGGTATCAAGTATGAGGTGGTGAAGAAGGAGATGGCAGATAATGACCGAGCTGTCCTGGATGGAGCTACAGAAGGTGAGCTGATGGGCAGAGCAGTTTTAAAGGGCAGCCCCAATGGGCAGCCCCACTGGGCAGCCCCAATGGGCAGCCCCACTGGGCAGCCCCAATGGGCAGGGTCTGGCATTCTGCCCTTCAACCCCCCTTGTTGCCCTACAGTCTGCCTACGTGTTGACACGTCACCCCTTAAGCCTGTAGCTGCTGGTGGACAACATGCAATCACAGGCTGAAAGTGTCTAGCAGCCAAACATGTGTTTTGACTAGTATCATGCACAACTTTGCAATATTGTATCCAATGCTACCTTGCCTTGTGAGCTACCCCAGCTCACCTCAAAATCACAGCAGAGTGATGTAATATCATCAGTATAAAGGGTTAGGGGGGGTGGGGTGGGGTGGGGGGGGCCTGATTTCATAGCATGCACGACAGCAATCTACACAGTCACAGGTGCCCTCAAACAGTGTTGTTACATCTTTCATTGTCTTTGTTCTGGCATGCAGGTTTTGTGAAGCTATTGGTGAAGCCCAAGTGTGGCACCATCCTAGGTGCTACCATTGTGGGTGTAGAGGCGGGCAATATGATCTCTGAAATCACAGTGGCCATGCAAGCTGGCATGAAGTTAGGAGCGCTAGCTGCTGTCATCCATCCATACCCTACAAAGGTGACTCACAGCCACGCACAACATTGCACATCTTGGCCATCCTCCAAGACTGTTGCACTTATGCAATACTTACAATCATAGCATACACACGTGTAGTGCGTCTGCCAAGTGACTGAATGAGTAATTCTCACTGAGACAGCTCAGCCGAGCAAATGTGCCTCAAGTGCTGCCTGGTATGTCAGCTGTAGGCTCAGCCTCAGATCAGCTACTTGGCAAGCTGCTATCAAATCAGCCATATGATGTTTCATCTGCTATGTGATGTCTCATCTGCCAATGTCTCATCTGCCATGTGATGTTTCATCTGCCATGTGATGTTCCATCTGCCATGTGATGTTCCATCTGCCATGTGATGTTTCATCTGCCATGTGATGTTTCATCTGTCATGTGATATTTCATTTGCCAAGCGATGTTTCATCTGCCATGTGATGTTTCATCTACATCTGTGTTGTGCCTGGTTGTGTAGGCTGAGGCAGTGCGGCAAGCAGGGGACCTTTTCAATAAGGCCCGTCTGACTCCCTTTGTCAAGGCCACCTTTGACAAGCTGCTGACGTTCAGGCGCCATTAATTGTAACAGTGTGCTACATCTGCTACGAAGAAAATTCAACACCATGTACATGTTGTTTCCAGCAGCTGCAGTGAGCTTTGCTAATGCTTTTTACTATGGTAGGCAAATGATTGCCTCTCGTGCACATGTACATTACACCTGAAAATGTATTTATGTTATACAGCTTTGAAACCTTGCTATTTTGAGACCTCTTTTGCGCTTGACTTGTTAGTCTCTTCAAAGTTCATCATGTATGGCTATATAGCAGTGATTTTGTGCTCCCAACAAATTGTAACAACAGATTGAACATCGAAGCGTTACTGCTAAGCCTCCAGGTGTAGCGTCTGGGATGCGCATATGGGCTCTGTAATTCCCATGACAGCAACGGCCGTACCCTTTTACTACAATTGGTTTCGGATTCTGAAGCTGGTCGCTAATTCTTGCCGGTTAGCGCTCCGGACTTGAGAAATTCTTAGGTCGCCAGATCGATCCTGACTTTCCGCTGCGCAGAGAAAGAGTATTTCTCCCAATCAAACGAGTTGAGTTCGCTGTGAGAACGCTCGAGGACGAGCGTGCTTTGAGGGGGGAGTAGTTGTGGCGTCTGGGATGCGCATATGGGCTCTGTAATTCCCATCACAGCAACGGCCGTACCCTTTTATTACACCAGGTACCTCCAGTGATACTTGGCCTGGGCTGTATCACTGTGAGCTTTGGTCACTTTCTTTCTGAGTGGTATTCACGGATAGATGCATAAACCCGGATCCAAGGACCAATCCCCAAAGCTTTGGTCACTTTGTATGCACACCTGCAGATGAACTCCCCTGAAGGCCGACTTGTTGCTAATATCTGGGAGCACGCCCATGAGATACTGTGTGCTGCACATACTGCTGCACACGCAGGATAAGCCAGTCCCACTTGAGTTTCTCGGGGAGGGCTGCATGCTAGCTGTGCAGGCGCTACCACCTGCAACTGACCTGATGCTGCCTGTCCGAACACCTAGAGTCAACGTGAACTACCGCCTGTATTGACCTGATGCTGCCTGCCTGATCACATGAAGTCAACGTGAACACGGTGAGTCATTCACTTTCAACATTTGCTACAAGGCAGAAGCTTTGACTGTCCTTGCATTCGCTCGACCATCCAGAGCGACCAATTCACGTAACTACTGCCAAGCCGTTGATCTTGCTAGCTTCAACAATGACGGCTACATTATTACTGGCGTCGGACCCGCGTTCGAACAAGGTTGCCGGCTTCGTCATGTTCTTCTCTGTCCTGCTGCTTGTCGAGGGCACAACGCGGGTCAACTTGCACATTCTTCCTGGCGGTCCATGGCGGGGCAGTCACACAGTGTTTCCGCCCATTGTCGCCGTGATCAGCGCTGTCGGTGGTGAGTGCCTGGCTAAAGCCTGCGAACTTGATCTTGCTAAATCTGCAGAGGTTTAGCTGGGTATTTTGTTCGATGTGCCCAGCAACTGCATTCAAGCTTCGTGGATTTTACGACAATCAGGTTTAAAGCTGTCCGAACTCCCGTTGCGGTGCCGAGCTGCTCTTTGTGCTGGTGCAGAGATGATATTTTCATTTTTCGGCTTGTGCGTGGGCTTCTTTGCTCTCGCGCTCGGCAAGGCCAACAGAATGGTGCTCATGGCTTGCCTTGCGACAGAGCTTGTATTCGGGTGGTTTGTTTTCGTGGTGTACGTCTTGGCGATGCCCTCCTTTGCAGCTGCAAGGATGCCTGCCATGCCCGGTCTATCTCCTGACGCTTCGAGGGCAGCTGTTCTCATGGTACGTAGAACTGCCGAGAAACAAGGTTTTTTCTCAGTAGTAGCCACTTGCTAACACTGAGGCACATGAAAGTGAATACTTGATGCTAATTAGTCATCATACGTTTTTGACTGCAAAATGACTCAACAACATACTGGCATCCCCAGTTGACTGGCCTACCGGTAACTGAGTTCAGCCAGGCATGCCAGTGTGCACTGGAGTTTTTTACTACATGCCTGGGCCAAGTGGCGCAATCTGAACTTAGACGCATGTATTGTCTGATGCAGGGACTTACTGGGTCAATTGCTGTGTGCGCAGCACTGCAAGGCGGTCAATTCATGTTCACAAACATCCTCCTGGGCTACACTACTGGCAAAGGCAAGGTCCAGAGCACAACATTGTGGCGTGGCAGGCTGTACTTCTTTGCCTTCCTTGTGGTGAGTGCAGTATGCGGCCTACTAATACTGCAGCAGTAGCAGCCATGTATCATAGTGTTGCTTGCTTGAACTGGATGCCATTGCAATGTATGTGCTGTCATTCACTTTTGCTATCTAGCTGCAGCTGCCAGCAGTGCATATGTTGAAAACATGTGACTGAAATGTGTTGCTGCTGTGCTGTCACAAGACCTGCCAATATGCAGGTTCTGAAAGGCGTCAGTGAAATTGTCATTGGGTCACTCATCCGAGAACATGTGGGTGGAGGCAGACTGGTCACGCCTGTGGTTGAACCTCCTTATGTCATCACTCAAGCCAGCTTAGTCATTGCTGATGGAGTCTGGGTCAGCTTTGTGGGCCTAATTGGCATAGCAGTTGCTGGCGCAAACCTGACAACAATGGGGGCAAAGTACTCTGGCCTGTGTCTTTTCACCCTGCTGGTTCAGCTGGCACTTTATGATGTTGGCAGCGTCGGACTAGCTGCTATGGCTATCCCTGTGGGCAGCCTGCAAGTTATTTTGACTACTGCGCTAATGGTGATGCCAGCATATGCAGCAGGACACCTTAATGTCCTTGAGGACTTCACACCTACTGAAGCCATTGCTAAGCAGTCAGCTAACAGTACTGTAGCTAGCATTGAGGGGAGTGACGTCAATGGTGTGAGAGCACATGCTGCTGTATAACACAATGCAGACACCAATGAAGCATGATAAGCTGAGCCAGCAATTTGGAATTTATTAGCTATTGTTTGTACATTATGTTATTGCTTGCAGAGCTATCTGTTTGCAACACGGTTCAATGTGAGTATGTATAATGTTGTTTCTTTTAGAGCTTGGTTTGCTTGCATGAGATTACCCTTGATGTGTGTACTGGAGACTGCTTTGTTTGCATGAGATTACGGGAAACCGTTTGCCTTGTTCTTGAGCAGGAGAAGTAGAGTGCAAGAAGAGGTTTCATGTCTCCTCAGCATTTTGTAAGGATTTGCAACAAGCTGATGATGTGCTAAACAACTGCATACAAAGCAGGAGCATGTAATGACTCAAAGGATGGCTATAGCCTACTGGTCTCTGCAAGCCGTGTTGCTTTGTGCGGCAGTCAGTCAGGCCTTGCTTCATACGTTGTAACAGAGAGCAAATGTTATTGTCATCTGGCAGCTGCTACGATCACAGCCTGCCCAGATCGCGCCTGGATCAAGGAACAGCATCCTTCCTCAAAAACAGGCTCGCAAGTTTGCAAAGCACTCAATTTACTGGACCGCGAACCGTGGCCACTGATTTAGACCCCGCTGGGCTGGTCGCCAAGCCAACAGCAATGAGCTTGCGGATACCCCGCCTGTTGTCAAACCCAAGTCACATGCACGAACACAAATGCCTGCCAGGTCAAGCAGGTACGGTAAGTCGTCCAATGGTCACCTTGCACATTTGTTCAACTTATAACTAGCCCAGACGATAACAGTGGCTGCTAAACTCAGCTGTGAGGTCCAACACTCCTTTGTTGTTGCAGCAAGCTGTCCACACAACCGTGGTCAGCTAGACATCGACCTTCCTGCTTGTTGCAGCATGCAGCTCCTTTTCACCATGCTGCCGGTGAAGGCAACACTGTTGCTCCCATGCACAGGATCTCAAATGATGCTGATGAAAAGTCAGAGCAGGCAAGACTTTGATTCCCACGTAACCACACTGTTCACCTTGCTTGACCTTTCAGGTCCATCAACATCGCAGGAGACAAGTGGCACTGTTCTGTTGTTTGGCCATATGCACCACTGGTTTTGAATGGGAAATCATGGTCATCAGATAGCGCATGCCTACATGCTGCAGATGCTTTGGTATGACAATGTCTTCATTGCATGCACATTTGTATGCCTGCTCATGTCCAGCTTGTAATTTTGATGCATCTCATAATGTCATGCTGTCATTTAATCCTATCCAAGACACTGAGTCTTCTGCTGATGTTCAATTCACTTCCCAGCCTGACATCTTTCAGCATCTGATGCACCACATGGTAGACGGTACTGATATCGAAGGGCCCATTGGGCATCTGCCATTGAGCCTTGGAATGCCTGTGGCATGTGCTCATTAAAC
>JAABUK010003185.1_pt1 | contig 28101 bp, 26 predicted proteins | sample 5559141 | NCBI WGS metagenome assembly JAABUK01 (sample SAMN10711869, study PRJNA513367) | rock metagenome | isolation source: Antarctica rocks | place: Antarctica: Victoria Land, Pudding Butte nord | collected 2016-01-03
ATTCTAAGTGTTTGTGTACCTGCTTTCAAGCTTACCATAACACTTACTGTTCTCCAGGTTTGAAAACCACCCGTTCGAGGAATATTTACAGTAGCCAGAACAGAACCATCAGAAGTTTTTAGTTGAAGTTGTTGACCCGCATCAGTGGTTGCTACTCTAAAGTTTACAGTATAATTTCCAGCAGTAGAAACATTTACATTATAATCCATCCAGTCTCCATATTCAATCCATCCAACATCCTGTCCACCACCTTCATCGGCAGTCGATTCATTTGCTACACCGAACATCCTATTAAAATTCTCTGCTTCAATTTTTCCAGGAATTGCAACAACTGCATTTGACGTTGAAGATACCACTGGTGCAGGATTAACACTAATATTAATGTCATCAGATGCCGTTGCACCTCTATTATCGGTTACTGTAAGCCTGAATGTGTAAGTTCCTTCTGTAAGGTTGCTTATTGTTGGATTATTAACATTGCCAGAGTTAATACTGAATTGATTAGGACCTGAGATTTTTGACCAGCTGTAGTTAGCAATGTTACCATCAGGGTCTGTTCCGCTGCCTGAAAGTGTTACGCTATTTGTAGGAAGAGTGATCGTTTGGTCAGATCCTGCCATAGCTACCGGTGGTTGATTCTGCGAAGGAGTGCTCGTGGAGTTGCCTCGTGTATATTGAAGCATCCACTCATATATATTCTTACCATTTTCCTTGAAATCAGCACTGTAAGTAGTTGACCATGCATCATGGCTGTTAACAGGAAATATCGTTTTCTTTGCAACAGGGTATGTGTTCACCGTGGATGAAGGATTCAATTTGAGGTTTAGGGTCTTAATTTTATCAATGTACCCGATAGTGTTAGAAGAAGGTACAACATCATCGCCTTGGTTATGGGTCGCCCAGATAGGCAAAGCCGCATTAGTTAATACGGAAACCCTTTCATCTTCAGGACCAGATGCACCACATACAGGGACAATTGCCGCTAACCGGTTTGCATTGGCAGATGTAGCACCAGCATAATCCCAAACCGCACCTCCCCCCATACTTAAACCAGTAAGATAGATTCTACTGGTATTTACACGATAATTTCTGACTGCATAATCTATAACTCCCTGCACATCAGAAGTTGATGGCCAATTAAGAAACTGTGGAGAAATTACAATAAATTTGAAAGTTTCGCCATTCACCTTTACAGATACCGGAAAAGTTCCATCCTTAATGGTTTTGGGTGTTCCATTAGCTAAGACTTTAGACAACTGATCACCACCACCATCACCTAATTCACCTACTCCATGAAGAAATACTATTAAAGGATAAGTATTTGATTCTGAGCTATAATTTTGAGGCAGGTATTCCCAAAACCCCCAAGAATTACCAATCATAGATACGTGACGCTGCGTATGCGTTTGACCTTTTGATTCTATAAAAAAGAATGGAAGGATGAAAAAGGCCACATAATGTAAATAATGCTTTAATTGTAAATGTAAATGCATAGATATAATAATAATTAAATGTTTAATTCCAGAACGATGTAAACAATTCAACGATTGTGTTAGGTGGCTAGTGGGTACTTAGTAGGAAAGGTTTAGGAAAGCTTCGACTTAGAAATATTACTTTATCAAAAAGTGCTTTCGCCAAAAAATGCTAAAACCATGCCAAAAGGGATATTAATATTATACAAAGTGCACCAACTAGAATAAGATCTGTTTATAACTACTATCTGCACTTAAAAACCTGAATATTCAATATATTTATTAATCCAAATCAAGAAAATTTTTATAAAATATTACCTTATAAAAATTTGAATGCTTAGCATTAATTTAGATCTGTATCCATTTTTTAAGATCAACGTATATTTAATAGTAACAAATGGCGAGCCTTACAATAAAGAATTAGTTGTTAAGTTTAAGTAATATTAATAATTAAAAGTATAGCCTTAGATTTTTAGATTTTACATTTACATATTACTTTAAATTTTAAATAGTGATCAGTTAAGACATGAAATGACTGTCGCTTTTGCTATCAGCCGTCAGCTATCAGGAGGAAATACATTATACATTAGCGTCTTGATAGCTAACAGCTGTTAGTTATTGATACAGGATTTACAATTAACACACGACACTTAAGATATGTATAATGAAAAAATACTAGAAGCGTCAAAACTCCTGTGGAATTATCATCATATGGGGCACACACTTGAAAAAAGTGATTGTATTTTGGTGTTAGGCAGTCATGATTTTAGAGTAGCTGACCGTGGGTCTGAACTTTTTCTCGAGGGTTGGGCGCCGTACCTCATCTTTTCAGGTGGCCTGGGCAATTTTACTAAAGATTTGTGGGAGGAAAGCGAGGCAGACCAATTTGCAAGAATCGCACGTATAAAAGGTGTTCCTGAAGAAAATATAATTATTGAGAATCTTTCAACAAATACTGGTGAAAATATTTTATTTACTCAAAAGCTGCTTTTACAGAAGAATCTTCAGCCGCAATCATTTATCGTAGTTCAAAAACCTTACATGGAAAGAAGAAGCTATGCTACTTTTAAAATACACTGGCCCGATAAAAAATTATTGGTTACTTCTCCACAGATTTCATTTGAAGACTATCCAACTGAAGAAATACCGCTCAAAAAAGTAATTAATGTAATGGTAGGTGACTTACAAAGGATTAAATTGTATCCTTCTAAAGGATTTCAGATCTTCCAGGAAATACCTGATACAGTTTGGGATGCTTATGAATTGTTGATAGATTCAGGATTTACACAACATTTAATTAAATAAAAATTTTAACTGTAAAACTAAATCATAAACTATTTTGAAGAATTTTACGTAATTACTAGTGTTAAGTACTAATGACGTATTCGCTATCAGCCATCAGGAAGAAACTTAATACAGATTCATCTGCTGATAGCTGAAAGCAGAACGCGTCACTTTAGAGTTAACTTAACACTAGCACCACTTAATGAGATTTCCTTCAGCATATTACCTGATGTTAATTTACCTAGCTGTTATGTTTAAACCCATCATACCAGTCATTAGTGATATTTATTCTCATGCTTTTGGTGAAGCTATTCATCTTGCCACTATTCATGCTAGATATGGGAACAACCATTTGGAAAAGGCGCTTGCTACAACTGGAAAAAGTAATAACAAAGATCAAAAAAACTGTAACTCAGGTGAAATTAATACAGTTCATATAAGTTCCCCGGAGTGTATTTTTGATTTTAGGTTAACTACAATTAAGCTTACATTTTTTTTCAGACGATTTTATAAACTCTCCACTATTTTTTTCTCCATACTGGTACCCCCTCCTGATCGTTAATTTTTTTTGCAATTATTTATAGTAGACAAATAGTAATAATCAATCTTTAGATCAGTTATTAAATTCCTGCGTATGCTATAACAGTATTACCGGTTCACTCTTCATTTAATCTTTAATAAAATTAACATGCTTAGGTTGTTTTGTATTATAATGCTGATGGAGGTTTCATTATTTTCCATGTCACAGGTTTCTGTTCGGGGAACCATTATTGACAGTAAAACAAATTTTCCCGTGGAAGGAGCTACGGTAACATTAATTCCTTCCAAGCTTTCTACAATCACAGATGAAAATGGCCGCTTTATCTTTAGAGGCAAATATGATAGCAGTAGTTTAGTAATCATTAACACTATTGGCTATGCGCAGAATCAATATACTGTAGCTGAAATATATAAAAACACTACTATCCGTTTAATTCAAAAGCAAGTAGAGTTGCAGGATGTAGTAGTGCTTGCCAATGCAGGAGATCAGTTTAAACCTATTAGCAGAACAGACATAGCCATGCGCGGTGTAAATAATTCGCAGGAGGTGTTGCGTATCATTCCAGGTATCGTGATTGGCCAGCACCAGGGTGGAGGCAAAGCAGAGCAGATTTTTTTAAGAGGCTTTGATGCCGACCATGGCACCGATTTCAGAATGGATGTAGATGGCTTACCTGTAAATATGGTATCTCATGCTCATGGCCAGGGATTTGCCGACAGCCATTTTATAATACCTGAAACAATTGAAAGCGTTGATTTTAAAAAAGGACCTTTCACTGCCAGCAAAGGTGATTTTGCTACAACCGGATATGTTGATTTTAACACAAAAGATGCATTGAGCAACAATCTTATGAAGCTGGAAGGAGGCATGTTTAATACTTACCGGGCTTTGGGTATGTTTAATATTTTAAGTGATAAGATGAAAGAGAAACAACAATCGTGGTACTGTGCCTCCGAATACAGGTACTCTGATTCATATTTTGATAACCCTCAGCATTTCAAGCGGTATAATTTATTTACAAAATATAATGGCAAACTATCAGCTCACACATTTCTGACGGCCTCCGCTACAACTTTTTGGAGTAAGTGGGATGCCTCAGGACAAATTCCGGGACGGGCAGTAGATAAAGGACTTATTGGTTTTTATGGAGCTTTAGATCCTTATGAAGGCGGCTTAACTTATCGTACTAACGTCAATGGACAAATTATTACTTCGTTTGATAATGGAGACTTGCTAAAAAATCAATTCTATTATTCCAATTCTGATTTCGATCTTCACACAAATTTTACTTTCTTCCTGGTAGATTCGGTTAATGGAGATGAAATAAGGCAGAAAGAAGCAAGAAATCTCTTTGGCTATAATGGCAGTTATCACCATACCGGTTATATGAATACTGTAAAACTCATCACTGAAGCAGGGTTAAATCTTAGAGTAGATAAAACCCTTAATTCAGAGTTATCTCATACAATGGATCGTTTTATTACTCTTGAACAAATTAAATCAGGTGATATTTCTCAAATGGATGTAGCGCCGTATATAAGTGAAACTTTAAATTTTAATAAGCATTTTAGTATTAATACCGGACTTCGTTACGACCAGTTTTATCATAAATACAATAATAAACTGGCGAGCGATAGTACACTTCCGGGAGTAGGTATATATAAAGCCAAAGCACATACGCTTACTCCAAAAGTAAATTTTTATTATCATGTAAACGATGAGTTGCAATTGTACCTGACAACCGGAAAGGGCTTTCATTCAAATGACACCAGGGTAGTTGTAAAGGAAAGCGGCATGAAAATTTTACCGGCTGCCTATGCAGCTGATTTGGGAACCGTTTTTAAGCCCGCAAAAAATGTACTGATCAATGCTGCGGTGTGGTATATAAACCTGCAACAGGAATTTGTATACAGTGGTGATGGTGGCGATGTTGACTTTAACGGAAAAACGCGTAGGGTTGGTTTTGATTTTTCCGGGAGATACCAACCATTTAAGTCATTATATTTTGATGGGGATCTGAATTATGCACATGGACGGGCTATTGAGGCAACCAAAGGACAGAATTATATACCTTTAGCTCCGGTATGGACAAGCACAGGCGGCATTACTTACACCAATACAATCGGCTTAAACGGCAGCTTAAGATACCGGTATACAGGTGACAGGCCAGGCAATGAAGATAATAGCCTTACTGCGGTTGGTTATTTCATAACTGATGCAGTAATTAACTACACTAAATTAAAATATGAAATAGGACTGGTGATCAATAACATTTTTAATAAGAAATGGAAAGAAATCCAATTTGACACTGAAACGCGCTTAAGAAATGAACCTATACCAATAGACGAAATTTGTTTTACTCCGGGCACCCCGTTCGCAGCAAAATTAAGTTTTACGTATTTCTTTAAATGATTCGGTTAATTGTTCTTGATTTTCTATTCATATTACTACTTAACTACGATCCTTACACGCTAATATACTTTATTACTAACCAGGCTATGTCAACAATGAAATGACGCGAGTTGCTATCAGCAGTCAGATTTCAGCCAAATCCTTGCTGTTGTTTTCTCCTGATAGCTGATAGCAAAGGCGTCAATTTACAGTGAACATTATACCTGATTAGTTTAACCATATATTCATGTGCTAAATATCGTTGTCGCTTGAATTATCCAGGTTAGCAAGCTCACCTTCATCCAGATCATCTGAGGCCGGATCACTGCTGAAATCAGGATCTTCAGTTATACCTTTTTCGGCTTCATACTTGGCTTCTTCTACCGGGTTACTGGAATTTTCATTTTCAGGAGAAGTTTTTTTTCTTGATGGTTCCATGGTATTTATTATTAATAAAAGATTTACTGTTTAATAATCATTAGAAAGGTAAATTATTATTTGAAAGTTAAACAAATTTGATTTGAAAATTAATTTATAAAATCAGTTTACTAGTCTGGTAAAAAATAGCAGATCAATTAAATTATTCTGGCTTCTTTTTAATGTGAAATACAATGGGTACATATTTCCCCAAAAGTTATTAATTATCATATTAGCTATAATAATTTTACGGTACACGTTTTTAATAGGTTCTATTGAATTTAATTATTGAAATCATTTAATAAAAAACAATTATGGATAACAAATCGTCAATTCAGCCTGAAAATGAGAAACTTAATCCAGGGGCTCCAAATAAAGAAAGCCTAAATCCATCATTTGAAAATGGAAAAAAAGCAATTGATATTCAAAATGAAATTGAAGAGAAATCAGAAGAAGATAAAGCTAAAGATGCAGATCAATGGAGAAATGAAGGATAAGCGAGTCGTTTATGCCACCGCGTAATACTCTAAATAATTATTTGTTTAAAGTTAAGATACCATTTAAGACAGTGAGCTTCACACATAATTCATTAGTTAACTAATTATGTTTGGCTGAATACAACAAGCGAAAGTTCCCAATTCCGGATTTTTACTGCATATAAACAGTTACACTGCACTGAATAGTAACATCTGTTATAGGGCCCAATGTAGATGGAATTAATTTAGTGTGGTTGATGGGAAAACCGGATACCGGTTCCACCAAATGATCTGGATGCCTTGTCAAGAAGATAGCTACATTATTGGCAGACGAAACATTGTTAAACGGTATGAAAATAAATTCATTGCTGCGTGTTAATCCATTTTTTACCTGGGCTAAAATTGCGGAGATGACTATTAATGTTTATGAGCAGGTTGTAACACCTGTATTTACTAAAAAGTTTATTCCTTTGTGGAACCGTTCCTCTAAGTCTATAATAAATATGGGGGGAAAATTTCGATGGGAAAAGAGGCAGGTTTATAGTATTATGTCTATTATGAACTGATAAATAATTTTTGCTATCAGCAGTCAGCTATCAGGAGAGAACGACAGCAACAATTTAGCTGATACCTGAGCTGACTCCTGATACCAAATTACTTTGTGATGTTGATGACATAACAATAGTATAAATAATGATCATGGAAAAAGCGATATTTATTGATAAAGATGGTACTTTAATACGTGATATACCTTTTAATGCAGATCCGGGATTAATAGTATTGGAAGAAAGAGTTATAGAAGGACTTGAAAAATTATCCGATAAAGGCTTTTTATATATTATAATTACCAATCAGTCGGGACTGGCTCATGGCTATTTTACTGAAAAAGACCTGGCAATGGTTGAAGCGCATATATCTCAACTTTTGTTAGCAGATGAAATTAAGCTGAATGGGTTTTATTATTGTCCTCACTATCCTGGTGCCTGTGTAAAAGAATTTGATGTTACCTGCTACTGCAGAAAGCCTATGCCAGGCTTGTTATTGAAGGCGGCAGCTGATTTCAATATTGATTTAGCACAATCATGGGTGATTGGCGATATTCTTAATGATGTGGAGGCAGGTAACAGAGCAGGCTGCAGAACAATCCTTATTAATAATGGAAATGAAACTAACTGGCTGATAGATTCAGATATAAGGAAACCTTCATTCATTTCAAAAGATATGGCTGAAGCTGCTGATCTTATATTAGAAAATATTTTGGCATCTGAGACATCTTATAGCTTAAAAGAAGACATTAAGCATTGAATCTACATCGGGATATGAAAAATAACTGGTCTGAATGCAAGAAAGTTTTATGTATCCCTCCCGATAACATAGGTGGTTTATCAATGTCGCCTCCGGCTATCAGGGCTTGAAAAATTATGTTCAAACCTTCATCATCTTCTGAACTTTAAGCAAAGCTTTTGCATAAGGTTTATGAAGTACCCGCCGCGGAGGACCGCTGGAATTGGGTTGCAAGTCCCACAGACCTGAACGATGCCATGTTTTTAAATCATCCCAGTCTGGCCGGTCTATTATTGGATAAAGACAGATACCCCATAATGGAATACCACCATAGAGCGCGCTGTAACATTCTTTAGTGATAAAATCAATCCAACCCGGACGATCTTCCTGGGGATGGCTTGTTTCAGTTATAACCACAGGCTGTTTATATCTTGAATAAGCCTGCTTTAAAAGTTGCCTGAATGGTAACCATCTGGAATCAGGGACTTGATTCAGCCATGGTAAAAATCCCTGAAAGCCTGTTACCCATTGATTGTTGTAATAAAAGTTAAAGCCCAGCATATCTAGAAATTCCGGCGAGCCACCTAATTCCGGACATAACCGGCCGCATAGCATATCAACAGCCTGATACTGATGTATGTTTAACGTCTCAGCTTCCATAACCTGTTGTGGCGTTGCATTCAAAGGCGGCACAATATTTACCAGAGGTTCTGTGGTTAAAAAACGAATACGCGGGTCTTCTTCAAGCATTGCACGTGATCCTTCAATGTAGGCCTTCATCAAACTATATTTTATCTCCCAGCCTTTACCGGTAAGATAGGGCATTGTCTTTGCTTCTTCACCACCAAGCCATGAAAGGAAACTAACTTCGTTTATTGGTGTAATTATTAATGTTTGATTAGGTTCTATTCTCCGGTAAAAGCGAACAAATGCCCTGCATAAAGAAGTAAATCTTTTAATGAACGATGGATGCAAAGGGTTAAGATCAGCAGGAAATCCAAAGTGGCATATATCCCAAATCTGCTGTATTGAATTAGCCTTGCCGCGTTCCATCATATATTGAACTGTAGACCAGTCGTAGTGATAAGGTTGCAGTTCAACCTTACTCCACCTGATTCCTTCACGTACAGTTTTAATATTGAACAGGGACAGATCAGTATAGTCCTGATCAATAAGTTGCAGATGCCCGGTGATATTTAAAAAATCAACTCTTTTACCTGATGCATTTAACTGATCAGAACATTCATATCCTGCCATCCAAAAAGATTGAAAAGGATTGAATTTATTGTTAACTGATTCATGTCTTGATTCAATGGGTGATGAATGAGCTTCGTTAAGCATAAGCGGATTATTATTGAACCATGTTGGTTAAGGGTAAATTGTATTTTTTAATGTTGTGCCATCATTGTTTATACTGTTAATGGAACTGATTAAATGATATATGTGATCTATACTAACATCTTATTTTATTAAAAATTATTAACTATAACTTTGATCATCATCATTTAATTATTTTCATTAACGGTTCAGGGAGTATCCTTATTGCAACTGCTTACCAGGTGGCATAATAATTTTAATGATTAAAACAAACCTTTAATCAATATTCTTAACTTAAGAACTATTCAATACAAAAAATATTATTTTCAATAATCATTAATGGGTTTCTTATTTAATCATCCAATTCTTATTCAAAATGCAGCGCTCAGGAGAATCTTTCAACAAGGTAAAAAGTTTACGGGGAAAAATAGTGGTGGTAACAGGTGCATCAAGCGGTGCAGGACGTGCAGCAGCGCTTGAATTTGCCCGTAATGGATCGAAATTGGTGCTGGCAGCACGGCGTATAGATGCATTAAATGAATTGGTAACTGAATGCAAAGAATTGGGCGCTACAGCGATAGCCGTACAGACGGATGTTACTGATTCATTAGCTATGAAAAAATTGGCAGAAGCAGCTTTTGCATTCGGCGGCCGCATTGATATATGGATTAACAATGCAGGTGTAATGGCAGCAGGTGGGTTTACTGATACTCCTATTGAAGTACATGAACAGGTGATTAAAATAAACCTGATGGGTTATATACATGGCGCATATGCAGTATTGCCATTTTTCAAAAAACAGCAATCGGGTATTCTGATAAATAATATTTCTATTGGCGGATATTACCCTACTCCTTATGCTGTGGGATATTCTGCCAGTAAATTTGGACTTCGTGGTTTTTCTGAAGCGCTCAAAGGTGAATTAAGTAGTTGGCCCGACATATATGTATGTGATTTGTATCCGGCTTTTTTGGATACCCCCGGAATACAACATGCTGCAAATTATACCGGTAAAATGTTACAACCTGCACCTCCTGTGTATGATCCGCAAAAAGTTGGTCGTGCAATGATTCGATTAGCCAAGTACCCACGGAGGTCCTTAAAAGTAGGTGCGGTAGCATATATATTGCACCTTGGGTATTTTATTATGCCGGGTGTTATGCGTTCTGTTACTGCGAAAGTTATGAAGACATATCTTAAGCAGGCTCAACCAACACCTGCAACAAGCGGTAATATTTTTACCCCGTTGGAATTCGGCACCAGCATACATGGCGGTTGGGACAAAACTCCGGATAGAAAAAAACAAAGTATTAAAGCTGCATTGGCAGTGGGGGGACTGGCTGCTTCGTTTTTGTTTATCAGGCTGCTAAGGAAAAACCTATAAGGTTTAACTTCAAGCTGATTGTATCGGAGCCATAAACCTTATAGGTTTAAATGCGGGTTCTTACCGAGCTGGCAAGAGCGTGAGTTAAAACCTATAAGGTTTGAAGCTTCGGTACAATCAGCTTGAATTTAAACCTTATAGGTTAGCTCAACTACTCCTTAATCACCACCATCTTAGAACTCAAACTAAATCCGCTGAAACAACCGGTAACATTAGCTCCGCTGATATTGGTGCTAAGACTTACCGGCGTTGCAAAGGGGCCGTTATTATCTCTTGCTTTATTAAATGTATCCCAGAAATTATACACGTCACGGGTGACGCTTGCCATATAATAGGTAACGGAATCGCCTACAACAAAACCTCTCGGAAAAGTTATATGAAGGTATTGGCCGTTGGTAAGGTCATCGGTTCCTGAGATCCGGCTTTTGTACAATCCACCCCAGCCAAAGTTGCTCCGGTTTTCATAGGAGCGGTAATAATAAAGTTGCGTGTTATTAAGTGTATCGGGATCCTGGTAATGATTAGTGACTCTTAATTTAACCCTGTCGCTATCATCTATATCAGTATACCGGTAACCTAAAGTAAGGCTATCAATGGGTACAGGCCGCAATAAATTGGTGACAGCGGAATAATGATTATCTCCATCGCTTATCTCAAGCAGGTAACATTTTCCCTGAGTGCCTATCAATGCCTTGCGGGGATCTGAAGAAAGCCGCGGATCAAAATATACACCGTTTTTAAAGTTAGCCGGAATCATGGGTAGATTGGATTCAACCAATTGTACTTTCGTTGAGGGATCCCAGTTATACTGCTTATTTTTTACTTCGCCTTCTGTTATGAAAACGCTTGCTTTTGAAACCGGTGTGCTCTGAAAATCGGTTGATAAATAATTGAGACTACGGCTAAGCACCACATAATTATATTCGCGCATCAGGTTATTAATGTAAGCTTCAACAACCAGTTGTGGTTTATTACTTTTTGTATCTATATTAAAATCCTTTATGCAGGATGCAAGACAAATGCAAAAAATTCCTGTTATGATAGGTATCTTTTTTTTCTTCATTATCTTAAATTAAAATTCCACGTTACACTTGGAACAATTGGAAACAGGTAAACCTTTTTACCACGAATAGTTTGGAGGTGTTCGTCAGCATCGAAATATATAAAATAAGGATTTGACCTGTTGTATACATTGTACATACTTAAGTTCCAGGAACTCCTCAAACGACGGGTGCTGTTGGGATGGTGCGTATAGGTAAAAGAAATATCAAGCCTATGATAAGATGGCATCCTGTAATCATTCACTTTGTTGTATTGATTGATATTAGTAAACCGGGGTTCCTGCGTGCTTACATTGTAACCGAGATTATAAGTGAATCGTCCCGTTGGAATGGTGAGTGCATTACCGGTACCATAAACGAAGACTGCGGATGCTTCCCACTTTGCACTGATCGGATAACTGGCTACTATACTAAGATCATGTGTGCGATCATACCGATAGGGAAAAGTTTTACCCTGGTTAAGGTTCGCAAACCGGCGTTCAGCACGGCTTAGCGTATAGCCTATCCAACCGGTAAGCCTGCCTGATTTCTTTTGCAGAAAAAATTCTATGCCGTAAGCCTTCCCTGTACCAAAAATCATTTCACCTTCAAGGTTTTGATTGAGCAGTAACTGAGCCCCTGGTTTAAACTCTATCTGGTTGTTCATAACTTTATAATAGGTTTCTATACTGGCCTCCCAGGTATTTCCCTGAAAATTTTTATAGTAACCAAGAGCCACCTGTCGTGCATTAGAAGGTCTAACCACTTTACTGCTTGGTATCCAAAGGTCACTTGGAAAAGTTGCAGCGCTAGTGGTAGCAAGTTGCAGATACTGAATGGTGCGTGTGTATGACATCTTGATGCTGGCAGCATGGTGTAATTTATATAAGATATTAAGACGTGGCTCGGGGTATAAGTATTCCGCTATACTTTCTCCCTTATTAAATGTTTGCACTTGGCCTGTAGGTACGCCATCTTCACTGTATATAAACCTTTGCGTTGGTCCAACCTGGTTAAAATAACTGTAACGCATACCTGCAATAATATTAATATCCGGGGTAACATTTATATCTGCGCTGAAGTATGCAGCAGCCTCATGAGCATACAGGTTGCTGATCTTAGATTTGAACTCCTGCACGCCTGTTGTATATCCGCCGGCCCCTGGTGTAAACTGGTGCCAGGTGTATTGTGCACCCCATTTAAATTTTAACCAGTTATTATTGAAGTAGGTCCAGTCAGTTTTCAACTGGAGATCCTGTAAGCCTGAAGTAAACAAAAAACTATTGGTACTATATCCATAATAACTATCGAGGCTAAAATTGTTAAAAACAATTGCCGTTTCCTGGTTGATTTTTTTTGAAAACTGCTGCTTCCATGTCAGGCCTGCAAGTGTGTTGCCCCAGTGTGTATTGAATATGCTGTTCCTGCCATTCGGGGTTTTTTTTGGATCCTGGAAAGAAAACCTGTCCCGCCCTGAATAAAATGTAAACAGTACCATGTTTTTGGGGTTGATGGTGTAATCCGCCTTTGCATTTACATCATAAAAAAAATAGCCATTTCCACCTATGCGATCCGGTGCTACAACACGTGCCACCTGGTCAATATAAGTTCGCCTGGCGCTGATGATAAATGAAGACTTGCCTTTTATCAGTGGTCCTTCTAAAGAAAGCCTGCTGGATATTAATCCTATACCACCACTGGCTTTTAAAGAGTCTTTATTCCCTGACCTGGTATCTATATTGATCACGCTGCTAAGCCGGCCGCCATACTGGGCAGGAATACCACCCTTAATCACTTCAGCGGTTTTAACCGCCTCCCCATTGAATATGCTAAAGAATCCAAGCAGGTGATTGGGATTGTAAACAGGAATTCCATCCAGTAATACCAGGTTCTGGTCGGGCCCTCCGCCGCGAACATATATGCCTGCACTTGCTTCACCGCCGTTTTTAACACCTGGTAATAAAGTGATGGTTTTCAGTGGATCGATTTCTCCTAATATAACCGGTATTTTTCGCAGTTGTGCAGCCGTAATACTTTGGATACTCATTTCATTACGTTCAATATTTGAACTTGCAGCAGTAACAATAACATTCCCAAGAAGACTTTCCCTTCTGCGCATGATAACGTTTATACTGGTATCTGCAACAAGAACAAGGTTGGCGTAATAAGGAAAATGATTTACAGAAGTGATGGTCAGACTATAATGGCCGGCAGTTGTTACAATTAAAATTTTACCGGTAGAATCAGCTTTATATTTTTTTTGATTTAATAAAATTGTCGGGTCACGTACCGGTTCATTTAATTCGTCTAATACATTAACTGAAAGGCGGACGTCCTGGCAGATTGCCGCATTTGATATAAGTAACACCAATAAGATAATAGCCAACTTATGCATCCGGTTTATCTGATTCATATCTATCAATGATCCTGCAAATACCATCACTTGCAAGAATAGTTTAAAATCCGTAAATGATGGGGAGAAAGTATCCTTACCAGATATATATACTACGAAAGAGATAAAATAGTGACATTGTAATTTCTCATTGTAGAATAATCAAGTACGGTTTACCCATTTTCTAAAGATAAGATATATGGGTTATAAGCAGCCTATTAACCTTAGTAGAATAATGGCTTATAGAATACATACAACCTTATTGCCTTATTGGACCGGTTATTATTTCAAAATTTTTTTAAGGTAATAAGGTAGGTCATTGATGTAATTTCCTTTCTACTAAGGTTTAAAACCAAATCACTTTTACCCTTTACACCAATGTCATTAAGTTAAGGATTTGGGAACTGACTAAAAATAGAGACCTCACAGGTCGTTCTCTATTTTGGGTTAGTAAAGATCATTGCAGAGTAATCATTTTTGAATAGAAAATGCAACCTGCTTTATTGTTTCCTGCTATAACAGTAAAGGTTAACAATTAGCTATCTAATTTTAAGTTTTGCCAGGCAATAAAGTCTTTTAATTTAATGTTTGATTATCTCATAATACAGGCTCACGTTATTAACAACACCGTATTAAGACGCAACAACAGAATATAACAAATGAATTTTCTTCCATTAAAAACCCTCACTGATAAACAGGTTCAATCCGGCTTAAAATTTATTGTAAAAGAAGGGGCAGCGGCTGAAGTTATGTCTACACTTACCGGTGGCACTTTCCTGGTAGCTATGGCGGTAATGTTGAAGGCCACTAATTTTCAGATAGGCCTGCTCGCCTCATTACCTACGCTTACCAATGTTTTTCAGTTAATAGCAATATGGCTTGTTAAAAAGTATCGCAACAGAAGGCTGATCTGTGTTATCTGTTCTGTCTTAGCAAGGGTTCCGTTACTGGTTATTGGCTTTTTACCCTTTTTGTTTCCTTCGGCAACAGGTTTGCAGGCGCTGTTCTTTTTGTTATTTTTTTCCTACTTTTTTGGATCTATATCCGGTGCCAGCTGGAACTCCTGGATGAAAGACCTGGTGCCTGAAAAGAGTTTAGGAACATATTTTTCGATGCGGTCACGATTGCTGCAAATTTTAAATGTAACATTAAGTTTACTGATAGCTGTTATAATTGATTACATAAAAAAACACCATCCTGAACATGAGCTTCCTGCTTATATAATAATGTTTTTAATGGGCGGATTAATAGGAATGCTCGGCGTATATTTATTATCACGCGTATCTGAGCCGGTCACAACTTTGGAAGATAAAAATATTTTCTCTTTGTTAGGTAAACCGTTAAAAGATAAAAATTTTAAAAACCTGCTGGCCTTTAATGCTTCTTATGTTTTCGCTATTAATATGGCGCTGCCTTTTTTTGTGGTGTATATGATGAAGACAATCGGTCTTCCGTTGGCTTACATAATTGTACTGGGCATTCTGGCTAAAGTAAGCAGCATTCTTTCTATAAAGCTATGGGGAACATATTCAGACAGATACAGTAACAAAACGATCATTATCATTTGTGCACCCACATTTATTATATGTATTCTTGCCTGGACTTTTACTGCCGTAGGTTCAAGCCAACTGATCAGTATTGTATTGCTGGCAATTATTCATATTGTAAGCGGTGTGTCTGCTGCAGGAATAGATCTTTCAATAAACAACATGGCAATCAAACTGGCACCTAAGAGTGAGGCAATTGCTTATATCTCTGCCCGCAATATGATAGTGGCAATTTTTGCATCATTAGGGCCGTTATCAGGTGGTATGTTAGCGGATTTTTTTGCCAATCACCAACTTTTATGGTCTGTTAAATGGATGGGTTCCGGATCGTCTTCTTCGTTAGATCTCTTAAACCTTAACAACAGTAATTTTTATTTTGTAATAGCAGCTATACTTGCGGCATTATCGCTTAACCTTTTAAAATATGTGAAGGAAGAAGGGGAAGTAAATAAAAAGGAAGCGCTGAATGTTATAAAAAAAGATTTAAGAGATAACCTGCAAAAGATCAGCTTCTCATCAATACATTACAGGATCACGCATCCTGTAATAATGCCTGGAATAATAAAAAGAATTACCGGACTGTTTCAGTGACTTGGAGGTATGAGGTATGAGGTATACCTCATACCTCATACCTTGGCTCTACGCCGTCAGCTCCCGGTTATACTTACTGCGGTATTGAACAGGAGACAAGCCGGTAATTTTTTTAAAGGTAGTCCGGAAAGCCTTTGTGTCTGAATAGCCTACTTTGTACATTACCTCGGTTACATTTTCACGTGAAGACTCCAGGCTCATTTTTGCAGCTTCAATTTTTACGCGCTGTATGTATTCAACAACTGTATTGGAAGTTGCTTTCTTAAAGCGGCGCTCCAGGTTGCGGCGGCCGAGTGCAAACCTTGATGCCAGTTCCTCCACTGTCAGCTTCTCTGAAAAGTTTTGCTCAATAAATTCCTGAGCCTGTTTTATAGGTTCATCTTCATGACCCTTCTGACCATTAAACATGATAAAAGGATTCTGACTGTCCCGATCAATATCAATCATAAAAATTTTAGACATCATTATAGATATATCACGCCCGGCATATTTTTCAATGAGGTATAAAATAAGATTGGTAAAGGAAAGGGCACCACCGCTTGAGTAAATGCCGCCTTCATCAACAAGTATCTTTTCGGTTATCAGTTCCACTTCGGGGAACATCTCCTTAAAACTATTGGCAAAGCCCCAGTGGGTAGTACATTTTTTTCCAGACAATAAACCTGTTTCAGCAAGTAGAAATGATCCTATACAAAGGCTAGCTAGTTCAGCACCCCTGTGATATTGCTGAATCATCCAGGGAATGAATGGTTGGTTCATTTCCAGGGCTTTTTTCATATCCTTCCCTTGCAGGGCAGGTATAATGATCAGGTCCGTTTGGTGAACATCCTTCATTACTACATCAGGATGAATAGTGTAAAGCCCCTTTTTGATTTCACGATCATTATTCAATCCAACCAATTGAATAGAAAACAAGGGAGGCTTTCCATTATTCACCATCATTAAGTTTACTTCTGAAAAAATCATGTGGGTAGCTTCAATATGCGTAAGGCTGCAATCGCCTTCGGGAATCAGGATAGAAATGTGTTTCATGCAATAAAGATCGTGAAAAAATTTGTCGCAACCAACCCCTTAAATAGTCGTATTAGCACGTGGGGAAATATGTTCCGGGACGCTACCTTTGCAATAGCTGACAGCCTACAACATGAAGAAAATGATCACCAATATCGTTAGCATTAGTGTGTATGTTCTGGATCTGGAGAGCGCCCTTTCATTTTATGTAAATAAGCTAGGGTTTGAAATACACACTAATATCATTATTGAGCCTGACATGCGATGGGCTTCAGTTTGCACCCCCGGCCATTCCGATCAGCAACTAATGCTTATCCCGGTAGAGGAGGGAATGCTTTTTTCGGGCGACCAGGTGCGGAAAATGCAATCACTTATCAGGGAAGAAATTTTTAGTTACGGGGTTTTTCGTTGCCAAAATCTTAAAGCAACCTGTACCAATTTGAAAAGCAAAGGGGTCAGGTTTCTAATGGAACCTGGTAAAGGTTTTTTAGGACAATATGAAGCGGCATTCATGGATGATTCCGGCAACTGGTTCCGGCTTACCGAGGATTGGGATGCAGTGTAAGGGTAATTAGCATTCAGCAATCAAAGAATCAACGCGTAATATGTTTCCTCCTGATAGCTGACGGCTGACCACTGATAGGAGAACGCGTCACTTTTAAAGTTAACTTAGCATTAGTATTAAAAGAATGTTTATGAAATTTCGTACTAAAATTCTTTCTGCTGGTAAAACAGCTACCGGGGTAGAGGTGCCTGTAAAAGTTGTAGAAAGCCTTGGATCGGGTAAGAGACCACCAGTGAAAGTTACAATAAATGAACATACTTATCGTAGCACTATAGCAACTATGGGTGGTAAGTTTATGATAGGTATCAGCGCTGAAAACCGTGAGAAAGCAAATGTTGCCGCCGGAGACATGATAGAAGTTGAACTGGAGCTTGATACCCAACCCAGGGAAGTGGCTGTGCCGGCCGATTTTAAAGAAGCGCTTAAAAAAAATGCTGCCGCTGAAAAATGTTTTGATGGATTGTCATATAGCCATAAGCTGCAGCATGTGCTTGCTATCGAGCAGGCCAAAACGGAGGAAACCCGCCAGCGTCGTATATCCAAGGCTGTAAGCATGCTGGAGGAAGGGAAGAAGTAGCTGAAAGCTTTCGGCCATGACCTGAGATTCAAGCTATCCATTTTTATTTGCTATCAGCCCGTCAGCTATCAGCTATCAGAGGAAACTTAATACACATTGATCTGCTGACGGCTGATAGCAACATTTGCAGACACCTTATGTTTAACACCTCTTCATAAAAGTGTATTTGATTAGCCGGTATTAGGAGAGTAATTCTTAGATTTGGTGTTATTTAGTTATATGCCGGTCATTAGGGTTAGTGTATATTACTATTATAGTATAATGTCAACCTAAAATTATCGCTTACTATCAGCCGTCAGCCTCAGCTATCAGGATGCTAATGTGTAATGTATTTCCTCCTGATAGCTGATAGCTGATAGCTGATAGCTGACGGCTGATAGCACTACACAAAGAATCAAAACAAAAATTACGATTATAAGTATGAAAAATTTTCAGCAGGTTATAGTTTATGCAGCAGTTTTATTAGTAGTGATTTCAGGGTATGGATTTCATAATTCCTATCCTGCAAAATCGTTTTCCGACTCCACAAAGAGATTTGCAATAGTAGAACTGTTTACTTCCGAAGGATGCTCCAGTTGTCCAGCTGCAGATGCGTTGGCGGCTTCTATCAGCGCTGAAAATAAGGATGTTCATTTCCTTTCTTTTCATGTGGATTACTGGAACCAGTATGGTTGGAAGGATATTTTTAGCAGCAATAATTATACTGTGAGGCAGGAACAATATGCAGGGTTTTTCAAATTAAAAAGCATCTATACCCCACAGGTAGTTGTTAATGGCAAAACAGAATTTGTTGGCTCAAACGAAACTAAATTAAGATCAGCCATTCAACGAGAATTAAAAAACAATGCATCCGTTTCAATTAATCTTCAGGCAATAACTGATGCAAGAACAGTTTCAGTAACATGTGCTGTTAGTGATGCAATCAACAGTGTTTTAAACATCGCGCTTGTTCAAAAGCAGGCGGAGGTCTCTGTAAAAAGGGGCGAAAATGCCGGTAAGACTTTAAAACATATAGATATTGTAAGAGGGTTTAAAAAACTGGATGTTTTGAGTAACGATACAAATCAGGTAACGCTTTATATTCCCGATGGTTTGTTACCAAAGGATCTCAAAGTGGTGGCTTATGTGCAAAACAAGGATGATTATAAAATAACTGGCGTGGTTGAAAAAAATCTCTAACAATTAAACCACGGGGCAGGGTGCAAGGAGCGGCACAGCTATTTTTGATACTGGACATTTTATCTTTCCGTGTTCCTCTCTGCTCCATGATTCAACTAAAGTCATAAATTGTTACGGGAAAATTATTAAGGGCCATTGCCTTAACCATTAATGGAAATGATTACCTGATTGTTTTAATCAGGCTTCCCTTTATTATTTCTAAATAAATGGTTAGCATCAAAATTGAAGTGAATATTAAACGAGTGATTATTAAAATAATAGTACCATGCGTTTAATATACGTTGTTCTCTTTGGTTGTATGCTTTCATGCACCACCTCTCAACAGGCATTGTTTGCACCTAAATCGCCGCATGAACAATATGCAGATCATATTAACAATGCCAGTTTAAATAAAACGGTTATGGGACGCTCCTGGCTGAATGCAGCTACCAGGGCTTTACAACAACCCTTGTCTGTTACCTTGCCTTACCAGGAGGCTGGTTATTTTGCTTCAACGGAAACGGATGCGCAAGGATATCGTTTTAATGCACGGCGTGGTGACCAGGTAGTAGTTACACTTACCAGGAATGATTCGCGTAGCGTAATCATGTTTCTTGATTTATGGGAAATGGCGGAGAACACCCGGTTTAGGTTACTGGCAAGTTTAGATACTGCTTCCAATACTTTACAATATGAAGTGAAAAAAGACGGAACCTTTTTTCTCAGGTTGCAGCCCGAACTGCTTGCCAGTGTAGATTACAAACTGATTATTATTACAAAGCCCAGTCTGAATTTTCCTGTAGCCATGACTTTCCATCCAACAATAGGCAGCTTCTGGGGAGCCGGCAGAGATGCCGGTGCCAGGAGTCATGAAGGGATAGATATTTTCGGAGCTTTTCGCACTCCGGTTATTGCGGCGGCTGATGGTCTGATTACTTCTGTAACACTTAACAGGCTCGGTGGTAAGGTAGTGTTTATGCGTCCCTATGGTAAAGACTACTCATTATATTATGCACATCTTGACTCGCAACTTGTTGAAGAAGGGCAACGTGTTAGAACCGGTGATACGCTGGGATTTATGGGCAACACAGGCAACGCCAAAAATACGCCTACGCATCTTCATTTTGGATTATATGCTTCCGGTGGAGCTGTAGATCCTTTACCGTTTGTTAACCAAAACAGGCCGGAGCCTGCTGCTATTAAGGCCGGCCTTTCGCGATTAAAGCAATACGTTAGATGCAATAAGAGTACGGTCTTAAATGACGCAACAAGGAATGACGCTTCAAAGATTTCTACTATTCAAAAGAATACTATTGTGCAGGTTAAAGCGGCTACTGGTAACTGGTATAAAGTTTTGTTGCCTGATGAAACGCAGGGATATCTTCCTGCGGGTGTTGTAGGCAATATTGATCTGATTCGTACTATAACAATTACAAACGACCGTGCTTTATTAGATAAGCCAGATAGCATTGCTTCAATGAAAAGCCTGATAAGTAAGGGTTCTAAGGTTCCGGTGTTAGGAATGTTCGGAAGTTACTATTATGTAGAAATGAGCGGAGAAAGGGGATGGATGAAAGAGGAGGGGAGATGACGCGTTCTGCTTTCAGCCGTCAGCTATCAGCTTTCAGGTGAACAACATTAAGGATTTTGCCAATACCTGATGACTGACTGCTGATAGCAAGTTGCAACATTTTATAATTGACATGAAAGTAGTAATCATGAAAAATACTTAACACCTATCCTATACCTGTTAATCCTGTCAGCAAGACCATTGGTGCCACCATTGATCTTTTTTGTTATTGTTATAAAATTTTGAAGATTAGTGCCTTCCTCTATAGGCGTTGTAATAATAATTTTATCAGCAGAATCATTTAATTTACGGTCATTCCAAAACCATCCTGCACTCATTGCGGCAAACCTGAGTTGATCCGGCGTACAGACTTTAATATTTTTACCTGCTAATAAAGTGGGGTTAGTTACAAAATCTGCACCAAGTGCATCACCAACAGCTTTATAATTCACTCGCCCGGTTATTTGTATCAGGCCCCGCCCTTTATATCGAACACCATCGCCATGATTTGTATCGCCAAGATCTGTTCTTTCCTCATAAGCATCTCCGGAGGCAAGCTCCTCTGTAAAAAATAACCCGCCACTTTCATGCCCTACCTGGGCAAGAAAACATAACTGGCGGATAGGAGTATGGATTAGAAATTTGTCACAGGTGTCGCTGATATAATTCAGGAATTTCTCAGCACACGATGTAGGAGAGCAGGTACCTTCCTTTACTTGTCCAAGTGTCATTTAACTTTATTTATATTTTTATCAAAAACAAGAAAACTAAATAACCCCGGAAAAATCGCCGGAATGAAAGGTTTAATGCCGAACAACTACTTACAATCAATAGTATAAATAAATATAGAAATAGTTTTTAATTTATGCAATACCCAATTTATTTAATGTAAGATCTTGGCTGCATAGGGGTTATAATTTAATGTGGCAACAATTAATTTCATCAGGATAATGCAATTACACGGGATTATTAATGCAGATACTGAGCCTTGTTCAGATTCAATTGGCAATTGTTGAAGCTCAAATTAAAGACGATATTAAAACAGATATCGCTACATCCCGCAATCTTATTGGACGCGCAATTTATGACCTGAGAGATATGGGCCAGAATTTTTTTCCTGAAGACGAAATCTTAGCGGAATCCGGATTAATAAATGCTTTAATACGTGAACTAAAAAATTACTCTCAGGAAAATATAATGCATAAAATAAAGGTAAAAGGAATTCCTTTTGCGCTGTCCTCTGATAATGGATTGGTATTCTTTCTTATAATCCTTGAAATGGTAACTTTTATAATAAATAAATATGGGGTTGAGTCACTTGAAATAGCCATCATTTATTCAAACGCTAAACTAAAAACAAGTATATTTTACTGGGGGAAACCAATTGAATTTAATGAGAAGGAAGACATTGTTTATCAACCTTCTTTAACAGATAAACTAAGCGTTCAGGACAGGCTCAGTTTAATCGGAGGTGAATTAGTCATCAAAGGTCAGGCTAATAAAAAAGCCCGGATAGATGTTTGCATTCCTTATAATAATTGTAAAGTTTAACTTACCACGATCTTTAAGCTTTTAGAACATAGAGTTAAGTTAACTCGAAAGTATCGCGTTCTGCTTCAGCCGTCAGCTACCGGCCAGTCAGCATAGCAATGTGTATTAAGTTTCCTCCTGATACCTGACGGCTGATAGCGAATACGTCCATTTACACTTAACATAGAGGTTTAAACTGAACTATCATTGGTTAATACCTTATAAGTAATTTGAAATAATGCAGCAACTTATCTATTCCAGGTAGCGTTGCAGGGGACTTTTTAAGAAATCCAATTCTTTCCTCACCGACGTATTACCTTACATTTTAAAACCACACGTTAAAACACCCCCATCTTTGTCAACTTCCCCCGTGTAATTTACGGGGATATTCCTGTTTATGGTGAACCTGTTTCATTAGATATTGCAAATAATTGTATGATTAAATAAGCTGTTTAATTATTCATTTCACAATCATTATAAAATTATCAACCCCGGCCAACAATGGAACAGTTATCAAAATCGGTTTATATTAAAGACATAGATGCGGATGTTGAAATTATAAACAACCTCAAAACATCGGGAATAAATAAGAGAAAAGCGGAAGAAAAATTGTTTGAACGATTTTATTACTTTATCCGTTTAAAAGAAAATAAGTATTCATTATCCCAAGAGGATCTCTTTGATGCTTATTCAGACACAGTTCTAGCAGTTATTAATTCCATAGCCTATGGCAGCTTTCAAAATCGCTCCTCATTAAAAACATTTATGTATGCAATATATCAGAATAAATGTATTGACAGGCTAAGAAGTAAATCAACTCATAAATATACTGTGCACAAAACAGAACCACTCAGCGAAATACAGTCTTGTTTATCAGATTCATCATTGTCTGTTTTTGAGAAATTAGTATACCAGTCAGAGTTAGAATGCATACACCAACAAATGATTTATTTATCTGAAAATTGCCGTAATGCATTGCTATTATCCTTTAATGGATATTCTGACAAAGAAATAGCGGCAATGATAAAATTTAAAACTGCTGATGTTGCCAAAACTTCCCGCCAGCGATCTATTAAGAAGTTACGGCAATTAGTATCCTGAATGCAGGTTAATATTTGAATGCGTTTTCTGCATAAAACAAGGAAGTCGATAATGAAAAATATTGAATACCTTTCTTAGCCCCTGTTGCATGAATAATGTAATTAATTGAGCGTATTAAGTAGAGCAATCAAAGAACACAAAAGCAGTTATAGAAGCGGCTATTTTATGAGAGATCCTGTTCAAACAACTAAGTTTTATATTGTAAAAGAACCATCTGGCAAAAGAAATCTTTGGATGCTACTACCTGTATTAGGAACAATAATTTTTGTAGCTCTATACATTATTGCAACACTTTTATATCCGGGAGGTTCGCAGGTTAACAAAAACTCTGTTGGATTTAGCTGGATAAACAATTACTGGTGCAATCTGCTAAATGATAATGCAATCAATGGACAACACAATGCTGCCAGGCCGGTTGCTTTGGTAGCAATGACTATATTATGTATGACACTTGCATATTTTTGGTATCTCTTTCCAATGCAAATTAACTTTCCAAAATATAGCAGATTAGCAATTCAAATTGCCGGAGCAATTTCCATGACAATTGCAATGTTCTTGTTTACAGACCTACATGACATGATCATTAACATTGCTTCTCTTTTTGGATTTATTTCGCTCATTGGCACATTTGCCGGCCTGTACAAGATTAAGTTGTATTACCTTTTTTGGCTAGGCATGTTAAATGTTATACTTGTTGCACTAAATAATTACGTTTACTACTCAAAGGGACTTATAATTTACTTACCGGTAATTCAGAAAATTAGTTTTGCATTTTTTCTCTTCTGGTTGTGCTGCATCAATATAGTTCTATACCGGAAAACTAAACTTGATATTTATTAATTGCACACACATACACAACGTTATAATGGTGATGAGTTGCCAATGTTAATCCAGTCTCTATTCACTCACTTGGTTTAAATGCCTGCTGTATGAAAGCTAATAAAAAATTCTCCGGCAAGAATACCGGAGACTCTTTATCTTTTAGAACCTCGAAACAAAGTTTAAAAACTTAATTAGATATGATTAGGTTAAACCGCCAGGTTTATTCCCCAAATGGTAATTATTACTATAATAAGAAACGCTCCTAGTATTGGAAAATTGTATAGGCTTAAAGGATTACAGGTAAACACTTATAATCTAATAAAATCATTTGAATAGTAACAAGAAACCATACCCCTTCTGCCGCATTCAGCTAAAACTGTAGCAGTTGTTCTCTCCTGATAGCTGCCTGCTGATAGCAAAATGCGTCAACATAATACTAGATTTTATATATTAAATCAGTAAAAATTACGTTAGTAATTAAAATGAAAATATATGTTGCAAAGAAACAATCCTTTTTCTGATCCACCTCAAACCAAACAAGTAAGCAATGATATTCCTAAAGCATTTAATACTAAGCTCTACGATCATTTGCAGCAAGGTAATACAATAAACTTTGTTCAGGCTCATGCAATGGGCATTGCTCAGCTTAATACTCACATTGCAGAGATTCGTAAAATCGTAAATATTTATTCAAGAATTATAAGGATAAATAATGTACAGTGTATGGAGTATAGTTTGCAGCCGATTGTGTGATAAACTAATAAGAATAGGCAACCGAAGGGACAACCACAGAAAATATAAAACCCACAACTGATTAGCCTGGATTAATATTTCTCACTAAAGAGCAGCAAACGAAGCTTACAAAGCTTAAAGATATATCCGCGTGCTGTTCGACTTTGCCGAAATTATTGAAGAGGATTTAAATCCGGAAGCAACCATTAAGGAAGCTGTTAAGGCTATTGAGTATTACCAAAAATTTATTTAAGAAGATACCACTCAACATGAGTTTTGTATAAACCTAATCATGGACAATCTCCCCCGGCCTATTTCTACAGGCCGGGCTTTATTTGCCCTATCAGTCAGTAAGTATTAGAAAAGGTCTATAGTGTGATTAGAATTTTATAGAAATCTTCCGTTTCCATATCTAAGGCTCTAAGAATTTGTTTTATAATAAAGGTTGGAACTGGGTCAATATGAGATTGTAAACATATCGGTCTTAACAAATCTGATCTTGTCCAAAATTCATGTCCACCTTTGCTTCTAGTATTCTTGCACCCTTCATGCAATAAAAAACTTCTAAGTTGCTTTAAAGTAACATTTTTAATATTGGGCATTATGAAAAGGCTGGCAACTGTATAGGTAACTGTGAAGTGCTATAAACCTTATTATTTATGATATCTTTTAACTGATCATTGAAAGGAGCTAAGTCAGTTATTCCAGGGGCAACCATAGATTTTTTTTCTTTCTTTATCTTCCATCCCAATCTTTTAAGTTCGATCCAAAAAGTATTCTTATTCAATGTGTAGCTGAAAAATTCACTCAAATTAACATTTAAAGATTCTTTAGCCTTTTCTTCATTTTCACCATACCCAGTTATATCTAATGAAGGAATATAGGAGAAGTGTAATCCCTCCTCTTCAAATAAGATAACAGCAACATTGAGTTCAATCATTTTATTACTCTTTGTCCACTTACCTTTAAGAACTTTGTCCATATTACTTTTCATTTGAAGAGTTCCCGACCTTAATAAACGTTTAAACGCGGGTTTAGTTGTTCTCAAGATCAATATTACACTTATTCTTCTAAATAATCAACGAGTAATTTCTTTGGGATAGGAATATTTAGATAAGTTCTCGCAGGCATTTCTGTAACAAAAAACCGGCTTCCTAACCTATTGATTATTAAGCCGGTTTTTTATTTTAATGAGGTCCCGAGCGGATTTATATCTACAATACGAAATCAGCCATCAGTAAGCCTTTCAGCGGACGGGTTTGCTAGTGGTAACACAATGGCAACACATTTTGTAGATATTTCAGTGTTACTACAAACAAGATGTAGATATAGACAAGATAATTCTCAAGTTGATGAATTACTTAGAATATCAACCGGTCTGAGGATTTTCTATTGGAACAAGCCCCTACTACCAAAAGGAAAGGTGATAGACATTCCGCCAATTTGGTATTTGCGAACTGATAGTAAGAAAATCGCTGTGAGCCCAATTAAATTATCGACATAGAAACGAAAGGAGAGTTCGCTTGATTAAAAATCAAAAAACACCTTTGCCACTTCATGAACTATCTGGCTACTTTCATTTTTCGTCAAGACAAATTTTGTTTTAGCAAGTTGTTCTTTGACAATAGTTTCAAGGCTTTCTATAGTAAGTGAAATCTCGTCATAAATGCTTTTTATGAACACTACTATTTCTCTTATTGTGTCCCTCATGTCCTCTTCTGACATTAGCTTCGCTCCTGAAAATGATTCGATACGTTTGCCGCTATATCCGCTGTAGCCGCTAAATACGCTAATGCCTAACTCTTTTTTTTCGTTGTTATAACTTTCGATGTTTCTGAGTCGCTTATCAAAAGACCTTACTGTTGACAATAGCTCCAACAGTATATCATCTACCTTACGATCTTCTTTGATTCCAACATCTTGTGTGGTGGATATTATTTCATTGAATTTAGATTCGAATTGGTTCCAATACGTATCAAAAATTTTATCTAGAATTTGAGGGCTTAGAGGATTTTCTAAAATATTTGAATTAATTGTATAGATCAACTTCTTCATCCCCTTTTTGTCCGGTATTATGCAATTAAATTGGGCCATAGGATATTCTAAATCAGAATCTACCAAATCTATGAGCAATGGAATCACACGATTGGAGGACAAGCCTTTAGCTAAAGCGCCAGCTTCAAAAAAGAATCCAAGGCTGAGCCTTATTTTCTCTGGTCAAACAAAAAATGCTGATTCTTGTGTTTGCTAATTGTTCATAGATTTTAGTGAACCAAAGCGATCCCCCATCAATGTCCAATGATGATATCCATGGTTGAGATATTTGAATGACGCATTCTGTCCATTCCGCAAGAAGTTCAGCTACTTTCCTACTTCTTTCTCCCGACCAACTTATAAATACTTTCATGTTAAATATTAATTTTCTTGTATGCGGGTTAATGCCTGGATAAAAGCTCCTAATCGGTTGTCGAAAATATCTACCTAAAATTCCTTCAATCCTTATCACCTTAACTATAGTAGCAGTGACCTATCCAAAAGTATAACTATTTTTTCGGCTATATCTACGATAATCAAATGAAAAATGTTGATCCACCAAATAAAATTTGAAGCATAATCAGAATTAAATATGTCAATGGCGTCAACGGTAAACTGAAAAATATGCCGGGATTATAAATTAAACAAGATAAACATGAATATTGAGACACAACTAAAAAGAATAGAAAGTAAAATTGACCGGCTTTTAACTATCCAATCTCCTATTTAGATAACGGAATTAGATGCGATGAAAATTATTGGAAGAGGTAAGAGTTGGTTTGCAAAAGAAAGGATGGGTTCAAAGAGAACACCACCATCGCTGTTTGAAGGCACTGACTGGAGACGCGTTAACGGTCGTACGCTC
>JAABUK010003186.1_pt1 | contig 28099 bp, 28 predicted proteins | sample 5559141 | NCBI WGS metagenome assembly JAABUK01 (sample SAMN10711869, study PRJNA513367) | rock metagenome | isolation source: Antarctica rocks | place: Antarctica: Victoria Land, Pudding Butte nord | collected 2016-01-03
CTTGACTGAGCGTGACTCGTTCTGACTGACTAGACATGATTGAAAGAAATGAACGTCTCTGATATCTTGTGAAAGAGTGATGCTCAAAGTGTAATGATTGTCTCTTTAACAACACAAGATATATACAAAGATCAAACAGTAATCACTATTACTAAACTTGAGATCTGAAGATAGCTGAGACAATAATGTGTATTGACTACTTACATAAGTTGAGCACGAAGCTTTTATCTAAGAAAATGATCATCGTTATATAAACATAGAAGAATCATGTCAAGTCGTTTCTGCTCTGAATGATCACTCTGATCATTCTCAAGCAAGGTGAGTAAGATGAGCAATATACTCATCATGCTCACTGTGATCACTTCTGATTCAAGCGATCAGAGCAATCACTTTAAGACTTTAATTACTCAATGATTATTTAATCATTGTTATTACATAATCATCTGCAAGAGAGTTCTAACAAAAGACTTGAACACAGATTTCATTTCAAACAAAAGATGTGTTTTTTCTAGTCAGCTGAGTGAATGATTTGACTAACTTCGAAAAGTCTTTAATGAAATGATGATAAAAGTTAACAAATCTCACGAAGCTCTGAATTTCTTTTAAATTGATTGAAGTGATTCAGCTTACTATGACTGTCACTTTGCTGAAATTCATATGAAGATTTAGTTCTGATACAATGACTTCTAGAAAGACAGTCTCTTTCACATCAAATTTGCACTTTTGAATATTCATCTGCAGTTCAGCTTTGCGTAGTTGACTCAATACTAGTTTGATGTGATCTTTATGTTTCTTTCTCGTTTTGCTATAGATGAGAATGTCATCTAGATAAACTTGGCAAAAGTTGTTCAGAAAGTCTCATAGAACATCATTCATATATTGCTGAAAGAAGATCGATTTATTAGTCAGTTTGAATGATAACATCTTGTATTTATATGCTTTTAAAGCAGTGATAAAAATGATGTAATTCTTGTTATTGAGATGCATTTAAAGTTTGTTGAACGCTGATATGATGTTCAATCTAGTCAGATGCTTGCAACTCACTATTTTATCAATGATCTCATTTATCAACGATAGAGAATATTTATTTCTTTTGAAAATAACATTTAACTTTTAATAGTTCATGCAGAATCGAAGATCTTCATTTGCTTTAAGAACGAATAGAACAGAGAAGAAATAGAGAGTTTGACTAGAAGTGATGAATCTCTTTGACAGATTCTTGTTTAAGTACTTCTTTACTTTCAGAAGTTTGACAAAGAACATTCAATAAATTCAACAGTGAGAAAGTGTTGAATCACTGATGAGTTCAATTTTATGATCATAGAAGTGATGAGAAGATAGTTTATTTAATTGAGCTCGATCAAAAACATTTAGAAACTCATAATATTTCAATGACAGCTTCGCTTTAATATCTTTCAAATTCTGAGTCGTTTCATTGATTGAAGAGACGTTTAGAACGTTCAAATTGCACTGAGTATTGTACGCGATTTTTCTATTGATGTTCATCATGAATAGAGCAAAGACTTTGATCTTGTTCTTCTTTGAATGATTTAACAGTGTTTTAAATGAAGCGACGTTTATGCTTTGAATCAAGAATGACTCTTTCTGAGCAGTGATTGAAACAAGTTGTTTGAGCATTGTAGAGATCTTAGTCTGAGTGATTGAAGAAAGCGAAGATGATCGTAATTAACTTGAGTGCTTTGAATTGAGAGAAATTGAAAAAATCGAAATAGAAGTATTCAATTGATTCGAAAAAACAATGACGTTGTTTCACATATTCAGTAATATTTCGTTTTTATTCATTCAAAGCTTACTTAATATGACTTCATGATGATTGATATCAGCTATCAACATTGATACAGTCAATTTCTTATGACTTTCGATGATGAGATTGAGTAGAATTTTATGAGTGATTGTCTTCTTAAATATCTTCTCATCATAATCTTTTATTAGCTTCTCTTTTGCCAGTGATATAGATTGAATCTTCAGTTTCTTGCATACTTTATCAACTAGGTTGAAATGTATGATCATGTAGACAACTGAATCACTGTCTATTAAAGAACGAAGGCTGAAAGATCATTTCTGAGAGATGAAATGAGTGTCAATTAGAAACGACTTTTCAAAGTAATTCTCTTTCGATAAAATTTCGTCTAGTTTGCACAAAAATATAATCTTTACTTCTTTGATGACTTTTGAAGAGATGACTAGTTTTTTGAATCGAAATTCAAATTGAAATCGAAGTGATCATATTTATTGTTCACTGCATTAATTCTAGTAGGTCGATCGAGACATTCTTTAAAGCTATGACCTGATTTATGACATACAAAACAGCTTTCGACTAGAATGTTTACTTCTTTGACGTTAGTTAAAATCGCGTCGCACGATTTTAGATGATCAAACTTCGAATGATCAAATGATTGCTGAGTGACAACAGTTACTTTATGAAAGATAGTCTTTGAAACATCATTGACACGTTTAATCTTGTTCTTGATCTCTCAAATGACTCGCTGATCATTATTCAAATGAATCAGATAGAAATGAATTTCTTTTAAAGAATCAGATTGAACTAGTTAATCTACTCAAATGAATCGAAGACGAGAGTGTATTTTATCTTTCAGATCAACAATCAGTTGCTTCTCATGATAGTCTAGATAGAAAAATAGACGTTGAAACTGAGTATAGAATTCATTGAATTTCTTGAATTCTTGAATCAAGTTGTAGTATTTTCTACGAAAGTTAACTTTCTTATTTGAATCATTGAACAACTGAGCTAACTCTTTCAAAAGATTGTTGATGATTTTATGAAGATTGACACAGTCTTGTTTGCGTTTAGCTTAAGTGATCTCAGCTGCGTCATTGAATAATCTAGAATGTATATAACTCAATTTGACTCATTCATTAGAAAAGAGATTGACGTTGATCTCTAGTTTATTCTGAATTTTTCCGTATCAGTTCTCTTAAGTAGAGTTCTTTTCATCAGTAAACAGCGAAGAATCAGATATTTTTTGAGATCTAGAACGCTCAGAGTAAATGAAATCAGAAGAAGTGTTTTCTTTAGCTTGAAGTCTAGTCTTCAACTTTTTGATTTCGTCTTCTTGTTGTTTATTTAACTCGTAGAGTCGATCTGTTTCTTCATCAAGAGCTAGACTTTGAGTCTTTCAGATTTCGTAGAACACAAGAGATATTATCATTTCAGCGAATGATTCATCATCTTCATAAAGAAATGATGCAGTACTTGATGATTTCGTTCGTGATTTCGATGAATCAGCATCAGAAATTTGAAAGAAACGATTTTGAAATTCTTCAAAATGCTTTTCAGTAAACAAATGACTAAACATGATGAGATTTATTGAAAAGAGAATTGAACGAATGATGATGCTTAATGATTGAAGAAGAAAGACGTATTGAGTGAGATTCAATCTTTAACAAAAAAGATGAGATTTGTTTGTTGATTGATTTGATTGATTTTCTAGCAAACAACGAAGATTCTTTATCGTTGATTCTATTGATTGATTTGATTCTTGAGCAATTCACGAAGGTTTTTTATCGTGATTCTCATAATCGAGTGAACTTTGCATACTTAATGAGCAATAAGTAGTCTAGCAATTCAAACAGTCTTGTCGTTGATTTTATTCAATTCTTTAATGTTGTTCTATCTTTCAATTATCATCGATCATCAAATAAATGAATTTCTTTAAACTCATTTTGTCTAGACGAGTATGTTGAATGAGTAATGAGATCAGTATCATGTGATTAACAAATTCTTAATATAATGTCAAAATCATGTCTAAATAATACAATCAATAAAGATCAGAATTGATAGTGCTTAATCTTTAGAAATAGCTATAACTGAATATTAAGAATACAGAAGAAGATTGATACAAAAGCTTCTATTTATGTAATGTTCAGAGACTGCGCTAGACTTGAAAGAGATGTGTTTGTGACATGAAAAGAAAATGATGTAAATGAACAAGATGTTGGTGAAAGAAAAGAGTGTTGAGAAAGAAAAAGAGTGTTGAGTCATATCTGAGTCAAATCTGAGTCAGATCTCGACTAGATCATTGACTAGTTCTAATCATTATGCAAAGAACTCACTAGCGTGCACTGCGAATTGATTAAAGCTTCAGTCTTGTTCAGTCTTATCGATGTTGATACGCTCGTAACACTAATCAGAGTGCATGCGTGATTAGAATGTTTGATTTATAAAGATAGTTATAACTAAAACTTTAAGAATACAGAAGAAAGAAGATACAAAAGGCAAAAAGAACATGCTTTATATAGTAGTTACTCAGATCAACGCTAGTCTCAAAGAAAACGTGTTGAAACACAAGAAAGATGTTGATTTGAAAGATGTTTACAACACAAAGAAATGTGTTTGTCATAGAAATCTGTTAATCACTCGTAACACAAAGAAGTGTGTTTGTTTAGAAGGCAATAAAAGCTGATTTAGAAAGTGCTGAGTCATATCTGAGTCAAATCTGAGTCAGATCTAGGTCAGATCTTGACTAGATTGTTGACTAGCTCTAATTAATTCTGACACATTCGTAACAAATATCAGATAGAATAGTTGTTTCAAGTATTGAAAGTCGTGACTACAGTGTTCAAAGAAGTAGTGACTCATTGATCATGCTGATATACTCAGAAAACTTGAACTCATCTTCTTTACTTGACGTCAAGTCATACATCTATCTACGTGAAAAATTGAGAGCACAAGAAAGCAATCAGAATGCATTCTTTTCTATTGATTAAAGTCAAACATTGAATGATTGCAATTGCATGTTTATACTAACAATCTATTCAACATCTACGTGACATAAGTCAAATCAAAAGAAGAAAAGAATTATTCAGTACAATCACACTTTATCTTCTCATCATGCACGTTTCTCTTTCATCACATATTTCTCTGCTCAATGAATGATAATCATTGAGCAAGAGAACGCAGTTTTCAACACTACAATCACAAGCATCACGAGTGCAATGAAATCAACTTCATGATCAAAGATCGAAGATCAAAGCATCGTTGTATAAAATATCATTAATGAAGAGCAGAGCAAAAACAATGCATCATAATCAAACAGTACAGACACTCTCATCAAGAGTTTGCTTGAGCATCACGCGCTGAATAGAAGCTATAGATTCATTACTGATAACATAATGTTAATTTTATTGTTTCAACGACGTGAAGTCATCATGTAGTCAACAAGCAATTTTCTTTCTCAAAGAGTTTTGTTCATTTGATATACATAGCATAGTTTTTCTCATGAGTTGAACTTAAATTGATGTCACAAGAATGTATGAATTCAAATTAAATTAAATCAAATCAATCTTTGAAGAAATCACTTTAAAAAACATGATGATGAAATAAAGATAATAAAGAATGAGTTAGTAAAAAGAATTAAAATAAAAGCTTTGTTAAAGATCAAAATCAAGATTTTGATAGAAAAGTCATAAAAGAATTCATTTAGCACTGAGTTAAATCTAGCAGTGAGACAGTTCTATAAAGCTGAAAATTCATATTTCATTTTTTATTTCTTCAATGATTTATTTTAAGTGAACTATGTAGTTAATAAAATTTCTTTGAAACTTTTTTGATATGCATGTCTTGCTTTGATTAATTATTTGTATCATAATGAATTGACATATAAAGATTAAATCAAAGATTAAAGTTGAAGACTGAGTTAAAAATCATGTTTGAATTAACTTTGAAACTTTGTGACTTTGTCAAGAAGTTATTTAAATCACGTCATATTTTCATCTTAATATATTATGAATTATATTATGTTCAACTTAACAATGCTTGACAAACTTTCTATAGTTGATTGATTTTCTTGAGTTATCAAGAGTTTCTTAATAATTAGCTTTATCATAATATATATTCATTCTGTATCTGCTTAAAATATTACATTGTAATATCATTCTTATAAATTTCATTTATTCATATAATAAATTTAATCATCATAGTTTTAATTATTTTAAACTTTTCTTAAAAGTGATGATTCAATATTCAAGCATAATAATAGTAACATGATTGCAACAAAGTTAAAATAATAACATTTTAATCTTGTAAAACATCATATTAAATAAACTGATCACGTCAAGTTAAATACTCAAGTTCAAGTCAAGTACTTGACTCAAAAAGTATTGAATTGAATTGAAATTTTTTTGAAAAAGTGTTGAGTTGAATTAAGAAGTTGAATTCAAGAACTTGAATTGAGTTGAGAAGCTTGACTCAACAATTCGACTTGAAAACTCGACTTGACTCGACAAGATATTAAATAAATGTAAATAGTTTAATCAAACAGTTTACATGATTTCTCTTCATGACTTTCTATCATGTTTTTTCGTCATGACTTTCTATCAAAGTCAAACAATCTTCATGTTTCTCTTTCTGTTTTTCATCATGTTCTTCTTCATGTTTCTCATCATGTTTCTCTTCATGTTTTTCTTCATGTTTTTCTTCATGATTTTTCGTCATGACTTTCTATCAAATCTTTCTATCAAACAGTCTTCATGATTTTTTGTCATGACTTTTCTTCATAGCTTTTCTTCATGACTCTTCTTCATGACTTTTCTTCAGAACTCTCTATCATATAATCTTCATGTTTTTCATCATGACTTTCTATCAAAAAGATAATGCAAAAAGGTAATGCAAAAGCAAAAAATCGAAAAAATTTCTATATTTAGTTTTCTTGATGTCAAGCTTGAGTTCTTGATGAGTCAAGTTAAATTGACTCAATTTTCAGTTGAATTAAATTGCATCAAGTTGAAAATATGAACAATTCAACTCAAATTGAGTTGAAAATGTGAGCAATTTAACTCGATATTAATTTAAGTTCAAAATGTCAACTCAAAACTTAACTTAATGATCAATTTAATTGTAATTGTAATTGTAATTCATACACTTTTGTGACATTGATTTAGACTCAACTCATGAGAAACTTTATGTTATTTATATCAAGTGAACAAAACTCTTTGAGAAAGAAAATCACTTGTCGTTTATACAACTGCTTCATGCAGTTGAAACAATGAGATTAACACTATGTTATCAAGTAATGAATTTATAGTCTCTATTCAGCATGTGATGCTTGAGTAAACTCTTGATGAAAGTGTCTGTACTGTTTAACTATGATGCATTGTCTTTGCTTTGCTCTTCATTGATGATATTCTATATAACAATGTTTTGATTCGATTCTTGATTTGAAGATGAAAGATGTTTTCTTTGCATTCATGATGCTTGTGATTGTAACATATGTAAAGCTGTGTTCTTTTACTCAATGATTATCATTCATTGAGCAGAGAAACATGTGATGAAAGAAAGATGCACACGATGAGAAGATAGAGTGTGATTATACTGAGTAACTCTTTTCTTCTCTTGATTTGACTTATGTCATGTAAACGTTGAATGAATTGTTAGTATAAATGTGCAATTACAATCGTTCGATGTTTGACTCTGATCAATGAAAAAGAATGCATTCTGATTGTTCTTTTGAGCTCTTGATTTTTCATGTGAATAGATGAATGACTTGACATCAAGTAAAAAAGATGAGCTCAAGCTTTCTCAGTATATCAGCATGATCAACGAGTCACTACTTCTTCAAGCACTGTAATCACGTCTTTCAATACTTGAAATGACTATTCTATCTGATATCTTTTCATCAATTACTCAATGATATTGTTGATGTGATGAAGATGTTTCAATATCAACGCAGTTGATGAGTTGCAAATTCTTTGATCACTTGTAGTCACAACTTGCAGACTCTTCATCTGAGTTGTCTTTTTCACTAGTAGTATCTTCTCATCTTTTACTGACATTGACATGTCATTAATCTTCTTCGTAGATCAATTGTGACTGTTAGAAAGAATGTTGTCGTGTGAGTGAAAACTCTGCATGATGACTTTTCTGATCATGCAACGTTTTAACATCATTCAAACTGCGTTGAATTGAGATCTCTTGACTCTTTTGACTTCTATTCAAACACAGAATAGAATCAAAAGATTCGTAGTTGACATCATATACAAATGAATCTCGTTGTCAATCATGATCAATCTAATATTAAAAAAATAAACATTGCATAATAAAATTAAAAAGTGAAGAAACAGAAGATGAATTCTTTCTTGATATTAATGAACAGTTAACTTAAGTAATGCTTTAACATAATGAATTGCAAAAGAAATAAAAGTTAATAATTATTTAATCAAAGATTGAAATTCTGCAAATCATTGAAATGATAAAGAAAAGTCATTTAACTTTCATTTAAATCTTCATTAAAAACTTGAATGATTTACACATCATATTTATAATGTCAATAAAGATGAAACAAAGTCATCATAAGATTGTTTTACAAAAGTAAAGATTTTCAATACTTTTAAAAAAGTATCATGATAAAATCATAAAAGAACATAGAAAGTGAATTCATGATGTTGAAATCTCATTAATAATAATAATAAATTTATAAATTCTTATGACATTAATTAAATCAACTCATGAGAAACTTTATGCTATATGTATTGAGTGAACAAAACTTTCTGAGATAGAAAATCACTCATTATTTATGCAATTACTTTACGCAGTCAAAATAACAAGATTAAAACTATGTATCAAATTTGTTCATGTTAATTGCATGTTAAAGAATAAGTATTCTAGTCACTTTAAATTGCTTCAGAAGCTTCATTTTCATCATCATTCTTGCTGCTGCTTTGAAATCTTTTGTGATCATGATGATTATTTGATAGTTCAAGAAGTCGATGTCGCGTAACATTCTTGATCGCAGATGCGTTCAGTTTGAGCAATGCATAAGTACATGCTTTGCTGTCTGATGACTTTGTTCGCAGTCACATCATGAACTATTCATGCTTGAAATATTTCTTAAGTGCAGATAAACATTAAGATTTATGTATTCAATTTTAATGTGAATTGCAAGAATGCTTTCAATCTTCTGAAAATCATCATGCATCTTTATTATCTTGTTGAATAAATGAGATCTTTGTGCTGAAATTACATTGATGTCTGCTATGCATTTCTTGTATTTTTCTCATCATTGCTTTCATTGATCTTTGTGATATAATGCTATTGTGATGCTATTGCTTATTGAGATCATCATAAAGAAATTGAATCATCTGCATTTAAACTGCATTCTTGCATTTTCTTGAATAAATGTGTTCAAAAGCACTATTTTCTTGATGACAGAAAAGCAAGAGATGAGATGATTAATTTTCATCAGTTGAGTGTGTATGAGTTTGCATGCTCATTTAATCTCTTGTGTTCTGTCGTTGACTTGACTGCGTAATGTGACTTTATTCTGCAGCATGTTCAAATGAACATGCAGTGAACTTATGTACATTTTGATCTTTAATGTTTCAATGCTTATTCTTTTGAACACTTCTGCAACATGATGTAAAATCTGATTCTATAAAGTTTCTAGTCTACATTTCTTGTCTGACAGTTCTTTTTCTTTGTCACGTTAATGTCAAACTGATGCTTCAAATGCAATTTCTGATTTCATTATAGTTGAGTACACTTGTCTCACTTTTGTAAAGATTGCTTTTCATATGAAGACTTTTAAACAATTAAGCGCAAGCATTCTTGTGATGTGATTCACTTCTATCTGTTGAAAATGCGCGTCTCATCATAGTTTTATGTTCAGTTGAATCTTTAGAACTTGCACATTTGACTTCAATCTGATCATTGAGTTTTCTATTTGTATGCTAGTCATCATGTTGAATTTTCTTGATTTTCTAGTAAAGTGTATGAACTCATATTTTTCTGATGCGAATGTTGCATCATGAGTTCAAGCTCACTTCATGCAGATATTGTGTATCTTGCTCAATGTTTTGCAGATTTCTTTGATGAATCTGTCATAAACTAGAATGTTGATGTCATTTATGAAGTTGAGCACTTTAATTTTGATTCTCAATGCTTTGCATTTTTCAATTAAACTTGCATTGAAAAATAGAAAGAAAATTGATGAAATGAAAGATTCTTGAAATATGTCTGTGTTAATCTCATGCATAGTGTTCACTTACTCATTGAATATCAGCGACGTCTCTCTGTTCTTTAGAAAGCTGCATGCTCATTCAACTATGTGACTCAATATTCTTCTTATTTTCAGCGTGTGCAATAGTCTGATGTGCAAGACTCAATCAAATGCTTCAATGATATTTAGACTTAGCATGAAGATCACGTACTTAATGTTGCAGTCTTACATGATATGAACTTGATTTACTAGTAGATTTAACATCAAGATCATGAATTGCTTGCATTTTGTTCTCATTTGAGCATTCAAAAGCATATAATGAATCTCAGCTATGTCACTCAGTCTTTTGATCATAATTGACTTCAGAGCTTTGCTCATGATATCAAGCAAAGCAATGAGTTGATATGTCTTTAAGTTGATATAATCACTTTTCTTTGATTTGCATAACACTATTGTTTAAGTCTTTTTAAACTGCTTCAAGTGATATTTGTGTATCACGCATGCATTGAATATACTCATCAACACTGAAATCAGTTTTGTGAAATTTGCTTAAAGTGCTTTGTTTGAGATTTTAGAAACATCTGATGCTTTGTTCACTTTTACTTGTTTAATTGCTCACTTCATCTCATTCTTTGAAATGCGTGAATTTGATGATACTGTCAAAGATATAAATGAATCTGAAATGTTATTAATATTTGCTTATGAAAATGAAGAAAAGAATTTCTCTTGCAGCATCTCAATTTTTCTTCAAATGTTGTTATCATGTGATTAGTATCATTTCATTTCAGCGACGAAAACTGAGAAAGCTTTTTAGATAGCTGACTTTTGAATTTAACTCATTTTGCAAAGCATCATATTGATTTCAATGTGTCACTTAACTTATGCATCTGTAATCTGAAGTGTGTGTATTTTGTTTGTCTGATGATCTTGTTTTTGTGATCATTATGTTTCAGATATTCATTTCATGCTTTTAATGTATTTTGCATTTTTCATACAATTTACAGTCATCTTGATTTCATTACTACTTCAAAGCAGTTCTGATTTCAGAAGTTTCTTGCTTAATTTAATGATTTTGCTCAGAAAGTAAACTTCTCAATGATCTTTTGTAGTATTCTGATGATCTTTGTCACTCTGTCATTCATTTCAGCTTTGCTGTTCAGAGAATGATTTGATAAAAGATGTATTTGCAAATAAGTACTCAATGCTTCTGTGTTCATTTTTTTTTCAAAGTTGACAAATTGAAGACTGCGCTGAGATTGTTTGTAGATTTAGCTTTGTGACAATCGAAAGATGATCTGATTTCTGATGTAGATTGATTTGTACTTTGCACTTGTGTATCATAGACTGTATTTTCTTGCTGTTAAAGACTAAATTTATCATTGTAAACTGATTGTGAGTCTCATGAGTGATTATGTTTGATTTCAGCAGTAGTTCTAGTCTTGCATTTGTAATAATGTTTAGTAAAGTATCAATCATCATATGTTGAGTGAAGCATCTTCACTTCTCTCAGTATGAATGATGTAGATTGAAATCTTCTACAACTAGTTGTTTGCAATCATTCTTGAGTAGTTCATTTAAACAAGAAATAGTTGAGAGTTTTTCTGTGAATGTGATGAATAGTGAGCTTAAGTTATAGACGTTTAAAAGTCTTAACATCTGCGTTTCATTGTTTATGTTGCAAGTTAATATTCTGATTGAGCAGATGTTTGACTCAACTGTCTCTACTGTTCACTGATCAATTCTCAAGTGTTTATTAATATATATGCATGTTCTTGACTGAAATGATGAGTTTTTCACTAGATGAAAGAAGTTGTGAGCTGAGTTAAATAATTGCAAGTCGTTAATGTTGTGTTTTTACTTCTGTATGATTACTATGTTGAATTTGTGAATTTCTCTATCAATCAAGAATGATTCTTGAATCTTCAATGATTTTCTGATGTTGTACTGTAGAATTCGTAGAAAGAATTGTTTCATCATAGAATTATTTGTAGCTGTTGTTGACTCTGCGTTGAAAAGACTCTTTGTATGCTTTCAATCACTGAAAGTCTTTCGCACTTTCTGATTGAGCGTTTCTGAGTCTGCTCAGATGTCATCTCATTCAAGTTGCTAGTCATGCATAAGAAGAGATTAATTCATCTCTTCTTGACTTTTATCATCTGTTATGTTGATTCAACGTCTCGATTGCGTGTTTTCAACATGATAACTGTTGAGCTTGAAGAATTCATTGATTCTACGAAGTTTGTTGAGCTCAACAAGTTCGTTGAGCTTAAAGAGTTCAGAAACAGCGAGAGAGATATGTGATTGTATTTTGATACTTTTGAATATTTGATCGATCTGTTTCTGTAGATTTCTGATGCTTGTTTCATCTGCTGTTGTCATCTGAGACAGATGCATCTTCAGAGTTCATGATCTTCATTGCAGTTAATACAATGTCTTTTATTCAAAGACATCATGCACTCTTTGATGTGATGTTTGTCTGTGCATTTAGCACAACGTTGTTTCTTCTTGCAGAATCTGATCATATGATCAAATTCAAAGCATCTGTAACATTGAGTGATGCAACAGTTCTTTTTAAACAATTTGCATGAGCATTCTTGATACAAGTTTAGCATGCTCTTGTTTATTAGTTGATTCATCATTGCTTTGATCACGATTTCTACAATGAGCGACAAGTGAATCTTCTTACTTTCAACTACTTTCTTGAGTCAGATTATTCTTAGAATCTTTAGATTTTTATGAAGTCTTGCATTATCTTTTATCAATATTTTAATGATCACTTTCTGATTGCTTGTGTTTATTATGATGTGTATTTCATATGCTAGCACAGCGAAGATTCAACATATTATATGCATCAAGTTCGCGATTTCTTTTGCTCATGTCTGAGATCTTTTCAGATTTGCTTAAGTCTCTGAGCTCACTGCATGAAGTATAATGTCTTCGCTTTCAAGCTTGTGAAGAGACATGATTAAATTTCTTTGAGTTGTTAACACATTTGTGATTTCTTGAAGAATCTATTCAATAAATTTCTTTTGTATCTTTTCTACTTTCTTTCTTTCTATTATCTTCATCAGAATTTCTCATTTCTTGCAAAGTAATGATAATTCATCTTTGAGATGTTGCTTTTTCATTGTTGCTTCTTCTTTTGTCATGTTCACTCATGATGTAATTCTTGATGAGAAGTGTGTGCTATCTTATGTTTATAGCTGCTTGCTAAGCAGTTGTATGAATGTCTTCAGTTTCTGTACATTCTTTGCAATGAACACATTCTGATTTTCATTGTTTTTTTCTTCTGAATCATTTTGAAGACGTTGCATCAGCTTTACTGCTACTTCTTTTCATGAATGATCTTTGCTTTTCTTTTTCTTTAACGTTGATGTTTGTATTAAAAGATCAATAATGTTAATAACATACTTTTTATTATTACGTAAGCTTTTTGATCTTACGTTGCTGTTTCTTGATGATGAATCAACGTTGCTTGCAATCATCTTTGAATCAGCATTGCTGCAGTTTATGCAATTCATCGTCATTTATTCATCTTTTAAATTCATTCTGTCTTGATTGTATTGCTTTTTTCAAAAATTTACTTTGCATGTGTTGTGATTGTTCTTGTTGAAATCTTATTTCAAAATATCTTTTAACATTTTGAAAAAAATAAGAAAAAGATTTTATACTGCATAACTTATTTTAAAAATGAATCAAAGAAACTTTAATTTAATTATGAAAAAATTATGTTTACAACTCAGCAAATATAATTTGATTTTATTAATTTTCTTCTTAATTTAATTAAAGATTCAATGAATCAAGATATAAACATAATTCAATAATATGTAAATATATTATAATGCTTGAATCAAAAGATATAAACATTTACAGTTTATTTAAACATTTTGAAACATCAACTTTCATTGTATAATAAGAAGCATAAGTGAATTCATTTATTCATTAAGTTAAAATCTGAACTGCATATGATTATTATTAATGTACAATCAATTTTTATTACATCAAATGCATTGATTAACAACAAGATTCATCTGTACATGATGTTGACTACGAATCTTTTGATTCTATTCTGTGTTTGAATAGAAGTCAAAAGAGTCAAGAGATCTCAATTCAATGCAGTTCAAACAATGTTAGAATGTTACGTGATCAGAAAAGTTATTATGCAGAGTTTTCACTCATGCAACAACACTTCTTCTAACAGTCACAATCGATCTACGAAGAAGATTAATGACATGTCAATGTCAGTAAGAGATGAAAAGATACTACTAGTGAAAAAGACAACTCAGATGAAGAGTTTGCAAGTTGTGATTACAAGTGATTGAAGAATTTGCGATTCATCGACTGCATCAATGTTGAAACATCTTCATCACATTGACAGTGTCATCAAGTAATTGATGAAAAGATATCAGATAGAATAGTTGTTTCAAGTATTGAAAGACGTGATTACAGTGCTCAAAGAAGTAGTGACTCATTGATCACGCTGATATACTGAAAGAGCTTGAGCTCATTTTCTTTACTTGACATCAAGTCATTCATCTATTCACGTGAAAAATTGAGAGCTCAAAAGAATGATCAGAACGCATTCTCTTTCATTGATCAGAGTCAAACATCGAATGATTGCAATTGCACGTTTATACTAACAATTCATTCAACGTTTACATGACACAAGTCAAATCAAGAGAAGAAAAGAGTTACTCAGTACAATCGCACTCTATCTTCTCATCGTGTGCATCTCTCTTTCATCACATATTTCTCTGCTCAATGAATGACAATTATTGAGTAAGAAAACACAGCTCTACGTACATTACAATCATGAACATCACGAATGCAAAGAAAACGTCTTTCATCTTTGAATCAAAAATCGAATTGAAACATCGTTGTATAGAATATCATCAATGAAGAGCAAAGCAAAGACAATGCATCATAATCAAACAGTACAGACACTCTCATCAAGAGTTTACTTAAGCATCACATGCTAAATAGAAGCTATAAATTCATTACTTGATAACACAGTGTCAATCTCATTGTTTCAACTGCGTGAAGCAGTCGTATAAATGATGAGTGATTTTCTTTCTCAAAGAGTTTTGTTCACTCGATATAAATAGCATAGAGTTTCTCATGAGTTAAGTTTAAATCAATGTCACAAGAGTGTATGAATTACAATTACAATTACAATTACAATTACATCAAATGCATTAATTAATTTAATTACTTAATTGAAAATTTATTTGCAAAAAGAATACATTTTATCATTAAAATGATCTTAAAACAAAGACTTGTATGATTAAATTAAAATTAATAAAAAGACTTATTAATAATAATAATAAATTCATACATTCTTGTGACATTGATTAAATCAACTCATGAGAAACTTTATGCTATTTATATCAAGTGAACAAAACTTTCTGAAATAGAAAATCACTTGCAGTTTATATGATTGTTTTACACAGGCAAAACAATGAGTTTTAAAACTATGTATCAAATTTGTTTATGTTGATTGCATGTTAAAGAATGAGTGTTCTAGTCACTTTAAATTGCTTCAAAAGCTTCATTTTCATCATCATCTTTACTACTGCTCTGAGACTCTTCGTGATGATGATGATTATTCAATAGTTTAAGAAGTCAGCATCTTGTAGCATTCTTGATCGCAGATGCAATCAGTTCAAGCAATGCATGAGTACATGCTTTGTCATTTGATGACTTTATTCGCAGTTGCATCGCAAGCTATTCATGTCTGAAACGTTTTTAAAGTGCAGATAAATGTTCAAATCTATGCGTTCAATTCTGATATGCATTGCAAGAATGCTTTTTGCTTTCTGAAAATCATCACGCATCTTTATCATCTTATTGCTCAGATGCAATCTTTGTGCTGAAGTTGCATTAATGTTTGCAACGTGTTCTCTGTACTTTTTTCATCGTTGATTTCATTGATTCTTGTGATACTGCTTTATTGCGATGCTATCACTTGTTGAAATCATTGTGAAGAAGAGAATGTATCATCTGCATCTTAACTGTATCTTCGCATCTTCTTGAATGAAGACATTCAGAAGTATTATTTTCTTAATGACGAGTGAGTAAGAAATGACGTAATTAACTTTCGTCAAACAAATGTATATTAGTTAGCATGCTTGTTTAATTTCTTGCATTCAATCATTGACTTAACTGTGTAGCATGATCTTGTTCTGTAGCATGTTCAAATGAACATGTAGTGAACTCATGTATATTTTTATCTTTAAAGTTTCAATGTTTACTCTTTTGAATGCTTTTGCTACGTGACACAGAGTCTGATTCTGAAGTGTTTCTAATTTGCATTCTTTGCTCAACAGTTCATCTTTCTTGTCACGCTGATGTCAGATTGATGCTTTAAATGCAATTTCTGATTTCACTACTGCTGAGTATACTTGTCTCGTTTTTGTGAAGATAGCTTCTCATATGAAGACTTCAAGACAATTAAGTGTCAGCATTCTTATGACGTGATTCATCTTTATTTGTCAAAGATGCGCATCTCATTGCAGTTTCATGTTCAGTTGCACTTCTAGAACTCGTACATCTGATTTTGATTTAATAACTGAGCTTTTTATTTGTATGCTAGTCATCATGTTGAATCTCTTTGATTTTCTAGTGAAATGCATGAGCTTGTACTTTTCTGATGCAAACGTCACATCATGAGTGCAAGCTCATTTTACACAGATATCATGTACTTTGCTCAGTGTTTTGCAAATTTCTTCAGTGAATCTGTCGTAGACTAGAATGTTAATATCATTTATGAAGTCAAGCATTTCGATTTTAATTCTCAATGCTTTGCATTTTTTAATTAAACTTGCGTTGAAAAATAGAAAGAGAATCAATGAAATGAGAAATCTTTGTGATATGTCTGCGTTTATCTTGTGCATGTCACTCATTTGTTTATCAAATATTAGCGACGTCTTTCAATTTTCTAGAAAGCTGCATGTTCATTCAATTATGTAGCTTAATGTTCTTTTCATTTTCAGCATATGCAGAAGTCTGACGTGTGAGACTTGATTAAACGCTTTGATGATGTTTAAGCTTAGCATGAAGATCACATATTTGATTTCACAGCTTCACACTGTGTGAACTTGATCTATTAGTAAATCTAACGTCGAGATCATGAATCACTTGCGTCTCGCTCTTATTTGAGCATTTGATAGCATGTGATAAGTCTCGACTATGTCACTCAGTCTTTTGATCATGATCAACTTCAGCGCTTTGCTCATGATATTAAACAAAGCAATGAATTGATACATCTTTGAATCAATATAATTGCTTTTCTTTGATTTGTGTAGTACTATTGTCTGAGCTTTTTTGAACTGTTTCAAATGATACTTATGTATTATGCATGCGTTGAATAAACTTGTCAGTACTGAGATCAGTTCTGCAAGACTTGCTTGAAGTGCTTTGTTTGAAATATCTGAAGCGCTCAACGCTTTGTCTGCTTTTACTCATCTGATTGTTTGCTTCACTTCATCTTTTGTGATGCGTGAATTGAATGAGACTGTCAGAGATATAAATAATTCTGCAATGTCGTTGACATTCACTTAAGAAGATGAAAGAAAGAACTTTTCTTGCAGTATCTTGATTTTTTTCTTGAACGTTGTTATCATATGATTGATGTTGCTTTGCTTCAGTGATGAAAACTAAGAAAGTTTTTTAGATAACTGACTTTCGATTCTAGCTCATTTTGCAAAGCATCATATTGATTTGAATGCTTCGCTCAACTTATGCATTTGTGATCTGAAGTGTGCACATTTCGTTTGTTGAATGATCTTGTTTTTATGATCATTGTGCTTCAGATATTCATTTCACGCTTCTAATGTGTTTTATGTTTTTCATATGATTTACAGTCATCTAAATTTCATTACTACTTCAAAGCAGCTTTGATTTCAAAAGTCTTTTGCTCAATTTGATAACTTTATCAAGAAAATAAATTTTTCAATGATTTTCTGTGTCACTCTGATAATCTTGCACACTCTGTCATTCATCAATCTTGTCGTTTAAAGAGTGTTTCAAAGATATATGTATTTGCAGATAAACACTCAATGTTTCTGTATTCATAATTTTTCAAAGTCATCAAGTCAAAAGTTGTTGAGATCATGTCTAGAAACTAATCAGAGTGCATGCGTGACTAAAATGTTTAATTTATAGAGATAGCTATAACTAAGACTTTAAGAATACAGAAGAAAGAAGATACAAAAGACAAGAAGAACACGCTCTATATAGTAGTTATTCAGATTCAACGCTAGTTTCAAAGAAAACATGTTGAAACACAAGAAAGATGTTTATTCAAAAGATGTTTGCAACATAAAGAAATGTGTTTGTCATAGACATCTGTTAACTACTCGTAACACAAAGAAGTGTGTTTGTTTAAAAGACAATAGAAGCTGATTAGAAGATGCTAGAAAAGAAAAAAGATGCTGAGTCATATCTGAGTCAAATCTGAGTCAGATCTGAGTCAGATCTCGACTAGATCATTGACTAGCTTTAATCAATTCTGACACATTTGTAACATTATTCTTCTCTTCGAAAATTCATGTTCGCATAAATAGAACAAATGAAACGCAAAAATTTTCACTGTTTTTTCAATTTAGTGTGATTTGTCTGAATAGAGCTTATGAAATTTGACTAGAACTTCTTTCAAGTTCTTGAATTCTTCTTTATCAACATAGTATCATTCGTTGTTTCGATCTAGTCTCGTTCATTTGACCTTGTATTGTATTCAATCTCGATAGCATCTAGAGTTCAAAATGTCATTCATCTTTCAATAATCATTGTTTTCAATTGTCAATAATCTAGAAGATTTCAAATGCTGTTCTGATAACAAGTCTTAAGAATAAGAACATAACAGCTTTGAGCTGAACATTGAATGCAGCTGCTTTATGCTTATCAATAAATGAAGATGATAGAAGATTTCAACTTTGACAGTGATTTGATAGAGTTCTAGCTGTTTATATTTCAAATCTTTACATGATCTAGTTATCTTTATGTTTCTAGAGAATAATCAAATTCAGTCGTCTACTTCATAAATGACGTCTCGTCTATGTTTATTGATCTGAGCTTCGATGATCTGCTTCATCTTTTTCAATTGCTGATGATCAAAGATAAGAAGCTCTTTCATTTGAATTGCAATATCATCTGCTTTTCTAGCTTCAAGACGTTCATGAGTTGTTTCATAGTCAGTCGTATCTGAATTGAAACTCATTCAAGGGTGAAAACTCTTATTGAAGTAGAACAAAGTCATTGAGATGATTGAGAAGATATTGAAATTCTCGCTGAATTTCATCATAAGAAGTCATTTCGCTCAGTCATTCTGCATGTAGTTACAGTAAATTCTTAATTCGCGTTCAACATCTTGATTAATTCATTTCAATTGATCATCAATCTCAGAATAATAAACTGTTGATAAACTAGCTGTGATTCTTAGTCATTTACAAAGACTTTGTCACATTGTTGATATGAATTGAGAGTCTTTGTTTGAAACAATAGAACTAGATAGATCATGAAGTCAATAGACGTTTCATAGCATGATTCAAATCGTTTCTTCGACTGAGATGTCTTCGTCTTCTCAATGACAGAAAACATAGTGATGTTTCTTGATGAAATGACATATAATTATGCAAATGACGTTATAATCTTCTGATAGAGATAGCTCAGTGATGAAGTTCATAGTTATATCTTTTCAGCGTTTCTGTGAAATCAAAAGAGAATGAAGAAGTTCATTGATACTATTTCTAGATGTCTTGCTTCATTAACAGACATGATAGTTTCGAATGTAACATTTAATCGTTGCTTGATGATCTGATCAATAGTAGAAACGTTGAACTAGATCAATAGTTCTTTAATTGTCAGAGTGAAAGATGAAAGACTGATCATGAATTTTCTTTAGTAATTTCGTATGCATATTCTCAGAAACTCACAGTAGATCTTTTCTGAACAGAATGTCATCAACGATCTCGCAATGCTTCAATTTAATGCTATGTAGCTTGAGCTTGTTTTTGCTTATAGCTTGTTTATACTCATTGCAAAGCTCATTCATCTTGTTGACATCTTTTACTCGTTGATAGAGATCAACTTCAGATTCGATAGCTAAAATATCTATTCTATCGAATGTCAGAATGATCTGATAGCGATCTTCAATATGCTGAGTTGATTCAGAGACGTCGATCAAAGACATTCTGATTAGAGCATCAACTTTAGTGTTCATTTTGTCTGATCAAAAAATGATTTGAAAGTTAAACTTGAATAGAATGTCTAGATAATTGACTTGACGTCGAGTTAACTGTTTGTTTTTCATGAAGATCTTCAAAGTCTGATGATCAATGAACATCTGAATGAGCAATTCAATGCATTCAAGCTTGAATCTTCAGTGTTTAAAACATCAAATAATGATTAGTAATTTCTTGTCATAGATGTGATAATTGCATTCAGCAAAGATCATGCTCTTGCTGTAGAATGCTACTGAGTGAAAAACATTCTCATTATTGTACTGTGATAGTATTTCATCTTTGACGTAGTCAGATGCATCGATTTTCAGAATAGTCTGTCGTTTGAAATTGAAATGTCGTAGTACTGAGATCAAGCTGACTTGTTTCTTTAGATCATCAAAAGCTTGAACACAAACTTCATTTCATACAAAAGATGTGTTCTTTCTAGTCAACTGAGTGAACGATTTGACTAGCTTCGAGAAGTTCTTAATGAAACGACGATAGAAGTTAACAAATCTCACGAAGCTCTGAACTTCTTTTAGGTTGATCAACGTAACTCAGTTGACTATGACTTTCACTTTGATAAAGTTCATACGAAGATCTTGTTCTGAAACTATGACTTCTAAAAAGACGATTTCTTCTACATTGAATTCGCACTTTTGAATATTCATCTGTAGATCAGCTTCTCATAGTCTGCTCAATATCATTTTGACATGTTGTTTATGTTCTCATTGAGTTTTGCTGTAGATCAGAATGTTGTCTAGATAGACTTGACAAAAGTCATTTAGAAAGTCTCATAAAACATCATTCATATACTGTTGAAATGAGACAGAATCATTGATAAGTTTGAAAGATAACATCTTTGATTTATATGCTTCTAAAACGATGATAAAGATAGTGTAGTTCTCACTATCAAAATGCATTCGCAGTTTGTTGAAAGTTGAAATGATATCTAATTGAATCAGATGCTTGCAATTAACTATTTTGTTGATTATCTCATCTATGAGCGATAAAGAATAGCGATTTCTTTTGATAATAGCATTGAGCTTTCGATAGTCAACGCAGAATCATAAATCTTCATTTGCTTTTAGAATAAACAGAACGAGTGAGAAATACGAAGCTTTGCTAGAAATTATAAATTCTTTGAAAAAATTCTCTTTCAGATATTTCTTTACTTTCTGAAGCTTGTAGAAAGACATTTTATATGCTCGACAATGAAGTGATAATGCATCACTAGTAAGCTCTATCTTATGATCATATGAACGATGAGACAATAACTTGTCTGCTTGAGCTCGATCAAAAACGTCTAGAAAATTCTGATATTTTGATGATAGCTTGACTTTAATATCTTCTAGATTCTGAGTCGTTTCATTGACTGAAAAGACGTTTATGACATTTAGTTCGCATTGAGTATTGTAGATGATTTTTCTATCGATGTCTTCAATGAACATAGCAAAAATCTTTATCTGATTCTTCTTTTTTCATTTTACTAGTGCTTGAAAAGAAACGACGTCTATGTTTTGAATCAAGAATGACTCTTTTTGAATGAATGAAACTGAGTGCTTGAGCATCTTAGAGATCTTGCTGTGAGCTGCTAAAGAGGTTAAAGTTAATCGTGATCAACTTAAGTGCTTTGTATTTGATGAGATCAAAAAATCGAAATAGAAATATTTAATTGATCAGAAAATATGATAGTATCATGTCTTATGTTCAATAATATTTCATTCTTGTTCATTCAAAGTTTGCTCAATATAGCTTCATGATGCTTGATATCAGCTATCAGCATTAACACAGTCAATTTCTTATGACTTTCGATCATGAGATTGAGTAGAATCTTATGAGTAATAGTCTTTTTAGCTAGCTTCTCGTCATATTCTTGTATTAACTTCTCTTTTGCTAATAATATAAATTGTATTTCAAGTTTCTGACATACTTTATTGACTAGTTTGTCATGTATCAGCGTGTAGACGATGAAATCACTATCTATCAAAGAGCGAAGACTGAAAGAATTGCTCTGAGAGATAAGAGAAGCATTGATCAGAAATGACTTTTCAAAATAATTTTCTTTCAATAGAACTTAGATTTAACTGCACAAAGATATGATCTCTACTTCTTTGATGATTCTGAAAGAGATAGTTAGTTTTTTGAATCAGAATCGAACTCAGAGTTCAATGTAAATTGATCAAACTTGTCATCTTTCAATGTATTGACTCTCAATTGATCAAAGCACTCTCTAGAAGTATGATCTGATTTGTGACAGATGAAACAGATTTCAGCTTGTAGATCAATGTCTTTGACGCTAGTTAAAATCGCGTCATGCAACTTTGAATGATCAATGAGTGTAGTGACTTCGATCTTTCTATAGAGATTCAATGAATCTCATTTCTCAGCAAAGATGACTTGCTTTCTGACTTTTACCAAGAATTTCTTTTCTTTAATGTCATTCATGACTCGATGCTCATTGTTCAAACAAATCAGATAACTACGAATTTCATTGAAAGATTTTGACTGAATCAACTGACTACTTCAAGCTGCATGAAGATGATAAACTATCTTGTCTTGTAAATCAATGATCAATTGCTTTTCGTGATACTCTAGATAGAAGAACAGACGTTGAAACATCAAATAAAAGTTGTTGAATTTGCTTTTTTTCTTGAGAGAGATTAGCATACTTTCTTCGAAAGTTTGTCTCTTTGTCAAAATCATTGTAAAGCTGAGCAAGTTCATTTAGAAGATCATTGATCATCTTATAAAGATTCAATGAATCTTGTTGACGTCAAGTTAAAATAGCTTTGACTGCATCTTCTTTGATTCTGAAGTGAACGTAAATCAGAATAGTTCTATTGATATCAAAATAATCTGTGTTGATTTCTAACTTGTCACGAATCTTTTCTTGTCAGTCATTTCAGATAGATTCTTTTTCATCAGTAAACAGAGATGAATTTGAAAGCTTTTGAGATTGCTTGAAGAAATTGAACAGAATAAAAGAGAAAGAAGTGATCTCTTTAAAAGATTGCAGTTAATGTTGCAATTCAGTCACTTGATTTTGAAACGTCTGATTTAATTGATTCAAGTGTTCTTTGACTTTATTCATTTTCTCGAAATGAGTCTTTCATATTTGTTCGCTTGATATTGTGTCAAATAGCTCACAAGCTTTCACATTTAAATCTCGTTGAGTTTGAAGACTGTTCAAATCTTCTAGAAAAACTTCTGAGTTTTGTTCAACTCAGTATTGTAGCTGCTTTACATTTTTTATATCTCATGAAGTAGAAGCTTCATGAGATTCATCAAGAGTCTGAGAGTGAGACAAAGAGTATTAATGTTTTCATACGACATCAATTCTAAGATATTTCAATATGCGAGACAATAGCTCAGAATAAATGACTGAATTTATAGTGTCAGAAGAATAAAAGCTTTGATTACTCTTGAAGAGATTGTTCACAGATGATTGAATCATAGCAAAGAATTGATGATTAAGCGAAGAACGATGCTCAATAGTATGTAGTGAGATTGTTTGTTAAAGTGTTTAGTCTTCAAAGAAGAGTGTTGCTGAGTTGAAAGAATTTTTTGTGATTCTCAAGCAATCAATGAAGATTTTTTATCATTGATTCTATTAATTGATTTGAACTGATGCTACTGACTGAGCGATAGATTTTCTAGCAATCACATGATTGTATGTTTTCGTTGATTTTATTGATTTCTTGATGTTGTTCTATCTTTCGATGTCGTTGATCATCAGATACACAAATTTCTTTATACTTGTTTCATTGTCAGTTGAGTGAATTTGAATGAGTATAGAGATCAGTATCATGTGATTAACGAATTCTTAAAGTAATGTTGAGATCATGTTTAGAAACTAATCAGAGTGCGTGCGTGACTAGAATGTTTGATTTATAGAGATAGCTATAACTAAGACTTTAAGAATACAGAAGAAAGAAGATACAAAAGACAAGAAGAACATGCTTTATATAGTAGTTACTCAGATTCGACGCTAGTTTCAAAGAAAACATGTTGAAACACAAGAAAGATGTTTATTTGAAAGATGTTTGTGACACAAAGAAATGTATTTGTCATAGACATCTGTTAACTACTCGTAACACAAAGAAGTGTGTTTGTCTAGAAGACAATAGAAGCTGATTAGAAGATGCTAGAGAAGAAAAAAGATGCTGAGTCATATCTGAGTCAAATCTGAGTCAGATCTGAGTCAGATCTCGACTAAATTATTGACTAGTTCTAATCAATTCTGACACATTCGTAACAAGAGTTGCACTGAGATTATTTGTAAATATAGCTCTGTGATGATCAAAAGATGATTCAATCTCTGATGCAGATTGATTTGTATCTTGCACTTGTGTATCATGAACTGTATTTTCTTGCTGTTAAAGACTAAATCAATTGTCGTAAATTGATTGTAAACTTCATGAGTAATAATGTTTGATTTCAGCAATAATTTCAGTCTTGCATTTGTGTAAGACAACAAGATTTCTTTACGTGAAACTGCGTAATAAAAGATAATAAGATAGCATTTTATTGATGATAAAACTAATTGCTAAGAAATGAAAGCAAAAGCTTGCAGAGTTTTCATCTTCTGTCAAGTTATTATCTCTATTCACTCATTAATCTCTTCAATCTAATCTCGTGAGTTAATCTTGCAAATATGCATCATTCATAGTCAATGAGATGCATTCTCACAACTGCATCTCTTTTTAAAGACTTGATTTCTGAATCTTCATAGCATCATATTATTTTCTTGCAGCTGATAGTGTAGCAATGACTTCTTCAGCGCTTTAACATCTGTGTAAAATTGTCGTGAGTTGATCATGCTAATGAGCATAAATAAAGTTAGTGCAAGATTGTTGATATCAATCGTTCTTAAATCTTCATAGCATCGTTATGTCTTTCAATAACTGACAACGTAGTAATGACTTCTTCAGCGCTTTAACATCTGTGTAGAAGTGTCGTGAATTGATCATGTTAATCAACGTAAACAAAGCTAGTGCAAGATTGTTGATATCAATTCTTCAGCTTTGCTTTTTTTCTTTCTTTCTTTTCTTCTTGTTTCATCTCAGTATACTCTTTCGTGAGTACTGTTCTTTTGAATTGACGAAGCATGAGATCTGCTATGCATATCTTGCATAGCTTGCAGTTCATAATATGAACTTCTTTCGTTGCAGCGTTGTTATGATGCAAGTCAGCTCATAAGCTAACATGAGTGACATAACAGTATCAACATCATCATCATCATCATCACTATCATGATAAGTAGCAGCATTCACGCTCACTGAGATTATGCTAACATGCTTGCAAAGTCTGCTCATTTTCTTGAAATGTACATTCTTCTTCACGTCGTTGTCGTTGCAACGTCTGTCACGTCTGCTTCTTCTGCTTTTCTCACGTTTGCTGCATTGATGACTGAACTCATGATCTCTGATAGATTTATTTATTTCTGCGTGTTTTGAATAATGCTGATGCATGATAAATCATACTGATCAGATGATCTGATGCTGTTGCTGCGTTCATCGTCTGAGCGCAGTGATGACTCACACATGTCGTGCTCTCATCGAGCATGCTCGCAAATGCAAGCATTGCTTCAAAGAAAAGCATGATTGCGTGATGAACTCAGTCTTGCGTCATCTTCAGATTTTGATGTGTCGTGTCACGCAAGCAATGAATCATCACTTCAACATTAACACTCAAGCTCTTCTTGCTCTTCATCTTTAACAATGAGAAAGTGAGTAGCTTTTTTCTCTTAATCATGTGAGATTGTATTTAACAGTTGAGTAGAAGTTCTCACTTCTTTCATCACTTCTCATCATTGTCACGTTGCTTCATCTTCATCTTGTAAGTATCATCTGAAGTAAGCAATGCATGACGAGATTTGCTGACAAATAAATAGCTTCTCTCTTCACTTCAATGTTCTCGCTCACGACTCTTAATTGCTATCTTTCTTCGCTCTTTCATGACGTCGCTCATCTTCTTTTCTAAAAGAAGACGTATGTTAATGCATGAATGTTATGAAGATTTTATTTCTTTTCTTTTTGTAATTTTAAAACAAATTTTTAGACTTGCATCTTTGCGCTTTTGATACATTCTCAAACATGACTCTTGCGTGATCTGTCTCTCTTTTTTCTCTTTGACTTCTTTGCAGTTGACTGATGTACTTGTCTTTCTGTCTCGTAGTTCTCAATGATCTTCTTTGCATTGCTAAGATTTTTCATTGATTTTCAGAAGTTTTCGTAGAAAGACAAATCAGCTCATTAAACTAGATACTCAATCTTTTCTTTCTTGATTCGCTGATCGATTATCTTCTTTATCTTTCATTTATCTTTCTCTTTTATAAGAATAATTTGCGACTTCGAATTCTCGTCACACAAGTGTCAGAGTTTCAATAAAGAAACATGAAAGATCGAGTGAATTGCATCATATCTTTCAGATAGTTCAAGCTTATACACTTGCATGTTAATCTTCTTCAATATTCTGAATGATCTCAGTTGTCTGTGATCAATCTTCTTCTTTGAACGAAGCGTACGAATGTTTATACTTTGCAGAAGCACTTTGTCTTTCATTTGAAAGCTTGCAGCTTTATGATGAGCATTATAATACTTTGCTTGCTGCTCTGCTACTCACTTTCATAGTTTCATTAGATGTTTTCTGATACTTCGTAGTCATTCTGCTCACTTCATAGTCAAGAGTGTCTTTCTCTTTAGAACTTTGTTCTCAGATGTTTCTGCAAAGCTTGCAGTATATCTCTTTAAAAGCTCATGTGAAGTTTTTTCAATACTAGCGTGTACATTGTTGTTATATGCAAACATCATCATTGATAAAAGCTTTAATCAGTTATTCATCTTATAATTGAAATACACTTGCAGATAGTGCTTAAGCATCTGATTCTGTTCTTCTGTTTGATCATCGATTTGCGAATGAAACGCAGTGCTTAGCTTTTGCTTCGCTTCAAGATGTCAACATAAAGTGATTCAGAAATGACTGATAAACAGTGAGTCTCGATTTGATATAATGCTTCGCATCATTTCATGCTGAGATACGAATTTTTGTCATAGCAGATTTGCAAGTCTCTTGATGTTCAGATCTTTGATCATCAAAATATAAATTGCATGCTTGATCAACTTATCTATTATTATCAATATAACATTGCTTGTTTTTTCGATGTATGAATTATTTGCAGAAAGCATATTTGTTATGAAATTCATGATCATCATGTGAAATGAATTTACACTTTCTGAAGATATAAACGTCAGCTTTTCATAAAACTTATGATGATGCACTTGCACTCGCTGACAGTCTGAACAGATGCGAACATATTTCGTCATCTCTTTGAGCATTTTTGATCAGTAATATTTTCTTCTTATAAATTGTTAATAAAATCTTGCAAATTTCAAGAATACAAGAATGTTCTTTACAGACTTGAACTTAAATCAGCTAGTGATTACGTCAATATGAAACTGTTTCATCTGAATATCTCTTCGCTTTATCACGAATCTCAGAAAGATAACTTCATTATGATTGAAAGTGCATTTCAACAGCTTGACATACAGTCAATATTTTAGTAGCGCGCGAAGAATCTTGCACACATGCTCTCAATGCTGTTCTTTCATCTCAAAGTATACTAAGACATCATTCAGATATATCACGCAGCAAATATTCATGAATGACTTAAGCATATAATTTACATAGAACTGAAAGATTGCAGAAGCATTTGTCAGTTCAAAAAGCATGATTTGATACTCAAACTGATTGTAGCGTGTTTTTTCTTCTTTTTTTTTCTTCATTAAGTGCATGCAGTCTATGACTATGACACTGTCTAGACGCTGTATGTATGCTAAGTTACATGTAACCTGGTCAAAGTCGCTGCTTTATATCTTTTCGTTGATCAATCACATCGATAGT
>JAABUK010003187.1_pt1 | contig 28078 bp, 22 predicted proteins | sample 5559141 | NCBI WGS metagenome assembly JAABUK01 (sample SAMN10711869, study PRJNA513367) | rock metagenome | isolation source: Antarctica rocks | place: Antarctica: Victoria Land, Pudding Butte nord | collected 2016-01-03
TTCCTACAGCGTTACAACCGGAAAGACGCGGCTGACCTTTTTACGGAAGCTTTGCAGATCAAGCCGAATTACGCGCCGGCTTTGTTGGGCATGGCGCTGGTTGCGAATGAAACATTTGAAGGCAAGTCGATCGCGCTTGCTCAAAAGGCGCTAGAGGCAGACCCTAAGCTGGTGGAAGCCCGCGAGTTTATGGGCCGGCTGAAATTAGAAGACAGTGATCCAAAGGGCGCGGTGGTGGAAGCGGATGCAGCGCTGCAGCTTTCCCCGGGGGCCAAAGATGCGCTAGCGCTTCGTGGTGCGGTGGAATTGCTGGCTGACCGTTCACCGCAAAGCTGGGTAGACAAAATTGTCGCGCAGGACCCGCATTACGGACGCGGTTATGAAACCATTGCGCACTTCCTGGTGTTAAATCGTCGCTATGACGAGGGGATTGAATACTACAAAAAAGCCGTCGCAGCCGAACCGAATCTGGATTCTGCTTATTCCAATCTGGGTATCAATCTGATGCGTATGGGCCGTGAAGCGGAAGCGCGGCAGGCACTCGAGACCGCCTTTGAACATGGCTGGAAAGATGACGCAACCGTCAACTCGCTACGCTTGATGGACAGCTACAAAAATTTCGAAACCTTCAAGACTAACAACACCATCTTGCGTCTGCAAAAAAAGGAAGCGGACGTATTGCATCCGTATTTCGAGACGGAAATGAAGCGGGCCATTGCGGCGTACGACAAAAAATACGAAATGCGCTTGGGCCGTCCGGTGCAGGTGGAAGTTTATCCCGACCATGAAGATTTCGCGGTACGCACCATGGGCATGCCAGGGTTGGGAGCACTGGGGGTAACCTTCGGTGACGTAGTAGCGATGGATAGCCCCAGCGGGCGCAGGCCGGGTGATTTTCATTGGGCGTCTACGCTATGGCATGAGATGAGCCATGTATACGTGCTGACAGCTACGAAATCCCGTGTGCCGCGCTGGTTCACGGAAGGCGTTGCGGTTCACGAAGAAACGGCGGCGGCCCCAGATTGGGGTGACCGTATGACTCCGGACGTGATCCAGGCAATCAAGACGAAGAAATTGTTGCCCATTGCCGAGATTGATCGCGGCTTCATTCACCCGTCCTACCCCGCGCAAGTGGTGGTGTCTTATTTTCAAGCTGGGAAGATTTGCGATTACATTGCGGAAAAATACGGCGAGCACAAACTGCTGGACATGATTCATGCGTTTGCTCAAACCACGCCCACGGAAGCGGTGATTCAAAAACAGCTTGGTCTTGCACCGGTGGAATTCGATAAACAGTTTTCGGCTTGGCTGGATACTCACACCAAAGCAACGGTAGAGCACTACGCGGAGTGGCGCGAGCAATTCAAAGCATTGCGGGAAGCGGCAATTGCCAAGCGGCATGATGATGTCATTCGCATTGGTGTGAAAATCCGCGATTTGTATCCGGACTTTGTGGAAACCGGAAACGTCTATGTATCGCTGGCCGATGCTTATGTGGCGAAAGGCGACAATGCCGCTGCCCTGACGCAATTGGAGAAATTTTCGCGCGAAGGCGGCCGCGATCCCGATACCGTGAAGCGGCTAGCTAAACTTTTGAAAGCGGCAAACCGGCCGAAAGAAGCTGCTGCGGCTCTCGAACGGCTGAACTATATTGTTCCGCAGGATGCGGATCTGCACAAACATTTAGGCGCGCTTCTTTTTTCGCAAAACAACATACCCGGCGCGATTCGCGAGTTTGCCGCTGTCGTGGCAACCAAGCCGCTGGATCAAGCAGGGGCGCATTACGACTTGGCACGCGCGTATCATGCGGCCAAGCAGGACGCTAAGGCCCGTGAGGAAGTGGAGACTTCCTTGGAAGCGGCGCCCAGCTTCAAACCGGCACAAAAATTACTGCTCCAGCTTTCGGGCGGCGCATCCGATTAATTCCTTCATGACACCTACACCAGACATTCTTCAGGCGCGTGTCGCGCGCTTTCGCGAAGTAGAAGCAAAGATCACCGAGCAGGTGCGCCGGGTCATCATCGGACAGGAAGAGGTCTTAGAGCAGGTCATGATTTCGCTCTTTGTGGGCGGGCATTGCCTGATTACAGGGCTGCCGGGAACCGCGAAAACATTGCTGGTACGGACCATGGCGCAGACGCTTGGATTGATTTTTAAACGCATTCAGTTCACACCGGATTTAATGCCTTCGGACATTACCGGCACGGACATTATTGAAGAAGACCCCACGAACGGACGGCGCACCTGGACGTTCATCGAAGGGCCGATTTTTGCGAATGTGTTGCTGGCTGACGAAATCAACCGTACGCCTCCAAAAACGCAATCGGCGCTGCTGGAAGCAATGCAGGAGCGCGCTTGTACGGTGCGCGGAACCAATTACAAGCTGCCGAATCCATTTTTTGTTTTGGCGACGCAGAACCCGATTGAACTTGAGGGTACGTACCCGCTGCCGGAAGCGCAGCTTGATCGTTTCCTGTTTAATGTGCTGCTGGATTATTTATCCGCCGAACAGGAATTGAAGGTGGTGGATTTAACGACGACAACGCACGTGGCATCGGCAGACCCCGTCACTACAGCAGAAGAGATTCTGGATTTTCAGCAGTTAGTGCGCATGGTGCCGATTGGTGAATCAGTTGCCCGTTACGCGATCGAACTGGTGCGCGCCACCAGGGCCCGCGACGTTGCCGCCCCGGAGGTTGTGAAGAAGTACATCAACTACGGGGGCAGCGTACGCGCCGCACAGTTTCTGGTGCTGTCGGCGAAATGCCGCGCGTTGATGAAGGGGCGCTATCACGTAAGTTACGAAGATGTGCGAGCTCTTTATATTCCCGTGCTGAGGCACAGGGTGCTGCTCAATTTTCATGCGGAGAGCGATAAGTTAAGGCCGGACGATGTATTGCAACAGGTATTAGATTTGAAGGTTCCGCCAAAAGATTAACCGTGGCACCGGCCATGGCCGGTGAAAGAAACTGCTCATGCGCGCTTCCCCATTTCCACAATTCCGGACTGCTACACAGCCCCGCATTTACGGGATTCCGTTCGATATAGCGAGTGATCCGCGCTTCTTCAGTGCTGTTTCGAATCAAGCGGTCGTAGTATTCGGTATCCCAGAAAGGGAGACCTGTACGATCCAAGATTCGGTTGGCCAGTTTCGCAGAGGCACATTTCAGATCGCGCATGACAGTCCACAGTTGCCGGCACGGGCGAATCACGATGTGGACGTGGTTTGCCATAATTACCCAGGCGCCGAGTTCGTAATCCGCACGGTCTTGCCCGAACACGAGTACGTCGCGGACCAAGTCTGCGATCATTGGGCGCTTCAGCCAGAGCGGTCCACTTTGGGCTCGGTCCAGGTCTTGGTCAGCTTGCGCGAAAACTGCACCGTTCGAATCCCAGCCCGTCGCGCGTTTGCACAGCGGGGTAGCTTCTGCAAGCTTCCAGGTCACGAAAAAGGCGCAGTTCGGCGGCTGGATGTGCGGCAAGTGCCGTCGATATTCGGTTCGCAAATTTGTAAGTGGAACAGGTCGGGATTTTCTCTCATTTCCCGGCCATGGCCGGGACCACAATGCAGCGATTTCTAGATCCTAAGACGTTGTCCACCATCTCTTCGCTCGATCTGGTCGCGAAGACGGTTGTCGATGGTTTCGTCGCTGGTTTGCATCGTTCGCCGGACTTCGGGTTCAGCCAGGAATTTGCAGAATATCGCGCTTACACTCCCGGTGACGATTTGCGCCATGTGGATTGGAATGTGTTCGCGCGGACTGAGAAAGCATTCCTGAAGCGCTACCGGGGCGAGACCAATTCGCAGTTGCTGGTGCTGCTCGATACCAGCGCCAGTATGGGATTCGGCAATCAGCCCATGCCCAAGCTGGATTATGCGCGTTTCCTTGCCGCCTCGCTTGCCTACATGGGGAATTTGCAGCGCGATGCCACGGGGCTCATCATCTTCGATGACGATGTGACCAACTACATTCCACCCTCCACGCGCCAAGGTCAGCTCACACGCTTGCTTCATGCGATTGAGCATTCCGTGGTGGGCACGCACACAGATTTCGCGAAACCTTTTCTGCACTTCCAGCAGTTTCTGCGCCGCCGCGGTATCGTTGCCGTGATCTCTGATTTTTACGAGAAACCGGCCACCATCGTTAAAGCTGTGGAGCCGCTTCGCTATCACGGTAATGAAGTGATTCTGTTTCACATTCTGGATCAGCAGGAGATTGAGCCTTCGTTCCGCGATTCCACGCTCCTGATCGATATGGAAACGAAGTCGTCCATGGAAGTAACGCCTGAATACAGTAGGAATGAATACCGCAAGAAAATGAAAAATCATCTGGCGGAGTTAAAGAGTGCGGCGCAGTCTTCGGGTCTCGATTATTTTCTGATGAACACGTCACGCCCTCTTGATGAAGGGTTGCGCGAATATCTCTCATTGCGGCAAAGACGCGACTAGATGGCGTTTCTCACTCCAGCATTTTTCGCCGCGCTCGGGGCACTTGCGCTTCCCGTTTACATTCACCTTCTGAAACGGCACAAGACTACACCGCTGCCTTTCAGTTCGCTAATGTTTTTCGAAAAACGAACCCAAAGTTCAGTCAAGCACCGGCGGCTGCAATATCTGTTGCTGTTCGCATTGCGCATGTTGCTGCTGGCTTTGCTAGTGCTGGCGTTTGCGAAACCTTATCTGCGCTCCACGGCAATTGCAAGCGCGGCTGGCAACCGCGCAGTCATCATCGCGCTCGATAACAGCTTTAGCATGCGTGCCGGTGTGCGATTCGCAACGGCCAAGGCGGAAGCGCGCAAGCTGATTGACAGCATGAGGGGCTCAGACCGCGTACAGTTCGTGACCTTCGCCTCACAAACAAGCGTGTTGACCGACCTGACACTAGACCGCACCAAGGTACGCACCGCTCTTGATTCCGCCGAACCCTCTGCCGCGGCCAGTTCCTTCGCCGATCTCACACGCCAGTTGCGCGTGCTGGCGCAACCCGTCCGTGGGCCCGTGGAGGTTCATTTATTTAGCGATATGCAGCGGACCAGTATGCCCGCGAGCTTTTCCGATTTGGAGCTTGCGCCCAACATACAGCTCACGCCGCACGCTTCCGCAGCTAAGGGTGAATTGAATTTTGCCGTCGATGGAGTGATTGCGCCGCGGCATATTTACGATCCGAAGCGCTCCCGCATTCAGGCGACGATTGCGGGTTACAACACGCCCGCGAAGCGCTTGCACGTTACGCTGTATCTGAATGGGAAATCCGCCGGATATCGCGATGCCGATGTGCCCGCTAACGGTCGTGTTGCAGTGGAGTTCACGGGCTTTGAAGCGCCTTACGGCCTGACTCGCGGGGAGATCCGTCTGGATTCCGTGGATACGTTCAAGAACGATGATCACTTCTACTTCTCGACAGAGCGCTCAGACCCGCGTCCCGCGCTCTTTGTTCACGATGCGCGGGATATGCGGGCGTTTCTTTACTTCCGCACCGCTCTTGAAAGTTCCACTGAGCCAGCCTTTACCTTAACCGCTGCCACACCCGAACAAGCCGCTAACCTTACTCCTTCGAAGTACGCGTTTGTTGTGCTTTCCGGCATCCCGCCATTGGCGCGCGGCTTCGAAACCAGCTTGCGCGATTATGTTCGTGGCGGCGGCTCCGTGCTGGAGTTGTTAGGGCGCGAATCAGGTGGCCGCGGCACTGTGGCTCTGACGGATCTGCCACTTTCTAGTGCCCGATTTGAATCGCCGGAAGGTGGCCGCTTCCAGACGGTGACTTCGCTTGATAACACGCATCCCGTTCTGAGGCGCGCTGCGCAATGGAACGCCGTCAGGTTCTATCAGACCGTTCCAGTGGAACCGGGAACCGCGCGCGTAATTGCGAAGCTTTCTTCCGGTTTGCCGCTTTTGCTGGAGCGTACTTCCGGTGATGGGCGGGTGATGGTCTTCACTTCTCCCCTGGACAACATTGCGAACGATCTTCCCCTGAACGCTACCTTTGTCCCCTTTGTGGAGCAGATTACTCACTACCTGGGCGGCATTGATGAACGCTCGTCCACATATACGGCGGGAGCTTATCTTGACCTGCGGAGCGCACAGGCGAATCAAGCGCAGGCCAGAGGCGGAGTAGAGGTGATTGCGCCCAACGGGCAGCGCGCGCTTTCACTCTCTGAAGCCGCTAAGGCTCAAGGTTTTACGCTACGCGAAGAAGGGTTTTACGACGTACGCCGCCCGAACGGCACGCGCGAACTGGCGGCCGTGAATCCCGATAGGAAAGAATCCAACCTGGAGCCGATGACTGCCGAGACGGTGGAACTTTGGCGGAACACCGGAACTGCCGGTGCCCAAGCGGCTGCGAAATCGGGCTCGCCGGATCTGGCGGAAGCCTCCCGTATTGATCTTTGGTGGTATGTACTTCTGGTGGCGTTATTATTAGCTATCGCCGAATCCCTCGTTGGCAATCGGCACCTGTCCCAAGAGAAAGAGGCCTCATGAACCCGCTGCTGCAATTGGATTCTTATCTGCGGAAGTTGGAACGCAACCTTCGCATCTTATCGCTGACCCGAGGCGCCGCGATTCTTTGCACCGCTGCGCTATTGGTGACGATTGCGCTGGTGCTGGCGGCGAACCAATTTTCGTTCTCTGCCCCTAGCGTGTTCTGGTCGCGCGTGTTTCTCTTTTTCGCCATCGCTGCGGCACTTTGCGCGGGGCTCATCGTGCCCCTGCTGCGCTTGAACCGAAAGCGCGCGGCAAATCGTGCCGAAGCCCGGTACCCGGAATTTAATCAGCGGCTCCTCACGTTTACAGAAAAAGAAAAGACAAATGCGAACGACCCATTCTTACCGTTATTGGCCGCCGACGCTCTGAGCATTGCGAAGACTCGCGAATCAGAGCCACTGGTTCCGCGCTCGTGGATTGTAAGTTTCGGCTCGGTGGCCGCGGTTGCCGTCACCATTCTGCTCTGGCTGGGAATCTCCGGCCCCGGATTTTTAGGCTATGGAACGGCTTTGCTGTGGGGCGGTGTTCCGCGCGCCGAACGCAAGCCCATTTACAGCATTCGCGTGGAGCCGGGTACGCATCGCATCCGCCGGCGAAGCGACCAATCCGTTACCGCGACTCTGAATGGATTTACGGCTACCAGAGTGAGTGTGTTCGCGAAATACGCGAGTTCACCCAAATGGGAAGAAGCCGCTATGTTGGCGAAATCGCATTCGGCTGACTATGAATTTCTGTTTGCCGGGGTACCGGAAGATGTGGAGTATTACGTGGAAGCGGGTGGCGTGAAATCGAACAGCTACCGGTTCACCGTCGTCGATCTGCCTTCGGTCAAAAACATCAAGGTCATCTATCACTATCCTTCGTTCCTTGGCATGAAGAACGAAGTGGAGAATCCAGGTGGGGATCTGCGCGCGGTGGAAGGTACGGAAGCAGAAGTGGAAATCGAGACTGATAAGCCGCTGGCACAGGCGAGCCTGATGCTGGATAGCGGAGCGAAGATCGAGCTTGCTTCCGTCAATGGAAAACTGACCGCGAGGGTTCCGATTCAGAAAGATGACCTGTACCACGTCGCCACGCCCGATTCCGGTGAAATGGTTCGCCTGACGGAAAACTACTTCATCGAAGCTCGCCGCGATTCGCCGCCGACGGTCACGATTCTGCATCCGGGTAAAGATGCAAAGGTCAGCCCGATTGAAGAAGTATCGATCAATATTCAAGGCAAAGACGATTTTGGGCTGCAGGGTTTGGATGTTCACTATTCCGTCAATGGCGGGGATGAGAAAACCGTCTCGGTGCTGGCCGGCAAGGGCCGCAAAGAAGCCGATGGCAGTACCACTCTTTTCCTGGAGGACTATAAGTTGGTGCCGGGCGACGTGGTAAGTGTTTACGCCAGTGCACGCGACGCGCGTACCACGGCGCGTTCTGACATTTACTTCATTGAAGCTCAGCCGTTTGAAAAGGAATACTCCCAATCGCAAGCCGGGGGCGGGGGAGGCGGCGGCCAAGGCGAGGAAGAGCAGAAAATTTCCGAGCGGCAGAAAGAAGTGATCGCGGCTACCTGGAACCAGCTAAAAGGTAAAGAAAAGGCTCCTACAGCCGACAATGCGAAGTACCTTTCCGAGGTTCAAGGGAAGCTCCGCGACCAGGCGAAGTCTCTTGCGGCCCGTATGAAAGCGCGCCAGCTTTCTGAAAATAATCCGGCGTTCAAGAGCTTCACGGAAGACATGGAAAAAGCCGTGGAGGCGATGGGTCCCGCGGCTGAACAATTGAAGAGCCAGCAGTTCAAGAGTGCATTAACTCCTGAGCAGAAGGCGCTGCAATATCTGCTTCGTGCTGAGGCTACGTTCCGGCAGATCCAGGTCGCATTCGGGAAACAGGGTGGCGGTGGCGGCGGTGGCGGAGGTGCCAGCCGGGATCTGGAGAACATGTTCGATCTCGAATTGGACACGGAAAAAAATCAGTACGAAAGCGGGCAGCAATCTTCGGCGGAGAAGCAGCAAAAGGCAGTTGACGATGCGCTTGCCAAATTGAAAGAGCTGGCGCGCCGCCAGCTGGAGATGGCGCAACAACAAGGAAAACAGCAGACGGCACAACAGCGCTGGCAGCAGGAGATGCTGCGCCGGGAAGCGGAACAACTGCGCCGTGAAATGGAGCAGCTGGCGCGCGGCGAAAAAGGCGCGGAACAACAGCAGCAAGGGCAGGAAGGCCAGCAAGGCCAACAAGGCCAACAGGGGCAACAGGGACAGCAGGGGCAGCAGAGGCAACAGGGACAGCAGGGGCAACAGGGACAGCAGGGGCAATCCGGCCAGCAAGGTCAGTCCGGCCAGCAGGGCCAATCCCAAGGTGGCAAACAATCGCAAGCGCAAGCGCAGCAAGGTGCACGCCCTGGGATGCAGCGTAGCAATCCGATAAGCGGTGCGCAGCAGCGACAGTTGGAACAGGCTCTGGGGCGCCTCACGGAGGCAACGCGCGATATGAGTAGTTCAGCGTCTGCCCAATCACGGGCCCAGCAACAGGGTGAAAAAGGGCAACCCGGTGCGCAGGCGGAACAGAGCAAGGGGCAGGCAGATGCTCGCCGGGCGGCTGAGCGTTTGCAGGAAGCTCAACAAATGTTGGGTGCCATGCGCCAGCAGCAGTCAGGCGATCAGATGAGTAATCTGGTGCGCGAAGCCGAACGGCTGGCGAAGCAGCAGGAAGGCTTTTCTGACCGTCTGCGAAAGAACTTTGGCGGCGGTCAAGGTAGCGAGCCTTCGAAGCAGCAATTGGGCGCGCAGATGTCCCAGGAAAAACAGGGCATGATTGATGACCTGAACCGCCTGGAGCAGCAGATGCAGCGGACCGCGCGTGACATGGCGCAGACTCAGCCGGAAGCGAGCGGCAAGCTTCGTGAAGGTTTGGGCCGTATGCAGCAAGACGAGGTGCAGAGCCGCATGAAATGGACCGCGGAAGCACTGAAGCGCGGCATGGGTGGCTACGCGGTGATGCGTGAAGCTCCGGTGACGCAGGCGCTGGGCCAGGTGGCCGATGATCTGCGCAAAGCACAATCCGCGCTAGGAAAAGGTAAAGACGGCAAACCGGGCCAGGGTGATGGTCAGGCCGTAGCACAAGCAGAAAAGCTTCGGCAACAAATCGAGCAGATGGCACAGGCGCTGGAGCAGGGCAAGGGACAGCAGGGCAAACAACCAGGGCAAGGTCAGGCAAGCCAAGGCGACCAGGGTCAGCCAGGGCAGAGCGGATCTCAGGAAGGCTCACAACCCGGACAACAACCCGGTCAACAACAGGGCAAAGGCGGCCAAGGCGGACAGCGCAGCCAAGGCGAATCCGCGGGCGGCCAGCGGGGCGGCGGCGGACCCACCATCGGGGACAGCTATAACGAAGCCATTCGGGATTTCGGTCGGTTGCAACAAGCCGCGCGGGAAAATCCTGATATTGCAAAGGAAATGCAGGCGCTTGGCAATGAGTTGCGCGGGATGAATCCCCGTGCGAACCAGAATAATCCTGAAATGCTTCGTCAGTTGATCGCCAAGGTATTGGGTGATGCGCAGCAGATTGAACTCACCTTGCGGCGCAAGACCGATTCCGCTTCGAATCCGCATGCGACCACTCCGCAACCCGTTCCGCCCGGTTATGGCAACGCTGTCGCGGAGTATTTTAGAAGGCTTAGCAAGTAGCGCCTTACCGCCGTTTAACGAAAAAATCACGCAGCAGTTCCGCGCATTCGGCGCCCAGAATACCTTCAATCACTTCCACCTGATGATTTAACAGCGGTGAATCCGCAATCTGAAACTTACTGCGTACGCCACCGGCTTTCAGATCGCGCGTGCCGAAAATCAGGCGCCGGATGCGGGCGGAAACCAGCGCTCCCGCGCACATGGGGCAGGGCTCTAATGTGCAATATAGGTCTGCGTCCAACAGCCTGTAATTGCCTGCGGCCAGCGCGGCTTGCCGCAACGCTTGAATTTCAGCATGGGCGGTTGGGTCCGCTCCGCTAACCGGCGAGTTCCACCCGGCACCAATTATTTTGCCGTCCCGCACTACCACCGCACCAACCGGCACTTCGTCAGCAATTCCGGCCTTTCGGGCAAGGATTAAAGCCTCTCGCATCCAAATTTCGTGCATTAGGTCACGGTTATCTTAGAATGAACTAATCCCGAGGAGTGCCGCATGAAGCATTTACCCATGATTCTGAAAAACGTTTGGCGGAATCGCCGGCGTACTATCCTTACTGTTCTAAGCATCGGCGTTTCACTTTGCTTGTTGGGAGTTCTGCTGGCAATTTATCACGCGTTCTATTTCAGCGATCCTACTCCGGAGCAAGCCCTGCGGCTGGTCACGCGCAATAGCATTTCGCTGGCGCGCCCCATGCCTCAGGCCTATCGCGACAAAATTAAACGCATTCCCGGCGTGCGCGATCTTGCGGTGGAAGATTGGTATGGCGGCCAGTACATTGATGACAAAGCCGAACATCAGTTCGCGCGCTTCGCCACAGACCCCGACAAGATTTTTCTCGTCCGCTCGGAAATGAAAATTCCCGAAGACCAGAAGGCGGCATTCATCCGGGAACGCACTGCTTGTATTATCGGCAGGCCAATTGCGGAAAAGCAGAAGCTCAAGCTGGGAGACAAGATTACTCTGAAGGGCGATATCTATCCGGGGTCGCTCGAATTGATTGTGCGCGGTATTTTCGATTCGGAACAGAACACCGATATTCTCTATTTCAATCGCGAGTATCTGGAGCAGTCCATGCCAGAACGTCGCCGGGGCAACGCGGGAATCTTTTTAATTCTGGCGAACACGGTGAATGATGTTCCTCGTATTGAAAAGGCAGTGGACGAAGAGTTCCGTAATTCACCTACCCAGACGAAAACCGAAAGCGAGAGTGCATTTTCACTCAGCTTTGTTTCCTTTCTGGGCAACATCAAGGCATTCCTGCTGGTGGTCTGCGCTGCGGTTATGTTCACCATTCTGCTGGTCAGTGCCAACACGATTGCCATGTCGGTCCGCGAGCGTGTCCGCGAAGTGGGAGTGCTGAAAGTACTCGGGTTTACGCGCGGAGTTATTCTGGGCATCATACTTACCGAGGCGGTGATCGTCTCGCTCATTGGCGGTGTTGTTGGGGTATTCCTTGCGTCTATGATGACCGGGGTGGTTCGCAACATGCCAGCCTTCTTAGATCAGCTTCGCCACTTAACTCTCACGCCATCTGTCGCACTTTTGTGCCTGGGAATTGCCGGGGCGATTGGGTTGGTTTCCGCATTCATTCCCGCTTTCCAAGCGTCACGCATTCCCATTCTGGAAGCGCTCAGGAGCACGGATTAATTCATGGCTGTCCCTCTTTCATACAATTTGCGCAATCTGGTGGTTAGAAAGACCACCACGCTAATGGCCGCGCTGGGAATCGCACTGACCGTGGCCGTTCTGCTGGCAATGCTGTCGCTGGTGAATGGATTGAAAACGTCGCTGCAATCGACCGGTAACCCTCTGAACGTGATGGTGTTGCGCAAGGGTTCCACGGCGGAACTCACCAGTTCCGTCAGCCGCCAGGATTTTCAGGTGCTGAAGTTCAAGCCAGGAATTGCCCGCGATAAAGCAGGGCAGCCTGAAGCTTCGCTTGAGATGGTAAGTGTAATCAATCTTGCGAGCGTGGATGCACCCGATGGCATCAACGTCAATCTGCGCGGCATTAGCCCGATCGGGATTGAGATGCGCGGGCTCAAGCTGGTGACAGGCCGGTGGTTCTCTGAAGGGCGGCGTGAAGTAGTCGTGGGAGAGAGTATTTCAAAGCGCTTCCCCTCGGCGCGTATGGGTGGAAGGATTCGCTTTGGCCGTGGCGATTGGAACGTGGTGGGTGTGATGTCCGGCGGACAAAGCGCGGTAAATAGCGAAATCATGGGTGACCTGAATCAGGTTTCAAGTGACTTTGACCGCGCGGAATTTTTGAGTTCGGCTCTGCTTCGGGCAACTGATGATGTTGCAGCGGACGCTCTGGTAAAAAATATCACTGCGGACCAGCGGCTGAACTCAGATCCGCTGCTTGAGACCACGTATTACGACAAGCAGACCAGTTCCGCCGCGCCCATTCAATTTCTGGGAACGTTCATCGCGCTCATCATGGCTGTGGGCAGCAGCTTCGCCGCGACGAACACCATGTACGCGGCAATCGCGCGGCGCTCAAAAGAGATTGGCACCTTACGCGTGCTAGGGTTCAGCCAGGGCAGCATTCTACTAAGTTTCTTTGCGGAATCAGTCTTGCTGGCCGGCTTGGGCGGCGTCATCGGCTGCCTGCTGGTGTTGCCACTGAATGGATTCACCACTGGCATTGGAAACTTCACCACATTTAGCGAGACGTCGTTCAGCTTAACCGTAAGCCCTAAGATCATGCTTTATGGCGTGCTGTTTGCGATGCTGCTCGGTGCCGTCGGCGGATTTTTCCCAGCGCGCGCTGCCGCAAAGAAAGAAATATTAGTTGCTCTTCGTAGTGTTTGAAACATCAGGAACCTGGTATGGAATCGGAATTAAAAAGTTTACGCATCGATCGAACCCGCAGCGCGCCACGGGAAAGTAAGTGGGCCACTCGTTGGATCATCTCCGGCGTATTGTTGTTCGCTCTGCTGGGCATCGCGCGGTTTGCATATAGCAAGCTGAATGCGGCCACCGAAGTGGAAACAATGCGCGTGACGGCAACCAACCCCGGCAGTGCGGCCGCTCAAGGGGAAGTGATCTTAAATGCCACGGGTTACATTGTGGCGCACCACAAAATTGAAGTTGCCGCCAAAGTGGTGGGCAAAGTGAAATGGATCGGCGTTGAAAAGGGAGACCGCGTTCGTGAAGGACAAGTGCTGGTGCGCCTGGAAGACGACGAGTATCGCGCGAGTTTGCAACAGGCGAAAGGGAACATGGCGAATTTACAGGCCAAGCTGGCGGAGTTTCAAAATGGATCCCGCCCCGAAGAAATTGCCGTGACGACGGCGAACCTTGAGCAATCGCGTGCTGACCTTGCGAACTCACTCGTAAATTTAGATCGCACCCGGCAACTGTCAAAGGAGGGCGTGGTTGCCAAGCAATCTCTCGATGATGCGCAGGCAAAGTTCGATGGGCAGCAGGCGCGGGTGAATTCGCTGCTGAAGACAGATGCACTGAGCCGTTTAGGTCCCCGTAAAGAACAGATCGATGCGGTGCGCGGCCAAGTGGAGCAGGCCCGCGGCACTGTAGCGTACGCCGAAACACAACTGGCGAATACGATTATCCGCGCGCCGATCACGGGCACCATTCTGGAACGCGCCGTTGAAAAGGGCGAGTTTGTCACCACCAGCTTTGTGGGCGATCGCGGTGCGAAGGGTTACGTCGTTTCTCTTGCCGATCTGAATGACTTGCAGGTGGAACTCGATATTGCGCAGAACGATTTTGCCAAACTGCACCGTGATCAGAAAGCGCAAGTCACGACCGATGCCTTCCCCGACCGTAAATACCAGGGGGCGATTTTTGAAGTGTCACCCGAGGCGAACCGCCAGAAGGCTACAGTTCAAGTGAAAGTGAAAGTGAACAATCCCGACGAATACCTGCGCCCGGAGATGAATTCGAGCGTAAGCTTTCTGAATGATGCAAAGCCGGCGGCCGCTCAAGTGAATAGCGCGCCGCGCATTGTAGTTCCGCCGGCGGCTGTGCGGAACGATAATGTGTTTGTCGTGCTGAACGGGAAAGCAGTTGCGAGGCCTGTGAAGATCGGTAGTTCAACGGCTAAAGGTGTGGTGGTGGAGCAGGGCCTGATCGGCGGTGAGGACCTTGTTCTTGCACCGCCCGCCACTTTGAAGAATGGCGATCGTGTACACGTGAAGGGAGCATAAAATATGCAGTCTGAAGTCGTTATTGAAACCAGCAAGCTGTGTAAAGAATTTGTGCGCGACGAATTTCACGTTATCGCTCTTAAGGATGTGGACATTGAGATTCACAAAGGCGAATTTGTGGCCCTCATGGGGCCTTCGGGTTCGGGAAAATCGACTCTGCTTCATTTGATTGCCGCGATGGATACCGCGACTGGCGGCGAGATCGCGGTGCTGGGCCAGAACTTGCGCAAAATGTCGGACAAGCAGATTGCGCATTGGCGGAATGAAAATGTGGGATTTATCTTTCAATCGTTTAATTTAATTCCGGTTCTGACCGCAATGGAAAACGTAGAACTGCCCCTCAAACTCACTAACCTTTCGAAGACGGAACGCCGTGAACATGCTGCTACGGCATTGAAACTTGTTGGCTTAGGCGACAGGCTAACGCACTTTCCGCGCCAGCTTTCCGGCGGTCAGGAGCAGCGTGTCGCCATCGCGCGTGCTTTGGTTACTGACCCCGCGCTCATACTTGCCGACGAGCCGACAGGAAACCTGGATGCCGCAAGCGCACATGATGTTCTCACCATGTTGCAACGGCTCAATCAAGAGTTTGGTAAGACTATTGTCATGGTGACGCACGATCCGCATGCGGCAAAGTTCGCAAGCAAGGCGCGGCATCTGGAAAAGGGTGAGCTGCTGCCAGAAGGATCGCCTATCCTGGAAATGGTGAGCGCTTAAAAACAAATGGCTGAACTTGAAATTCATCACGAACATGAAGGCGGTGAGAAGGATCCGTTCGGCGTTCGGGTTGGCGTGCTTGCGTCAATTCTCGCGGTGCTGCTGGCGGTGGTCACTATTGCGTCACACCGTGCACATACAGAAGGCGTTCTGATAAAAGCAGATGCAAACGATAAGTGGTCGTATTACCAATCGAAGAAGATCAAGTTGCACAACATTGAGCTAGGTGAAGAGTTGGTAACCCTGCTTGCCCCGAAGACCGACCAATCGGCAAAGTCTTTGGCTCACATGAAGACGGAGAAGAAGAAATATACCGAAGAGAGCAAGGAAGTTCAGGAGCAGGCCGAAGGTCTGGAGCACAAGGTAGAGAAATCCGAAGCCCGCGCTTTGCGTTACGATTTCGGGGAAGGATTAATCGAAATCGGCCTGGTACTCAGCTCCCTATATTTCATTTCGAAAAAGAAGTTTTTTCCCTTGATGGGAGTAATTGCAGGCACAGCGGGTGTTATCGCCGCCATTTCCGGCTTGCTGGTTTAGAAAATCGGTTTCACTTTATCGCCATCTTTCAGTACCTTGTCTGTCGCGAGGGCGATTGGCTCTTCCTCAGTCAGGCCGTTCGTCACTTGAGTGCGCGTAACGCTGGATGCCCCCGTCCCGATTCTCTTGCGTCTCACCGTGTTGCCTCCTTCAAGAACATACACATCCGCGTTATTTCCGTCACGCCGGATGGCTTCTTTGGGAACGGTCAACGCGCCCGCGATGGAAGTAGTCTCAATGAACGCATTGATATTCGTGCCAGGCACTAGCTGGTGATCTGGATTATCAATGGTGCATTGCACTTCACCTACTTGCCGTGTGCCAAGCGTCGTAATCTCAGTTGCCAACCGTTCCACCATCCCCTTCCAATTGCGGTCGGGCTGCGCGTCCCAGGTAATCTTAACGGGCTGGCCCACCCGGACGCGTCCTAGTTCCGGCTCGTCTACATAAACACGAACCCGCAACCGGTCCAATTGCCCTACGTTTGCCACCAGATCGCCAACATTCAAATAAGTCCCGAGGCGGGCTGGAAGACTATAGACTATTCCGGTTAGGGGAGAACGGATCACACCTTGACTCACCTTAGCTTGTGTGGCGCGGGCCGTGGATTGCGCCTCGCGCACCCTGGCCTGTGCTGCTGTTACGTCAGGCTTGCTCACCACTGCTGCGCGCCGTTTGGCCAAGTTGTCGATATCGATTTCCATCTGCCGCAACCGCGCCTGAGAAGTTTGCAGTTCCACCATAGTGGCAGCCTGCTTTTCATATAAGCGTTTCAGTGAACCGGCTTCCCTGGCTTGTTGATCACGGTCGAATTTCAAGCGGGTCAAACTGTTTTCAATTTCAGTCAACTCGCTTGATTTGCCGCCCTTGTTTAAGACGTCAAGGTCAGATTGTACTTGCGCGGTGCGGGCTTGTGCCGCCGCAACCTGATCCGCTAGCCCAGGCTCACTCAATCGCGCCAGCAGCGCCCCCTTCCGCACGGCTTGGCCCTGCTGAACGGGCACACCGGTTACTAGGCCAGGTGCATCAACACGGACGGAAGCCCATTCCACTGGCTCCACCTTTCCGTTCGTTGGCAGGTTGCTCACCAGAGTCTCGCGCCGCGCCTTCACGAATCGGATTTCCGGTGCGCTGTTCCTGGCCGAGATGCCCCACCATACGCCTAACCCGATTACAGGAATCAGCAGCAGCCAGACAAGTCTTTTCAAAAGATCTCCCGTTTGAAGAATCTCACATCTGGGGCAGTAGAACGGTTTTTCCGCCGCGCCATTCCCGCACGGTGGCAAGTGCCTGATTCGCCTCGGCCAGCGGGTAGCGATGGGTTATTTCCCCCGCAAACCGCTCGCCCCAACCGTTCGTACACAGCATGCGCAAGGCGCGATCCACGTGCCGTGCCTCAAAGCCCCAACTCCCGATGACCCGTAACTGTTTGCGCGTTACGGTGTGGGGGTTGAATGAGATTTCACCTGCGTTGGCGTATTGGCCCAGCACTAGAAATTGAGCACCGTCCCGGCAGAACGCGAGACCTTCATTCACCGCTTCCGGATGCCCGACACACTCAATCACCACGTCCGCCCCATGCGGTCCCGTTTCTCTTAAAACCGCTTCACGCCGTGCTTCTACGTTTGAGTAATCCGCTAGCGCGATTGTGGCGTGCGCTCCAAAGGTGCGCGCCAATTCCAGGCGATGTGCAGGCCCCCCCAAAACGACGATCCGTTCCGCACCGGATTCCCGCGCCACCGCGAGGGACGCCAAGCCCACTGGACCCGCACCCTGAATCACCACTGTATCGCCCCACTCAACAGGCGCGCGTTCAATTCCGTGGATAGCTGTGGTGAGCGCGCAGCCAGCCCCTACAACTGCTTCGAATGGCAACTCGTCAGGCAATTTGAAGATTGCGCTACCGGCGCGCAGCAAAATTTTTTCCGCATATCCGCCGCGCAGATGCGGTGCCTCCGATGCGTTGTAGCTGATACCGTAAGCTTTACGGAATAAGCAGCGCGTGGGTTGCCGCTTCAACCGGCAGTAAAAGCACTCGCCGCAATTGAGCGAGCTTGCCCAAGTTACGCGGTCGCCTTCGCGCAGCGGTTCGCCCCGCCAATCCGGCATGCCGTTTGTGCCCAGCTTATCCACTACGCCTGCGGATTCGTGGCCTAGAATCACTGGAAGCGGAATCGGCAACTGGCCCAGCCACAGGTGCGCATCGGTGCCGCAGATGCCGGCCATTTCTACCCGCACCAGCACTTCCCCTGCGCTTACCGGCGGCACAGGATATTCGCCCAGCTCTAATGGGGCATTGAACTCTTTCAGAACTACGGCGCGTACTGGCATGGATTATGTCTAACATAAGACATGCGTCGGAGAAGGGCCCTGGTGCTGTCAGCGGGCGGGTATTTTGGGGCATATCAGGCAGGAGTATGGAAGGCTCTTGAGCGGGATCTCGATATCGACCTGGTGGTGGGAGCATCGGTAGGAGCGCTCAACGGGTGGTCTATCGCGGCTGGCTGTACAGGTGACGAACTCGCTGAAAGGTGGTTGCACCCTTCCACAGCGCAGGATTTAACGTTTACGCCGAAGCCCAGTTTAAGTACAGGATATTTTGAGCACGGCCCCTTGCTGGAGCGAGCCAAAACGCTGATGCGCGAGTACACTCCCAAAATTCCTTTCGGGCTGGTGACGGTGGAGCTACCTTGGCTGCGGGCGCGGCTAATTGAAACAGCAGCCGTAACGCCGCGGCATCTTCTAGCCAGTTGTGCAATTCCAATCATCATGCAGCCAGTGCTTATCGATGGACGCAGATTCACCGACGGTGGCTTGATCAACAAGATTCCTATTTGGGCAGCGATTGAGATGGGCGCGACGGAAATCATCGCGGTGGATTCTTGCCCCGTCGTTACGCCGTGGTGGGTGCAGGCGGGCTCGCAGGTACTTAGGAAGATCCGGCCCACTCCACCTGTTCCGCCCGGCGTAAACGTCAGGATCATTTCGCCCTCTGAACTGCTGGGCAATGCCCATGATGCCGTGATTTGGAAGCAGGAGAATATTGAACGCTGGGTAGATTTGGGCATGCGCGACGCGGCACATGTCTTTGCACTACAATGAGGCGTTAGTTTAAACACTGACTGAAACTCACATGCCTCAGTTCCGCATACATCGTATGAAAGACGCACAGCGCCAGAGTTTCCGCTGGGCTCCGCACGTTTCCGGTTCCGCGCAGGTGAAGCCCAAAGACTACGAACCCGGATCGCAGGTGGAGGCGCTCACCGAATACGCCGCTTGGGCACAGCTTCGCGGTTCGGAGCAGCAGCTTGCCGTAGGTGATCTTCTGGAGACAGACGCGGGCGAGTTGCGCATCTGCAAGTATGTCGGTTTCGAACAAGCACTCTGGCTGGTGCCGGAGAAAATGGATAACCAGTAATGCTGGACGAAAGAGAGACGCGCTTAGGCGACATCATTGACGATTTTTGCGTAAAGTGCAAGCGCATTATGAATCATGCCGTGGTTTCCACTTTGGAAGGCAAGCCAGCTAAAGTGCGCTGCTGGACCTGCTACAACGATCACGATTACCGCCACGAACTGGCGCCCCCGCCAAAGGTGGATCCCCGCAAAGCCGCCCTGTTTCAGGAAGTGCTGGAGAAGTTGCCCGGTGCCGGTGAAGGCGATGCTGAAACCGAAGCTGAAGCTGAATCTACGCCTGCAGCCGTTAAGACGAAGGCTAAGAAAGCGAAGTAAGCCACCGCTCCTGAAGCTGTTCTTTCCATCCGCCCTTGAGGGGAGAAGCGAGTGCACGCCGCAATAAGTCCCGGTTCAACGTCTCCGTGCGCGATAACTCGCCTATCGGCGACACTCACATGTTCGACGGCTTCCGCGATTCGCTCGATGTTGTCACCCGCCGCAATCTCACCTTCCTCTATTACCGAAAAGTAAAAACCACTGAGGCCGCTTTGCCAGAAGAGCTTCACCATGTCCGGTCTTCCGAAGCGGATGCCGAGTTTGTAGCAAGGCATTCTGGGTTGGGTAACTTGCAGTACCGCTGATCCGATCCTCACTCGATCGCCAATATAAATCTGGTCTTCAGTGATGCCTTCGGTGGTTAAATTTTCACCGAACATTCCGGGCGGAAGTTCTGTTTGCTGCAGCTTGGCATGCCAGTAAGCGTAATGCTCTTGAGGATAGGCATACACCGCTTTATGCCGCCCTCCATGGACAGTCAGATCGGCCTGCCGGTCACCCTCGAGATTATTGCCGCGAAGCGCGATCCGGCCCTGCACCGCCGATTTGTAAATTGCTGTTAAGACAGCCGCGCTGCCGGTGTGCACTTGGCGCGGCGTCCCCACATTTACTGAAACGATGCAGCCAAGTTTAGTCAGATTCATTCCGCTACTTTGCCACCCTTACCAGCCGGAAACCGACGTGATAAAAACGGCTGTTCGGAAAATCAAAGTTTCGGATTGTGGGGCGGCACAGCGCAGCATCGGTCAGCCAAGCACCACCTTTAAACACCCGATAGGATCCTGCTGCTGGCCCTTTGGGATCTGAATGCGGGCTGCCGGTATAGTAATCCGGTCCGTACCAATCGCTGACCCATTCCGCGACATTTCCGTCCATATCGAATAAGCCCCATCGACTCGCTTTTTTCGTTGCGACCGGATGGGTCGCGCCGCTTGAATTGTCTTTGAACCAAGCCTCTTCGGCTGCATCTTTCAAAGCGGGCAAGGGCTTCGAGCCGGCGCGGCTTGCGTACTCCCATTCAGCCTCAGTCGGCAGGCGGAAACGGTAGGCACTTTCGCGGCTGTTTAGCAGCTTCAAAAAAACTTGCACGTCATCCCAGGAGACGCTCTCGACAGGCAAATCGGCACCTGGAAAATGGCTTGGGGCAGGGCTGATGGGGCCTTCCGCCGGATTTACGGGCGGCTGCTCTCCCGTGCGATTGTGCGGATCGCGCATCACGGCTTCCCACAGTGATTGTGTTACTTCCGTTTTTGCAATTTGAAAAGCCGTGCTGATGCGAACTTCATGTTCAGGCCCCTTATCGTCCAAGCCCTTTGCGTAACCCATCCGGAATGTGCCGGAGGGTATTTGTGCAAACGAGCCGGGTTCGTAGAGCGTCCCTAATCCGTTCGGCTTTGCACCGGGGGCGGCCTGTGCGCGTGCCAACATCAGGGCAGGGAATCCAGACAGAAAAATCCGTCTCAGCATGCGGCTATACTCCTCTTTCAAATATATCCGCACCTTGGTTTAACAGAGATTTTACAGAACTTGTCAGGGTAAGCCCGGTTTAATGGAATAGAACTTCTGACCATGACCTTCGCCGCGGTTTCGATTCTTAACAGTGGCTTGGTCTAGGGGAGCGGATGACCGGTTCCAAAATATGCTCTCCGCACCCGCATCGGCTATCGGCATTGTTGCCGCGAACCAAATCCTGGCAGCTGACGATACACGGCTGGATCGCTTTTTAGAAGGAAATCGGCAGGCGCTCACGGCCCTCAAACAGCAGGGATTGCAAGTGTTTCAGCGCGGAGAATTGCAGTGCACGCAAGGCCACCAAGGCCCGGAATTTACCGCTGCTTCAATACGCAAACGCGGGGAACGTGACAGTCAGGAACAATGACCCGGATAACATCGGCTCTTTCCAGACGGGTGTAAGTCTTATTGCCGACGACATCGGTCTTGGTGGAACAGACGGCTTTGGGTTGGCTTTATTCCTGAGGGCTCGCGATCCCGTAAACGTAACGTTTAAATCTCCTGAACTTCGCAATGTTGAGTTTACGGGGCCATATTTTCACAAGTGGCGGGCAGGCAACTCTGGAACAAACGGAATCGGGCGCATCACCGTAAACGCAGGCGACCAAATTGCCCTGGTTGCGTTCCTGAAAGCGTCGAGCGACGACCGTGTGCGGTATGAGCAGGCTCCTTTCGATTATCCGTCTCTTTGCGTTGCGAATGGCGCGGACGAAAATGCCTCAGGCGTATTGACTTCAGATATGTCAGACCCACGATTCACCACCAGCGCGGTTGAAAAATTCGTTTCGATTTCAGTGGTGGGGCAGGGCGGGAACAAGGTCCCGTTGCAAACCTTCGCGGAACTTTTGGCGGGCATCGGTCGGGATGGTTCGCGCGCTCACACTCTGACAGATTCCTGTATTCCTTAGCGGGACGGCCGCGCCGGGACCGGACACGCTTTTGCTTTAGCGGCTGCTCCTGCTAATCTGAAGGGACCACACCTGGATTGACTCGGTAGCTCAGTTGGTAGAGCATTTGACTTTTAATCAAAGGGTCGCGGGTTCGAGCCCCGCCCGAGTCACCATAAATCTTTCAGATAGAATAGTTTAGGATGATTAGCCCCTTCTTCAGGCCATTTGACTCAAAATGAAAAGGTCGCATGTTCGAAACATGCCGTGTGCACCACTAAAGTCCTTGTAAGCATGCAACTTAATCGATTCTGTTCTCGCCCTTGAGCATTGTGAAATCAGCCCTGTGGGGGAGATTGTGGGGCCTCCGAACCTCGTCAGTTCGTTGTGGGCCCGTCATGTTGATATAACGCATCGTAGTTTTCAAGTCCGCGTATTCTGCGCGCTGCATAGCTCATACGGGATCGTCCCCTATTCAGCCCAGCGTGCCAGGCAAGTGTGACGTAGCGACAAATCACAAAGGGCTCTACCTTCGAAACCTTGAGAACCGCTGCGTGCTGTTTTTGATACTCGTTCAAAACACTTGCCGATCTCAGCCAATGGATTCTTTGCGGATCAGTCAACCGGAGCCGGGATGGCAGGTGCATACGCAAGATTCAGCCACCAAATATTCGTTGATCCGCATAGTTGCATCACACTGTTGCCCTTCTTCGAATCAGAGGTTATATAAACGGTAGAAAATGTTGGCTCCCCGCTGCATCATGGCTCTCAGTCTCTATATAAGCGCGGTTAGACGGTACGGTGCCACGCACCCAGGGGGGCGTTTTGGCGGTTCTAAGGCGTCCTGCGTGCGTCTGCGTGAGTTTGGCCTTTGCTCTCGTACGTTTCAGAAGCCGTGGTTTTCGACATCGAATTGCGCAAAAGTAGATTGAAATCGCACCCGAATGGCGCGATTTCGGGCCATACGGCCATGTCGGCAAAGCCAGGCGGATTTAATCGCAGTCACCTTTCCCGTTCCTCGGAACAGCTCTTCTGACGCTGATCGGCCCGTTTCTTTAACAACTAGAGTCTGTCCCTCTTCCTCTGGCGGCGGGCCGGAAAGGAATTTTTTTATCTGTCTCTCAAAGGCACGCTGATGGCAGTAGGGATCCAAACGGAGTGCGGGTTCGAGGCCGGCCGGCCCAAGCCACTGTTTCAGACACGCGGCTCAAGCGCCACCAAACTCGGTCCACCTATGATGTTACCGGCGATGGTCAGCGCTTTCTGGTAAACACCCGCGCGATCCCAGAAGGCAAGTCCTCGCAGATTGACGTCTTAGTCACTTGGGCGGCGGCGTTGAAGGTAGATCGAACTGAGTTCCTTGCATGCCGGATGAAAAGATCTTGTTGTCTCGTGAGCACCAGATCAGCGAGTCCGTGATTTCCCGAGCCAGAGCAAGAACAAGGCGCGCGTATTTGCTCGCTGCACTCGGTCCGCGATCGCTAGCGGTGCCACTGAACACCGAACGCTAGCATGCGTTTTAAGCACGCAGCAGTTGCTCCGGCGAATTCGACTTGCGGCCTTCTTCTGGATAGATCTCGTCGAAACGGCTATTCATGATCTTAAGAGCTTCATCCACCATCGACCGGAATGGATCACCCGCTGGCACACGCTCTTCCAACGATCCATAATGAACAATTCGTGTTGCTAAAAGTCTTCTCCACGCTAAAACGCTAAAACAGAGACACTCAAAACACCTCCTGCATTGACTTTTTGGCGTGCAGAACGCGAGGCATCTGCGACGAACAGTGAACTGACCCAAGAAACAATATGAATTAGACTGCAGTGTTCGGAGGAACTTGAAAGGAAGGTTGGCGCTTAGCAACCTAAAAATTTGTTTTTGAAAGAAAAGGGCAGCTCTGGACCAAGTATTCCCAATCTTTCTGCAAAGGAAATCGAACCCGCCTACTGGTCTTAACGGATCGGAACAGCGACAGGTTGGAGTTGCGCACGATGCGATTGACGATCTTCTTTGACCGTCAAAAACCGATCTGCTTCCACCCCGTCAACGATCTGCGTGGACCCGCCGGGCCAGTCGATTTCGAGTCTGTCGATCTTGGCGACCGGTCCAAGGCCGAAGTGGAGGCGCAGGTCGCTTTGTGAAAGAAAGCTCGATCCGGAACGTATTTCCTGCACTAGTATTCGTCCCGGCACTTTGACGGTTACTCTGGCACCGATCGCGCTGCGGTTCGCTTGCGTTCCAATTAGAAGAATGTTTAGGAAGTGGTTGTGCGTGCCTCCGGAGTTGCGGAGCAGGGTGGGGGGGTCGTTCAGGTTGGAGATCACGACGTCCACGTTTCCGTCATTATCGAAGTCGCCAACCGCCAGGCCCCGGCTCGATTTTTGCGTTGTCAGCTCACCGCCCGCCGAGTCGGTTACCTCCAGGAACTTGCGGTTGCCCAAATTCTTGTAAAGCAAGCGGCGCTGCTTGTATTGCAAGCCCTTTACATTCGGGTAAATGTGGCCGTTCACCATGAAGAGGTCGGGCCAGGTGTCGTTATCGAAATCGAGGAAGGCAATGCCCCAGCCCATGAATTCGCGGTGACGGCCCAGACCGCTCGCGATGGTGCTCTCTTCAAAGCTGCCATCGCCCAGGTTGCGATAGAGGTTTGGCAGGTCATCAACGAAGTTAGTTTTTGCGAGATCGAGGTGTCCATCGCCATCGAAGTCGGCAGTGGCGGTGCCCATACCGGCTTGTGCGACGCCTTCTTCACTCAAGGCGACGCCGGATTCCATGGCGCGGTCGGTGAACGTTCCGTCGCGATTGTTGTGATAAAAGATGGCGGCTTGGGAATCGACGGCGACGTAGATATCGGGCCAGCCGTCCCGATCGTAGTCGATGGTAGTAGCCGAGAGGGAGTAGCGCTCGCCGGGGTTTAGGATTCCGGCTTGGGCGGAGACATCATCAAAGCGAATGCTGCCGGGTACTGAAGCGTTGCGCCACAAACGGTTGTGTCCGCCCTTCAAACCGAGCGGGCCGCAGAGGACCGGTTGATTTTTCCAGCGGCAAGCGTTGGGTGTGGTTTTGGGATCGAACTGAACATAATTCGAGACGAAGAGATCGAGCTTGCCATCGAGGTTGTAATCGAGGAAGGCGCAGCCGGTGCCCCAGCGCGGAGGTGAGGCTTGCCTGTCACTAAGGCCGGCGGTTTTGGTGACGTTCTGAAAGCCACCTTTTCCGGTGTTGCGATAGAGAACGTCCTGGCCGTAGTAAGTGACGAAGAGGTCGGTGAAGCCATCGTTATCGAAATCGCCCGCGCAGACGCCCTGGCCCCAACCCGAATGAGCGAGACCGGCGGCTTCGGTCACATCCTGAAACTTGCCGTTGTGCAGGTTGCGGTAGAGGTGGTTGGTGGGCGCGGGATTAGTTGCGGGGTCGAGAGTGGAAGCGGTGACCGTGAAGAGATCGAGGTAGCCGTCATTATCGTAGTCGATAAACGCAAGGCCGGACCCCAGGGTTTCGATGAGCTGGGTTTTGTGGTCGTGACTGCCGCAAATCATGCTGTGGGTAAGACCGGCTTGTTGCGAGACATCGATAAATTGGGCGGGGGCGGCGAGTTGGAGGGCCAGGAGCAGGCGCGGGACGAGGCTTTTCATGGACGGCGCTCGGTAACGACGAGCACCTGGTCCGCCTTGATTCCGGTGAGGGTCTGGACGATGCCGCTGGGCCAGACGATTTTTAGTTCCGCGACGGTTTGGTCCGCCCCAAGGCCGAAATGGACGCGCTTGGCACTGGCGGAGAGATAGCTTCCGCCGGTGCTGACGAACGCATGTTGATGACCGGACGCGGTGGCGATGGAGACGCGCGAGCCAATGCCATCGCGATTGCTTACAGTGCCTACGGTATCGATCTGCAGCCAGTGGTTGCCGGTGCCGCCCTCGTTGTGCAGAATGACGGCGGGCGAGTTGTTGCAGTTGATGGCAATATCGAGGCAGCCATCGTTGTCGAGATCGCCTACGGCGAGGCCGCGCGCGGCGAGAGGGACGCTGAAGGGTTTTCCGCTGGATGCCGAAACGTCCTCAAACTTGCCGTAGTGATTGGCGAGCAGCGCGGGCGGTTCCAAGTACTTCACCCAGGGCTGCGTGAGGGCGATGTTGTCCATCACGTGGCCTTGCGCGATGACCAGGTCTTTCCAACCGTCGTTATCCATATCGGCGAACTTCGCGCCCCAGCCCGAATGCTTGGCGCTGATGTTTCCCACGCCGCTTTCGCTGGATTCATATTCAAATCTGCCTTTGCGATTGCGGAAAAGTGCGTAGCGCTGGTTTGCCAACGCATCGATAAAGAGATCCGGCGAACCGGTGTTGGCGATGTCAGCGCTATCGATACCCATGCCGGCAAATACGGCTCCGTCGCCATCATAGGCGCTGCCGAGAGAAAGCGCGGATTCTTCGAACGTGCCGTCTTTGCGGTTGAGGAAAAGTTGCTGAGGGTAAGAATCGTTGGCGATGGCGATATCAGGCCAGCCGTCGCCGTTAAAGTCATCAATGGCGACACCAAGACCTTTGCCGGGGGCCGCGTGTAAGCCCGAGTGAGCGGTGACGTCAGTGAAGGTCCCATTGCCATTGTTTTTGAATAGCAGATGTTCAATCGGGTGGAACTTATCGGGATGGCAATACGATCGATAGCCTTCCTGGCGTGCGCCGCACCAGATGTTCTTAGAAAAATCCCAATCGAGGTAGCGGGTGACGATCAGGTCGAGATGACCGTCGCGATCAAAATCAAAGAAGCAGGCGCCAGCACACCAGCCGGAGGTGATGATGCCGGATTTGGCCGTGACATCCGTGAAGGTGCCGTTGCCGTTGTTGCGGTAGAGAATGCTCTGTCCGAGGTTGGTTACGAACAGGCCGGGGTGGCCGGTGTTCTCGAAATCGCCCGTGGCCACACCCATGCCGTAACCGTGACCACGAAGGCCGGCTTGTTCCGTAACATCGGTGAAGGTGCGGTCGCCGTTGTTGCGATAGAGCCTGTTCCAAAAACGCGGCTCGGATTTATCGGGACTCTGGCCGGGTGCCATGGGGCTTGCGAGCTTGGCTCCATTTACAAAGAACAGATCCAAGCGACCGTCGCCGTTGAAATCGAACATGGCGACGCCACCGGTCATTGATTCCGGAAGATATTTTTCCGGCGTAGGGCTGGCTTGGTTCACGAAGCGAATTCCGGTTTCGGCGGTGATGTCGTGAAACGGCGGGGGCTTGGACCCGGATGCTATCAGCGAGCGGGCGGCGGGAAGGAAGGGGAGCGCGAGCAGAGACCGGCGGGTCATTGCTTCGATTTCCGCGCTTTTGCTGTTATCTCCTGGACGATGCGCGTTTCCGCATCGGCCTCCTGCGTACGGCCAAGGCGGCGATAGGCATTGGCTAGATGGAAGTGGACGCTCGATTCCGCGGGGTCCAGTTGGGCGGCGCGCCGGTATTGTTGAATCGCTTCCGCGTAATCGCCCTTTGTTGCAAGAAGCCGGCCGAAATCGAGATGGGCTTGGGCGAGATCCGGGCAGCTTTCGAGAGCCTGTTTGATTGTCGCGATCGCTTCCTCTGGTTCTTGCTTTTTGCTAAGGAGAGAGTTGCCGATTTTCCATAGGGCCAGGCAGTGATGGGGATCGGTCATGAGTTCCTGCTTCATTTCGGAGATTGCGAGATCCCATTTCCCTTCGAGCCAGTAAATGTTCCCTATGTTGTAGTGAGCGCCGCGGAAGGCGGGTTCTTTTTCGATCGCCTTCGTGTATTGGGCCAGAGCGCCATCGTAATTCTCCATGCTCTCCAGCAGTTGTCCGGAGACCAGATTGGTGAGGTATGAATCGGGAGATTGCGCTTCGAGCCGCTTCAGCGTGTCCTGGGCTAGCTTCATGTACATTTGACCCAGCGCATAGAGCGCTTCCACGTTGCGGGGAAACTTCCGCAATAGCTTTTGAAGCGCTTCCGAGGCAGCTTCGCGCTGGCCGAGTGCGAAGAGCGAGCGAGCGCGGTAGAGTTGCGCAAATTCGTCAGAGGAATTCAATCGAACGGCGCGGTCTAGCGCGTCGCGCGATTTGGCGAATTGCCCGAGTTGGAAATAGGCGGTGCCGAGCGGCGTAAGCGCGGTGGTCATCTTGGGATCGATTCGAAGGCCGGCTTCAAAGGACTGGATGGCTTCCAGATAATCGTTTTGTTGGAAGTAGAGAAGACCGAGGTTGTTGTAGGCGGCGGCGAGTTTCGGGTCGAGCTTCAGGATTGCTTGGTATTTTTGAATTGCGGTATTCAGATCGCCTGCGCGCTTGGCGTCGATTGCGTCCGCGTAAAGTTGTTCGACCGCGGCGCTGGGCGCAGAGGTTTGAGCGAGCGCTGCG
>JAABUK010003188.1_pt1 | contig 28071 bp, 21 predicted proteins | sample 5559141 | NCBI WGS metagenome assembly JAABUK01 (sample SAMN10711869, study PRJNA513367) | rock metagenome | isolation source: Antarctica rocks | place: Antarctica: Victoria Land, Pudding Butte nord | collected 2016-01-03
CCGCGTTGACCCGCAACGCCAGCGTCTCCAGCCCCTTGAGCAACAGCCAGGCGTTGAACGCGGAGAGCGTCGGCCCGGTGTTGCGCAGGAATGGCTGCAGCGTCTCCTCGACCCAGGCCTTGCGACCAAGCACCGCGCCGCCCAACACGCGGCCCTGGCCGTCGATATGCTTGGTGCAGGAATAGACCACCACATCCGCCCCGAGCTCGAACGGCTTCTGCAGCAGCGGCGTGGCGAACACGTTGTCGACCACGACCATCGCACCAGCGCGGTGCGCCAGCCGCGCGATCTCCGCCAGATCGAGCACTTCCAGCATCGGGTTCGACGGACTCTCGACCAGCACCATCGTCGCCGGCGTCGACAGCGCCCGCTCCCAGGCCGCCAAATCAGTCCCGTCCACGAACTCGGAGGCGATGCCGTAGCGCGGCAGCAGCGTCGACACGATCCAATGACACGAGCCGAACAACGCCCGCGATGCCACCACCCGGTCGCCGGTCTTCAAATGCGACAGCATGGCCGCATGCACCGCGGCCATCCCCGTCGCCGTCGCGCGACACGCCTCCGCACCCTCGACCTGCGCCAGCCGTGCCTCGAACATGTCCACGGTCGGATTGCCGAACCGCGAATATTGATAGTGGCTGACCGAGCCGTTAAACGTCGCTTCCGCCTGCTCCGCGTCGGCGTAGACGAAGCCGCTGGTCAGGAAGAGAGCTTCGTTGGTCTCGCCGAACTCCGTCCGCGTCGCGCCACCATGCACGAGTTGAGTTGCGGATCGGTAAATGCGTTGCGTCATGGCCAGCCTCAGTCACCAGCCGTCTGCGCCAGCGAACGCCGCAATCCGGCGTGTCGCAGGCCTCTTTAGCGCGCTTCTTTTACCTCGCCGCAATCCGGCCGGACAAATCACGAGGGACCCGCTATTCGGGTCGACCTGACCCTATGCGCGCCGCATTGCACGGTCAACCGTAATTCCGTATAGAAGCCGACACGCCGGCGCGGGTGTAGTTCAATGGTAGAACGGCAGCTTCCCAAGCTGCATACGAGGGTTCGATTCCCTTCACCCGCTCCAAAAACTAGGCCCGACAATCGGGTGAATGGATCGGGTTATAAGTTGGCATGACCCAGACCGAAGCCGCCGCCGCACAACTCACGCCCAAGGGCGTGCTCCGCGCCGGGATCAATCTGAGCAACTTCCTGCTCGTCACCGGCCGCAGCCAGACCGGGGATCCCGTCGGCGTCGCGCCCGACCTCGCCCGCGCCATCGCTGAACGGCTCGGCGCCACCGTCCAATACGTGACCTACCCGAAACCCGGCGAACTCGCCGATGCCGCCGGCTCGAACGCCTGGGACATCGGCCTGATTGGCGCCGAACCCGCGCGCGCGGAAAAGATCGAGTTCACCCCCGCCTACGTCGAGATCCAATCGACCTATCTCGTGCCGCCCGGCTCCGATCTGCAATCGGTGGACGAGGTCGATCGACCTGGCACGCGCATCGCCGTCGCCGCGCGCACGGCTTACGGCCTCTGGCTGGACCGCAACATCCGCCACGCCACCCTGGTCAACTCCGACAGCATCGATGCCTCCTTCGAGCAGTTCCAGCGCGAGCGTCTCGAGGCACTCGCCGGCCTGCGTCCGCGCCTGCTCGCCGACGTCGAGCGCATGCCCGGCGCGCGCATCCTGCCCGGCCAGTTCGCCGCCGTGCAGCAAGCGGTCGGAACCTTGCGTCAGAACACGGAAGCGGCCGCTTTCCTCCGCGATTTCGTCGCCGAAGCCATCCAGACCGGGCTCATCGCCAGGCTGATCGCCAAGCACGAGGTGCAGGGTCTGACCGTCGCCCCGGCGATCGAAAGTGAGGCCGCATGAACGACATCGCCGATCCCGACTCGCTCCGCGCCCACATGGGGGCGATCAGCCCGATGGCCGAGCGCAAGGTTCTGCCGCGCCTGGACGCGCATAGCCGCCGGTTCATCGAGCTGTCGCCCTTGCTCGTCCTGGCCAGCAGCGACGCGAAAGGCAACGTGGATGCCAGCCCGCGTGGAGATCCGCCCGGCTTCGTCCGAATCGTCGACGATCGCACCCTGCTTATCCCCGATCGGCCCGGCAACAACCGCGTCGATACCTTCGCCAACATCCTCAATGCGCCGGGCGTCGGCCTGATCTTCTTCGTCCCCGGCATCGACGAGACCTTGCGCGTCAACGGCACCGCCCGCCTGCTGACCCAGGCGGACGCGCTGGCCGCGTCCGAGATTGCCGGCAAGACGCCCCGGATCGGGTTGCTCGTGCAGGTCGCCGAAGTCTTCTTCCACTGCGGCAAGGCGCTCAAGCGCGCCCGTGCCTGGGACCCGGCGGCCCGCATCGAACGCAACACCTTCCCCTCGCTCGGGCGGATCATCGCCGAGCAGGTCGGCGGCTTCACCGCCGAACAAGCCGATGCACGGATCGAAACCGCCTATCGCGACCGGCTCTACTAGAGCACTTTCCGAGCCACTTGGCTCGGAAGTAGTGCTCTACTTCATTGTTTATGCGCGCCGCCGCTTCGATCAGCGTCCGGCGAACCGCGGCGGCCTCTTTTCGCGGAACGCCGCCAGGCCCTCCGCATAATCGGCGCTGTCCAGCGCGGCCTGCCGGCTCTCATGCAGGCGCTGGCCGACCGCGCCCGGCAGCGGCAGGCTGGCGGCGAGCGCGCGCAGGTGCAGCTTCGCGCTCGAAACCGTCAACGGCGCATTCTCCGCGATCCGGTGCGCGACGGCATAGGTCTCCGCCTCCAACGCGTCCGCTGCCACCAGCCGGTTCAACAAGCCCGACGACAATGCCCGCTCGGCCCGGATCGGCTCGGCCGTCGCGAACATCTCCAACGCAAGCGCCGGTCCAGCGCGCAACATCGCGTTCAGCAGACCCTCTTGATCATACGGCAGGCCCAGCTTGGCCGGCGTGAATGCCAGGCTGGCACTCGGATCGCCGATCAATAGATCACACCGCAACGCCAGATCGGTCCCACCCCCCCAGGCCGACCCGTGCAGCATCCCGACGACCGGAGCAGGGCACTGGCTCACCCGGCGAAACAGCCCGTGCAAGGCGCCGGCCTGGCTCAACGGATCGACACCGGGTTTGAGCGCATTGATATCGAACCCTGCGCACCAGACCGGGTCCGAGGGCCCGGACCGAAGCACAACGGCACGGATCGCATGATCCAGCCCGTCGAAAAGATCGCACAGCTGGGCGAGCATACCCTCGGTCAGCGCGTTGCGCCGGGCCGGGTCGTGCATTGTTATCGTTGCGACGAGACCGTCGACGGAGCACGTGGCCAGGGTCATGCCTGCGTCCTAACCCACGACCCAAAAAAGAAAAAGCCCGCTCCGAAGAGCGGGCCCCTTAAACCACGATGCTCAGTCGGCTTAGGGCCGGGTCGGCGTCGTCGTCGTCGTGCCGGTTGCCGGCGCGGTGCCATTCGTTGTCGCGCCGCCAATGGCTTGGCCCGCAAGGTTCGGATTTTGCGTGGAGTTGAGGTTCATGTTGGGTGCACCCGGCGGCAGGCTATTCGACGTCTCGCCACCGGAGACGGCCGAGTTCGGGGCTGGCGGCGTCTGCGTCGCGCCCTGCGCGAACACCGGGCCAGCGGCAACCAACATCGCGAAAACAGACAGATACTTCAGCATGATCATCGCTCCTTCGACTATCTGCTAACGAAACGTCGCATCCGCCGGTGAAGTTGCGCGATTATCCGATGCTGGATGCACGATCGGCGCCGGCAAGCAAGTCCGACCAGCGCGATAGCATGCTCTCTTGCCCGAAATCGTCTTCGGCTTTGCGCCGGTTGCGGCGGCCCAGCGACTGGCGCAAGTCGGCGTTGCCAATGAGCACGCCCAAAGCCGCGGCCAAAGCCCGGTCGTCCCGAGCTGTCACGAACTCGCCCTGCTCGACAGGCAGCATCGTCCTGATATCGCCCACGTCCGTTGCCGCGACCGGCAACGCGGACGCCATTGCCTCGAGCAGCGAGATGGGCATCTGCTCGGTATCCGACGACATCGCAAACAGGTCGAACGCCTTGAGCAGCGCGGCAGGCTGGGCCACGTGGCCAGCGAAATGCACGCGCTCGCCAATCCCCAACTCACCGACCAGGCGCTCGAGCGGCCCGCGCTCGCTGCCATCGCCGATCAGCACCAGCCGGGCGGGCTCGTCGATCGTCGCCAGATGGAACGCCCGAATCAGCCGCGCGACGTTCTTCTCCGGCCGCAGCGCCGCGACCGTCCCCACCACCGGCCCCTGACCCGGCCAGGGCTGCGACGTCGCCGGTCCGGAAAACCGCGCCAGATCAATCCCGTTCGGGACGTAGTGCAGACGTCGCCGATCCAGCCGCCATGTCTCGCTGGCAATCCGCATCAAGGTCTTAGAAGGGAGCGCGACCGTGCGCCCGCGCAGAAACACCCGGCGCAGCAATACCCGGCGCGGCAATTGCCGCTCGCGCTCCTCCGGCCCGAAGCCGTCCTCGACATGGACTTGATGTGTCAGCGCCAACCGGTTCGCCATCGACCACTCGATCGATCCAAAATTATGCGTCAGCAACGCCTGCGGCTGGAACGCCCGCAACGCCGCGCGAAACCGACGCACGTTGCCGATCATATCCCCCTTGCGGACGTCGATCTCCGGGAATGTCGCCGCCAGCGCCGGGTCGAGCCGGTCGCGTACCGCCGTGACGCCGTCCATCGCCACGATGACGTGCCGCCAGGCGCTGCCGAACTGGTTGGCGAGCGTGGTGAAGCGGATCTGCGCCCCGCCGACCGCGAACGTCGGGAACACCGAGAGGAGGACGGGCGCGGTCAAAACTGGAAGTAGAGAAACTCGGTGGTTCCGCCGAGCGCCAGAATGCCGAGCGCGCCGATCGTCCCGGCCGCCAGCGCCCATCCGGTCGCTGGATGCCAGATCGTCCGACGGTACGGATTGGCGATCGCCCGGCCGAGGGCTGGCTCGTATCGCGTCATGATCTGCTGTGTATTAGGCGCAAACCATACGATCACGAACAGTAGGCAAACTTGGCCGATCGTCGCGTTCGGCAACCGGGAGCCGAGGCCATGCAGGCCGACCATCCCCTCGAGCAAATCGACCGCAGCGCTGGTCGAGGCAGCCCGGAAAAAGGCAAACCCGACCAGTGCCGCGAGGTAGACCGCGAGAACCTTCCAGACATGGTTGAACGTCCGCGCCAACCATGGCTGCGGCGGCGGCTTTTTGGGCGCCGGAAAGTAGATCCGCGCTGCATGGTTGACCGTGATGTAGAGCCCATGCAGCAGGCCGAAGATCAGGTACTGCGTACCCGCCCCATGCCAAACCCCGGCCAATCCCATGGTGATCAGGGTCGGACCGGCCACGAGCGAGACGAACCCGAACGGCGTCGCCGAAGCCCGGCGCGAGTTGTCCATCCCGTGCCGGTCCCGCCACCGCGTCACCCACAAGGCCATCGGGCTGAAGATATACATCGTGATAAACCGCGTCAGCGTCATGTGGAATCGCTGCCAGTAGTCGATCATGGTCGTGGCTTTGTAAGGCGAATTGAAGTTCAGCGGGAACCGAATGTTGAACATCCGCGCCAAGCCGATCGCCATATCCGAGTAACCGGAAAAATCGAAATAGAGCTGCAGCGAGTAGCCGATCACCGCATACCACGCGGTCGTGAGGCCCGCGGTCCCGGCATGCGCGAAATTCAGTGCGACGTCGCCCGCCAGCGGATCCGCCAACAGCACCTTCTTGGCCAGGCCGATCGCAAAGATGGTCAGCCCGACCGAGAGATTGGCGCCGCTCAACCGATAGATCGTGCGGTCGGCAAATTGCGGCATCATCTCGCGGTTATGCAGGATCGGGCCGGCAATCAGATGGGGGAAGAAGGTTACAAAAAGTACGTAGCTGAGCAGATCCCGGGTCTTCGCCACACCCTGTTTGACGTCGATCAGGTAGCCGATCTGGGTGAACGTAAAAAACGAGATGCCGAGCGGGAGCACGATGTCCCAGAACGGCACGCCAGCCACGGTCTGAAAGCCAAAGAAACTCGCAAGCCCAACCGCGTACTTATAATAGACGAGCGCCAGCAGATCGGCCGCGATCCCGAACAGGAGAATGCCCTGCTGCAAACCTGGCCGCTCCGACGTGCGGCCCAGTACCACGCTAATCAAGTAGTTGAAGGCGATTGAAATTAACAGTAACGGAAGGAAGTCGAGTCGCCAATAACCATAGAATGCAAGCGAGGCGATCACCAGCCAGACGCCGGCGGGCTTGGGCCCTAGGCGTGCACTGGCCCAAAAACCCAATAACGCCAGTGGCAAAAAGACGAAGACGAATGGGAACGAGCTAAAGACCACAGACTACTAGCCGCGTTTTGCCAGCTTCTGCTTCACCAATGCCGCCAACTCGCCGACGTTCTTGAGTTCCTCCATCTCGGCGGCTTGGAACTTCACGCCGAAGCGCTTCTCGAGCTCGACCACGATGAAGATGTGGTTCATCGAGTCCCAACCATCGACATCCTCGGCCGTCGTCGCCGGGTGCAACTCGATCGTGTCGTCTTCCAAAACCTGGCGGAACACAGAATTCAGCTCGGGATAGATCTCAGCGTCGGTCATCATGGTTCCTTAAATCGCCGGGATCAGGCCGGCATAAGCTCTGCGGCGGAGGCGTCGGCGCGGCGGCTTTGAATGAAGGTCGGGCGGATCTCGGCCGCAGCCAGGTCGAGCGTCCAGCGCGAGCGGCCGTCGGCCGACTCCTCGGCGAGGGTGAATCCCAGGCGTTTGTAATGCTCCCGCACCATGCCGTTCTTTGCGGTCGGGCGATACTCGCCCACCAGCCGGGCGGCGCCGAGCCGTCGCGCCTCGGACACGATAAGGTTCAGCGTCTCCTGCTCCATCCCGCGGCCGAGGACGCGGCAACTCATCAGCCAGGTCTCGATGCGGATGTCTCCACCCTCGCGCGTGCCGACGACGATCGCGATGATCCCGTTGTCGCCGAACTGGTCCAGCAAGCGGATCTGCAGGGTCAGAGCCGTCGGATCGTCGATCAGATGTTGGACCTGCTCGTCCGTCACGCGCCGGGTCGTCAGGTTGAACTGGTTGGTCTTGTTGATCAGTTGCACGATGCGCGCCAGGCCGACCGTGTCGAAGCGGTTCCATACGGCGCGCATCTCCAGGCTGCGGAGATAGCCGTCCATGTCGGTGGCGGAGGCCATCAGGCTCTCGCGGGCGAGATTGCCTTGATATTGACCGCTCCGCTCGAGATCGTCCGGGGTCACGCGCCGGGCTTCGAAATACCCCGCCGCTGCGATGCAGCTTGCGTAGTGGGTCGGGTCCTCCGGCAATTCCGGCACCTCGACCATCGGCAACTCGCGCCGGACGACCGCGCGTTCGGCCGGGTTGTCGTCGGCGAACACGAGGCTGTCGAGCCCGATGTTCAGGCGGCCCGCAATCTCGCGCAAATTGGCGGCCTTGTCGGTCCAGTTGGCGACGAAGCACGCGATGTCGGCGCGCTTGAGAACCATGTCCGGGTGGCTGCTGAAGGGCTCGAGCGCATTCGCCTCGTCATTCTTGGAGCAGACCGCAAGGATGATGCCGCGCCGGCTCAGGTCGCGGGCGTAGCGCTGGAAGGCGACGAACGCCTCGCCGGCCGCGCTGCCTTGACCCAGCTTGATCCCAGCCAGCCCGTCATCGCCGATCACCCCGCCCCACAGCGTGTTGTCGAGGTCCAGCACGAGACACTTGCTCGACCGGCCCTGGGCCGCAGCCAGCAGCCGCGCCACGAGGTCGCCATAGAGCGGTGCGGCCTGTGGATGAATTTCCTGCTTGGCCCGGTGCCAAAGCGCGGAATCGTGCCAGGCCGACAGGCCCGCTGACGCCCAATCGTCCAGCGCCACCAGATCGACCGCAGCCTCGTCCGCACTCTGCCTCAGCATGCCGCTGAACTGTCGCAATGCCGCAGCGTGCGAGCCCGGCAGCCGGTGCTCGTTGCTGCCGAGCAGCGGGGTAAACAGCGGCAGCGGCACATTCTGCAGGATGTGCGCCGAGAAGGCCCGGCGCGCCACGTCCCAGTGCGCCTTGAGCTGGTCCAGCAGGCGATGCAACTGCGCGGTGACCTCGTCGGCGGACTGCCCGACCTCGATCCCCTGCATCAAATGCCGGGAATCGAGCGCGAACAGGATGCTGTCCGGCGCATAGCGATGCAGGCCCGAAGACGGGTCGATCAATTCCTGCGCGTATTGCCCGTAATCCGGCGTGTAAGTGTCGGTCCAGATTCCGCGCCGCAACCCGCCCACACGGATTGCCGGCAGCAGCTGGTCCACCGTCGAGGAGGCCAGCACCGCCAGCCGAACCGGTTTGGTGGCAAGGCCTGCCGGCGGCGCCGGGAACATCCGTCCGCGCCGGCGGTCGAGTTGCACGGTCTGGAGCGCCGAGATCTGCGACTTGGCGAGAGAGACAAGGGTGTCCCACTCCGCCTCGGGCGTCAGTGCCGCAAGCTGCGCCGCCCAACGCGGGTTTGCAGGCAGCCAATGTAGGTCCGTGCTGGTCATCTTAGGCCAAGATTAATCGCGCCGGGTTTATACGGACTTAAGGAGCCCTGGCAAAGCGCGTTCCGTTTTCGCGCCGAGTCAGGCATTCTGTTGTTGAACGGGAGAGATGCATGTGTGGCCTGACCGGCATTTTCCACTCTGACCGCCTCGGCGCGATCGACGCGGGGCTGCTGCGGCGAATGAATGGCGCGATCGCCTATCGGGGGCCAGACGGCGACGGATTCCACGTCGAGCCCGGCATCGGCTTGGGCCACCGCCGGCTCTCGATCGTCGACGTCGCCGGTGGCGCGCAGCCAATGTACAACGAAGACGAATCGGTCGTCATTGTCTTCAATGGCGAGATCTATAATTTTCCGGAGCTGCGGCCAGAGTTGCAGGCCATGGGACACGTGTTCCGCAACCGCTGCGACACGGAGGCCGTGATCCATGCCTGGGAGAGCTGGGGCCCCGACTGCCTGCAGCATCTGAGCGGCATGTTCGCCTTCGCTCTGTGGGACCGCAAGCAGCAGACCCTCTTTATCGCCCGTGACCGTCTCGGCAAGAAGCCACTCTACTATGCGCGGACGGACGCGGGCGCGCTCGTGTTCGGCTCGGAACTCGCTGCCCTCGGCCCGGTGCCGGACCTGCCGCGCCGCTTCAACGCCGCCGCGGTCGACGACTTTTTCGCCTTCGGCTACGTGCCCGACCCGCACTCGATTTACGAGGGCATCTACAAACTTCCCGCGGCGCACTACCTGCTGCTCCGCCACGGGGTCCACGCTGCACCGCGCCGGTATTGGGCGCCGCCGACGAGCAGCGAACCATGCGACGAGAACGACGCCATCGAGCGCCTCTCCTCTCTGCTGGCGTCCAGCACCCAGAAGCGGCTCATGTCCGACGTGCCGCTCGGGGCGTTCCTGTCCGGCGGGGTCGACAGCAGCGCCGTCGTCGCGACCGCGGCGCGGCTGCAGGATGCGCCGCTCGCCACCTTCACGATCGGCTTCCCCGGCGCCGAGGACGAAACCCCGCTCGCCCGGATCGTCGCCCAGCGCTACGGCACCGAGCAGCACGAGGACACCGCGACTCCGGATTATTTCGAGGCCGCCCGCCGTCAGGCCACGATCTTCGGCGAACCGTTCGGCGACTCCTCTTCGGTGCCGACCGAGACCGTCTGCGAACTGGCCCGCCGCCACGTCACCGTCGCCATCTCCGGCGATGGCGGCGACGAGGTGTTCGCCGGATATCGCCGCTACCGCTTCCATCAAGTCGCCCAGGCCGTCCGCGCCTACGTTCCGGCGCCCCTGCGGCGCAATGTGCTGGGCCAAATGGCGCGCGTCTATCCAAAGATGGACTGGGCGCCACGCTGGCTTCGCGCCAAGCATACGCTGACCGAACTCAGCCTCGACAGCGCGCTCGGCTTCTATCGCATGATCGCCAAGGTCCATCACGACCAGCGCCGGGCGTTGTTCTCTGGCAAGCTGCGCGCCGAATTGGACGGGCATGACCCGGCCACCAGGGTGGTCGACCTCATGCAGTCCTGCGACGAGGCGGAAAGCCTGCTCCAAGCGCAATACGTCGATGTGTCCCTCTATCTGCCAGGCGACATCCTCACCAAAGTCGATCGCACCAGCATGGCGCACTCGCTCGAAGTGCGTGCCCCGTTCCTCGACCACGAGTTCGTCGAGTGGGGCATGCGTCTGCCACCGACGCTCAAACTGCGCGGCCAGGAGGGCAAATACGTTCTGAAAAAGGCGCTCGAGCCGCTGGTGCCGCGCGAGATCCTGTATCGCACCAAACAGGGTTTCGCGACCTCGCTTGCGCAATTGTTCAGGGATCGAGCGGAGATTCTGCGATCGCGCTTGCTCGGATCCGCCATGCTCGATAGCAATCTGTTCGACCATTCCAGTCTGCGACGTCTCATTGATGAACATGCGGAAGGTCGATACGATCATTCCGGCGCGCTCTGGCTCCTTCTCACATTTGAAGGATTTCTGTTTGCCGCTGTCGACGCCAACACTGGTACAGCCGCGGTCGCTGCATAGTCGGATCGGCCTCCCCTCCGTGTTGCCGTTCACAAAATGAACATTGCCTCGTCACGTGAACATGATATGAGCGCGATGCAGCTACTTAGGGGCGGGTGATGTCCGAAACGCGTTGGTGCTCACGCTTAGTCGGGCGTCACTCATGAATGTTTCATCGACGGCATTGATCGGCGGTTGGCCGGCCGGGAAGGGGAGGTCAGACCCGTCCCGCGATCGTTTCCGTCAGAATCTCGGCCGCATCATGGCCGAGCAAGGCACCACTCAAGCCGGATTGGCGCGCACGATGGAAGTGTCGCGCGTCGCGGTGCACGCTTGGATTTGGGGAACCTGCTTCCCGGAGACGTCGCGCCTGATCAAGCTGGCGCAGACCTTGAACGTGACCGTGGGCGACCTGCTCGAAGGAGACGGCAACGCGGCCGCCGCCAGCGAGACCTCGAATGAGGAGGCGCTCTTGCTGAACGCCTTTAGAAAGCTTCCAAACACCGCCCGACTGAGCCTGCTTGCAGACGCTTATGAGATGTCTGCCAGGGTCAATCTTTCGGCCGAGTCGAAGTCGGCTGCCGAGTCCCCCTGACAGATCAAACCCGAGACTGGATGGCGCGGAACACTTCGACCTGGCCCATGCTGGTCGCATCCCAACTGAAATCTTCGGCGTAGGCGCGCGTTTCCGCAGGCGACGGGCGATCGGCGTGCAGCGCGCGTATCGCGGCTGCGAAGGCAGCGGGCGTGTTCTGGTCGACGACGATGCCGCCCGCCCGTGCCTGGACCACCTCTGGATTGCCAGGGATGTTGCTGGCGATCACCGGTGTGCCGCAGGCCATGGCCTCGAGCAGGACGTTGGCCCACCCTTCGCGGCTGGATGCGAGGATGAGGAGGTCGGCGGCAGAATAGTACTCAGCCATCAGCGCGTGCGGCTGCGCGCCGGCAAAGATAACACGTCCGCCCAGGCCCAGCCGGGCGGCGAGGGCGGACAGGCGTTCGCGCTCTGGACCTTCGCCGACGATCACCAGCATCCAGCCCGGCAGCTCGGTCAGGGCCTCGATCGCAAGGTGGTGACCTTTCCGTTCGATCAAGTGCCCCACCGACAACAGGACCGGACCGTCCGCGGCCCAAGCTTGGCGCAGCCGGGTCGCATCCGTGCGCCGGAACCCTACGAGATCGACGCCATTCCGCAGGACCGTGATCTTATCTGCCGGTGCCCCCAACACGACCATCTCCCGCTTCAGACCGCCGCTCACGGCTATCAAATGCGCCGAATGGCGCATTGCCCAACTCAGCATGCGCCGCGGTGCCGCGAATTTCGGATACAGCGTGACATCTGATCCCCGCGCGGTCAGCACCACCTTCTTGCCGAATGCGCGCCCGAGCGCGACGGCGGCGACGCCATCCGGATAGAGGTAGTGCCCATCGATCGCGTCGAATTCGACCCCTTGGGCTACGAGGCGCCGCAACTCCAACGCGCCAGCGGCAAACAGTGCTGCCGGCGCTGTCGCCATGCCGATCTTCGGGGCCAAGACATATCGAGGGTGCCGCACGTCGAGCCCGGAGCGATTTTCGGAACGGTGCGCCAGTGCATGGCGTGACCATTCACCCCATCGCGGCGACCGACTCGGAAACCACGGCACCGGCGCAACCACCGTGCTGGTGGCGAGTCCGGTGGCGAGCAGGTGACGTAGGCGGTTTTCGACGAAGATGCCGTGATTGGGCCGGCCCGCGTGCGGAAATAGGGTGCTGAACGTCAACAGCCGAAGTGGCTGCTCACACCCAGTGCGGCCGGCTTCGATCCCAGAGGCAACCCCGCCGCATGATGCGGCAGGGTGCCCGCTCCCTGTGGGGGCGGCGTGATCCAACGCTTACGGCTTGGTGTTTGTGAGCTCGGCGAGCAGGCTTTGCGCCGCCGGCTTTTCATCGAATGATGCGGGCGCATCCACCAATGGCTGCAGGACAGCCATCGCCTCGCTTGGGCGATTGAGGTCCTTCAGAGTCGCGGCCAAGTGATATTTGATCGATGGATTGTCGGGACGCGCCGCTGTCGCACCTTGGAGCAGCGGCAAGGCCTTGGCTGCCTCGCCCTGCGACGTCAGAATCCAGGCGAGAGTGTCGGTTACCTCTGGGGTTGGAGATTGTTCGAAGGCGCGTTGCGCGAACTCCCTCGCTCGCTTGTCGCCCTTTTGATGATAAATCCAGGCAAGATTATTGAGCGCGATAAGATCGTTTGGTTCCCGCGTCAAAACGATCTGGAAGTTGCGCTCGGCCCCGTCGAAGTTCTTGCCGGCAAGATCGACCATGCCCAATGCCTGCGCAACGGCGGCATCGTCGGGGTGGAGCGCCTGCCATTGGCGCAGTAGCGTGCTCGCCCCAGCGGGATCGCCCGCCGCCTGCTTTGCCTGCGCGAGCGCGACGACGAGTGTCGCTGACGGTTCGCGTCGATACTCGGCCTCAAACGCGTCGGCCGCGTCCTTGTAACGCTGCGCCCCCATCAGCATTCCGCCCTTGAGCGTCGCCGCCGCCGGGAGATTGGCCGGTGTCGCGCGAAGGCGCTCGGCGGTCTGCAGCGCCGCGTCGAGGCCCTGATCCAGCAGATCCACGCGCATCCGCGCCTGCAGCAGCACCAGATTACCCGGGGTCCGTTGGATACTCTCGTCGAGGGTGCGCTTGGCGGCGTCGAAATCCTTGACCCGGGTGAGCAGCTCCACCTGGGCCAAGATCGCGCCGATATTGTTGGGATCGCTCTTCACCAGGTCAGCAAAGGTCTGCTTTGCCGCGTCCGTCTGGCCGTTGGCCAGTTGGATGCTTCCGAGGGTCCCGAGCAGCTGCGCTGGTATCTTGCCGTCAACCTTGGCGGAGTCGAGCACTTGGAGTGCTTTGTCGTATTGCTTCAGGCGGCCGTAGATTTGTGCCTCGCCGTTGATCAGGCCCAGGTTGGTGGGGTCGGTCTTGCGCGCTCGCTCGGCAGCGTCGATCGCATCCTGCGGGCGGTTCTGCGCGAGCAGGGTCTGCACCATCAGGGTCAGCGCTTCCGTTTGCGCCGGGTTCTTGTCCAGGATCGCCTGCAACATCGGCATCGCATCGTTGGCACGGTTCAGCTGCAGCAGGACCTTGATCTGGTTCAGCCGGGCTGGGATCGAGTCTGGGAACAGGCGGGCCGTCTCGGCGAAATCGGCCAGCGCCCCCTCGGCATCCAGACGCGCCAGCTTCAGCAAACCGCTCAGGTTGCCGACGGATTCGGTCTTTCCTTCCTGCTGGCGCAAGTTGTCGAGTGCCTGTTGCGCGCGGTCGAGCTGGCCGAGCCGAATGGCGGTGGCGACCAGTGCTTCGCCGGCGCCGGGTTGGCGGGGCGCGATATCGAGCGAATGCTGCAAATCGGCCGCGGCGCCGGACAGGTCGCCCAATTGCAGACGCGCGGACGCCAGGCGCGCCAATTGAGCCGGTGTCTGTGCCGACTGTGATGCTTGCTGGAATGCCTTTGCCGCCGCACTCTGATTGCCCGCCAGGGCGTATGATCGGCCAAGCAGGTCGAGCGTCTCGGAATCACGTTGCCCGGCTTCGACCGCTTTGGTCAGATACGGGATCGCCCGGTCCGGCCGCTTGACCGCGAGTTCGATGGCCGCCAGCAACCGGACCCCGTCGGGATCGTTCGGGACGCGGTTGACGTAAGCGACGATCGTGTCCTCGGCTTGGGCCTCTTGTCCGGTGCGCGACTTCACCATTGCCTTAAAGTACTGGCCGCGCCGGAATTGCGTAATGACGGGGTCGATCTGCTGAAGGATCGTGTCGGCCTCGGCAAATTTGTTCTGGCGGATCAGCAGGACCGCATTGATGTATTGCGCGATGACGTTCTTAGAGTCGCGTTTCAGCACGGTGTCGACGTCGGCAGACGCCTTGTCGTCCTTGTTCTGCTCGAGCAGAAGGCTGGCCCGTTCCAGCACGAGGTCATCCCGGGCTGGTGCTGTGTCGATCGCGCGCCCGAGTTGGGTGATGGCGCCATCGCGATCGCCCTTTAACGTGAGTAGCCCGGCTTTGAACTGGAGCGCGTCGGCGCGCTGCGGCTCGAGCGCGAGCGCCCGGTCGACTTGGTCCATTGCCTGATCTTGGTGACTGTCAGCGAGCGCGAAGCGCGCTGCGGTGAGATGCACCTCGGCGTTTTGCGGGGCGAGGCGTTCAGCCTCGGCAAGGGTCGCATTTGCGCCAGCCGGGTCCTTGTCGCCGCGTTGCGCCACGGCGCGGGTCATGAGGAAGTAGGCAGTCTGCTCGGGCGTTGCGCCATGGTCTGGGATGGAGGCCAGGATCTCCTTCCATTTCCCCTGCCGCATAAGCGATTGGCTGAGGACGGCCAAGGAGCTCGATTGGTCCCAATGCAACGCCATCGCCTGTCTGATCTCGCGCTCAGCGGCGATTGGATCGTCGCTTGCGAGTTGCAATTGGCTGAGCAGCGCATGCGCTTCGGCGTTGTCAGGCTGATCGCGCACGGCTGTCCGGAGCTGCAGATTAGCTGCGCGATAGTCACCCTTGGCGAGCAGAGCTTTGGCCTGCTGCAACGGGTCACGGTGCTGGAGGATGTACCAGCCGCCGCTGCCCGCGGCGACGACGAGAACAACAACCGAGGCGAGAAGGATCTTCTTCATGTTCTAACCTTGGGTAGCGGCCGTATCAGCCGGTGTGTCGATGGGTTCGGCGTCCGTACCGGGGTCTCCGACCGCCAGCCCGTGCGCCTCGAGCAACGTATATAGAGTGGGCCGGCTTACTCCGAGCAGGCGCGCGGCCGCGGAGAGGCGACCGTCGCTGCGGACCAGCGCGCGCTGGATGACATCGCGTTCTGCCCGGGCCCGGGCGCTGCGCAGGTCGTAAGCCGCCAGATCTTCGGGGCCACTGCCGAGTTCGAGATCAGCAGCCGAGATCAGCTTGGCGTCCGACATCAAGATCGCCCGCTTCATCCGGTTCTCGAGCTCACGGATATTGCCTGGCCACCCATGGTGGCCGAGTGCGGCCAAGGCATCGTCGGTGAAGCCGCGAACCGAGCGGTTGAACTCACGATTGAATTGACCGAGGAAGTAGCGGCTAAGCAACACCGCATCGCTGCCGCGTTCACGCAGTGGCGGGATCCGCAAGGTGATCGGGTTCAGGCGATAGAAGAGGTCGGCGCGAAACCGACCGCCGTCCACATGCTCTTGCAGCAGCTGGTTGGTTGCAGAGACGACCCGCACATCGACTTGGATCTTGGTGCGGCCCCCAATGCGCTCGACGAGCTGATCCTGCAGGAAGCGGAGGAGTTTGACCTGCAGCGGATGCGGCAGGTCACCGATTTCGTCGAGGAACAACGTCCCGCGGTGGGCCAGTTCGATGCGTCCCTGCATCTGCTTGACCGCCCCGGTAAACGCGCCGCGCTCATGGCCGAACAACTCGCTCTCCAAGAGATTTTCCGGGATCGCGCCGCAATTGATCGCTATGAACGGTTGTTTGGCCCGCGGCCCGAGGTCATGCAGCGCTCGAGCAAGCGCCTCCTTCCCTGTTCCACTCTCCCCGAGGAGCAGGACGGACACATGGGCGCTCGCGAGCTTTTCGATGTCGCGGCAGATCTTTAGCATGCTCTCGTCGGCTGTGACGATCTTCTTGATGGGGGAGGGGCCCACGGCTTCCATCAGCCGGCGGTTGTCGTCCTCCAAGGCGCGCAACTTCAAGCCACGCTGGACGATCGTATTCAGCACCTTGATATCGATCGGCTTTTCGCAGAAATCGTAGGCCCCGGCGGCGATTGCGCGCAACGCGTGGGTGCGATCGTCATGACTGGTCGCGACGATGACTTTCATGTCGCGCGTGAGGCTTACGATTCCGTCGAGCGTCGCGAACCCTTCGCTCACGCCATCGGGGTCCGGCGGCAGTCCGAGGTCCATGATTGCCACGAGGGGGCGCTCTCGTTGGGCAAGTGCGAGGGCTTGTTCGCGATTGTGCGCGAACAGCACCTGACACTCCGGAAACGCCCAGCGATACTGGCCGCAGAGGCCCAGGTCATCCTCGATGATCAACAATTTCGGCTTCTCAGCCACCTTCGTCTCCAGCCCCAACTTACGCCGCTTGATCAGTCTGCCCTTGGCTCGCCTGGTCGGCGCGGGCCAAGAGAATACGCATTGTAGTGCCGATACCTTGCTCACTCATTACCACAAGGTCGCCTCCCGCCTCGCGCAGGAGTTCGCGGGCCTGGAATGCGCCGATGCCGCTGCCGCCCTGTTTGTGCGTCTTGAATGGATGAAACAACTGATCGCGAATGAATTCTGGCGACATCCCACTTCCGTGGTCGATGATCTCTACCGCAATCCTGGCAGCCTCATGGCGAACCCTAATCTGCACCACCTGTCCCGGCGATGCCTCGACCGCATTGTTTAACAAATGCGTCACGGCGGCGTCGAACGCGTCGGGACTCATTGCGACCTTCCCGGTCGATCCATCATGTTCGAACGAGAGCCGAACTTTCCGCACACGTTGATATGTCGCCAGCAATGCTTCGAGACGAGGCACTGGGGTGATGGCGGCAGGGGCCGGGTCGGCGGCGGGTTCGTCGAGGCGCTTGAGCAGGGTATCGATCTTGTTGACCGACGCCTGCACGGTATCCAGCATGTCGCGCTGAAACTCCGGGTTGGAGATGTGGTGATGCGCGTTACTCAAAAGGAGAGCCAACTGGCTAGAGACATTTTTGATGTCATGCGCAACGAAGGCGAACCGCTTGCTGTAGTCGTGCAGGTTGCGCGTCTGCAGCATGACTTCGGTCGCACGTTGTTCGGCAATGTAGGTTGCTACCTCGCGTCCGATAATCCGCAATAGATCGTACACTTCCTGATCGGCACGAAACGGCACGCGCGGCGGACCGACGATGACCATACCGATCATCCCCGCCGTATGCAGGAGCGGGATGGCGAGCCACACCTTTCCGAGCGCCTGCAGTGGCGGTTGGGCGACCGACTCCGCACCAAGCCGCCGAAGGTCGACGACCCACTCCCCCCCTCGTGCCGCTTGCACCGCAGCATGATCTTGGGCTAGGGCACTCCCTGCCGGCATGTTCCACGAGCCCGCCCAGGCGAGTGGTCCGCCGCTTCTCTCGCGTAGGAACAGTGCCCCGTTCGGGCTGTCGACGACGTCTGCCACAGCGCGGATGGCACGGATGTGAAGCGCCGTCCGCTCACTTGTCCCCGGGCCGGACAAGGTGGCGATGCAATCCAGCCATTGGCGGCGGTAGTCGTACCGGTCGGCGAAAAAGTGATGCACGACAATGCGGTGCATCAGTGAGCGAGCGGACCGTGAACTCAGGAACAGCACCAGTCCGATCAAGCCGGCAAAAACCAGGCTGAGTTCGGCAACCCAGCCCCAGTCTGCATTGATCTGGCGCAAGAGCTCGCCGGCCATCGCGAGTGCGAGCAACACGGACCCGCTCAAGACCAATGTCGCGCTATGGAAGACTGCTGCTCGTGACAGCTTGATCGGCTCGCTCCAGCGCTGGCCTCGCGTCGCAGCGATGACCAACAAGGGCGCGACGATCACCATCGCGACGGCGCGCGCGCCTGCGAGCGGCGGCGACGGCCGATGGAACAAGACGGCATCTGCCGAGATCAGGATATCGAAGCACGCGAGACCGCCTAGTAGGACACATGGCATTGCCACGTGCCATCGTGTGTGTTCCGGTAGATTGAGATACAGGTTCTCGATCAAAAGCAGCTCGCAGACCGACAACGTCAGCCGGATCGCGATCGGCAGAGAGAAGAGCGACAAAGGCGCGTCCGCCGCGGCCAAGCCCGGCCAGAGCGACAGCGCGCCCAACACGAAGGCCCCCACGGCGACTGCGGTGAATGACCGGACCTGCCACCGGCTACCAACGCCGAAGCGTTGGTAGAGATGGAGCAAGTAAAGGTACCAGGCAAGGATCCTGGTGAGATCCAATAACCCTGTGCTGCCGCCCAAAGTGCTGAGCGGCCAGACTGCGCCGGTTGCTGCCCAAACCGAGGTCAGGCCACAGCATGCAGCAAGGATAACGTTGGTCCGTTTCCTAGCCTGGACGGCAATAAGAAACGCTAAAGTCGCATATGTTGCGGAACAAACAAGAAGCAGATAGGAATTCAGTTCCATTTCTTACGACGGACGCACCCTATCCTGTCAGCGCGCGCCTTCCTGAAACAGGATCACACGGACGGTCGACAACAGGATCAAGACGTCCATCATGAGATTGCGGTTTTTTACATAGTAAAGATCGTATGAAAGTTTTGCCCGCGCATCCTCGACGGACGCACCGTACGGGTAATTGACCTGGGCCCAGCCCGTCAAGCCGGGTTTAACGCGAGCACGTTCGTGGTAGAACGGTATGGCTTCCGAGAGCTGCTCGACGAAGTGTGGCCGCTCCGGACGCGGTCCGATGAAGCTCATTTCACCGCGCAGGATGTTCAGGAGTTGTGGCAGTTCGTCGATCCGCGTCTTGCGCATAAAAGATCCCACGCGCGTAACCCGGGGGTCGCGCTGCTGCGCCCACTTTGGCCCGCTTGCCTCCGCATTCGCGCGCATGCTTCTGAATTTCAAGAGCGTGAACGGCTTACCCGAGAGGCCGACGCGCTCCTGTCGGTATAAAACCGAACCGGGACTATCGAGGCGTACCAGAACCGCGACTGCGATCATCAGCGGGAAGGTGGTGATGAGTAGGCCAACGCTGGTGAGGATATCGAAGATCCTGCCGACGATGACCGTCACTCCGCGCACAGGCCGACTCGAGAGTTCCTCGAACCACGCTGGCTCCAACCCCGAGATGTTCACGCGACGAAGATTGTGCTCCCAGAACCGGGCTTCAGTCTCGATGTGAATTCCGCGGCGGCGATATTCGTCGCCGTTGGCCGGTAGCGTGGCCTCGTCCAAACCATTCGCAAGCACGAGCGTGCGGACGCGAGAACGGCTCAGGCGAGCAGCCGACGCGCGCTCTGCACGCATGACGGCGATCTCCAGAAAGCCGCGGCGAGCGGCATTCACGGCTGCGGCAACGCTCGGACTATCCGTCGCGCCGATCACCGCGACCCGGTGCACAAACAGGTTCCAGCGCGTCGCCACAAGGAACAGGAAGCGCAAGGCGACCAGCGCCCCACACCAGATCAGCACGATTTTGGCCGGTCGGAGGGGGTCATAACCGACGGGCCAGTAAGAGCTCAGTCCGAACGCCTTGCTGACGAGCCAGACCGCAGGAAAGGAAAGAAGGGCGCTCAGAAGCGTATTAAGCACGAGACTCTGCCCGCGCTGGAACATTTGTGGGCGATAGAGACCGATAACGAACGCCGTGAAGCCCACCGTTAAAGCGCAGATCAGCGCCTGGTGGACGACATGCAGTTCGAAGCCGCCGCTGACCGGCGCAAGCAGTATATAGGCAAGCGCGAATGTGAGCAGCAGCTCCAACAAGCCAAGCGTGAGCATCTCTGGCGAGACGTGGCGGCCAACGAATTGCGTCATAAGAACCTCGCCACCAGAATCAGACCCCAAGGTCGTAGAACGGTGTCCATACTAGCGCTCTCTCGTAAGCAAATTCTTAACTTTGAACCATCAATCTATGGCAAATCAACGGCAGTGCGGTAAGACAGGCGATGCGGTGCTTAACAACGGCGTGGAACCGGCGCGGGCGCTCTGTAGCGGAATTCTGGACGCTGAGCAATCTTGCCGCTATCGACGTGGCAAAGCAGATCAGATATGCCGCTGGACCGTGGATCGAGGTAGAATGGTGCCGAAGCCCGGCTTCAGTGAGCGATGGAATTGCTACCTCCAAAATGAGGCACAGTTTGAACGGTTGGCCGATCCATGCGCCTTGCACTCATTAACCGGCTCGCGACGGCTGCTTCCGAGAGCAGGCATTCGGTGGAACGGTCGTGACTGATCGTTCGGATCATCTCATTGAGCGAGCGGCCGCACTTTTGCGATCGGCGAATGCAGGTGCGGCTTTGGATGCCGCGCCGGCGACTGACGCGGAGAAGCCTGCACCGGCTTTCGAACAGCCTGGTCTGCGCAAGCCGATCCCGTCGCCGGCCGGGTCGGGCGGCTCGCACATTCCGCCGAAATTCGTGCCGCCGCCACGGCCGGCGCCGCCGCCCATTCTGTCGATGCCCGACGCGTCACCCACACGCCGGCCTGGGTCCGCCCTGGTTCGTGGCGGCAGCGTGGCCGACCTTCGCGTGCTTTCGACCGGTGGCCAGATTGATCTCGCGACACTGGAGCGGGCGGGTTTGATGGTAGCGCGTAGCACGCGCACTCGGACGACTGAGGAATATCGTATCGTGATCGGCCGCGTCCTCCGCGCATTGCACGAGGACCCTGAGGGCGAGGCGCTCCCGGCGGGCGACGGGGCCGCCAATGTCGTTATGGTGACCAGTGCCAGGCCTGGCGAAGGGAAGAGCTTCACAGCGCTTAACCTGGGTGGCAGCATTGCTCAGAATGCTGGCGAGAGTGTCTTGATCGTCGACGTCGACGCGAAGCAGCACTCGATGACGGATCAACTAAGCCTTGGGGATCGGGCTGGCTTCCTTGATTTGGTCGCCAACCCTGAGATGTCGCCGGATGATCTGATTATCGCGAGCGAACTGCCAAACCTCTCATTCCTGCCGTTAGGTAATCGAGCGGCCGGCCGGCCGGCCGATGAGGACGATGCAACGCTGGAGGAGCGTCGTCTCACACCGCCCATTCTCCGCTTGGCTCAGCGATTTCCAAAGAGCCTTATCCTGCTTGACGCACCGCCGTGCCTGTCGACGAGCGACCCGCACACGCTTGCCCCGGCAGTTGGACAGGTCGTTATGGTCGTTGAGGCCGAACGGACGCAGCGCAACGAAGTCGAATCGGCGCTCGAGTTGGTCAGAGTGTGTCCCAATGTGACGATGCTGTTAAACAAAGTCAGAATGAAAACGGGTCACACGTTCGGTTCCTATGACTATTTCGGCTCATACACTTAGGATGGCTTCGATTTCAAAAAGAAAGCAGGCCAAGCGGTCCGGTCGCGCGGGCGAAGTCTCTCGCCGGATCGGGAAGAAGCGGTTCGCCGTATTGACTGCTGCAACGTGTAGTTTCGCTCCAGAGGCCTTCGCGCAATTGGCAGGGGGGGGGCTGACAGATAGCGGATTGATCGGTTCAAACGGCTCTCTCCGGGACACGGTCGGCTCTTTGCTGTCCGGACAACCAAGCGTGAATACCGGGCTGCCTTGGACGTTCAACGGGGCGCTGGACGTAGAAGTCGGTGCGACCGACAGCCCCGGAGGCGGCGGCAACGGCGGATGGCAGCCATTCATTCTCATCGCCCCAGACCTTAATCTCCAGGGCGTTACCTCGCGCCTGAACGTGTCGCTCAATTATAGTCCGCGTCTGGCCTACTACCCGAGTTCGGCAAGTCAGACCTTGCTCTCGAATAACTTCAACGGCACTGCGACCGCTACCGTCGTTCCAGATCTGTTGTATTTCAACGTACGCGGTCTTACTGGCATCAGCTCGCGTTTCGGCAACACGTCGCTCCTCTCGAACTCGTTTCTTACGGAAAGCGAGGCGGTGCAAACGTCGAGTTTCAGCGCGACACCCTATCTGATGAAGACGTTCGGCGGAATCGGCACGCTCACCGTCGGCTACACCTACGCACGCACGTTCCAGAGCGGGAACAACAACTACGCTCAATTTTTTCCGGCATCGACCGCAACCAATACCGCTGGCTTCGGAACGATCGGTGATCTCGAGACAAGTACGGAATTCGGTTCGTTCACGACAGGTGAGAACTTCGGCCGAATCCAGAATACGCTCTCGGCGACGGCATCTCAAAATGGCGGCGGCGCCTTTTATCAGGGCAGCTCGACGTTCGCCGCAACGAATACGGTAAGCTATTCGGTCGTCAGATGGCTGTCGCTGCTCGCCAGCGTGGGCTACGAGGAGTACAGCTATCCTCAGTCAGGCTACCGGTTGAGCGAGCCGACTTGGTCGGTGGGCGCGACGGTCATACCGAATGCAGATAGCTCGATTACGGTGCAATACGGCCAGACTGCGGGCACGAACACCATCCTGGCAAACGGGACCTATGCGCCGACCGCTCGTACACGCGTATACGGCAGCTACACCGTCGGAATCCAGACCGGACTTGGTGCCCGGCAAGGCCTATTGGGCACGACGACTGTCGGACCAGGCGGTCTGTTGCTCGACCGTGTCACCGGCGCACCTGTCCTGGCGAACTCGTATCTGGCGAGCCAATACTCGCTTTCTCGGGTGAAAACTCTGTCGGTCGGCGGCGTGCTGTTGCTCGACCGAGACACATTTTCTGCTTCCATCAGCAATTCGCAGGCAACGCAGTTGGTTGGATCGACGGACGTGTTCGGGATTGCGACGAACTCCGGCACCACCACTGATTCAACCTATGCCTCGCTCAGTTGGCAGCATGAGCTCAATCCGAGCACAAGCCTCTACAGTACGATCAGCTACTTTAACAGCAACACGGGCGTATACTTCGGGAATCCGGGGTCAACGCAAGACACCGTTCAATTGTATTCTGGACTAACCCACACGTTCACTGACACACTGTCCGGTAGTTTGAGCTTCAGCCATGCTGAGCGGTTCGGTGGGGCGGTGCGCAATCTTCCGACTGCGTTCGGAGGCCCAGCGTCCCAGAACACAGCACTTGTCGGCCTTCGGAAGAGCTTCTGAGTCGAGCGATGTACGAGACATTCTACAATCTCACCGCCATGCCGTTCCAGTTGACGCCAGACAGCCGTTTCTTCTTCGGCAGCCGCGGCCATAGCAAGGCGATTGCGCATCTTAATTACGGTTTGGCGCAGGGGGAGGGCTTCATCATCATTACCGGCGAGGTCGGCGCCGGCAAGACGACGTTGGTCGAGTGGCTCCGCTCTCAGATGGATCCCGAAGCCTATACGATCGCTCGGATCAACACGACGCAGGTGTCTGAGCAGGATCTTTTCCGATTGGCGATGGCCGGGTTCGGCCTGGTCGATGAGGGGCTCGGCAAGGCTGCTTTGCTGCAGCGTTTCGATGGCGTCTTGCGGTCGCACTTGATGGCAGGCCGGCGATGCCTGCTGATCGTCGACGAGGCTCAGAACCTGTCGCTGGCGGCGCTCGAAGAGCTGCGGATGTTGTCGAATATCACTGTCGACGGATACACGTCGATGCAGACGATCCTACTCGGGCAACCGCAATTCCGGCGGATGCTCGCAAGCCCCAATCTTGATCAGCTTCGCCAGCGTGTTTTGACGTCCTATCATCTCGGGCCGCTGAGCGAGGAGGAGACGCGGGCCTATATCGAGCATCGCCTGCATGCCGTTGGCTGGGTCGACGATCCGCACTGGGATGATAACGCCTTTGCTAGCGTTTTTGCACAGACGGGCGGCATTCCGCGACGGATCAATCGGTTGTGTTCACGCGTCCTGCTGTATGGCGTGCTGGAGGAGACACACCGGATCACCGGCGAGGTCGTCGACAACACTGCCGCGGAACTCGCTCATGACCTGGAGGGATCGCAAGCGGATTGGGCCAACGGTCCAGAAGTGTTTGTCTCGGAGCAGGCGAGCATGACTCGTGCAACCGATCCGCAGCTGACCGCGATGAGCGCCGATTTGCTGACCCGGGTGGAAGCGCTGGAGTTGCAGATGGCGCGGCGCGAGCAGGTGTTCCGTAAATTGACGCAGATGCTCGGGGTGCAGTGATGCCGTCAGGCGGGCAAGGCGGCCCGGTCAACGCCATGACCGTCGACGTGGAGGATTACTTCCAGGTTCAAGCCTTTGCCGGGTGCATTGATCGGCGTTCCTGGGACAGCATCCCGTGCCGGGTCGAGGCGAACATGGATGTCATCCTCGAGCAGTTCTCGCGCGCCGGGGTGAAGGGTACATTCTTCACCTTGGGCTGGATTGCTGACCGCTTTCCCGGGGTGGTGCGGCGGATCGTCGAGGGCGGGCATGAACTCGGCAGCCATGGCTATGGGCACCAACTCGTCCATGAGCTGAGCCCCGAGCAATTTCGTGCCGATCTGAGGCACGCGAAGTCCGTGTTGGAGCAGGCTGGCGGCGTCTCGGTGTCGGGGTATCGCGCGCCGACATTCTCGATCGGTCCCCGTAATCCTTGGGCGTTCGAGGTGCTTGAGGAAACCGGACATCGTTATAGCTCAAGCGTCTATCCCGTGCGGCACGATCTGTATGGCGCCCCGGATGCGCCGCGGTTCCCCCATCGGCCGGGTGGCGGCGCGATCGTGGAGATCCCCATGACGACCTTGCGCCTGGGACGGCGGAACCTGCCGATCGCGGGAGGCGGGTATTTTCGGCTGGTCCCTTATGCCGTCTACCGATCGGCCTTGCGCCGGTTTAATGCGCGCGAGCAGAAATCGGGAATCTTCTACTTCCATCCGTGGGAGATCGATGCAGGGCAGCCCCGCGTAACGGCAGCCCGGCGCCTGTCGCGGTTTCGGCACTACGTGAACATCGCCGCCGTGCCACATCGGCTGGAGCGCCTGTTGCACGACTTCCGATGGGGCAGAATGGACGAGGTGTTCGCCGCCGACCTCGTCAGCCAGCCCAGGTAGCCCACTGCAATGCCAATCGTCGTCAAAAGGCTTGAAGCTGCGGCTGTACCCGCATGGGACCGCTTCGTCGAAAGCGCTCCAAACGGGACTTTCTTCCATCGCGCAGCTTGGGCCGATGTAATCGGCCAGGCGTTCCGGCATAAATCACTCTATGCTTTCGCCGAACGTGACGGGGCGATCACGGGCGTCTTGCCACTCGTGCAGGTGAAGACCGCGCTCTTTGGCAACACGTTGATTTCGGCTCCGTTCTGCGTTTATGGGGGACCGTTGACGGCCGACGCGGAGAGTGCCGCGGCGCTCGATGCATTCGCGGCCGACGCGATGAAGCGAACCGGGGCGAGTGCCACGGAATACCGGTTTCGTGATCTTCCGGACCACACGGGCCTCGGGGGGGAGTGGCGCGCAAAGGACGATCTTTACGTCACCTTCCGCAAGCCGATCAGTGCCGACAATGATGCCAATCTCAAGCAGATCCCCCGCAAGCAGCGCGCGATGGTTCGCAAGGGGATAGACCGTGGCTTGGTTTCGCGCGTTGATGCCAACGTCGATGGGTTGCATGCGATCTATGCCGAGAGCGTCCGCAATCTTGGAACGCCCGTGTTCAGCCGGCGATATTTTCGCATTCTGGCCGAGACGTTCGGCTCGCGCATGGATATCTTGACGGTGTTGGATCAGGATCGGCCAGTGTCCGCGGTGCTTAATTTTTACGACAGAGACGAAGTGATCCCGTATTATGGCGGTGGGACGGCGGAGGCCCGCGGCGTGGCGGCGAACGACTTTATGTATTGGGAAGTGATGCGGCGCGCGGCGATCCGTGGATGTCGTCTGTTCGACTTTGGGCGCAGCAAAGTCGGAACGGGAGCATTCTCGTTCAAGAAGAACTGGGGTTTTGCACCACATCCGCTGCTCCACCGGTTCCGGCTGAAGGACGGCGCCGATATTCCTGATCACAATCCGCTCAATCCAAAGTACCGAATGTTTATTGCAGGTTGGAAGCGACTGCCTTTACCGATCGCTAACCGTTTAGGACCTATCATCGTACGTGGCGTGGGCTGAGGGCGAAGTGGGCCAGTCGATAAGTCAGCGGCGAGCAGGCGCGGGAGACCTCCTGTCGTTTGCACGTGTTCCGCGTTCGGGGGGGCCGGTGATCGCGGCGCTGATCGGCGGCTCCGTCTTCCTGGGCTTGTTATTCTTCCGGGAGTTCCGGGCTGCCATCGAAGTTTGGAATGCGTCGACAGCGTACGGGCATTGCTATCTCGTGCTGCCCATGACCGCCTATCTCTTGTGGGATCGCCGGGACATTGTGGCGCACACGCATCCGCACCCGGAGTTTGGATGGGCGCTGCTGGCGTTGCCGATTGCCGGTCTTTGGCTGTGCGCCGAGCGGCTTGGCATCATGGAAGGCCGGCAGCTGGCGGCGATTGCGGGTTTCGAGTTGCTGTTCCTGGTCGTGCTCGGGCGGCGGTTGTTCTGGAAGTTGTCGGGGCCCCTTCTCTATTTGTTCTTCCTGGTACCGTTCGGCGCGTTTCTGACGCCCGTTCTGCAACGGTTCACCGCGGTGTTCAGCATCGTTGGATTGAACCTGCTCGGCATTCCTAATTTTTCCGATAACTTTATCATCGAGACGCCGGCTGGGATCTTCTTTGTGGCCGAAGCCTGCGCCGGACTTCGGTTCCTGATTGCGGCTGTCGCGTTTGGGGTGTTCTACGCACTTCTCAATTTCCGCAGCCCAGTTCGTCGCGCAGCCTTCATGGCGGCTTCGATCGGTGTGCCGATCGTGGCGAATGGGTTCAGGGCACTGGGCATCGTGGTGCTCGGACAGATCCTGGGCAGTGCCGAGGCGGCGGCTGCGGATCACATCATCTACGGCTGGCTATTCTTCTCCATCGTCATGCTCCTCCTCGTTGCCGCAGGACATCCGTTTCGCGAGATGTCGGTTCCTCGACCGGCGCCTGCAGCCGGTTCGGGGCAGAGGCCCGGCGGTCGACTTTACGCTGGGACAGTGGCGACCGTTGTTCTGCTCGGGATCGGTCCAGCTTTGGCGGGACTGATCGACTCGCGCGCAGTCGCCGTACCGTTGGCGGCGATGCCGAACCTGACGATGCCGTCCGGGTGCGAGCGGGCTAGCGTGGAGCAGCAGGCCGGACCATCGTCGCGACATTACTCGGTTCAGTGCGGGAATTCGCTGTTCGATGTCCGCGCCAGTGTCTTCCCGGCGCGATCGACCGCGAGCGCGAGCGTGGCCGAGCGTCGGCGGGTCACGCAGGAGGTCGGTGCGGAGGATGTGACGATCGCTCCGTTGGCCGGGGTTGCGGACGGGACCCCCAAGGGCGAGTGGCTCCTTGTGCAGACGACAGACCCGAACCGGTTGACCGCGGTTGCAAGCTGGGTCGATGGCGAGCCGGTGCGGAGCGGCTTGGCCGGCCGGGTTGCACAAGCGCGCGACAGTCTGCTCGGGGCTGACTTTGCTCCGGTTCTGTTGACGATTACCACGGCGGAGCCGGCCCGGGTCGCCTCGCTCAATCGGCGGCGCACGCTGGAGCGGATGCAGGCGTTCGTGAATGCCCAGGACGGTCTCGACGCCAAGATCGCAGGCATGTCGCGTCTTCGTGCTGAGTAGGCCAATGGACGAACGGGCGTTAGGCTTTGCCCGGTTCGTCACTGTCAAGTTGCTGACCTCACGAGTATTTGTTAGATCGACCGATCATATCCGATCTGAAGATCTCTCGCCGAGGTGCTTGGGGGCGAGTTCGGCGGGAAACGGCGGAGGAGGCCTACCATCAGCAGCATCGCGGGCAGGGCCGCCAGGATGGTGACGGCGTAGAAGGTAGTCCAGCCGAGCGCTTGCGCGAGTACACCAGAGAGGCCGCCGATCGTGCGGAGGCCGACCGCGGCCAGAGAGGAGAGCAGTGCGTATTGGGTCGCCGTGAATGCGCTGGAGCACAGGGATGAGAGAT